>Ga0307966_1002046_pt1 | contig 15518 bp, 14 predicted proteins | sample OrgLakmetagen646_FD_203141 | JGI IMG/M metagenome (GOLD analysis project Ga0307966, IMG submission 203141) | Saline water microbial communities from Organic Lake, Antarctica - #646 | ecosystem: Environmental > Aquatic > Non-marine Saline and Alkaline > Saline | place: Antarctica: Organic Lake... | reverse complement strand
ACGTGAGCCACTGTAATGTGATTTTGCACTCTGAAGTCAAGGATCGGGTGCAATTCAGGCCATTTGGTGTCTTTGCAGGATTTAACCAGATGCACCCCTATTCCTGATCAAGTTGCCCATAGTCCAAATTTTAGGTAAATATCTGGGAAGAGTACAGCATCAAGATAAGGGAAGGCATTCAAAGCACTTAGTTATGTCAGAAGCAGCTATGATGGCAGTTTTCATCTGCAGTCTATTATCCCTGCCACACACAGTGAAAGCAACTTGGTTGGCAATGATGTGCTGTTGCTGTGGTGAGGCGTGGGATTATCAGCATGGATGCCATATTGTGGCGTTTCAAAACCATGCCCCCAGATCTAATAAGCTAGCACCAGAGAGCTAGCAGCGCATGTATATAAGGTCATGTGTAATGAGGAGCGACACCAATGGGCGTGCTTCTGGATTTGGTATAGACGTGTCAAGCGTGACGTTTTGTAATTGTGTGTCATCATGATAGCACTTCAGATTGCTGCAAGTCCAGAAAGCAGTGCCACTTGCTGGTTACCACTCATCTTCAGCCTGTGTAATTACTCTTTCTGTTTTCCTTTAAGCGGCCTCTTCAGATAGGAGCTCTGGCTTAGTGCCTGTTTAAATTGATCAAAACTCACCAGGCAATATCCAGTCCAGCCAGGCTTCCTCGCTGTCCATCTGCTGCATGTGCTGCTCGTGCTGCTGCTGCATGTGCTGCATGTGCTGCTCGTGCTGTTTCTGCTTGTGCTGCTGGTGCTGTTTCTGCCTCTGCATGTACTGCTCGTGCTGCTGCTGCATGTACTGCATGTGCTGCTGGTGCTGTTTCTGCTTGTGCTGCATGTGCTGCTTGTGCTGTTGCTGCTTTTGCATGTGCTGCTGGTGCTGCTGCTGCATGTGCTGCTCGTGCTGCAGCATCTGAACCAGCACTTTCCTTAACAAAGGGTTTGAAGATATATCAAACTCTCTGTTAAAGATAACAGTACCCGTTGTCCTGTGACAGGAAGAAAAAAATTTTCAAGAATTAAGCTTGGGAGGGTTTGTGCCACAGATACAGTGCTGTCCGTATGTTTCTTTCCCTCGTTATATTTGAACATGAGTGACTTCAAAATGCGGCGTATCTGAGAGCAAACGCATGCAAGTTCTATAAAATATCCCTGTGCTGATGTGCATGGCCCTTTGCTTTGCTGCTTAAGACACAGTTTAAAAGGGTGAAAAACAGAATGGGAAGGTTAAATCGAGCGCAAGATTTTTTTCTGAAGGAAATCACACTGTTTAGTATGTTGTCCAGCGGCAAGACGCAAGCACTGCTACCTGCGTGTCATAATGTTGCATACCACAGAAAAGAACATACAAGTAGGGTTATTATTTCATATGACAATAGATTTGGAAGTTTCCAGAGGGGGCTTTCCGGGGAAATGTCCAAAATGTTCCTTATTAGCACTCAGAAGGCAGCCATTCACCGACCCTCTGCCGATTGGGTCACTCTTTGCTATAAATCGAAGCTGGCATTATAAGCTTCACGGGGATGTGCTTAAATTCATGTGGGTCGCTTTGCGTGCAAATTGGCTTAAACCCTGCACTGACCGTTATCTCCCTATCAAGGTGGCTTTCTGTGAGAAAACAGCATCTGTTGGCCTACATCCCCAACCACTTCACCATTTCACTCCATTTCTTTTGCAATGGTACTCGACTGTTACAAAGACTCCATAACACAAAAAGTTGTGTGATTTGGTAGTGGGTAACCTGCTTTTGAGTATTATAGGGTTTACAACAACACAACAGTAGGGTTCACGTCAAATTAAATTAGACATGGGCGCCAGGGGACTTCATCCCGTGCGGGCGCCGCGCCGCACATATTAAGCAAAATTTGAAAGGCCGGTTCTGGGCATACCGGAGAAAAGCCAGGTTCCTAAGGAGCCTGGTTCCGGGACGCCCGCATTTTTTAAAGTTCTATTTCCGGACTGCCCGGAGAAAATTTTGAAACCGATGGAGAGAGGATTCCAGGGTGCGGGGAGGGGGAGGAGACGCAGCAGAGGCCTCCCCTGCGCCCCAAGGAGGATCCCAAGAGCAGCAGCAGGGAGTGCAAGGAGTAGGGCAGCAGAAGAAGGGCAGGTCCCTGCTGTTTGATACTCATGTGTGTGTATGTGTGTGTGCGCGTGTGTGCTCATGGAAACATATATGGTGTTTAAATTTGTGCGTGTACGTGCACGGCATTTAGCATATGTCTACTTAAGCCTGGTTTGTGCCTGCAATGTGCATGTGCAAGCAGACACACAGGTGCGTGCATGTCAGTGCGCTCCAAGTGCTTAACACGATATTTGCTTGTGTAATACTGCCAGTGGCGCATGTGCATGCGCACATGAATGCATGCATGCGCGTCTGTTCTGTGCTTGTCGTTCGCGCGCATTAATTATTGACGTTGCTGTGACTGCTTCCTGAATGCTCAAAAGCTGGCGCAGCCCAGGCAGAAACTTACGCTTCCTTTCCCGCACATTTTGGGGTGGGGGAAACCAGCTGAGGGCGTCCCGCACAAGAACAATTTTGGGGTCAGTTGCTGTTGGGGTGAGGGAAAACCGAAGGTTTCCCATGTTGCGTGCTTGTCCGAGAGCACAAAGTCCTCCCTTACAAGTACGTACGTACAATGCACAACATTCCAAACCCCCTGAAGCTCCCTGATGGGCGCTGAATTTAGCTACACTGAAAGTCAGCTGTGGTAAATTGACATTTAACATTTGAGTTTGACTGTTGCCAGTCTCGGCGCAGGATTATTTGAAAATCATGCCCATTTGGGGGCCCATTTGGGGGAAATGAGGAAACTTCCCAGTCGCCCCTCTCTGGGAAATTTCCCTGCTGTAGTTACCGCACAGGTCGGATATGTAACTTTGACGATCCACGCTACAAGCAACCACAGAATCACACACTCAGACATGTACAGCACAAAAGAAGAGGAGAATCAAATGGGAGGGACACTGCTATGCTGCTGCTACGCTAGATTATTGACCAGCTAAAGAGGCCCTTGCATCCCACTACTCACCCTACCGATGGAGCCCCACCGCTGCAGGTTCCTGGTGTGGTTCCATCCTGGTCATGCATGTTCATCTGCTGCATCGTGCAGCATGTGCGTTGGGGGAAGTTGTTGGGCTGGGAAAACCCTAATTCGAGGCCAAAACTAGGAGGGATTTACAATGCCAACTCTGTTGAAGGTGCAATTACCTGCTCAGTATCCCCAATTGCCCCAGGGGAGTGAGTGGGGGGAGGAACGGGAGCCGGTAATTGGGAGGACTGCGTTGGGAGGACTGCGCTCAAGAGCGGGGTGGCCATCCTGAATAGATATTCGCAATAAAATGAATTATAAATAATGTGGGCGTGGCGGGAATTCCAAAGACCCTTGCCGGATTCATAAAGGTTTCTTGACCTGCTTTTCATATATGAAGCTCAGAAATCGATTCAAGAATATACACCGGAATTGTTGCGTATGAAATTACCGCAACCGATGCTTGCTCAGAGATGCACGACATGTTTATTTGTACAATGGAATTTTTCGTGGGGGGTCGTGGGCTTCCTACCTTCATAGACCTCTATTTAATTTCATTTTATATTTTTTCAAGCGCTCCCGGAGGCACACATAGCGATGTAACCTAACCTTGGAGGGCACGATAATCACAAACTAGAGCATTTTTGCATCTCCTTCCAGTTAGGGCTGCTAGATGGAGGGTAGAAGCTAAAGATTAAATATATGAGCATCCATCATCTACGAGAAGATACCTCCCAACGTCAGAGCAGTTCCTATTCAGCCCTGTTGGTCATTGCAGCATTGCTGACCAATATGAAGTCCCTTGCTTGCTTTCACTGCACAACTATGCATCCCACACGTCCCTATATTTGTGTCCAGTTCTGCTTATTCAAAACAAAGCAAATTATATTTTCTGAAACTAGCTTATTTTAATGAAGGCTAGCAGTGAAGTGCCCTGAGTGAAAGTCGTTTCCCATTGTAGTCTATATCTAAGCTCTACGTTTTCTGAGCCTGGCACTTTTGCTTATTTGAGCTCGGTACTTTAGAACCTTTGTGACTGCATTTCTCCTTCTAGTACTCTGTAGGTTTACCTCTCTGAGTGGACTTTTTTGTCTGGCCGTAAAGGAGATTCACAATTCTCAGTACGAAAGTGGCTTTCTTTTTTCTGGAAGCACGTGACAAATTGTGTGACAAGCAGGTAGTAAATATCGATGCTGCAATGAACAAAGCACATTAGGTGAGTCTCAGTAGGATGAAGTTTTACACCTTCAAGAGCTAGATGAACTCAATTCAGCACCTGGCAAGTAAATTGTAACCACGGCGTAAACAACTCCAGCGTGTGTTGTGATATTACATATATATTTATACAGGCGAAGAACCAAGGAGAAGTTGGATGAAAAGTTCCTTTATAAAGATTGCAGTCTGGTGCCTATTTAATACACAAGTAAATACAAACACCTCTGAAGGACTTTTCACTGTTTCATAGCATGTACTCGTCATGCATGTCTCTGTCTGCTCCTTGGCCTTGCATACATTCTCAATTCTCAGTACTTAACAGCACGGACTACAAAATTTTCCTGTAGGTTCTATACAGCCGAGGGCCCCGCATGCTGTCAGTTCATAACAACTTCAGCCAGAGCAGGAGGGTCTGCTGAGTGCGGTGCATCCTCGGACGCATGGCCGCTTCTTTGCTGCCTTTGCTCTTGCTCCTTCCGCCTCTGCAACATCTGGGTCACTTGCTTATCCACCTTTGGTGTGATAATTGCAATCACAACTACGGCCGCTGAATTTCAATGCTGAATTAAGTGATGTTGCCAAAAGTGACGAACCCGACGACGTCCTTGACAATCGTGGGAAAAAGGTGCAGGAGCATTGCCCCTATGAACAAGGTGATGAGGGTAAACAATCCTGCACGCCAAAATGCAAGTGTGTCAGCGTTTATGAGTTATATTCTGTCTGCTATGGCAATGGAACAAAATGAGGCAGAACGTCTTGAGAATGAAAGAAAAATTGTCAACGGCAGTTGCACTTTACTTTTTGGAAAAAGGCCAAGTTGGTGCCCACACCCAAGCAGGATCTCCTGTACGTGGATCTTTGAATTTTTGTACCCTGGCCACCTTGAATGCTGTTCATTTGGGTTGCAAGCAAACCACAAACACAAATGCATGCCTGATGGCTTCCCATTCAATTTAATAAGCTTGTGGTAATCAAGACCAAAATCTGCCTGCACAAGGGTTTGGCAGTACAGCCTTGTGATTAGCTACAACAACCCCGATAATACGTGAGCCACTGTACTGTGCTTTTGCATTTTTAAGCCAAGGATCGGGTGAAGACCAGGCCATTCAGTGTCTTTGCAAGATTTGATCAGATGCACCCCTATTCCTGATCAAATTGCCCATAGTCCAAATTTTAGGTAGATATCTGGGAAAAGTACAGCATCAAGATAAGGGAAGGCATTCAAAGCACTTAGTTATGTCAGAAGCAGCTATGATGGCAGTTTTCATCTGCAGTCTATTATCCCTGACACACACAGTGAAAGCAACTTGGTTGGCAATGATGTGCTGTTGCTGTGGTGAGGCGTGGGATTATCAGCATGGATGCCGTATTGTGGCGCTTTAAAACCATGACCCCAGATCTAATAAGCTAGCACTAGAGAGCTAGCAGCGCATGTATTTAAGGTCATGTGTAATGTGGAGCGGCACCAATGGGTGTGCTCCTGGCTTTGGTATAAACGTGTCAAGCATGATGTTTTGTAATCGTGCGTCGCCATGATAGCACTACAGATTGCTGCAATTCCAGAAAGCAGTGCCATTCGCTTGTTAGCACTCATCTTCAGCCTGTGTAAGTACCCTTTCTGCTTTCCTTTAAGCGGCCTCTTGAGATAAGAGCTCCGGCACAAGTGCCTGTTTAAATTTATTAAAACTCACCACCCCGGTCCAGCCAGGTTACCCTGCTGTTTATACGGTTCAAATCATCTTTGAGTTGTTCAAGTTGCATCTGCATCTCCTGCATCCGCTGTCGCTGCTCCTGCTTCTGCTCCTGCTGCCGCCGCTGCTGCTTTTGCCGCTGCTCCATCTGCTGCCGCTGCTGCTGCTGCTGCTCCTGCTGCTCTATCGCATCTATCCTTTTTTGGATGACTATTAAAGTGTGTATGATGAAACCAGTCCTATGACAGGAAGTAAGACAAGTTGAGAGTTGAGCTTGGAGGGTTTGTGCCACAGATACAATCATACACTGCTGTCTGTATGTTTCTTTCCCTTATTATTTTTGAACATGAGTGGTTTGAAATGCGGCGTGTCTGAGAGCAAACGCATGCAAGTTCTATAAAAGATCCCTGCGCCGATGTGAATGGCCCTTTGCTTGCTTTGCTGCTTAAATTTCGCAGGTTTAGAGGGTGAAACACAGGATGCAAAGGTTAAACCTTGTGCAAAACTTTCTACTGAAGGACATCACACTGTTTAGTATGTAGTCCAGTCCAGCAGCAAGCATGGCTAAGTGCGTGTCATAATGTAGCACCTTTTTGCATACCACCGAAAAGAATATAAGAATAGGGTTCGTTACCCGGAATTGTAGATTTTGCATGACCATAGATTTGCAAGCGTCCCTGCTGTAATTACCGCAAAGTCCAAGTTTGTTTTGGCATATACTTCACACAAGCAACCAAGCAAATAGTCATCAAGACGACCCAATAAAACTTGAGAAATACGCATGCTCAGACATGCACATGCATACCCACAGAGTCACACAATCAGACATGCACAGCACCAGACAGCATTAAAGAAGAGGGAGAAATAAAAGGCCTTCCATGGGGAGGGAAATTCCCTAGGGAGGGAAATTGCTGTGCCATTGCTACACTAGATTGACCAGCCATGCACTGAGGCCCGATTGACTGTAGATGGAACCATCCACCGAGGCCCTTGCATCCCACTACTCACCCTGCAGACAGATCCTCACTGGACAAGGCTTCTTCTAGCCGCCTTGTCAACTGCAGCAGCACATTGGGAGAAGAAGTTGGGGGCAGTTAGTTGCTGGGAGGAAACATTGGACCAGGGGGCCTGCCAAAATCAAGAGGGACTCACAATGCCAACTCTGTTTATGGCAATTACCTGCTCACTATCCCCAATTGCAGGGGGGTGAGTTGGGGGAGGAACAGGAGAGGGTGACTGCGTGTTGAGCTGGGTGGCCATCTTGAGTATGCTTCCGATCCAGAAGCTTTAAAAACGAATTTTATATAATGTGGGCGCGGCAGGAATTCCAAAGACCCTTGCCAGATTCATAAGGGCGCTTAACCTGCTTTTCGTTATGAAGCACAGAAATCGATTCAAGAATATACACCGGAATTTATGCGTATGAAATCACCGCAACTGGTGCTTGCTCAGAGATGCAAGCATCACGACAATAATGATGAAAAGGGTCGTGGGCTTCCTACCTTCACAGAGCTCTATTTAATTTCTATTGCGCTGTGTAATATGCACGTGTACTCTCGTCCAGGAAGATGTACTAATAAGTTTTTGGCGAAAACGTCATCTTTCCTCACGTTGTCCAGCAGTTCCGGACCTGCTCTGCGGCTTTTGCTCAATTAGACCAGTCCACGCAACTAATAGTTCCCTGCGAGCGCAAAACCAAGGGTACTTGAAATGTAATTGCCTGGCTACTGCTCTCTTATTCTCTTGCAAGACAATTGTAATTATTGCTTGGCTACAACAGTGGTGCAAGACCTTCCCTTCTTCAGTAACAGCAGTCGTTTATCTTCTGTCACGCCGATCGTGGGATTTGACGTTCCTACCGCCACACTAGGGGGAACGTACAGATCTGTACGTTCCCCCTCTAAGGCCTGTTTCTCCCCCAGCACTCCTTGCACGCTCCTGAAGGTGTGGAGGGTATAGTGGAGGCTCCCTGTGGAATAATGGTGCGCAGATCTTTATTTGTGCTGTTTCTGCGCAGCGCTCAGCTGATTTTGGAGTCTAGTGGTGTCCTCACGGTACATGACATCAATGAGGTGGATGCCATGTTGAAGTGTGTTGGGATCTTTGCTGGGTCGGTGCTGTCTACTGGGGAAGGCGGATCTGCTGATGGCTGGCGGTCAGGCGGTGCTGCTGAGGGGCTCCCAGTCACCTCCCTCAGTTGTCCCCTGCCACTCCGAAAAACTCCCAAAGAACCCAACCCCCTCCATTGTAAAGAAAAAGAAAAAACTACGCAGGCAGTGAAAACCACTCCCCACATTAATTAAGGAAAAGGAGCCACTTTGGTACTGAATACCGTAAAGCTCCTCCACCGCATAAAGGAAATGGAAAATCAATGGGGATCATGAGGGTTGCAGGCTTGGCCTGAAATCGGCTCCTGATGAGAGTTGATAATAGTATTGGAAAGGGCACGTCTGGTACGGACAAGTTTAGCAGCAAAGTTCATGAAGTGCACATGGAGCTTGGAGGCAAGCTTCTTTACTCTTAGAGAATTAAGACCCAGTTCCTTTAAAGGCTTCAGAGTGTGAGTTTGCCCTCCATTGTAAGTTTGCTGTTTCTTGCGGACTAGGAAGAAAAAAAAGTGGAGATGGGAACAAACTGTACAGCATCTGGACGGCTAAAGGTAAAACCCATTTTTGTCCAAAAGGCGAGAGTGAAAGAGCCACTTTGGCACCGCTCTAGTTTCAGCTGTTTTTGAAATGTTTTAGGGGTCGGATGGTTTTGCATTGCCGTTTGTTGCTACCTAGGCGACTGAGCACAAATCTGAGGATCAGCCTGTTTTGCTGATGGCTTTTATGATCATGCTGCAGCTATGTGGTGCCTCTGGATCTTTGGGCAGCTGCCCTGAAAACCACTGGCATGTGGTCATGCCAGACTTTTTGGGGTCACGGGTTTAAATCCGCCTGGTAGCGTGAGCACTTCCTGTCCAGCAGCTCTACACCCGTTCCTTAATCCATGCTCGTGGTGTTATCACCCTTTGCGTATAAAAGATTTTGTGCCTTCCAACAATCGTATATCTTAATTGTGTGTGTTGGCACCCGGAGAGAATGTGCGTGTAGGGCACCGTCTAAATGTGGGTAAAGGAGCGAGGCAGGTCAGACTCATTGACGCTTAAATCAAACCGCCATGCTGTTTTTTATGGTACAGGGTTCCTATCCTGTGTTGTATTATGATGCACTTGGTCTCAACATACATGTCAGCCATACAGTGTTCGGTAGACATTGCCAGCAGCTATAATAGCAGTGTTGTTCCTGATAAGGGTCTGGTAGTTATGGTAGCTTGCTACGGTATTGGCATTGCCAAGTTTGTGGATAGGATGCATGTGTGCTTGCAGGGCGTCGCAGGAGTTTGATAGGCATCAAAGCCTTGAGGTAGGCGACTGAGCTGTGTTTGGGTGATTTTGTGTTTGTATGATTTGAAAAAAAGAAAAACGCAGGCAGTGAGATCTACTCCCCACATAAATTAAGGAAAAGGAGCCACTGTATGATTTGATGATTTGTATTTTCGTTTTCAAGTGGTTACAGGTTTCCTTTTTCACGACATTGTTGTTATGTTTGCTAGACATAATAACTATACTGTATCTAAGAAAAGAAAACACTATGCAGGCAGTGAAAGCACTCGCCATACGAATGAAGGGCAAGGATTATAATCTGGTAGTACCGGCTATCGCAAATCTCCTTCACCATCATTGCAGGCAAAAAAACTAGAACTAAGTTTTTCACAACTCACCCCACAGTCGCTCAACTACAAAACCAAATGCGTCAAATTTTGTACAGCTGACAGCAGGCAGATTGAGGTAGACAGTCCTTGCATTTGGCAAGTGTGTTCATAATTATTATAAGTGCCACATGAAATGCAGGGGTATGACAACATGATGCAACTTAGAGCCAAACGTGGATCCAAAAATTAGCCCCTATTGTCCGCTTAGTTTTTGACCTGCTTTCTTGGGTTGATTTCGCAGGCGTTAACCTTGCTTGCAAAACGCAAGGAGCATAGGCTCTCCCCAGCAAATTCCTTAGAGGGCGCGATGTTCACAAACATGAGCGTTTTTGCATCGCCTCCCAGGCAGGGCTGCAAGAAGGAAGGCAGCAGCAGAATATTAAATAATCGAGCATCCATCATCAACGAGAAGACACCTCCTAGCGTTACAGCAGCCACTATTCAGCCCTGTTAAGCAATGCAGCATTGCAGCATAACTGTTCAATATGGTGAGCGTTTTTCAAGAACACTTATCCAATAGATGGCAGCTACCCAGGACATCAGTGATATCAATAGCAAAGTCGAGCAAGATATTAAAGCAGTCCTGTAAGCAATCATGGCACTTGTCACATCTAAGCCCCACCTGAAGCAAGTATGTGAGCTTTGAATTGCGGAAGGGTACGTGCTTGTCCTTGTTGCCGATGGCCACAATCACATCCCCCAACGCACTCAGGCTCTTGTTGATGTTTTGTGCTTCCTTCATGGCCTGGCCATGTGCCCCACTGTCTTTAACACGCTCGCTGCCTGCCAGATCGATCAGGTTCAGCACCCCACTAACGTGCTGCCCTGTGGAAATTGTGTGTGTGTGTGTAGGTGGGGAGGGGGGCGTGAGTGTGTGTGTGTGTGTGAGTGAGTGTGTTTACAATGTACATCAGGGCCAGCAGCGCACGTGTGATCTGTGTGGATGTACACCACAAGCTAGGTAGGTGTAATTCAGCAGCAAGCGTTGCTTTAAACACAAACACGGTCCAGGACCCGTTTGCATGTACCTTAGATGGTTGAAGCATCAAATAGACCTTTGGTACCTGGCTGCATTGGGGCTGGTCTTGCACCAAGGACCATTATTGTATTTCTAGGGTTGGCCAGGACCATATAGCCATATATATACGGTGTACATGCGGTATTTTTGGCAGGAAAATCACCAAATGTACGGTCATATACGGTGCACATATACTATATACGATATACGGTTCTGGCCAACCCTATGTAGTTCCTTTTCCCAGCCACACACCTGTTGAGCTGTTGGTGCCATCAATCTTGAGGGTGAACACCATGTGGGAGCGCGAGGACTGCTCGTTCAGTGCGGTGCATCCAACAGTGCGCTTGTCCATGGCGTTTGCCAAGAGAGCATCCACCTGGAAAGTGTGTTTCAGATTTGCGCGCTCATGGACATGAAGCAACCCCGTGCACTGCACATGGAAAAGCGGGCATAAAAGAGAGGACCGAAATACATTAAAAAGGCTAGATTGCTCAGGATTTACAGATTACACTTTGCTTCTTTCGTCCCCTTCCCTTCTGAAATAAAAAAACGCTTCTATGGCGCAGGCACACAAAATGGCACGTCGCAGATACACACACATACACACATGTACATGTATGCACGCAGACATTTAAAGCACACCTTTTCTGCTGTTGAAACATCGACGGTGGTGAGGTCTGTGACGGACGTGCTGCCATCTTGGTTGTGAATGACCTACACAGTCCAGAGCATGAGTACAAGAGGTGTAGAATCATTTCATCACCTGTGCAACAAGTAAGCTAGAATTTTGGCTCCTGAGGGGAAGAGGGCTCAAAAAGCTGTTCAAACTATGTTGCTATGTTGCTTAAGATTAAAACCCTTAGTACAGACGAGCAAGAGGAAGCCTGCCCCACCTGTTGCTTATACTGCCCCACCTGTTGCTTATACTGCCCCACCTGTTGCTTTTACTTTAGTATCAGTATGGATGAGCGAGAGGAAGCCTGCCCCACCTGTTGCTTCTACTGCCCCGCCTGTTGCTTTTACTTGAGTGTCAGTGTAGATGAGCGAGAGGAAGCCTGCCCCACCTGTTGCTTCTACTTCCCCGCCTGTTGCTTTTACTTGAGTGTCAGTATGGATGAGCGAGAGGAAGCCTGCCCCACCTGATGCTTCTACTGCCCCACCTGTTGCTTTTACTTTAGAGTCAGTATGGATGAGCGAGAGGAAACCTGCCCCACCTGTTGCTTCTACTGCCCCGCCTGTTGCTTTTACTTGAGTGTCAGTATGGATGAGCGAGAGGAAGCCTGCCCCACCTGGTGCTTCTTGTCGTCCTTGCGGGACTTGGTCAACAGATCCCTGTACTCCTCATTGTAGATCTCTAGCATGCTGGACTGCATGTTGAAGGACCAGCCCTGGCAGCCCAGCTTGCGGCTTGTGTCAAAGATCTGCGGATGAGTTCGGATTTGGGAATGGGAGGCCTTCTCATGGCTGTGCCCTTCAGGCTTGACCTGCATCCTACCTTAACAACATTCCAGGCAGTAGTAAGCGGTGCCTGCCTGATTCTTCCATTGCAGCGGCCTGCCTTCATAATGTTCAGACTGCACATTAATGCCTCACCATACTCGCACCCAAACGCGCCTTTCATGTTCTCATTGACAGCATGTAGTTTAGATTTTTGTGAAAGGGATAAGGTGTTGGTTTTTGATGCATAATCGCGTACCTGGTGCATGGCCAGAGGGATCATGCCTGGGTCGGTGTGTGTGCCCAGCATGGTATGGGTCTTGCCACTGCCTGTCTGGCCATAAGCAAAGATGCATACCTTGTGGCCATCCAGCGCACTCTGCATATGTACATTGTACACGTCAAGTGTACATGTATGTGTGTGTGTGAGAGTGTGTGTAGCTTGAAACTGAGATATACGGTGTACGTCTGCTTGTAAAAATGCACAACTAAATAGCCGTTATGGACAGGCAGTCCTGGCTTGAGGGAACCTGCAAGAAAAAGCCTTTTTATCATCGCGGATGAGACGACAGGTGCAACAAGGTACCAGCACATTCACGTATTTTTAGGGTTGGCCTGAAACGTATGCATATATGACTATATGACCGTATACTTGGTGATTTCCCTGCCAAAACACCGTATATTCACCGTATGCATATTGTTTTGGCCAACCCTACGTATGTCTTTTGCTCTACAATGCACAGTTTACCTGCACAAGCCCGTTGGTTATCTTCAAACAGTCATCAGCACATCCACGTATCTCTTGCTCTACAACGCACAGCGTACCTGCACAAGCTCGCTGATCTCTTCAAACACGCTATCTTGGGAAGAGGTTGGGCCAAACACCCTGTCAAACTGGAAATTCTGCTTGACAGGGCCACCGGGGACGTCCCCACGCGGTTGGGTCTGAGCGCGTAAAGGGACATTGTGTACTGTGGTCAGGCACCTTATTCAGCCGGAGTTTTGAAACCCAAGAAATATGGGCTCGGTGTGTGTGTGTCATTAGATGTGCTTGCTAGTATCAAAATTGCTCTTTTGCAGGGGGACGCCTGTGCTTAGGAGGGTATAGGCATATTTATCTTGGAAGAGGGAGGCCCAACAACATTGTTTGTCCTCAAGTTTTCAAGACACAAGGTCATTTCACAACACGACATCCAATCCAAAGGCTGGGCTGCAACATCGCGCTAACAGTGGCACAAGGAAGCCAAGCTCAAACTCACCTGCAGGGAGATGCCTGCGCTCAGGATGTCGGTGGATGCAGGGAACTCGACAGCTAAGGCCTGGTTTTCTCCCCCCTCCCCCCTGTCTACCCCAACGATGGGTCGCACACGGCAAAACACGCGGATGTTGCCTTTCAGTTCCTGCAACCACAAAGCAGGCGCATATGCTACTAGTTGCCAAGCTCAGTCAGCTATGACGGTCCCATCGTGGCAATGCGGTGTTGAAAAGCTGTGGCTTTGAAGGAGCACACCCAGGGAATTTTGTGTACAAGCGCATGTCACGAGGGTTTGTTGTCGCTTGAAGGGACTAGCCAAGCTGTTGACCCTGGTGTTTCGTGCACGCGCCTCCCAGGATCAAGTACCACAGTAGGGCACCAGCATGCATTGGATATAGGTTGGATCAAGTACCACGGTAAGGGCGCCAGCATGCTTCAACCATACAACTTGTTTATTTCAGTAACGCAGAAATTCGTGTGGGGGTGCTTGAGAGGTCTCGTCAACAAGCTCCACAAGGAAGCTTACCTGGATGATGTTGCACGATGCTTTGGAACCTTAGTACATATGCAAATCGATTCAGGAAGCGCACCTGGATGATGTTGTGCAACTTGCGCCGCACCATCTCTCCCTCCAGCACGCGCCTCTCTGCGTCTGTCAGCGCGTTCTGCAGCTGGCCCACCTGGCCTTGCAGCTCAGTGATCTGTAGTGTGTGTGTTGTGCATGTGAGTGTTGTGTGTGTGCATTTGTGTGTGAAAATAATGAGCTGTGACTCTGCACAAAAACTGAATGCCACAATGCTGATTGAATGCCACATTGTTTAAATACCACAATGTAACATCTGCACAAAAACTGAATGCCACAATGTAACATTGTCCGCCATGCTCTCAAGTCGCTGCCCTGCTTGCCTAGTGGAATTAATTCAATTACCAACGTTCAAATACATAAAATTGTTATATCGGAGTGGCTCCAGGTTGCTACTCTGCAACGTGGTGCACCTGCAGGCGTACTTCTATGTCTGGAATTGAAAGGGGGTAGGGTACGGCATCAGCGTAATGTCTGACCGCATGAAGTGGTGTAAAGGACGACTAAAAAATAAAGGCAGGCCTGCAGCGCTTGGCAACCCCTGCCCATGCCCCTCTAATTTTTTAGTCGTCCTTTCTTGCTGGTGCCCTTTGGGCTGAATGCTGATCCTCCACCACTTCATGCGGTCAGACATCACGCTGATGCCGTACCCTACCCCCTTTCAATTCCAGACATAGAAGTACGCCTGCAGGTGCACCACGTTGCAGAGCAGCAACCTGGAGCCACTTTGATGTTACAATTTTTTGTATTTGAACGTTTGTAATTAAATGGATTCCACTACCTGCCGCTGCAGGCCTGCCAATTGGTTGCAACCTCCAATACCAAGTAATGCTCAAGGACAAATTGTGGTAAGGACTGCTCGGATCTTTCCGTCTACCTTATTTAACGACCTTATAATGATCCAGGTATTAATATCCCTCGCCACCTAACTCCATCTACCTCACGACAAGACCACATGCATCAGGCATGCGCTGTTCTAGTGCTCAGACGTGTCACTGCACGCTCCTACAGGGCCATCCGTCATTATTGCTCTTCAAACAGACCTGACTGCTTCCATTTTCCGCTCACACTCACCTGCTTTCCCACAGCTTGCCGCTCACTCACAACCCGCCTGTACCAAGCAAAGAAGTTGGTTTCCACGAAAGGTTTCCCGAGCCGTTCTCCCTATTTGAACTCTTTCCTTTCCACACATTATCGACGCTAAAACGAGCGCTTGAACTTGTGCAGGAGGTACAGTATGATCAGGCACTGCTAGATGGTTAGCAAGCACCAAAGCTTGATGCACAGCATGCCACTGAAATGCATCAGCCATGCAAACCCGGACACACATGGCCCACCTGGGTGCTACGTGTCCCTGCAAAGTTAATTACCATTGCCTTGTGCTCTTTGGACAGCACGCACACACACGCACACACACATGGCCCACCTGGGTGCTACGTGTTCCTGCAAAGTTAATTACAATTGCCTTGTGCTCTTTGGACAGCACGCACACACACGCACACACACATGGCCCACCTGGG
>Ga0307966_1002045_pt1 | contig 15524 bp, 14 predicted proteins | sample OrgLakmetagen646_FD_203141 | JGI IMG/M metagenome (GOLD analysis project Ga0307966, IMG submission 203141) | Saline water microbial communities from Organic Lake, Antarctica - #646 | ecosystem: Environmental > Aquatic > Non-marine Saline and Alkaline > Saline | place: Antarctica: Organic Lake... | reverse complement strand
AATTTTTTGCCAGTTAAAAAATTTTCCGATTTCCGATTTCCGATTTCCGATTTTCCAATTCCACAGTTCGACAGTTCGACTGCCCGCAAAGCGGGCCATCAACAGTTCAACGCGAGTGTAACAAGTTATTAACGCTTCTACATGTACGAGTCCATATCTCCGGTAGCTCTGACATACCCGTGATACCCCACTGCATATCCACCAATTAACAAATATCTTACTTCATGATCGTTTAGTAATTTCAAGAACTCGCTGAAGTCGGGCGGAAGTTGGATTGTAGCCATATATCATTTGTCGGGTGAGTTCTAAGGCGTTAAGGCGATCGGTTAGAGTTTTGCTTAGCCAATAGGTTTTTTCCTCTATGTCCTGTTCGTCATGTGTGGCGATAGAAAAAGAATTTCGTTCAACTTTTAAGGTACCCATATAAAAAAATTTATTTTCCCAATCGTTTGTTTCACTAATGTACCTGAAAGCGACGTAAGCATCAAATATGTGTAGAGTTGTTCACTGCGTTCGCGTTGAACTGTTGAGTGCTCGTTTCACTCGCGTTGAATTGTTGAAAGCCTCACTTCGTTCGGCGTTGAATTGTGGAACTGTCGAACTGTTGGACTGTGCAATCGTTGAAAAGTATCCATGTAGGATTAGGAATTCGTTGCCAGTTAAAAAATTTCCGATTTCGCTTCGCGGTTCTTCGCTGCGCTTCGAATCACGATTCCACGCGAGTGTAACGAGCCTTTACCGATTCGACAGTTCAACGCGAGTGTAACGAGCACTCAACAATTCGACAGTTGAACTGCCCGCAAAGCGGGAGACTCGATAGTTAAGGCTGAAATAATTACATTGGGCTAGGAGTTATGTGGTATAACTCAGGATATTTTAAATTTTAACCTCTGATTGAAAATTATGGATGAAAAAGTGATTACAAATAAAATAAAATCTTTGCCGGAAGATCTACAAATTGAAGCAGATTTATTTATCGATTACCTGTTGTTTAAGAAGGGTGAAAAGCGATCATCTCACGTACGAGAACCCGGTTTAGCAGAAGGATTAATTGAATTCAAAGAAGGCTTTGATGATCCGCTTGAAGATTTTAGTGAATATATGAAGAGATGAATATTTTATTAGATACTCATGCTGCCATTTGGTTTATTACCAACGATCAAAAGCTTCCGGTGAAATCCAAAGCACTGATTTCAAATCCTGAAAACAGTTGCTTTGTGAGCATTGCAACGTTGTGGGAGATGGGTATAAAATATTCTTTAGGTAAGCTTATATTGCGTACTGAGTTAGATAGAATATTTGAAATTTTCTCTGAAACCGGTTTTTTGTTACTTCCCATAAAGCGTGAGCATGTACTTTTAAATAGCACGCTGGAGTATTATCATCGAGACCCTTTCGATCGAATTATTATAGCGCAGGCTATGTATGAAAAATTTACCATTCTTTCTGGAGATGAACTTTTTGAGAAGTATGATGTTAAATTGAGTTGGGAATAGGGCGGAATTGAGCTTTCATCCGTTGTTGATTACGCTCCGGCAGCCGATAACTCGCGTGGAGTGTCACGCTTTGCGTGCTGTGGAGTGCCTCACTGCGTTCGGCGTTGAATTGTGGAACTGTCGAACTGATGAGTGCTCGTTTCACTCGTGTTGAACTGTGGAACTGTCGAACTGTAATTCGAAGCGCAGCGCAGAACCGCGAAGCGAAATCATTGAAGAATATACATGTAGGATTAGGAATTTGTTGCCAGTTTAAAAGTCTTCCGTCTTCCGTCTTCCGATTTCCGACATCGACGCAAGTGTAAGGAGCATTAAACGATTCCACAGTTCGACACTTCAACTGCCCGCAAAGCGGGCTATCAACAGTTCGACGCGATCCGCCGGCTGGCGGAGAGCACTCCACAGTTCGACACTTCAACAGCCCGCAAAGCGGGCTATCAACAGTTGGGTTTGACATTTTGAAGTAAACACCATAGATATTCTGTATACTGATAATTTATAATCAAAGAGAGGAGACCCGTGAACAGGAGAAAGCACTATACATATTCTTTTGAAAAACTTGACGTATGGATATTGGCAAGAGAATTGAGAAATGAGATCTATGCATTAACGAGAGATTTTCCTGTCGAAGAGAAATATGGTGTAGTATCACAAATCAGAAGAGCAGTAAACAGTATTACGGATAACCTTGCTGAGGGTTCGGGCAGAGCGAGTAATACTGACAGAGCTAATTTCGTGAATATTGCCTATACAAGTTCTCTGGAAGTGATCAATCAGCTTATCACGTCACATGATCAACACTATATCGCTACAGAGCTTTACGAAGAGCTGAGAGTGAAAATGGATCATCTTATCAATAAGTTGAACTCTTTTTATAAGTACCAGTTAAATAAAGGAACATCCGTTAAGAAACGATTTAAAGATCAGTGACTGGTTGGGCGTCACGCTGCGCGTGGCGTCGAACTGTTGAATGCTCGTTTCACTCGCGTGGAATTGTGGGGGTGCCTCACTGCGTTCGGCGTTGAACTGTTGAGTGTCACGCTGCGCGTGACGTCGAACTGTTGAATGCTCGTTTCACTCGCGTTGAACTGTTGAGAGCCTCACTGCGTTCGGCGTTGAACTGTTGAGTGTCACGCTGCGCGTGACGTCGAACTGTGCAATCGTTGAAAAATATCCATGTAGGATTAGGGATTTGTTGCCAGTTAAAAAATTTTCCGTTTTCCGATTCCACAGTTCCACAGTTCGACAGTTCAACTGCCCGCAAAGCGGGCCATCAACAGTTCAACGCGATCCGCCGGCTGGCGGAGAGCACTCCACAGTTCGACAGTTCAACTGCCCGCAAAGCGGGCCATCAACAGTTCAACGCGATCCGCCGGCTGGCGGAGAGCACTCCACAGTTCGACAGTTCAACTACCCGCAAAGCGGGCCATCAACAGTTCAACGTGAGTGTAACGATCCTTTAACGATTCATCAACATCACAACCCGCTCGGCTGTATGTCCATCACCAAAGATTTCACGGGTTTCGTTGTCGCAGTTAGTTTTGAAATAGTCGGTTACTGCCTCAATAATTTTATCTTTGTTAGTACCAATCAGCTTTCCGGCACCGCTATCCAGAAGTTCGGGGCGTTCGGTTTTGTTTCTTAACACAAATACAGATGTACCGAGTGCGGGAGCTTCTTCCTGAATACCGCCGGAATCTGTCAGAATCAGATCAGCTGCAGCCATGAGCGGGACAAACTCTTCGTATGCAAGTGGCTCGATCACATGTGTGTTCGGTGATTCTTTCAGGAGTGCCAAAGCTTTCTGAACGTTCGGGTTCGGATGGGAGGGAAGCAGTATTGTGTATTCCGGATGTGCTTCAGAGATATGGCGTATGGCACCAAAAATATCTTTGATTGGTCTACCAAAATTTTCACGCCTGTGGGTCGTCAACACTATGAGTTTTCCCTGGCCTACCGAATACTGCTTTCTGATCTCTTCCGGTGAAGTGGTGGATTTATTGAGGATGTAATGAAGCGCATCAACGACAGAATTACCTGTGAGATGAATCGTGTCCGGATCAATGTTCTCGTCCAGGAGGTTTTGACGCGCTCCGGCTGTTGGCGCGAAATGAAGATCTGCAAGATGGCTTATCAAGGTTCGGTTGGACTCTTCTGGAAATGGCTGCATTCGATCGTGCGACCTGAGCCCCGCCTCGAGATGAGCCACCCGTACTTTTTGGTGGTGAGCTGTCAATGCGCCGGCCAGTGCCGAGGTTGTATCGCCCTGAACCAAAAGTAAATCTGTGTTTTCGGGTGTAATTAAATCCGGAAGTGTTGCGAGAAGCCGCTGTAACAGATTAAGTGGACTCTGTGCCTCAGTCATCAATGAGAGTCTGTGGTCGGGAGTAATCCCAAACGTTGTCAATATTTGTTCAGCAAGTTCACGATGCTGACCTGTATGAATCACACGATGAGGAATCTCCTGTTTTTTAAGCTGAAGAATGATCGGTGCAAGCTTTATGGCTTCCGGACGGGTACCAAACAGTATGGTAATAGGCTTCGTCATGTTCTTTGATTGTCAAATATGCTATTTACTAATTCAGACCTCCAGGGTTTTTGAAACCTTAGAGGTCTTGGTGGCTTTTCTATTTTATCCGGTCAATGATTCGTAGGCGGTCAGAGTCTGCTGTGCAACGGTCTCCCAGGTATAGTTTTCTAAAATAATGCTTTTCAGTAAATCATCTTTTGGGAGTTCATGGGCTCGGCGTATGGCCTGCATAATCGATCGTTTGTTTTCCGGATCAATATATTCTGCAAAGTTTCCGAAGACCTCCTGAGTCCCGCCCACCTTTGTGATCGCAAGTCTGCATCCGGCAAGACCGGCTTCCAGGGCTGCAATTCCGGGCGTTTCAAACTGTGAGGGGAGGGCAAACACATCTGCTGCCGCATAGGCTGAAGCCAGCATCGGATCATCGTGGTTAAGCGGTCCGAGATAGTGTATGTTCTCCCGGCTATTGATGATGTTGATACAGTTTACAGAATAATCACTCTGATCAAACTTACCGATTATAACCAGCGGGTTGTCGTTCGGTGTATGCTGCTGAAGTAAGTGCAATACATTTTTTCTGCGCGCTGATGCATCTCCAACAAACAGGGTGAAATTTTGAACGTCATGTTTTGATCTGAAGCGGTCGGGAGTTGCATCGGCAAAGCTGGAATCGACACCGTTTGGGATGACGGCAATGTGCTCATCTGGAATTCCAAAACCGTCACGGATCAAACCGGCTTCTGATGCAGTGTTGGGAAGAACTAATTTCGCGGCTTTACAAACAGATGCTTTTATAGAATAATCTGAGAAGATTCCCTTAACCAACTTTCCTGCAACAGTTTCTATCTTTATTGATTGACGAATTACTGCAGCGGATCGGCGCGTGAAAAATACGGGGGAGACAACCATCTTGCAGTCTAATTCTTTCAGTCGGCTGGCGATCGTCAGTGTCTCATTTGATGCCAAAAACAGGTGTACAAGATCATACCTCGTCACATCTGTTTCATTCCAGGGATTGAACAGATCAACCCCAACACCAAATTTCTTTAGATGTTGGGCTGTTTTTGTTGACTGTATTCGGACGCCCCCATTAACAACCCCAATTGACAGGGGAGCAATCATCAAAATGTTCATGCCCGGTTTCTCCATAGATGAGTCAGCCACTGATCTTTTTTACGCCTGTACCAGGAAAATTTTGGTTCAGATTTTCGTTCGTTAATGATGGTTTTGAGTGTCGGGTCAATGTACGGACGAAATGGCAGCTCTTCCAAATGTACTGTACGATCACTTATAACAGAGACATGACACTTGTTTTGATGGTGTATCGCAACGGGAAATTGAAGCTGGTCGTCATTGAAAAAAGTGATCTGACCAGTATCAGTATCGATATTTGATTGACAAGTAACCGTTGACCGCTGCTTCCACCAGTCGCTCCAGCCGCTATAGGTCATCCAGTCGTAGTTTCCGGCCTCAAGGTACGTCATGAGTGCCGCAAATTGCCCCGGTTCACCATCATTTGGATGATGATAAAGATGAAGTGGCTGATGAGTCAACCGTTTGAGCTCAATTATCTGATTAAAATAGGTTTGAACATCAGTTGTGTCAGACTGAAAACGTCTGAAAGACCCAATGGACACCGGGTGAATGGGAAGCTGAAGTACGCCGGAATGAGGTGAAACTGAAGGCAGAGAATCATAGTCGTACCCAAACTCGCTTGTGTACTCAAATGAGAAACGACTTAAAGCATTGGCAAGAGCCTGCGACCAGCTTCCATAGGGCGCAGCATAACCTGTTGGTTGTATCCCGTTTTGTTGCAGACGAGTGAGCCCCTCCAGTATATCACAGCGGTATTGCTCCTCTGTTTGATATTCATAATGGCGATAGCAGTGCAGCGCAATTTCATCTGCTCTTGGAATTGTTTCTATCAGCTGCGAAAGATGGTTTTTGTGATGTTCGACATGTAAAAACCACGTGAGAGGTATTTGTGACTGCTGTGCTGTTTCCGACAGTTCAGTTATAGAATCTAAGTGTCCATAGTCACTGTCGATGCGGAACGTAGCCGCATGTTTTTCAGGGTCGGGGTGCCACCACTTGTAAATAAAGGGGAGTCCGGATTGATCATGCAGGTTTCTCAGAAGCGAAAGTATAACTTCCAGATAGGGATGACTCTGAAGAGCTGACGTCCGTTCCGCAGTAGCGGCTGTTGAAGCTGTACCGAACGATTTGTGAATCGTTTTGTACTCCTGCCACAGGCGATCAACCGGCAGTCCGCAAAACGCAAGGTAACGATTTAGTGAGGGATCAATCCAAACCGTCCCATCCAGCAGCACGGACGAACCCATTGCATGAGCAGTACCGTAAACCGGGATTTCTTCAATGTGCCCAAACAGTGAATCTCCTGAATCCGGATAAATAGCGGATAGGGATGTTTTGTGATGCGATCCCGTACAAAAAGCTCCTGTTGCATCCAGCAGGGCGCCCCGGTTTTGCAGATAGTCTTCAACATGAGTCTGTTCTGAGCGGCTAAGTTCCCGATCTACTACAACAGAGCTATAGTTGGCTATTGAAATGGGCTTATCTGGATTGAGACGTTCCCAGGAGCCACCAATTTGGCCCAAGAGCTGCTCCCAGCTTCTGTTATGGCCGATATACCCAATTCGAATATTTCGTTTCACTGCGTCATCCTCCGTTTAAGCCATTCGAGATCATCTGACCGTATCAGGCCGCTTACATAGATCAGCATGGAGAAGCCAGTCAGGGCTATTACCATCTTCAAAATGCTGCTGACCGGTACAAAAACGACTGTAAGAATGGAAAACGCTAACAGTAGTCCGGCGGTGAAAGTAAACCAGCCAATTTCAAGACGCATGGTTTGTCGGAACTGAGCGTAAACTGACAACGTGATCAGTATTTCCGCGGCCACCACCGAAGCCAGCATGATGTACATGACGGAAAAACTTCCTCCAACGAGCATTACGACAAATGCACCTATTCCGCCGATTAACGTTGATTTCATAAAACGACGGTCTTTTCCGAATGAGATCAAGCCGTAGGAGTAGACAGAGTTCAGGAATGTGACCGGCAGGAAAAAGCAGAGAATTTTCAGCATGTAAACAGCCGCTTCGTAGTCAGGTCCGAATAAAAACGGAATGATGGTGGGTGAGATAAAAAAGAGCCCAATGGTGCCGAGTGATCCAAATACAATCATCCAGCGAGCCACGAAAGAGAGCTGTTCTGGTACATCTTCCGGCCGTTCGGTCCACAATTTTGAAAGGTTAGAAAGCAGAAGGATGCTTATCATTTTATCTGCCAGCATTACCACCAGAATCAATTTAAACGCAACACTGTAATAACCCACATCTGAATCGCTAAAAAAATATCCGATAAGTATGGGAGGCAGTAAGATAATAGATTGAGCCATAAAATGTCCGGCTCCCAGGTAAAAGCTATTTTGTATATCATTAGTCCATCTTGAAATATCGGGACTGCTGAAGAGCGATTGCTCACCACGATAGGAGAGCAGCATTGTTATGGCACCGGCAAAAATCGATACAGAATAAATAATCGGAACCAGGTATAGATCCTCGGATGTGACGATAAGTAGTAGCCCCCCGAGATAGATAGCACCCTGGATCCAGTTTGCTATCGTGATCCACTTAAAATCCTGTACCCCGTTGTAGTACCATTGAATTTGTAGTGATTGGGGCAGGAGAGATATCACAAACAGAAGAGAAAGTGTGCGAAGTGTTGGGTTCTGGTCGAGCAGAACCCAAATGATACCGGCTGAAATAAAAATGACAAGAAGCGACAGCGTCACTTTCAACCAGAAGTAACGGGCAGGTGTTCTGTTGCTTGGTTCAGAGGCGGCTATTGCGCGGGTTGCGAGCGTCTGAATACCAAGGTCGCTGAACCAGGTACAAATCCCCATGACCGACAAAGCCAGAACAATCAGACCATAGTTTTCCGCACCGAATGTGCGGGCAAGGTAAATCGTAGTGAAAAAGCCGAATAGCTTTGCACCCCCATCGCTGAACAGAATCCAGAATGCCTTGGTGGTGAGATTACGCATCCGATTTTACTTTCGGTTCAAACGATGCCAGGAGTTGCATCAGCTGCTCCTGTGAATTGAATAGTGTGGCGTTACCTTCATTAAGCTCTGCCAAGCAGCCCATGTTCGGTGCCAGGATCGGTCGTCCATAACTTCTGGCCAGTTCAACACCGCCTGAGGTCAGAATTTGGTGATAGTTAAAAAGTACGCAATCGGCCGAATTCATATAGTGTGGAACCATCTCCTCAGGTATAAAATGAGGAACAAGCAGGATATTTATACTACTATTTGAGATCTCTTTAATGTCGTAGAAGTTCGACATCTGCCCCTTTTTAACAGGGCCAACGATCAGCAGTTTTTTGTCGGGTGGAAGTTCGATAAACATTCTGCAGACCTTGTCTATCTGTTTATAAGAACTGATATTACCAAACATCAAAAATATGCGGTCCGATTTTTTCAGGGAGAGGTTCCGTTCACCATTCACCTTTTCAATAGCATCATCCCGCTTAATTTTTTTAGATGGAAATGTGGGATGGTTAATCACTCTGAATTTTGACGCCGGCTGGTTATAAAACCTGCTGATGTCATCTACTGCGCTTTTGCAATGTATGTGCAGTAAATCTGCCCGTGATGCCATCCAGGACTGAATTCGATAATTCAGCTGACGGAAGTTATCGTCGTGCGGCATTTTATTATGAATGGTCCACACCAGGTGGCCGCCCGCAGCTTTAAACAGAAAGATACAGATGAGTTTATAGATCATCCCGGCCAAAGATTTCAAATCGGTGCATTCAAGCCAGTGGTAGTGAAGGATGACATTTTTCGATGTAACTGCTCTCCGTACAAACACCCAGTGTTTCCACACGCTTATGCTTTGTAAATTAAACTGATCGCTTCTGTTTTCGATGATATCTCGGTAGAGAAGATAGAGGTAGTCTGATTCTTTGTAGTTATGTCTGATAAGGGGAACGACACACAGTTGTATCCTGCCGTCGTGATTATCCGGTAAGAGATCGTCGTAAAGCTTTAACAGCTGATCGTGTGTAGCCATTGTCACAGCTCAGATCAAAAATAGAATTGAACCCCGATTGAGTGCGCCATCCCAAAACCGGTAGAGAATGGAACCATCGCGTAATTTACCGTCACCGGCTCAATATTTACGCCAAGCCCAAGACTAACCGGTCGTTCTGTGGGCCCGAATTTATACCCGCCACGTAACTGTATGAGATCTGCAATATCAGCACTCATTGCAAGACTGAAAAAATCGTCATTTCCATCGCTGTTAGTGTAGTCACCGCCGGGAAGATCTTCAAGCGGGCGAATCCATTCGGAATGAAGTGAAAGAAGTATTGGCAAATCGTTTCTGACGGGCGTGGAAAGTTCTATCAAGTTAACGGCTGCACCTAACCTGAAGGTTGAGGGCAGTGGTGTGGCAATCTGATTGAGCTCATTCATTTCACCCAGGTTCTGTATGACGGCCCCAAATCGAAGACGCTTGTTTAGAAATTCACCGGCAAGTCCCGCACTAAAGGAATAGCCGTTGGCCCGCAGCTGAAAAACTTCTTCCCGCAGATAGTGTCCGGTAACCCCTGCCGAAAAGGGGCCCAACTTATAGGCGGCAGAAGCTGAGAGTGACAGGTAGCTGATAGAGAAGTTGCCCCGTGACGGCCCGGGCTCACCTCTGGCTTCAAACTCGGTTGATCGGGAGTTATAAACCCCGAAACCAATGGCGTAATCATCCTTTAAAAAATTAGCGGACGCATATTGATTGTTGACTTCAGCAATCCAGACCGTATAATTTGCCTCCACGCTTGATGATGGTTCCATCACTAAAAGAGCCGGATTGGAATAGATAGCAGATGAGCCGCTCAATGTGGCTGATGTCGCTTCAGCAAGTGACAGCTGATAGGGAGACGGCGCAATGTTCAAAAAGTCCATACCGCTGCCGGTGTCCTGCTGCGCATGCAGGGTAGAGGTGATGATTAATAGCAGAAGTCCGGTTGCAAAAAATCTCATAGCTGTAAACGGATTGAAAAAACGTGCATGGTTGAAATGTTTGAGGGCTCCCGCATGAATGCATAATCAACAGTGGGCGAGAACCGATCGAATGGTAAATGTAATGAAAAACCGGCAGTTGGTTGAATGTTAAAACTGTCGTGGTTCAGATCCAGTGCCTGAAGGCCGGATCTGAGCGTAACTCTCGGGTGGATGTGATACCGGGCACCAAGACGTGCAATTTGAGTGTTGGTTGTAACTTCGGAACGAACAGTATTGGTTACCGGCCGGCCCTCTAAAAGTCTTGTTTCTACTGATTTAAATTCTGAGCTGAGTACCTGAATTTCATATTCAGCACTGATTAAGAGATCACTGTTATACACATACGAACCGCCCAGTTTGATTCGCGTAGGGTAGTCATTGCTGCGTGCGCCTCCGGTGTTAGAGCCAAATAGATTCGATGTGTCGTAATTGGTTTTAGCAAACAGATCCTGAACAGCAAGACCAAGCCCGACAGGTCCAACTTGTTTATACAGTCCAGCATCCAGTCCGATAGACGTTTCGGTGGATACGTCACTATGAAAATCGGATAGATTGACTTTGATGCCAACGCCGCCCCAGAATGTGTCGCTAAATCGAATTCCGAAATTTGTAATCATCTGGTATTCACTGGTTGATAAGGTTTCTGTATAATACCCGCTTTGAGTTCGGCCGTCGATATCACCAACACGTCCGTTCAAGATAGAGACCGATATTCCGGCTGATGGCGGGAGCTGAAACTGGGCTGAAACCATGTGAAGCTGACGGTCAAACGCCATCGCAGAACTGGCAAAATCAAGCTGGATGAAGTCATTTGGAGCAGCGGCGAGAGCCGGATTATAATAGCCATATGCACCATCGTGATGAACGGCTGTTAAGGCGTTACCCATTGCCATTCCGCGCGGACCAAACCCGATTCGGCTGAATGCTCCGGTAAATCCACCGGCCTGAGCAAGCAGTTCACCCGCAGGAATCAGCACTCCTAAAAAAACAACGATTACAGTGAGGTATCGCTTAAACATCTGCATTAGTCGGTTAGTAAAATTTTTCCGTCAACTCGTCCATCAGGCGTATCAATAACGTAAATGTAAGCCCCAGTTGCGGGTACCCGGCCTGAGTTGTCGGTTCCGTTCCAGAGAAATTCATAGGCACCTGGCTGAGTGGTACTATTCGATGATTGTTCATAAACTAAATTCATTCCGAAATCAAAGATCCTCAGGATTGATCGCCCTGCACTATTAGTTTCATATTTTATGCGTATAACATCGTGCACGTTCGGCGAGTAGGGATTGGGATAGGCATACGTGTCAACGTTCGGAGCGTCCTGCTGGTAGATGTTTCCGCCATCCAGGGGCAGATCAACCCTCAGGATCGACCAGGTCTCTCCACCATCCGGGCTGGATGCAAGTCCGTCGGAGGTTCCAACCCACAGTTGTTCATCTGTCGCAGAAATAGCAAAGTAGCTCGCGTCGCGAGAAATTATCTGGTTAGGACTTCGTATCTGATCAATCCGCAGCCAGGTGTCGCCGTTATCGGATGAGATAAAAAGCCCGCGATCTGCAGCAACTACTACTTTGCCTTCAAAAAATCCAATGTCGTTAATACGTTCCCCTTCAAGATAGTGACTGAAGGATTCGCCCCCGTCATCTGTGGAGACAAGCCCAAAGCGGTCATCAGGACTGCTTGAGGCGTTCCAGTTACTCATCCAGATACGACCGGTTCCGGGTTGCTCGCGAATATTTACGACCCAGTTTCCAAGAAGTCCGTCTACCGTGCCATCGGCCGTTTCACGCCGCCAGCTTATCTGATCAGCCGATGCCGTCAATGCATTTTCGGAGATATTGATTCCGCCTGCAGTTCCGGCCCAGACTCGCCCCGAACTATCGATGAGGAGTCCAAAACCAAGCAGGTTAGTATCAAACCGGGGATCGTAGCGTTGAACAGTCCCTTGATCACCGGCCTGTGAGGTCCAGCTGTAGGTATTCTCGGGTGTAAGTTCTGATGCTGATGATGGAGGTAAAATCAGGCGCTCCCAGTTTTCGCCGTTGTCAGTACTGCGGATGATACCTGATGCCCAGGCTGCGGCTAATATTGTATCACCGCTGACATCCGTTTCAAAAGGGGGAGACTGCTGTGGTACCGTGATGCGGGTCTGAACATACGTTTCTCCGCCATAGGTAAATTCAAGGTCACAGGGTGGGCCAACTGATGAAGGCGTGCAGCTGTCGGCGGCAGGCTCGGGGTCAAGAGGGAAGGGGATAAACCGCCAGGAACTGCCATTGTCTACAGATTCGTAGAATCCAAGGGCTGTCTGGACGCTCTCATCTCCGCTTTCGGTATTGAAACCGAGACCCGCAATGACTCTATCCTGATCAACCTGAAGAGAAAAAACGCGCCCGCGGCCATTAAATACACTGTCTGCAGATTCGGGAATAAATATATCGGGAGATCCTTCATCGATCCGGTTTAGTCCCGGGCCAATCCATAACCTGTTGCCGGCTGCATCCAGCGACGTGACAGAATTCTGTCTCAAGGTTTCATACTTATCAGGAATGGGTCCAACAAGCTGAGCGTGCAGGTCTGATGCAAATAACAGAACTACGGTGACCGGCAAAATTAAAAATGACCTCGTATTCATACTACTCAATAATACTTAATTGGGTTTGTAATGTATCACTGGACTGTCCGTCCTCACCAATAGCGTAGTAGTTTACTGTTATCTCATCAGGGCTGTTGCCTGGGTTAATAAAAAAGGCCCTTGAGTAAAGCGAATCTCCCTCGGCCTCATCAATAAATCCCTCAACTTCGTTAAAGACCCCGTTATCAAACATGCTGAATTTACCAAGCGGACTGCCGGACTGATCAATGAGAAAAAAGTTTACACGGTTGATTAACTCCTGGCCATCAGGATGAACGACACGTGCAAAGAAATCGATTCTTTGGTTTCCGCTATCAGGAATAGATACCTCTTCAGTATTATTGACCTCTTCGATTACTGGAGGAGATACCGTTCTCCCGCGAATTTGAAGTCGTCCCTGCAGTCGCTGACCGCTCGTATTGTCAGACTCGTAAACATATATCGAGTAGGTGGTATTTCTGGATGTATTAACGGTGAGTGAAAGCTCGGCTAAAAATGAAGTTTCAGACTGGGACTGCAGATTTCCTTCAGTTAGCAACACACCATCGCGTTCAATTGTATAGAGGAGATCGTTTACCGGCGCTTCGAGAGTAATCGCACGGATTTGCAAAGTGAGCGTAGTATCTCCTATAGTTGATTGGGACCCAAATTGTATGTTGTTGGGCTCAATTGAGAGTGAACTCAGCACAGCACTATCAGGGTCGGCAGGTGAAGAGGGAGAATCGCATCCAGTCGCCCATAACAGGAGTACGGTCCCGATGATGAAAATCAGGGAGTTTTTCAAAACGTATGGTTCGTTAAAAATCTTGTCTGTAACGATATGGTATAGGCGATAGTCTGAATGAATTTTTTAAATAGTAAGCTGAATTGACAGCATATACAAATGAAATTTGGCCTGCATCACAGTTTGAATTCTTGGTTTCAAACCAAGTTCAATCACTACGGTTTAACAATAAGAGAGTGTAAACTAAAAGTCACGTGATATTACAGTTTTTAAACCAGAATGGACTTCTACCCTGCAGACTTGTACAAAAACCGTTGCTTTTAATATGACAATCATTTAGTTTCAGAGCGATGAAAGAAAATACGTTACATACCAGCTGGTGGTGGCCGAATCAAACATATTTGGCAGTGGAAACCTTATAAGCTGAACAACTTTCTTCAAAGTAAATAAAGCCCGCTGCAGTAATCTGAAGCGGGCTTTTTTTTGGAATAACTATGACGTTTGAAACTTTTTCTAAACTGGCAAAATCGTATACCGCGATTCCTGTCTCCCGACGGATATTGGCGGATATTCTTACGCCGGTATCACTCTTTTTATCGATACGCGAGGGTGCTGATCTTCCGTTTTTGTTTGAGTCCGTTGAAGGCGGAGAACGCCTTGCCCGCTACTCGTTTTTGGGGAAGAATCCGTATCAAACCCTCCGGTTTGATGGCGAATCCGTAACGCTTCATAAGACTGGTGAAGAACCGGTTTTACTGACTGAAGATTATTTTGATGCCCTGGAACGCCTGACAACGCAACATACAGAACCTGTTTTACAGGATCTGCCGCGGCTGACGGGAGGAGCTGTTGGGTTCTCTTCTTATGACACCGTTCGGGAAGTTGAGAATCTACCCAATGTACCGAAAAATGATGTTGATCTGCCGGAAGCTATTTGGTCGTTTTACGATGAAGTCTTTGCCTTCGACCATGTGAAGCAGCAGGTTGTACTGATGAAAACCATTTTTATAGATCACGATACCGATCTTGAAGCTGCTTATGAATCAGCGGAACATGCACTTGACCAAATGGAGGAGACGGCAATCTCGGCACGCCCGTCATCAAAACCGTTCCATCTTAATGCTGATCAGCTGACGAGTAATATTACCCGAGAGGTTTTTCATAGCAGTGTGAAAAAAGCCAAAGAGTACATTTTTGAAGGTGATATTTTTCAGGTTGTTCTTTCCCAGCGGTTTGAAGTTCCGTTCGAGGGTGATCGGTTTACGCTTTATCGCGCTCTCCGCATGGTTAATCCGTCACCCTATCTCTTTTTCCTTGAACTGGATGATTTTGCCCTGATAGGTTCATCGCCGGAAGTCTTGGTGCGGGTGACCGATAAGGAAGTGAGATTACTGCCTATTGCCGGAACGCGTCCGCGCGGCACAACGCACGAGGAAGATCTTAAATACGAGGAGGATCTGAAAAACGACCCCAAAGAGATAGCTGAGCACATTATGCTGGTTGATCTGGGTAGGAATGATTTGTCCCGGGTCTGTAAATCAGGTACTGTAAAGCTCGAGCGAAATCAGTCGATCGAACGATTTTCGCACGTCATGCATATAGTATCGGACGTGGTGGGGGAAATTGCTGAAAACATGACCTCTGTTCAGGCTTTGAAAAACTGTTTCCCCGCCGGTACTGTTAGCGGTGCGCCAAAAATAAGGGCGATGGAAATTATTGATGAGCTTGAACCCACAAAACGTGGTCCATATGCCGGAGCCGTTGGGTATTTCGATTTTTCCGGAAATATGGATACCTGCATCGCCATTCGAACTATGGTCGTGACGAATGATTCGGTTTATATACAAGCCGGTGCCGGAATTGTAGCTGACAGCGATCCTGAAATGGAGTATCAGGAAACCCGAAATAAAGCCGGTGCGCTGGTTGAAGCCCTCAGTCTGGCACTCGAAATTACTAAATAAACTATAGACGTGAGTATTGAGTCGTGAGTCTTGAGTAAAATTCTCACGACCCAAGACTCACGACTCAATACTAATACACTATGACGAAAAAGA
>Ga0307966_1002042_pt1 | contig 15546 bp, 15 predicted proteins | sample OrgLakmetagen646_FD_203141 | JGI IMG/M metagenome (GOLD analysis project Ga0307966, IMG submission 203141) | Saline water microbial communities from Organic Lake, Antarctica - #646 | ecosystem: Environmental > Aquatic > Non-marine Saline and Alkaline > Saline | place: Antarctica: Organic Lake... | reverse complement strand
AAAGAGGCGCGCGCGGCCCAAAGCGGGGAGTTCGAGATCATCCCGCTGGTCTCCAACGGCCTGATGAAATCCGGCTCGATCTCGGGCGAGCTCACCGCCATGGACGCCGACAACGCCTTCACCGGCTACATCGCCAACATGATGTTCGATCTGGAGTTCATGCTGATCGAGAACAGCTACAAGACCGAGGAGACCCACCCCGATTACCGGATCGAGGTCAGCTCGCCCCGTGGCACGCCGATCCGCGTCGGTTCGGCCTGGATGGCGAAGAGCAGCCGCACGGGCAATGACTACCTGTCGCTGCTGATCAACACGCCTGATGGGGACCTGCGCGTCAACGCCGTGCAGAACGAAGAGCAGCGCGGCGGGCAGACCTTCTCGATCATCCCGTTCATAGACAGCGGTGAGCAGCCGCAGGATGCAGGCGCGGGGCTGTCGCTGGTCGCGTGATCAGCGCACGCGGTTAGACGATACGCACCGAAAGGGGAGCCGTGGGAACATGGTTCCCCTTTTTTGCTGTGTTGGCGTGGTTGAGAGATAATATCAGCGATCGCGGGACCCTGCCTCAGGATACTTTCTTCCTGAAAATGCTATACTGAAAGCTCTGACGGTTGCCCTTCGGCGTGATGTGCATATGCCGTCTCGTATCGATCAGGTCGAACTGGCCGGGATGCAATCGGTCGAGTTCCTCCGCCAGAGCTTCGGGCGCATACCGCACCACCGAGAGCCCCGAGCACTTTTCGGGCCCATCTTCGGCAAAAGTTGCGATGATAGCGATTCCTCCGGAACGGAGTGCTCGTGTCATGGCGCGCACATAAGCAGCGCGATCCTCGGCGTTGGTCAGAAAGTGAAATACGGCCCGGTCGTGCCAGACCGCGTATTCCCGATCGGCTTGCCAGCTTGTCACGTCTGCTTCGATCCACGCGACTTCGTCGCTGTGCGACCCGAGCCGCTGCCTGCTCTGGGCCAACGAGGCGTCGGAAAGGTCCAGCGCGGTAAGGGGGCCGAGACCCGTCTCGAGCAATGTATCCACCAGCCGCGACGCCCCGGCACCAACGTCGATGAAAGCCTCGCCGGGTTCTAGATAGGTTCGCACAAGATTCAGCGAGACCTCGGGCGTCGCCTCGAACCACGTCAGTTCGTCTTCTGCGCGCGAGTCATAGACGCCGTCCCAGTGTTTTTGTTCACCCGTCATCATTGCTGAAACCTCCATTGAAATCAGGATATAACGGAACGCGTCAAAGCTGGAAACCGGAACTGATCCGCCGATAACCTCAAGCGCCCAGTATCGTCGAGTGACTCCGACAAGATGTCTCGATTTGCGCCATTGAAATTATCAGCAAAGCGTCTCGATGGATCGTTCATCCCTGAGTCTCACCAGGCCATGCGCCTTTGTACCGTGTGAACACCTCGGTATTGCCATACTGGCGGATCAGGAAGACATCATTCGCCTCCCGTCGGCTTTGCGGTCCCATAAACGCAAAATTCCAAACACGGGTTGTGGAACGCCATGCGCGCAGGGAGAGAGGCACCTGCGGACTCCCGCAGGTGCCATATCAATCAGTTACTTTGAACGATCTCGCTGTAATCGCCACGCAGCTGGATCGTTATCGTGATCGCCGTGCTATCGCGGTTCCGCCAGAACCACCCGTGATTGCCGGCAAAGGGGGCTTCGATGTTGCCCTCGCCAGCTGTTTCGCCGCGACCACGTTCGTAATCGATCGACTCGCCACCACCATGGGCGTGCAGGTCAAAATTGACCCGCCCCCCTGTCGTTGTCCACGCGTAGTCGACAACATTCCCGGCTTCCATCGTCATCTTGACTTCGGCGCTGGCCCCGGGTTCGAGGGTGAATGTCACTTCGTCGCGCCAGACTTCTTGGGCTTCTTGTGCATGTGCAGTGCCGACGAAGAGGCCAAAGACGGCGTCGAGAACGCTTGACGATTGGTCCTGACCAAGTTGTTCGTCCAGCAAGCGGTCCGCCTCAGCCTCTGCGGCGAGCTCGAGCTTGATTTCGCCCATTTTGGTCAGCCCGAGAACGCGGCCAACGCCCGTCGGGTCGATGGCATGTTCTGCGGGCAGGTAGATGGTGACCAGAATTGCCACGGCGCCGATGCCCGCGATGACGCTGGAGCGGAACAGTTGCGCCTTGGTCGGCAGGTCTTCGAGGTTCGGTTTGGGTGCGTTGTTCATGTAAGTATCCAATCTTTGCTTATGTTGAGGCGATGTAATCGGCGATCTGATAGCCGGTCAGCCAGATGCCGAGGCCCATCATCACCAGGTTTGCGATGGTGGCCTGGCGCATGAAGTCGGGGTGGCGACGCCAATACCCCATGACGATCAGGATCACAGCGAGCGCGAGCAACTGGCCGACTTCGACACCGACATTGAACGCCAGCAGGTTTGCCAGAAGCCCGTCCTGTGGGATGTCGTATTCCAGGATCTTGGTGGCGAGGCCCGTGCCGTGGAACAGACCGAAGATCAGCGTCGCGGCCTTGGTGTTGGGCTGGAAGCCGAACCATTTCTGATAGTAACCGAGGTTGTCGAGCGCCTTGTAGACCACGGACAGGCCGATGATCGCGTCGATGATGTAGGCGTTAATGCCCCAGCCATACCAGACGCCCAAGAGCATCGTGACCGAATGGCCGATGGCGAACAGGCTGACATAGATGCCGACGTCCTTCATCTTGTAGAGAAAGAAGACAACGCCGAGTAGGAACAGGATGTGGTCGTAGCCGGTCACCATGTGCTTGGCGCCGAGATAGATGAAGGGGATGATCTTCACCCCCCAGATTTCCTGAATATAGCCCGCGTCACCGGCGGTAACGTTATGGGCAAGAGCTTGGCTGACGGTCAGCATGCATGCCGCCAGCAGAAGTAGGGTCAGCGTGGCGATTTGGCGTGGTGCCAAGGCGCGCAGGACCCGCGAAGTTGAGGTCATGTTGGATCTCCGGTGTGTTTTGTTGACTGATCGGTGAAGCCGCGCGGAGGCGGCACCGATCAGACGCGCGGAGGTCGTTCGATCAGATATGCGCGATGCGGCCCGCTCGAAGACGGGTGAAGCCGGAAATTATCCCTGTATCCCCAGGATGGGTGCCCGCTTGCGCCGAGCGCGAGAAGAGCCTGACTGTGATCATGGTCGGCCACATCATGGCTATGTCCATGAAGCGCCGCGTAGAAGTCCGCCTCGAACCCGTGCGAATGGCCGTGTTCGGCAATCATTTCAGCATGATCGGCAACAACATCGAACACAGACGGGGTGTGGCTTGTGCTGGGCGCAAGGGACCAGACAACAACCGAAAGGCAAAGAAGCGCCGCAAGCGCACTTCGTCCGTATGTTCGCAAGGGTTTCACCGGTTTGCCTGCCTGCTCGTTTTCAGTTCGCGGCACGTTGATCGTGCCAGCTTGTTCTATCCTCTGGGGGAGGATAATCTCTTTTTATGACAAAGCCCCATGTGCATGCAACCCACCCCGCTCTCGTTGCCCGGCTGAAGCGCGCCGATGGGCATCTTCGCGCCGTGATCGACATGATCGAGGCGGGAAAGCCCTGCCTCGAGATCGCGCAACAGATGCAGGCGGTGGAGAAAGCCATCGCAAATGCCAAGCGCGCACTGATCCACGACCACCTGGACCATTGCCTCGACGTCGAGCATTCGACTGCCAATCGCGACGAACTGAAAGCCATTTCACGATACCTCTGAGGTCACCCCTGTGCTGGAAGTCCTTGCCGACCGCACCTACCGCCATCTCTTCGCCGCGCAGGTCGTGGCTCTTCTGGGCACGGGGCTTGCCACGGTCGCGCTCGGACTTCTCGCCTACGATCTGGCGGGCGACAACGCAGGCCTGGTCCTGGGCACGGTCTTCACCATCAAGATGGTCGCCTATGTGGGCATCGCCCCCATCGCAGGCGCGTTTGCCAATCGGGTGAACCGGCGCGCACTTTTGGTGGCGCTTGATCTTGTGCGGGCGGGCGTGGCGCTTTGCCTGCCTTTCGTCACGGAAGTCTGGCAGGTCTACATCCTGATCTTCCTGCTGCAATCGGCCTCGGCGGCGTTCACGCCAACCTTCCAGGCGACGATCCCCGACGTGCTGCCGGACGAGGCCCGCTACACCCGCGCGCTGTCGCTCTCGCGGCTTGCCTACGATCTGGAGAACATCGCCAGCCCGATGCTCGCCGCGCTGCTGCTCGCTGTCATGAGCTACAACTCCCTCTTTCTCGGCACAGTGGTCGGATTTGCGGCCTCCGCGGCGCTGGTCGTCTCGGTCTTGCTGCCCAGCCCGAAACCGTCGCAGCCGCGCGGCATCTACGACCGCACGACCCGGGGCATCCGCATCTACCTTGCCACACCGCGCCTGCGCGGGCTTCTGGCGCTGAACATGGCCGCCGCAGCGGCAGGCGCGATGGTGCTGGTCAATTCCATCGTACTGGTGCGCAGCACGCTGGGGCTGGACGCCTCCGAGCTGGCATGGACGTTGTTCGCCTTTGGCGCAGGGTCGATGATCGCGGCCCTGCTTTTGCCGAGGGTCCTGGACAAGGTGTCAGACCGCCCGGTGATGGTGGGCGGCGCTGCGCTGATGGTGGTGACACTTCTGGGACTGGCAACCGAGGTCGCGACCATTGGCCTTGTCTGGCCGGTCCTGCTTAGCGCGTGGCTGTTCGTGGGGCTGGGGTATTCCGCTGTCCTGACGCCATCCGGGCGGCTGCTGCGCCGCTCCGCCCATGCCGAGGATCGCCCCGCGCTCTTCGCCGCGCAATTCGCCCTGAGCCACGCCTGCTGGCTGCTCACCTACCCCCTGTCGGGGTGGCTGATGACGCGGTTTGGGCCCGTTGCGGCACTTGGCGTCTTGGCAGGCCTTGCGGGAGCAAGCATCGTCGCGGCGCTCCGCTTCTGGCCAAGCGAGGACCCGGAGACCTTTGAGCACACCCACGACAACCTCCCGCTCGATCACCCGCATCTGCACGGAACGCGGCGGCATGCCCATTCCTTCGTCGTGGACGAAGAGCACCCTCGCTGGGCGTCTCAACTTTGAGCGACCGGCAGAGCCCTTGGCTCGTCGCTTGACCGACAGGGCACCTCCCTGGATTTCGCCTGGAACCTATGCAGCAGGATAGGTCGAGAAGACTTCTGTCGACCCGTCGCGCAGGATCAGGAACACCTCGTATTCCTCGCGCTCAGTTTCGGGACCCATGCCGGGAGAACCGTAGGGCATCCCGGGCACTGCGAGGCCGACTGCATTGGGGCGTTCATCCAGCAGACGGCGAATGTCGGCAGCGGGGACGTGCCCCTCGATCATATAGCCATCGACGCGGCCTGTATGGCAGGAAATCATATTCTGCGGGATGCCGTTATCCAGCTTGTAGCGCATCAGCAGCGTTCCGAGGCTGGGTTCGGTCGTGACGGCGAAGCCGTTGTTCTCGAGGATCTCGATCCAGGCCGAGCAGCAGCCGCAGTTAGGGTCCTTCATCACGTGGATCGCCGGTCCGGCGCTTTGTGCCAGAACCCGCAGGGGCGATGCAGCGAACAGTGCTACCCCTCCGATCAGGAGCGTGCGACGGGAAAAAGTGTCTTGGGTCATCTGATTTTCCTTTCGATGTTGGATATTGTGCAGGCAGGTCAGAGGTCAACTCGCCTGAGCCGCAAGGCGTTGGTAATCACCGAGACCGACGACAGGCTCATCGCCGCTGCCGCAATCATTGGCGAGAGCAAAAGTCCGGTGACCGGGTAGAGCAGCCCTGCTGCGATGGGAACGCCAAGCGCGTTGTAGGCGAACGCGAAGAACAGGTTCTGCTTGATGTTGCGCAAGGTGGCCCGGGCGAGCTTGCGCGCCCGCACGATGCCCATTAGGTCACCGCCCAGCAGGGTGATACCGGCGCTTTCCATCGCGACATCCGCGCCTGTTCCCATGGCGATGCCGACATCGGCGGCGGCCAGCGCGGGGGCGTCGTTCACTCCGTCGCCGGCCATCGCGATCTTGTGGCCCTCGCGACGCAATTGATCGATCAAGTCCTTCTTGGCCTCCGGCAGCACGCCCGCCCGCACCTCGTCGATGCCGAGCTTAGCCGCCACTGCCTGCGCCGTGCGTTCGTTGTCGCCTGTCGCCATGATGACGCGCAGCCCCTGGGCGTGCAGTTCCTTGATCGCCTGCGCGGTGCTGTCCTTGATCGGATCGGCCACCGCCACGATGCCCGCAAGAGTTCCATCAACAGCGACGAACATCGCCGTCTTGCCCTCGGCGCGCAGAGTGTCGGCCTTGGCTTCGGCCGGGCCCGTGTCCAGCCCCATCTCCCGCATCATCGCGGCATTGCCGAGCGCTACCGCGCGTTCGCCGACCTTGCCACGCACGCCCTTGCCGGTGACGGCGTCGAAGTCCTTGGCCTCCTGACGCGGAGCGCCCTGGGCCTCGGCCCCCTCGACAATCGCCTCTGCCAGCGGGTGCTCAGACCCGCGCTCGAGGGCCGCCGCCAGAGAAAGCAGGTCCGTCTCCGCCACATCGCCAAGCGCCACAGTGTCTGTCAGTTTCGGCCTGCCCATGGTCAGCGTGCCGGTCTTGTCGACGATCAGCGTGTCAACAGCCGCCATGCGTTCCAGCGCCTCAGCGTCCTTGATCAGCACGCCCGCCTGTGCCCCGCGCCCGGCCGCCGTGGTGATCGAGATCGGTGTGGCCAACCCGAGCGCACAGGGGCAGGCGATGATCAGTACGGATACGGCCGAGGCGATGGCGAAAACCAGCGCCGGTTCTGGGCCAAAGATCATCCAAACCACGAAGGCGAAGATCGCGATGCCCACAACGGTCGGTACGAAAATAGCGGAAACCCGATCTGCCAGCCCTTGGATCGGCGCGCGCGAGCGTCGCGCGTTAGACACCATGGTCACGATCTGCGCCAGAACGGTGTCAGCACCGACCTTGCCCGCCTCGATCACAAGGCTGCCATTCTTGTTGATAGTGGCCCCGGTCACCGCATCACCTGAACCTTTTTCGACGGGCATGGACTCGCCAGTCAACATACTTTCGTCCAGCGACGAGCGGCCCTCGATCACCGTTCCGTCGACCGGGACCGCATCGCCGGGGCGCACCCGCAGCCGGTCGCCCTCCATGATGTTCTCCAGCGGCGCGTCGTATTCGGTTCCGTCCGGCAGGATGCGTCGTGCGGTCTTGGGTGCAAGGTCCAGAAGCGCGCGGATCGCGTCCCCGGTGCGTTCGCGCGCTCGCAGTTCGAGAACTTGGCCCACGAAGACCAGAGCGACGATCACCACCGCCGCCTCGAAATAGGTGCCGACGCCGTGGCCCATCCGGTACTGCTCGGGAAAGACGCCCGGCAGGAATGTTGCCACGATCGAATAGAGATAGGCCGCTGCCACCCCGAGGCTGATCAACGTCCACATGTTCGGCGACCGGTTCACAAGTGAATCCCAGCCTCGCTTGAAGAACGGTAACGCCGCCCAGAGGATGATCGGCGTCGCCAGAACGAACTCCAGATAGCTGGCGGTCTGGTGGCCGATCCAGTCGCGTACTGGCAGGGCGACCAGTTCGCCCATCGTCAGGATGATGAGCGGCACCGCAGCCGCCGCCGAGATCCACATCCTCCGCGTGAAGTCGGTCAGCTCCTCGCTGGGCTCATCCGAAGGCACCATCGGCTCCAGCGCCATGCCGCAGATGGGGCAGGCCCCGGGCGCGTCACGCACGATCTCGGGGTGCATCGGGCAGGTGTACTGGACGTTGGCCGGAGCAGCCTTCTTCTGCCCGGCAGCGCGGCCTGAGGCATAGAACCAGGGATCCGCCTTGAACTTTGTCTGGCATTTCTCCGAGCAGAAATAGAACGTCTCGTCCTGGAACTCCGCGTGACGTCCGTCCGGCTTGACTGCGACCGTCATCCCGCAGACCGGGTCCTTTGCCGTCTCTGTCCCCGCCGGAATGTCGGGTGCCGCGTGATGATGATCATGCTCCATGGTCTGCCAGCCTTTCGATGTCTTGTTTCAGCTTGCGGCCTCCAGCCGTTGGAAGCTCAAGCTCTTTTTAGTGATGGTCGTGAGCGTCTTCCGGGGCGGGATTGCGTGCGAGGAAGATCCCGACAAACAGGAACACCAGCGCCATGCCGGTCGCGCCTAGAACGACAATGAGGGGGTCGGACTGCCACTTCATCGCGGCGAAGGCGGCCAGCACCGCCGCGTCCAGCGCGATGGCCGTCAGCAACACCCAGCCCTGCGCGCCGATCTCCTCGCGCAGGTGCCGGAACACGCCCCAGTGGATGATTATGTCCATCACCAGATAAAAGAAGGCCCCGAGAGACGCGATTCGGCTGAGGTCGAAGAAGACCGTCAGAAAGCCCGCGATCACGACCGTGTAGACGAGTGTGTGGTCCTTGATCGTGCCCGGCATCCCGAAATGGCTGTGCGGGATCATCTTCATGTCGGTCAGCATCGCCAGCATCCGAGAGACGGCGAACACACTCGCGATCAGACCCGACGCGGTGGCCACCAGCGCCAGCGCCACCGTCAGGTAGAAACCGGTCTGACCGAGGGAGGGCTGGGCCGCTTCGGCCAGCGCGTAGTCCTTCGCCGCCACGATGCGGTCGAGCGGCAGGCTCGAGCCGACCGCGAAGGCCACCAGCAGATAGACGACGACGCAGATGGCGATCGACCAGATGATGGCCCGGCCCACATTGCGGTGCGGGTCGGTGACCTCTGCGCCGCTGTTGGTGATCGTCGTGAAGCCCTTGAAGGCCAGGATCGACAGCGCAACCGAGGCCACAAACCCGGTGGCGCCCATGTCTCCACCCGTCGCCTCGAACGAGATGCCGCTCGCCCAGAGACCGGCTGCCCCGAACAGCGCGATGCCGCCCACCTTGAGAACGGCCATGACGATGGACAAAAGCCCGACCGACCGGTTGCCCGATACGTTCACGAGCCAGGCGAAGACGATCAGCCCGACGCCGAGGATTGGCACCAGCACGCTATCCGGATCGCCGCCGAACGCCCGCAGCGTGTAGGTGCCGAATGTGCGCGCGACGAGGCTTTCGTTGATCACCATCGACAGCGCCATCAGGAGGGCGGCGCCCGCCGCGACCGTTGTCGGGCCGTAGGCCTTCTTCAGGATCATCCCGATGCCGCCGGCTGACGGAAACGCGTTCGACATTTTGATATAGGTGTAGGCGCTGAACGCGGTCACGATGGCGCCGACGACGAACGAGAGCGGGAAGAGCGGTCCGGCGAGTTCGGCGATCTGTCCGGTCAGCGCGAAGATGCCCGCGCCGATCATCACACCGGTTCCCATGGCCACTGCGCCCGGCAGGGTAATGCTGTTCTTCTCGTAATCGCTTTTCGTCATGGATTTTCCTTTTCAGGCTTTTGCCGCAGCGCCACCCAGAGCAGCGGCAGCCCCGTCACAAGCCCGAGTCCGAGCACCGCCCATGTCGCGCGCCCGAGGTCTCCGCTAACCGCCTCACCGCCGAAATGTGCCAGCAGGAAACTTGCCGGGATGATCCCCGCCAATGTGGCGAAGGCGAAACGCCAGGCGTGCATTCGGCTCAGTCCGGCTGCGTAGCTGATCATGTCGAAGGACACGAAGGGCATCAGGCGGCTGGCAAAAACCGTCGCCGTCAACGCGGTCTGCGAGCCGAGAAGCCCGGCATCGACGCGATCACCGAACACCCGCCGCAAGACATCATGCCCCAGAACCCGTGCGAGACCGAAGGCGATCAGCGCCCCGAACCCGGCGCCGATGACGACCTGCACGGTCCCCCAGAGATGTCCGTAGGCCGCTTCGGCCGCCAGTGCGATCGGCGCGCTCGGGATGGGGCTGGCCACGACCGCAAGGGTCATAAGCGTGACGATCAGGACCGGCCCCCAGAGACCGGCGCGCGCCACCAGCATTTCCAGACACTCAACGTCCAGAAGGCTGCGCGCCTCGGCGAATACCGAAGGCGCGAACTGCCAGACAGCGAGCAGTCCGATCCCGAGGATCGCAAGGCCCGTGAGGATGGCGGCGCGCAGGCTCATCTCAGATCGCCTCGACGGCTTTCGCCAGGAGGTCGCGCACCTTGCCCGCCACGGCCGTCAGTTCGGCGTTCTCGATCGCCTGCATCGACGCCACAGGATCGATAGCGCTGACCTCGACGCCGTCCTCGACTTCGCGCAGGATGACGTTGCAGGGCAGCATCGCGCCCACCCGCGGCTCGATCCCGATGGCCTGGTGCGCCATCCCGGGGTTGCAGGCGCCAAGGATGCGATAGGCCGGCATCTCGACATCGAGCTTCTTCTTCATCGTCGCCTTGACGTCGATCTCGGTCAGGACGCCGAAGCCATGGTCTGCCAGCGCCTTGCGTGTGCGCGCGTCAACCTCGTCGATACCCGCGTCCGAGATCATGCGATTGATCGTGTAGGTCATTTCTGAGTCCTTTTTTCTCACTTCCGAAGATATTTGATCAGTGCAGCTATGGCCAAAACCACCAGCACGAGGATCAGCAGGCCGAAGAGCCAGCCAAACCCCATTCCGAAACCCATTCCGGAGCCCATGTCGTTCCAGTTCATCATCTCATCCTCCTGATTTTCACACGCAGGGTGCGTCTTTTGGCCGACCCTCACGACAACATGGGGCAGGACAGACTAGGATCGGTGCCGGGCGGGGCGCCCTGTCCGAACGCCCCGCCGGGATCAGACCGAGGTCGTGACGGCGAACTCGGTCATCATCCCCGTCGCAAGGTGCGGCATGTGGTGGCAATGCAGCATCCAGCGCGCGGCCTCGCCTGCATCGAGCGCGACATCAACCATCGACATTGGCGGCACATGGACAGTGTCGCGCAGCGCGCCGGCAACGCGCCGCCCATTAATCCCGACCACTTGGAATACGTGGCCGTGCAGATGCATCGGGTGGGCCATCATCGACATGTTGTGGAACGACAGCACGACCCGCTCGCCGCTGCGGACGGTGATAGGCTGGTGCTGGCCCCAGACGGCGCTGTTGATCGTCCATACATAGGGCTGCATTGAGCCGCCCAGCATCAGCATCTGGCTGCGGTCCACGGGTCGATCCGGCAGGGTGTCCAGCGCGATGAGGCGCGCCTCCTGCGCAAGATCGGTGTCGAACGCGGGTGCCGCGGTCTCCGCCATGGCATCGAGGCGCCGGACCTCGGCACCCTGCGTGGCAAGGATCAGGCCGGTACGTTCCCGCGCACCTTCGCGCAATGCGAGGATCGGCCAAGCACCGCCTTCGTTCGGCAGGTCGATCTCGATGTCGAGCCGCTGGCCCATCGCCAGCCCAAACCGTGAGCCCGCGATAGGCTGGACGGCGTGCCCGTCCACCGCGACCAGCCTCGCCTCGGCACCGCCGGTTTCGATCCAGAACACCGTCGCTGCGGCGGCGTTGATCACCCGGAGCTGGATGCGCCCGCCGCGCTCGACCTGCACCACCTCGGGGTCCGACAGCGTCCGGTCGTTGGCAAGATAGGCGTCCCAGTCATAGTCGTTCAGGTCCATGGCCATGCCGCCCATCTGGCCGCCCATGCCCATCATCCCGCCCATGCCGGGCATGTTGCCCATCGGCATGCCGCCCGTGGCGCCATGGCCCATGGCCCCGTGATCCATGCCCTGCATCGCCCCCATGCCTCCCATGGGAGCGCCTTGATCGGGCACTGCACCGGCACCATGGCCCGCGCCGTGCCCGACGCCATGACCTGCGCCGATCTCGGCCAGAACCTCCTCGGGGGCCTTGAAGGAGAAGTCATGAAGGAACATTACGACCTCCTGTCGGTCGGCAGCCAGGTCCTCCTGTGAGCGCACGATCAGCGGCGCTGCGAGAAGCTGCATCTCCTGGGTGGGCACATGGCTGTGCATCCAGTGGGTGCCCGGCCGTGCCTCGAAGTCGTAGGATCGGGTCTCACCCGGGGCGAGAAGGGGCATCGGCATGTCCGGCACGCCGTCCTGCGCGTTGGGCGGGATCTGCCCGTGCCAATGGATGATCGTGCCGACGTCGAGATCGTTGATCAGATCGACACGGAACCTCTGGCCGGGGTCGAGCAGAAGTCCCTGGCCGCTGGGACCTGCGAGACCGAAGACGGTAGCGGCGCGCCCATTGATCTCGAGCGTGCGGGTTGCGGTGGACAGGCTGATCGGAGCCTGCGCCTGGGCGAAGGCAAGTCGGGGAATTTGTGCGGCGGCAATGGTGGCTGCACTTGCGGCGAGAAAGCCGCGTCGCGAAAAGGTGTTCATGGTCGTCTCCTCGGGACATCCCGTCCCGTTCATCAAGGTCGATGTGACGCCGCGGGCATATGCCCGGGCGCGCTCAGAGGAGACGGAGTTTGGGAGGCCTTTCGTTCAGTCCCGGCGCGCGGCTGACGTGGATGGCTTCTGACGGAAAGTCATGGCTGGCGGGACCGTGTGCGTGACCGGCAGCCCCGCCCGGCGACGTCAGGAAGGTCGCAAGACCCGTGCACACGAAGTCACACATTCCGGAATCGGCCGATCCACAGTGCTGTCCAGCGTCACAGTCGAGGTTCGCAATGTCCGCCGAGTGCATCATTTCGGCGACATGCGTCGCGTGATCCGGCCCGGAACTCATGCTCATGCGCGCGGCATGAGCGGAAGTCACCGTTGTCACCACGGTGATCGCGAGTACGGCAAGCATGGTGACGAAGCGTGTGAACATGCCTTAAATATAGGCACTGTTCACGAGAATGTCCATTGTCACAGTCGGCGCGTGTCTGGCGAGAATTTCATCTCAGCATGAAGCCGAAGAATTTCAGCCGTAAACGGGTTTGAAGTATCGAGAAAAGAGGTCCGAAGCAGTTTTCCGTCAGCGATGTGAAACTGTTTTCATGGTAATATTATCTGTCAGTCTCCACCGACCATGGCACGGCGTTGCTTCCTACTCAAATTGCAACTTTAAAGAAGCTGCGTTGCCGCGATTGAAGCACGCATGAATCTCTTGTGCCGGTCATTCGCGGCTTCAGACCCTATCGAATGGCACCAATTTCGCGTTCGGCGCATTGCTGCCGGTCGAGTTCAACGCGATGAGTGGCAGCAGATGAAAAATGCTGCGTATGCAATACTGCAAGGTTACTGGCGGTTGCTTGTCCATCCTGCATGATCTTGCGTATAAAAGCGCGTTAGCGGGTCCGTCTCTTTTTGGATGCGGGAGCACTGCCCCATCAACCGTAGGCAGAGCCTTCCGGCCTCCCCTGCTCGGCTTCGCGTGTCGCAGGGGAGAACGGCCCTTCGGTCCGTCGCGCATTCGGCCATGCGGCCTCACCGCGGCGTCGCACCCGGCATCCCGGTTTGCCCGCCTCGCGAGCACGTCTCTCCCCGGCCGCTCCGCCGGATTGCGCTCTGGTCTGTTTTGCGGGGCAAAACGATCCCGCCGCTTCATCCGTCTCCCGCGTCCGGTCGGGCCGTTTGCCTGCTCGTGTCGGGCAAACCTACCGTCAAAACACACACACATGAGCGTGGAAGCATATCCTCCGGATGGCCCCCAAATCAGCCCGCCTCAAGGATCGCAAAACTTTTCGGCGCGGGCGGGGCCTGTGGCGCGGGGCGGTCTCGTGCGTGAGCGCGCGCATGTGTCAGGGCTTTGGCGGCGGCGGTCTGCCCTCGGGTCTCTCGGTCTCGTGCGTGAGCGCGCGCATGTGTCAGGTGTTGCGCGCGGAAAACTTTTGCGCCCGGCAAGCCGGCGGCTGCGCCGTCCCTGACCCGGGCAGATTCGGAAACCAGGCATTCGGCCATGCCCCCACACTCACGTGGTGGCCTTGGAACCGAACACTGGAGACCAGACATGGCTTACGACAACGCAAACACCTACGAGACCATCGAGCTTTTCGGGCTGACGGAAAAAGACGCACAGCTGCCGATCCCGGAGGATCACGTCCTGACCGACCGCATCATCCGCGAGAGCTTCGAGACCCTGCTCGGTCAGCTGCGCGGGACCGGACTTGAGGCAGAAATCGAACCGCTGGCCCATGGGCTCGCCACGATCCTGCAGCGGCGCAAGGTGGCGCTCGGCAAGGAGGTCGACCGCACCGCCGACAAGATCGGCGCTCTGGCAAAATCCCACGATGGATCGGAGATCGCCGAGACCGCGCTCGAAGAGGCGCAGGCGCGCTTCCTGCAGCTGCGCGAGATTGTCGGCGCCATCGAGGTGATGAGCGAGACAGCGGCGGAATGCTACGAGATCGAGACAGGCCACGCTTTCATCCCGGCGGCAGGCTCGCGCGCGAGCGTCCGGGCGCAGGAGACCGGGGCGGTCTTCGAGGCGCGGCAGCTCCTGGAGCAGCACGATCGCGAGACTGCCGAGAAATCGGAAGTCGAGGGGGTGCCCCTGATCGTCTCGGGCGCCACCGACTGGACCGATGTCGATGTGATCTTCAACACGCTCGACAAGGTTCGGGAGCGGATCAAACAGAACCGCAATCAGGAGATCTTCCTCTGCCACAAGGGTGGCAAGCACGGGGCGGAGATGATTGCGGCGCGGTGGGCCCGGGCACGCGGAGTGGCGCAGGCGCGCTTCGATCCGCGCTGGTCCGCGCACGGTCGGGCGGCACCGTTCAAGTGCAACGACGAAATGCTGGACGACAAGTTCGCGGCGACGGGGGTTGTCCTCTTCGGTGGCAATGGCGTCGCACTGAACCTCGGGCAAAAGGCGGAAGCGAAAGGCCTGACGGTCATGCGGGTCGCCGATCCGGCGAAGAAAACCGCGGAGATGTAAACTGAGAGGGTCGCCTTCGGGCGGCCCTTTCGTCATGTCTCACGGAGCGCGCGGTCGGTGAGGCGTGATCGGCAGGGGGCGGCGGCCAGCACCGGCGTCCCGTCCACCCGGTCCGCCAGAGTGCGGCACATCCGCGTCGGTTCGGGCTGGGGGCTATGCGCGCTTCACCGGCATCGTCGGCAGGTCAAGACGCGAGGGCTGGAGACGTCACGGTTGAGGCTGAAAAAAGCGCCTGCCAAGCGGCAGCAATCCGGAACATGGCACCCATACGTTGGGGGCATGAGCAAACTGGGCCAGCGTCTCTCGACATGATCGAGGCCAATGGCGACTGCGTGATGGCAGAGGTCATCCAGGTCTCTCCTTTTTGCTTAACATGTGGATCGCACGGGGTCGGCCCGTTCGTGCCCTCAGCTCACGCTTCGGCAAGCACAAATACGGCTTCCACGGCGGAGCCGCGGACCCTCCGCATTTGCGCTTGCGACCGGGCCTCTTGCCCCCGTGCTGGGTGATCCCCATCGCAACAAGGAGTAACCCAAATGACCAACCACTACGTCGCCACCGTTCCCGTGAAGTTCACCGACACCGATGGCCAGGAGCGCACCCGCTTCCAACGCGTGGGGGCGATGTTCCGCAACACCCGCAACGGGGATGGCGCGGAGTTCTTCAGCCTCAAGCTCGACTTCCCGGTCGCTGTCTCGGAGCTGGTGATGTTCCCGCCGAGCGCAAAGGACCCCCAGGACTAAATCCTCTGACGAGGATGGGCCGCGCACAGCGCGGCCCTTTCCCTGTTCCAGGGACGCCGGTTCCGGCGGGTCAGATCACACGAGGCGACCTGACCAGATGCCGGTCGCT
>Ga0307966_1002040_pt1 | contig 15565 bp, 13 predicted proteins | sample OrgLakmetagen646_FD_203141 | JGI IMG/M metagenome (GOLD analysis project Ga0307966, IMG submission 203141) | Saline water microbial communities from Organic Lake, Antarctica - #646 | ecosystem: Environmental > Aquatic > Non-marine Saline and Alkaline > Saline | place: Antarctica: Organic Lake... | reverse complement strand
TCTAATAGAGAGGGATTTAAAGTCTAAATTATTTAAACTTATCAACTTAGTATGTCCCTTTTTGGACTGTCTCGACACTCACCCAAATATTCGTATTTTAGCAAAATAATTATGGACTCTAAGTTGATACCTCGTGGACTCTATCCCGAGGTAGTTCATTGATGGAAATCGTCGGTAACCCACATCGTGCTCAATCGTTGTTGGAGTCTGGTATTCTTTGATCTTATAAAAAAAGAGGGCACTTAATATTAGCTCTTATGTTCTATTCACGTTAATTTAGGCGCAAAATTAAATCTTTAAGCATCATTCGAGCTGAATGGTATAAACGGAGCAGATCTTTAAGAGGGCAAAAGTCTTCTTTAAGCAATTAACATAATCTGCCGAAAAAAGGTAAAAACAGAAGAGATTTCATATGACGTACGCAGTGATAATGGCGGGTGGAACCGGCACACGTTTCTGGCCAAAAAGTACCAGCAAACATCCCAAACAATTCCTGAAACTGTTTGGAAAAGAAACGATGATTCAGCAGACAGTGCGTCGTCTTGCGCCTGATATAAACAGCGAAAATGTACTTGTGGTCACCAATACCGACTATATTCCATTTGTGGAAAATCAGCTTCCTTCCGTTCCTGCTCATCAGATTATTGGAGAACCGGTTGCCCGGAATACTGCTCCGTGCGTGGCTGCTGCCGCTGCAATTCTCTACAAAATCGATCCGGAATCGACGATGGTTGTATTGCCGGCCGATCACAGAATTGAAAACCGGGAGACGTTTTTGGAGGTTCTCAAAAGTGCCGGGGATCTGGCGGGAGAAACGGAATCACTTATCACCATTGGGATCAAGCCAAACCGACCGGAAACCGGCTACGGTTACATTAAATATAACAGCGGCAAAAAGAATGAAGCCGGAAAGTATTCCGCCTATTCCGTCCAAAACTTCACAGAAAAACCGAACCTGGAGACTGCAAAGACGTTTCTGAAATCAGGCGACTACGTTTGGAACAGCGGGATGTTTATCTGGAAGACGTCAGCCATACTTAACGCGTTTGAACAGCATCTGCCCGAAATTTATGAGCTGACACAGAAGCTGATCAAGTCAGAGATGAATGATGCGGATGTTGAGGATTTTTATCAGGTATGCCCGTCCGTTTCGGTGGATTACGGCATCATGGAGAAAGCGGAGAATGTGCATGTAATTCCGGCTGAATTTGGCTGGAATGATGTGGGCAGCTGGCGATCTGTTCACGATCTGTCAGATAAGGATGATCAGCAAAATGCGCTTGACCCCGAACATACGGTAGCGCTTAACTCTAAATCAAACCTGGTACAGTCTAACAGCGGGAAGCAGATTGTTCTGATTGGGGTTGATAATCTTGCGGTTGTTGAGACGGAGAACGTCATAATGGTGCTGAATCTCGATCACGATCAGGATGTTAAGAAAGTGGTAGAGCAGTTTAAAAAAGATCAGGAAACAGTAGGTCTTACCTGATACTAAAAACGTCATTTTTTAATCATCCGGAAAGAAGTCTTCCCTAACAAGGGGAGATTGAGAGGGGCGTCCATCAGATCTCCAAACTATTGTTTATATCGGTATTCAATTTCGGTAAATGCTACAGGTGATAGATGCCCAACACGACGTTTTCTCCTCATACTTTTCCCAAAGGGACTGGTGGACCGCCACCCCGCAAAATCGGGACTAAAAGAAGAAAGTAAGCTGCCCAGGGCATCCCGTTGTGGGAAAAACTCCCGTTTGCCTTCCGTAGCTTCAGCGCAGGTAGGGCTATGATGCCATTTCGCTGTCGCGTTCAAAAAATGAGCTCCACCCATCAAGGCCGTAGACTTTCTCCCTAATCGACATTACAGGCGTAGTAAAATTGAATCATTCTGTCACCTTCTAAATAGTGCTGCCTTACTTTTAGGCAAGACGAGCGTCTACCAGTTACAGATTGGGAACAAACCATTTTGAAAGCTTCCAAAACCCCTCTCGGAGAGGTTGTGAGAATTTAAAGACTCGGGTTCCAACCAACTTAACTTTTTTAAGGCTACGAATTTATTTCGAAGCTCCCCTCTCTGTCAAGTCCCGCAGGGCGAGATAGAGAGGGGTCGGGGGTGAGTCAGAAAGACTGGTAGTGCTGAATTTAACAGAAACCTTAATTTACTTAGGTGTAAAATCTTTGGAAATCAATTTTCTCACAGCCTCTCCGAGAGGGGACAGATGAGAGAAAGATCGCAGCGCGAGCCTTTCAAAAACCAGGGGTGTGTTTGCGAGGGCAAGAAACCTAGAACGGCTGCGACTCTCGATCAAAGCCACGAAGCAAACCCTTGTTAAACTCATCCGGCTGTGCCGATTCGTTTGAACGTTTTCGCCAGCGCGTTCAAAAGATGAGCACTCTCAAGAAGGGCCGGTGGTGAGTCCTGCATTAATGATTTAGTTATCGAACTTAGAGACTAAAGATTAATCTCAAGCATATCGTAGGCCAGCTTTACGTGGGCGGGCAGTTTTTCATTGCTATACTGATGATCCACGTATGAGTTCATATGGATAAGATAGGTCTGTTCTACCTCAAGTTCGTCCGCCAGTTCCACCGCTTCGGGAATGGTTAGGTGAGTGGGGTGTTCCGGCGCCCACCGGAGTCCGCTTAAAATCAGAACTTTACTCCCTTTTACCTTCTCTTTGGTTTCATCAGGAACAGACTTCACGTCGGTCATATAGGAAAGATCGCCAATGCGATAGCCCTGAACATCAATTTTTCCATGATTGTAGGAGAGGGGCGTGATGGTGAGGTCGTTGAAATCAAACGAATTGGTTATCTCATGAATATCCACGTTGGTGGAACCCGGATACTTGTTCTCCCCAAACATATAGTCGAACCTATGCTTAATTGAGTGTGCAGTTTGCGGACTTGTGTAGAGCGGGATAGCCGATTTTTGCACGTAATTGAACGCCCTGAGGTCGTCCAGACCGGCAATATGATCCATATGCTCATGAGTGATAAGCACAGCATCAACTCTTCTGACGTTCGATCGAATGGTCTGAAGCCTGAACTCCGGACCTGTATCCACAATGAGGGAGGTATCGTCTGTTTCAATCCAAATGGAGCACCGGTACCGCTGATTTCTAGGATCACCGTTTAATTTATCACTTCCAAATCCACCGGCAACGGGAACACCCATCGATGTTCCTGTTCCCAAAAAGGTACATTTCATGGTATCCGATTTACGAGTCTTCAATAGGTTCGCTGAAGCGATCAATCCGTGCCCAGAGATCTTCCAGCTCTTTTCGAACGGCTGGTTTGATGAACACCTCCTCGGCGCGATCGCTTCTTAAAACCCTGGCCAGAATTGCAGCCTGCGATTGAGGAGGTTTATTTTTATTGATAACAATCAGCATTTCTCCTTCAATAATACACTGGTCGCCACGAAAGCTTCCGCGCTCCTTCCGAATAGTATAGCCAAGTTTTTCACAAAGTGATTCAAGTTCCAGAATCAGTTTTTCAGTTTTCATATGCTTAAAATGCTAAACCGATGGTGATGGCATGAGAAAGATAGCGGTAGTCGTTTTGGGAGCCTTCAATATTGTAATCTCGGTAGTCAAAGTCATATCCAAATACGAGTGTGGATGAGCCGAACACCTCATTAAAGTAAAATCGAGCTGTTGTGATGCCCCTGAACAGACGGCCGCCGAAGAGGTTTCCCTGTGAAAAACTAAATCCAAGATTAGGTGTTGCCCGCAGTGATGCACCTACCCGGCGGTTGATTTGATATCTCAGGCTGGCTCCGGTCCCGATGGAAAATGAACTCTGCTGAAAATTGTTGCTGGATCGATCAACCTGAACGCTCTTCAGGTCGGTGCCGATTTGAATCGGCAATGCTAATATGAATTGTTGTGTACGGATGAGTGGAAAATCATTATAAAGAAGCGCATTAATATTTACATACGAGTAGTCGTCAATACCCGTGAGCGAACCGCCAAACCCGGCTGAAATATTAAGCCCGGGATTTTCGAAACGCAATCTGAAAATATTTCCTTGAAATGCGGCCTGATCACTAACCGGTAAGTCGCTGCCGGTGAAATCAAAATCAGCGAACTCAATGCCGATACCGATCGTGCTGTATGATTGAATTCGGAGCGGCTGGCGCTCTTCCGTTTCACCAACTGAAAACATTTGTGCCTTCGAAGAGACAGGAAGAAGCACTATGAGAAAGAGAGAAAGAATCGTTAATTTTTTCAAAATAGGGAATGCTGTTAGAGATTTTCGCCTTTAACTAATGAACTTACAACACAACGATATGAAATTAAAAATATTCATAATAATTCCATTTTTATTATTGATGATGGGAGCAACAGAAATCAAAACTATTTACGAAACAGAAGCTACTACCATAGATGGTGAAGAGATCACTCTCGAAAAATACGCCGGTGATGTAATTCTGATCGTAAATACGGCCTCTGAGTGCGGTTACACGCCTCAGTATAAAGGGTTGCAGGAACTATACGAAACATACTCCGATCAGGGATTAACCATCCTGGGATTCCCGGCGAATAACTTTGGCGGACAGGAACCCGGATCAGACGAGGAGATTCTCCAATTTTGCGAAGTAAATTATGGCGTCGAGTTCCCGATGTTTTCAAAAGTATCAGTGAAGGGAGGCGATATCCATCCGCTGTTCAACTATCTCACGACAACAGAAAACGAAGACTTTGAGGGCGAGATAAACTGGAATTTCGAAAAATTCTTAATCGACAGGAACGGAAACTTGATCAGAAGGTTTAGAAGTAAAGTAGAACCTATGAGTGACGAACTTACTGGTTCAATAAGCGATTTATTGTAGACATTAAGCTTTTATCCCATCACCATCCCGATAGAGGATCACAATTGATTTTGTGGTCCTCATTTTTTTTGAACTCATTTTATTCTGCTCTTGACATCGTACTAAAGAGCATAGTATATTTAGGTCTGTCAAAAAATGCCTTAGGTAGTATTTTTTGGTGAATTTAATGACTGGGTCCGGTAGTTCAGCTGGTTATCCGTCAGCCGACGGATCCCTTCGGGGGAACGCACTGCCACGGCAGGCGGGAGGTTGAATTTGACATCCGGCACTTGAATAACTTTTATTGATATATTGGTCCGGTAGTTCAGCTGGTTATGCCAAAGGCATCCCTTCGGGGGAACGCGCTGCCACGGCAGGCGGGAGGTTGAATTTGACATCCGGCACTTGAATAACTTTTATTGATATATTGGTCCGGTAGTTCAGCTGGTTAGAACGCCTGCCTGTCACGCAGGAGGTCGCGAGTTCGAATCTCGTCCGGATCGCTCAAAAAGCCACTCACATTGTGAGTGGCTTTTTTTGTTTGCGGACAGTTTGGTTTGAGGCTTCAGCTGGTTAAAACGCCAGTCCCGAGGCTTCGGGAAGATCGCGCGGGTTATGTCGACTAAAAATATTGACAATATTGCTTTTAGGTTAAGTATAAAATTTGCTTAGCCCTACACGCAATATATTTCTATGAGTAATTATTTAAATTTTACTCACTTGATCTTAATGAACCTATTTTTTCCCAAGATGGATCAGGATTAAGAACTACTGCAATAAATAGGCCACTTTTGTTAGTTGAAGCATTTGAAAGAGGAGCTTTCAATTCTGTTTCAATTTGCTCTGGAGAAAGCTTATACATTCCTCCTGCAGCAGCGTCAACGGCTAATCCGATCAAACCACCAAAAACGATATTTCCCCAAACCCATCCACTTGTACTGCGTGTTAAATTAGTTTCATAGGGTTCATACTCATCAAGTTGAATCTTCACCATGTGGGAGTCTTTTCTCTTTAAATCAAGAATCATAGGCGTGTTACCATAATTTTGTCCATTAATAGTAACACTGGCATCGCTAGGACTGCTACTTATACCAACTTGCTGAGTTGTACCCTGCATAATTGTTCCACATGATTGTGTGAAGAGAAGAATTATTGAAATTGATAAAAAAGAAATGATTGTTTTCAAGATGTAACCTCGATAATTAGTTATTAATTGATAAATAGTAAAACTTGTCATTTATAACTACCCAGGTAAAAATGACGCTGGGGTATAAATATGATAATGCCAAGACAATTGTGTATCGGCGTATTGTGCTAATACTTAAAGGTATTTATCTGAAAAAGTGCGAACTCAAAAGCAGCTGACAACAGTATAGGTTTTTGATAATTATCAGCAATTGGTCGGTTGCAGTATGAAGACTTGTTTTAGACAACTTCTGCCCCGAGGCTTCTGGAAGGTCGTGGGTATCTGCCGGCTGACGGATCGGATCGCTCAAAAAAGCTCACCTCATTGATAAATAAGACTCTTTGAATAATGAGCTCTTTTCTACCTCACTTCCCAAAATTAAGCTGCAGCGTCGCATAGAATGTACGCGGCGGGGAGGGAATTATGCCGGGGCCTGGATAGCCGGTTGCGCGGCGCGTGAAGTAGAGCGAATCCAACACGTTGTTGATGCCTGATTCCAGTGTGATGGACTTGTATGACCAGGAGAGAGACAAATCCATAACACTGTAAGCCGGGATCTCACCCCGGATGCCGCTCTGATTGTCATTTACATTTTGTTGTGCATTGGAAGCGTCGGTGTACTGGCTTGACAAATAGGTGTACTGCACTGAGCCGATTAGATTGTTATACCCGAACGATAGCCCGGTTTTCATATTTATTGCGGGTACAAACTCCACCATATTCCCTTCCACACCGGGAACCTCAGAGTTTAGATACTCTGACCGGGTTACAGCACTGTTGACAAAAAATGTAAACCGGATATCACGTTGGTCAAACCCAAGCAAGGAGAGGGCATTCACTTCAACAAGACTCTCAATACCGTACATAAATGCCCGGCCGATATTACCTCTGAACCGAACCACGCGGCCGGTTTCTTCAATCTCACCGCTCGCATTCACTCTCGTTTCTGCCCGTAATACTTCCCCAATGCGGTTGTCGTATATCAAACCAAACCCGTCCAGTTCGTACGATACGCTTTCACCTAACCGCCCCCTGATGCCGACATCGGCTGTAAACCCGTCTTCGTCCGTGATGTTGGGATCCACCTGAAATGTTGGATTTGCAATTCGAATATCATTAAAGGTCACCGACCGGTAGTTTTGTGAAATGTTACCGTACAGTTCAGTCGTTGCATCAGCGTAGTAGCTTATGCCGAGTCCTAACAGCAGAAAATTACGGTCGAAGGCTCTGTTGTCTTCAAACGTTTGGTTCTGGATGGGGTTGCCGGCCAGGTCAAAATTGACTCTCTTATAGGTTCCTTCGCTCTGAGTTTTTATGTGCTCTAACCGAAAGCCGGGTGTGATTGATAAATTGTCGCTGATATAAAAGATGTGTTCACCAAAAAGCGCTACGTTTCGATTCGGATAGGTGAAATCAGACTGATTTGGATAGTCGGGAAACTGCGTGTCTGCAAGTGAAAAATCGGCGTTCGAGTTAGCAGTTCCCGGTCCCTGTACGGATGTGTTATTCGAGCGGTAGAATTTGCTTCCAATCAGGAATACGGCGTTTCTTTCACCGATGGAATATCTGCTTAAAAAGCGGACTTCCGCTCCCCAGTTATTGAAATTACCGAGAATCAGGTCCCGAGGGGAGTCCGGGTCGTCCTGCTGCGACACACGGTTTGTTCTAAAGCCAACGGATTTTCGGGATGCATCAAGCCCATACACAATCGCGCTTAACCTTCTTTTATATGAAAACTGATGATCAAGCCGCAGGGATGCTATTTTCCAGTCTACTTCAAACCAGTTGCGGGTGCGGTTGCTAAAGAACGGGTCGCGATAGAATTGCGCGTCCGTCAGGCCGCCGGGCTGCTGCGCAAGGTAGTAAAGGTATGTTACATCAAGTCCTACCCTGGTGTTATCGCTGAACTCATAGTCAGTGTATAGATAGATATTTCGGGATTCGAATCCGGAGTTCGGACGAAAACCATCCCCGTTTTTATAATTAAAATAGCCATAGTAGCCCACGTTGCCAGAAGTACCGCTCACGCTGTTGAATGATGTGAACAGGTTGTTAGACCCAACAGATTGCCGCGACACCACATCCAGAACCTTATCGCGGGTTGGCTTCTTCATTTTGAAATTGACGAGCCCGCCAAACTGAGTGCCGTATTGCAGAGAAGCGGCACCACGAATTATCTGGATTTCCTGTAATGCCTCAGCGGGCGGCGTGTAATAGCTTTCGGGATACCCCAGGACGTCGGCACTGATATCGTACCCGTTTTGACGAATATTAAAGTTTGCCGACCGGTTCGGGTCTAGTCCGCGGCCACCGATGTTGAGCTGCAGACCGGCGTCATTGGATTCAAAAATATTTAAACCAGCAATCTGCCCGTAAATTTGGCGCGCATTATTTGAGGAGGTGTTAACGGTCATTTGCTCAAGTGATATAACCTCATTTTTTTTCCCAGCATAGATAGATGTGCCCTCCACTTCTCTTAGCCGGTTTAACGCAAACATTTTGCTGCGCTGTTCAATAATAGCAACCTCTGACATCTTCCGATTCAGTGGCTCCATCTGAATGGCTTCTTTTAAATCTTCCTCCTGTACTTCAAGTGATCGGTTGAGTACCTCATAGCCGAGTTTAAAAAAGTAGAGATTATAGGTACCGTTAGGCAGATCGTTGATTACATATTCACCGTTTTTATCGGTGTGGAACGATTTTCCGGCATTATTGTCGTAAATGTCTACGCCTGCAATAGGTTCACCGGTGTCCCTGTCGGTGACATATCCTGATATCCGGTGCTGACCGAAAGCGGGCACGGCAAGAAGCAGAAAAAAAAGTAAAAGACTACAATCCTTTAATGTCATCATTGAAAGGCATTAACCAGGTTTGGCGGTTTTGTGATTCTGTTATAGTCGTCAGATCGATGTCCGGATTTACGTATGGCTGGCTTCCCCTGCCGTTGAGCGCAACGTAGCTGTCCACATATATTTCGGGATTGTCAATACCCTGCTGCTCGTAATGATCTTCCAGGAAATGTGCGTATTCAAGAATAAAGTCGGGCTGGAACGACATTTGCTTCTCCTGAAAACGCGTCAGGAACTGTGTGTTGTCTACATAAAAACGTTGCCCCGAATCAGGATTAATAACTTTGAAATTGGCGTATCCTGTTTTTTCCATAAGCATCACGCGCCACGAAAAACGGTAGCCCTCCTCGGTCCAGAAGAGTTCTCCAGGGTAGAGTAGATACCGGAACGGGATGGTAAGCTGGAGTATGAAAAACAGGGTGATCAAAGCTATGGAGGCTTTTTTCACCCACTTTTTTGGGAATGTGTAAATCTCTGAGTTATCAAACATACTCTTGCTGATTTTCAACCACCGCGACAGATAGCTGAGGATTTTGTTGTGCAGGTCTCCATCAAAAAAGATGAGTGCGCTTACGATCATTATATACGGAAACATGCCGATGGGGAACAGCACCCTGGTGAGGAGATGGAAAACAACGACCAGGGCAAAGGCTAAAACACGGGTCCGCCTGATAAGCAGTAAAAAGGGGATGGCAAGGTCATAGAGTGCCCCCGCCCAAGAGAATGCGTAGTGCGACCAAGATTGCTGAAAGAGATCTCCGAGGATGGGAAGTGAATATTTAGACGGCAGCCAGATTTCGAGAGGCATCGCACGGATCAACCAGTCGGAATTGAGTTTTGCAAGGCCCGCGTAAAAGTAGACAATACATAACAGAAGTTTGATGGAGTCGATAGTCCATGCCGGAACCTGTTGAGAACGCAACTGTTTGTTTCTGAATGCATCCATCGAGAAGTAGGCGTTTGCCGGCAGAAAGATCATCAGGAAGCTGAGGATACTGATGAAATAGTAGTGGTTCAGGTAGGTGGTTTTATCCATGAGCTCGATGTAGGTGAAGCTCAGGAAAAAGGTGATAATGGCAATTCGGTATTTTAGCCCAAGGGATACGAAAATGGCGGAGAGTCCACAGATCAAAAATAAGATGTACGTGTAACTGCCAAGTGGCTGTACCCATTCAAACCCGGCGTAGGAGAAGTGAAAGTCAGGTTCGATATACAGTTTATATATCCAGCCGTTTGCAGCAAACCGAATGATGCTGATCAGCATCAACACGCCGAATAGAATTCTGAAAACGGCTAACGGAGCACCGTTCGACGTTCTGTTAAAATATGCCCTGATCGAAGAAGTGCTCAAAAGTTAATCACCGTCGGCGTCAACGTAATCGACATTAATATTGAGTGCCTGAAGCATATCTACTTTCATAAAAACGACATTTCTCTGAAGGGCGTCATATGCCGACAGCATTTTAGTATTATTTTTTTTCACTTGATCGCTTAAGTTGCTTTCTAATCCTTCTGCTCTCAGCCGGGCTTCTTCGAACTGACTATTAATCAGGCCAGATAGGGCGGAGCCGTCTTTCGTTGAATTTAGAAATTCAAGGTACGAGCTGAGACTTTCACCGGTTGCTTGCGATCCAAAATGGCGTCCGTTAAAAAAGTTTTGTGAAGCCCTCAGGGATTCTAAAAACAGTGATTTTGAGTAAACTTTGCTGTAAAACCCTTCTATGTGTCCATCCAAAGCAGTTCCGGAAAATACTCCGGCGGGAATTCCGATTTTGCCTGCCCTCAGTATTTTTTCGTAGTAAAAGATATAATCGTTGACCATCATATCGAGGGAGGAGTTGGCGCCGTTGCCGGAGTTGCTCACGAATTCATCGCGATAGCCGTTTTGCCACTCTTCAAGTACGGTACCAGTAAGAGTATCTATACGAGTTGCAACATCTGTGACATAGCCTTTGTAAGAGTCCGCATTTTCATGAGTAGTATAATAACTAAGAAGTTCTTGGTCTGATTCATCAAGGCCGTACAGCAAAAAGTCCAGTGCCGGAAATCCCTGGCTGTTATTTAGTGACGGAAGTTCAAGGTTGTACGTTCCTTCACGGATGTTTTCAAGGATCTCGTCCGTATCTGTCGGGTAGATGTTCAGGTTGTCCCGGTAGCGGAGTTCCATCGCTTTTCCCATCTCAAACATAGACACACGCTGCCAGGCGGTATAGCTTTCAACCCACTCTTGGCGAAGCTCAGCAAGCGTTTGTTGAGTGGGGTTGTTTGAAAATTGTTCAGTGGCTGATTTTAATGCGCTGGTCTTCGCTGCAAAATCTTCAAATGCGGGAATAATAATGTTGTCTGCCCAGTTAACAAGAATCGCTTCGCGGGCGAAGTCATCTTCATTCAGACCGGATGTTGAGCTATCGGTGCAGCTCCAGGCAAATAAGAGACTCAATAAAATAAGTGCCAATTTTTTCATAATGCTTCAATACAAAAGCCGGGAGCCCATTAGCGCCGGCCGTTTCCATTTATTAAATTTAATTTGTCGCTTCTTCAAGGGTGAAGCTGAATTTGTCAGCAATGCTCTCTGAGATATCGTCAAGTGTTTGAGGGGTGATATCCCACAAACCGTTGCCTTGATTTAGCTGAGTCAGAAACCCGTCAACTTCAGATTTTGTGACGTATGGCCCGCTACTGCCCGGCACCCGCGTGAACTGCAGGCTGAAAATAAAGCCGTAGCCTTCTGACAGATCGTGGAATGCTGTGCCATAGTTCGGGTTGTTTTGGTCAAGAGCGTTCTTGCCGGACTGCAGATAGTAGACGGCACGAACCGCAATAAGGGTTGAAATCTTCTCCCGTATAATCTGAGCTTGTTCATCCCGAATATTATAGGCTCCTTCTGTGATGGCGGCGCGCCCGAGGGCAAAAGCATCAAAAACGTCCTGTGCAATTCCTGCGAAATCCTCATCGTCTTCAAGCCGTCCGAGATACTTGTTCAAAAATTCATCGTCTTCACCGACAGTTGGTGTTGGATTTGCCGGGTTTGCAGCAGCTCCATAGAGATAGCCATATGCTTCATCCCATTTGTGTTCCATGGTTGTATAATTGGAGTCTCCATCGAGGACTCCTTCATCGTTATCATCACGATTTGTGCCGGCATCCAAAACCGAGCTGCTGAGGTAGTTGTTGAGCATCTGATCAACCATCAGGGCACCGATTAAACTCTTACCCACCAGTTGATTATACTCAAATCCCTTTTCGTTCACATACCGGGTTGATGAACCGTCAGCAATTTGGCCCGCAACACCCTCTTCTGCCAAACTGTTTTCGTTAGGATAAACGACTGAGATCTGGTTTGATATCCACTCTTCGAATTGGTTTTTGAGTTCAGCACTTTCTGTAGCGTTGGATGAAAAATAATCTTCAGAGGCCGCAACTTTACCCTTTACGCTTTTCGAAGATTCATTCAGTGCAGAACTGGAAAAGGGGTCTGTATTTCCACCGTCTGCGGTTTGATTGCGGTACATTTGAAGAAGCAGCTCATCAGTTGAACTATCAAAATCGAGCATGGAACTGACTAATTCCGAGGCCATATTTATACGGGTTGTCTGGCCGGTAAAGGAGACGGTTGATTCCCCGTTCCGGGTAAATTCGTAGGTTTCGGGAGTTTCAATGGGATTGTCGGTATTACTATCGGTGACATCACATGAAAAAAGTGTGATGGCCAAAACACCAGGCAGAAACAGTTTTGAGATGTTCATGCGTTTTTCTGTAGTTTTATTGGGTTATTCGTTATTTAGAACAGATCTAAGTTAGTGGATATTTGAGACTGATTCAAAGCTTATGTAGAATAAATCTAAATTAACGCAACCCGACTTTGTAAGCCTAATAAGGCGAGCGTTTTATAGGGTTTAGAGGCTTGTGTGAATGTATTTATAACTGAAAGGTGATAATATAATTTAAGCTCTTTTGACGAGTTTCGGTGCGTATTAAAAGTTGCAAGAGGGCTTAACCCAGGAATTGATGAGTTCTGTATTCCACTAAATGCTCATGAGTTTTACACTGGTTCCCTGTTTCTATTGCAATAAGAAGCGTAACTTACAGGTAGTGGCAAAGGATTGTTTTATCTGTCTGGTACGGTTCAATTTTTCACATGAGATCATAGAAGATGATGAAAGAATCAAACAGTGAAACCGAAGGTGTCAAGTCGTTAATTGAATTCCTGAAGAAAAGAGAGTCCTATTCCCATTCTCCTGATACCGTGCAGCATATTCAGACCCACATCTCTAATGTTTTCATGGCGCCTCCCTATGTCTATAAGACCAAAAAGCGGGTTGATTTTGGGTTTCTTGACTACAGCACGCTTGAAAAGAGGAAGCAGTATTGCGAACAGGAAGTTGAGCTGAACAGGCGGTTATGTTCAGAGATTTACCTTGGCGTTGAATGCATTATAAAAAGTGATCACGGCCTCGAAATTGCTTCGCTGGATTCAAAAATGGAAAAGAGAGATATTGTTGATTATGCCGTTAAGATGAAGATGCTTGATGAGAGGTATTTTCTCCATTTCTATATAGAGCGAAACACACTTACACATGAGCATCTGGATCGCGTGGCAGATAAACTGGGAGAATTCTACAAGGGACAGTCGCCGGATAAAACCATCGGTTCGTATGGTGAAAGAGAAAAAATTCGCTTCAATACGGATGAAAACTTCCATCAAACAGAAGCATTTATTGGTGATACAATTAGCCGGGAGGCGTTCGATGCGATCAAATATTTTACCAACAGTTATCTTGATCAGAAAGAGGAGCTGTTTCGCAGCCGGATTGAAGAGAATAGAGTCGTAGAAGGACACGGAGATCTCCACCTCGAACATATTCATGTGAGTCCGGGTGGGGTATGCATCTACGACTGTATTGAATTCAGTGAACGGCTGCGATGCGGTGATCAGGCGGTGGATCTGGCTTTTCTGGCGATGGACCTGGAGTATAACGACCGGTGGGACGACTCACGGTATTTTATTGATCAAATGGCGCTGAAACTGGAGGACTCCGAACTGACAACGATTATCGATTTTTATAAATGTTATCGTGCCTACGTTAAGGGCAAGGTTAAGAGTATGAAATCGACAGAAGAGGAGGTCGAGGGAGATGACAGGAACACTGCCGCCGGGATTGCATCGGTTTACTTTAATCTGTCACTGCGGTATGCGTTGATTGGAAGCCGACCGCTGGTGATTGTATGCATGGGACGAATCGGAACCGGGAAAAGCACTCTGGCTGAACATGTGGGTAACACTCTTCATATAGAGATTTTTTCATCAGACCGTATACGCAAAGAGATGGCGGGGCAGCCCCTGAATGAACGGCCGGCTCCAGAAAAACGCAAGAACCTTTATTCGTCTGATATGTCCCGAAAGACGTACGATGCTTTGTGGAAAAACGTAAAAAATTCAGTGAAACAGGGAAAGAGTGCCATTCTCGACGCCACCTTCAGTATCGCTGCCGGGCGCCGGAACATTATTGATCGGCTGGAGTCAATTGGAGCAGATTACCTTTTTATTGAAGCTCAGGCGCCGGATGATGTAATCAAATCGAGACTAAAAAGCAGGGAGACTGATAGCCAAACGATATCCGATGCGCGCCTCGAGGATTTCAATATGCTGACTGAAAAGTACGAAACGCCATCAGAAATAAACAGCGATCATAAGATTGAAATAGATACTGGATCTCCGATGACAGATACGATCAAAACTCTTTATCAAAAACTGATTGATAGGCAGATACAAAATTCTGCAAAAGAAGTAGCGTGATAAAATTCCTTATTATATTGAAGAATATATTAATATGATTCTCTTTTGGGTTCTACAGGAAAGTTTGTGGGTAAGTAGATGAGGTTGTTCGTTCAGCGACCTGAGAGTGGCCGCGCGTGCCAGTTTTATCTTTACAGTTCGCGCGGGCTCCTGCAAGAGTCGCGATTATCTGCTCTTATTTTTTGCGGCAACAAATATCCTCTCCGATTCACAATTGGCAGGAACGTCGCTCCGCTACGTACTCTACCAGGTTGTTTTGTTCAGCACTATATTACTTTTTTTATAAGATTCAACAGGGTAAATCCACTACAAAGGGGATCGCTAACCATTGAGGTTTTTCGAATTGCTACTCTGTTTTACTTTGGAAAATTTGACCTCTACCCACAAACTTTCCTGTAGAACCCTCTTTTGTTGGCCATAATACAGGGAAATGTATTAGATAAAAAAGGCGAGTTGTTAGCTTAGTAACGTTTTTGCCTAACCAGAAAAAACGGCTCAAACTTAGAGAGCATCTTCTTGATGTTTGTCTGTAGTAAATAAATATTGGTTTGTAAGCAAATTCCATTCAGAAATGATCAAATCAAAACCCATAGAAGATCAAATATAAAAACTTCCCCCTAATTTAGGTGAGAAGGATGAGTATCTGCGCAGAATAGCTGTATTTGACGATTTTGTAGTCATTAAATACTCAAAGAGACCAATGTTTATTAAACATATTCATCCAAGTAAAGTTACCGGGAAAGATATAGATGAAAACTTGCTTTTTGAAGTAACAGCAAGGACAGTAGAAGAGGCTGTTTGTCAAGGGTCACGAGTATTCCCCACCCGGGGTCAATAGTATTCCCCACCTTTTTCCGGAGTTGAGCGATTCAATTTAGGTTGTTTTTTCGTTGGGTTCCAGTGGTGAAAACTGGTCGTTTT
>Ga0307966_1002038_pt1 | contig 15568 bp, 18 predicted proteins | sample OrgLakmetagen646_FD_203141 | JGI IMG/M metagenome (GOLD analysis project Ga0307966, IMG submission 203141) | Saline water microbial communities from Organic Lake, Antarctica - #646 | ecosystem: Environmental > Aquatic > Non-marine Saline and Alkaline > Saline | place: Antarctica: Organic Lake... | reverse complement strand
GCTGAAGAAGCAGGCAGTTTGGGTTAGGATGCACCTGCAGGGTCGCAGGGGGAGGGGCAGGGGCAGGGGCCTTGAAACCTTGGAGATTTCAGAGACCACCACGGAGGAGGACGAGGGGGAGGAGGAGGGGGGGAAGGCAATGCAAGAGTAACTCCTCAAGCTGAAGTTAGGAGCCATAAAACTCGTCTCAGACTTTGATGTAAACCAACACTGAATAGATACAGAGAGGAGAGCACAAGAAATCCCCAAATTTGCAAATTTCCTTAACTTTTCAGGGGCCTCGCAAAAGCTTAATGCTCGCAAATGAACTATTCTAATTATTTCGGCACCTCGCAAAAAGTAGGCCTCGCAATACTAAAAAGCGCAAGACGGTATCCGTTCAGATATGAAGTTAAAAGACACATACTTACTTTAAAACCTATACTGCTCAAGCGCCAACTCGGCCTCCTGCCTCCAATGTGTATCATTCGCAGCCTGTAGCATTTTCCAGACCTGCTGGGCCTCTGAGCTTTGTCCGGCTGCAAAGCCTACGACAACACAGCGTTTTGCCGCCCACGGTGATGCTGTACACTTCTTCAGCCCACAGAGTTCTTGCGACCACAAGCTAGACATGGCCTCATACCTAGATGTCTTAGTCTCCGACGTTGTTGTGCTTCATACTTTCTACCTGCAGTTTATTTGATACCACAGGCTGGTATTATGCCTTGTACCAAAACGTCCCTTTCATGTACTAAAGGCCACACGTACCTGGAGTGTGTCTGCTGCCACAGGCTGGCCTTGTGCCACTACAAAACCTTCCAGACGCGATCCCTGCCACTGGTGGTGAGGGTAAGTGCCCGGGAGGTGGAGGCAGCCAGATGATGCACCATCCTGGATGTGTTAATGTAACAAGCAAATACATATGTAAGTATATAAAAATACCTCTAGGTGTATTGTTTATGTTTTATGTGGCGTGTGTATGTGGTATATATGTGTGCATGTGTAAAACACATGTATATGAATGTTTAAACGCAGGAGTCCAGGTACGTGTGTGCGTATGCCAAGACAGTTCAGTTCAGGCGCATACGAGGACTAATGAGCGTCTTGAAAGCAGAAAGAGGAAAGGCAAGTACAAATGCTTGTGTGGTAAATGTATCTTAGGATTTTTTAATGGTACGTGAAAGGATATTAGGTTCGCAAGAGTGTGGTCAAGGGAATGAGCAATGAGCATCTTTGCTAAGTGCCCTTAAATAAAGCAAGACTGAGTGTAATGTCTGAAAGGCGCACCACAAAATTACCAGGAATGTGAGAAAATATCACCTATAGACAGAAATGGATCCCCACATTAGTTGTGGAACAAAGGAGCCACTTACGCAGAGATTAATAAGCAGACAGCAAAAGGACGGAAAAGCAAATGATTGAGCATAAAACAAAAGCGATCGCAGAGAAATTTGGTGCTCAAATAGTGCAAGAACAAAGGTGCTCAGCATTATTCAGCCCTCAAACTCCACCTGTGGGGGGTTGTATGCAAACCAGGGATGTGTCATACGGTCATTTGGGACGTTCAATACGGTAAAGTACGCGTTAGATACGGAATATGTGCATAATACGATCGTATTTTTAAGCAATTTCGGAAGTGCCGATTTTTGACCCAAAATGGACTCGATTCGCCCCAAAATCACCCAAAACATTCCCAATTCTTCTCCAATGTATTATATGTTGTTAACATATTATATAATAGCATTGAAGGCTCACTGAAAGGCCGTTTGCTGGGGCGGAATTTGCCTAAAAAGGCCTAAAAACGCAATCGTATAATTCGACCCAATTCGTTCAATACGGTAAATTACGCGTTAAATACGATGAGGTATTATACGAATACGCCGTATACACATCCCTGATGCAAACGCACTGCACACACTATGGAGCCCAGCCGGTGATGAGAACAAGGACAAGGTCAAAGTGGGATGTGTTGAAGGCCAGGTGCGCGGCCAGGTGCCAGCCTGGCACCTCAGGACACAGCAGCAGCAGGTGTACCTGAACAAGCTTGCTAAGCTGTACCACAGCCATTGCTGTCACGCCGCCATTTAATGCCAGGTAGTCCAAGAGATCCCGCGCAGAGGCAGCCAGATCACAGCCAGCAAACAGCCAGGTGTCATTCACGGGCAGGTGCTGCAGAAATAATCGGGGTGGAGCTCTGTCAGAGAGATAATCGGAGCTGGTGACAACAGTTGCGTAGCTTAGTGGCACTTATGAGCAAGTGCTGCAGAGAAAGATTGGAGTAGATTACTGACAGAGAGGCAAGTAAAGCTGGCGATGAGAGTTGCATGGTCGAGTGTTCTTCACGGGCAACTGCTGCGAGGATCGAGTGGTGTGTTTTGATGATAGAGTGAAAATAAAAGAGGCAGCCGGCAAACAGCCAGGTGTCATTCATGGAACAGTGCTGTGGAGATAAATGTATCAATGCGTATGGAATGATGTGTGTTAAAAGTTAATCCAGTGAGACACTGGCAGCATAGAACGAGGAGACTAACAATGGCTTTGCACGGTTGCAGTTGTGGTCGAGCGAACAGCAGGACATAAGAAACGGGGTTTTAGAAGGGAGCTCAGACCGCGATTATTAGCATTGTTAAAAGAAGAAGGGGTTACATATGAAAGTGGGTAGCATCAGAATCAGGAGGCGTTTAATGCCTACCGCTTGAACCGCCTTGTTCTTTTGAACTGGCATTTCAACCAAGTGCCGACCAGGCCAAGACAGCGAGCAGATGTTAAATAAGAAACACACACAAATACGTAAAGTTATCCTGAACCGTGTATATATAAACCATATAGGGCCGTGTATCTCGCGGTTTCCTTGCACATAATCACGTGTGTACATGGCCAACCCTACATTTACGCACACGTTGACATGAGGAGTCTGCACACCTGCTCCACACAGAAACGCAGAAACTCTAGCCATGTGAGGAACCGAGGTGTCCCGGTGTCTACGTCGATGGTATGGGCTGCTGTAGTCACGAGGTACTCAGCTGCGGGCACTTGACCATGATGGCCATGGCAGCCTGAGCGTGTAGACAATTACAGAAAACAAGCCATGAACAACATGAATTAGAAACCATGCTGCAGCATTATCAATATATCAGCAGCAGCAGCAGCAAATTGGCAAAGGCAAATCTGACCAGCATAGCCATGATCGCACTCACATGCACATGTGCACAACACACACATGCACACACCTACACACAGGACAAACTTGAGCAGCTTAAAGCTTTAAAGCATTTGAGCTTGAATGACTTGGCCAGAAGCAACTCAGGTACACCATGCCGCAAGTTTGCACCTACCATTGCAGAAAGGCAAAATTTATGACCATTGTAGGTGAGGTGCAAAAGCCAAGTACGAGCCCTCCCTCTGTTCCCTCTAACAGAGTCTAACACATCTCACGCTACAGACCTAAAAATGACTTTAAACTCTCATTTACACGTGCACAAGTTGCTTCTCTTGATGCTCTGTTTAGTGTGGAGGAGAGTTGTAAGCACGCCACACACTACCAACTGGTGACCATTTTCACACTAAACCAACAACTGGTAACCATCTCAAAGCTCACGACGCTTAACACGTTGTCTGCTTGGTCCCTATTGCACCGGTGTGGTGAGCTTGCCATTACTAGGTAGGTTGAAAACATGCATTATACTATTATACTGTACAGTACTTGTATCACCACCAAGCGCAGATATTTCTGACCCCTTGCGGTACGTTGTGAGCTTATCTGATTTGTAGAGACCTTATTTTGTAGGGGCCTTGAGTAGCTTGCATGAGGGATTATTACTGGATGTATTCGATTTTTGCATTGGTTATGGTACAGTAAAACAATCACACATCTATCCAGAGATTATCTTTTTGTAAATTCACTGTGAATTCTCCACATATTCTTTTGGTAGGGATTATTGGTAGCCAGCACTACACACCTGTGACCATCTCAAAGCTCACAGCCATACGTCGGCAGCGCAGCATCTCCATGAGAGCAGCCACTTTTTCAGGGCCCTCTTTGGTGCCAAAGGCTCGAGCATAGTGCGCCTGAAGAAGGGTTTCAGCACCTGCGTGCTTATGTACGTGTGTGTATACGTAGTGTTTATACACATGCCCTCACATCGTAACCTGTGTAGGTAAACACCACTTTGCACTGCCTTTCCAACACACAATAAGGTGTCAAAATAAAATCCTGAAATTTTTCTGCCTTCCTTGACAGACACACACATACATACAAACATAGACATACGCACATACAGACAAACGCACATTAATGTGATGGAGTGTACGAGGCTGTGTACAGGCGTGCACACTTGAGAGGGGCTTTAACTAGCGTAAGCTCTCATTTGGGTATTTCCTTCCGTAATGTATGCGGCTCTTCCTAATCTTTTTACTCCTTGATGGGCAATTGGTGGGAGATAAGTCGCCTTCACTGTGCTTTGGTTCCTGTGCTTTGTCATCCCGACATAACATATCTGTCTCAGCACATCAAACGTAAAAGGACAAAAGTAGCGCAATTTCTTGCCTAGTCAACACGGGATCGTTCTTTGCTGCCTGTGTGATTTTTCTTTTTCCTTGACTTCCTTTTGGAGGGGGGGAGGACGGGTGCATTACTTTAGGGGCAGCATGTCGTGCGGATTATGGACCTCAAATCTGTCGTAAGCTGCTAATCGAAAAAGAGTCTTGCCTGCTGTGAAAGTGTTGCCCACAGAGTTCTTTGCAGCAAAGCCGTGACCAGACAATGTGACTAGGCTGCCACTGTGCTTTACAGTGACCACCATAAAGCGTTCGGAGGCCTGCACGCGCAGAAATTGCCAACCAGGGGAAAGGTGCTTGTGAGGGTAGTGGGGAAAGACAGAGGACAAGGTGATGAATTGAGACAAATTACTAAGTAGTAGCTCTTGAACTTTTCACAAAATCTAGCTGTTGCTAGAAACAGCCGTCATCAAAGAAAATGGACAGCGCATGTTGTCGTGGATTCTGGTGCGTAACGTAGGACCGATACAAGTACAAGCCAGCAAATGTGGTAGCTGTGGTCCTAATACAGGAAGCTAACTAGTGAAAACTTGAGTCAATACATACAGACAGGGGGGACAGGCAAACAGACACATACCATTACGTACCTGGTCCACGATGCAGTTCGCAATACTTGTATCTTTGTCCTCGGTTTCAAACTTGGGCAAAAATGCCTGGCGCACACACGCACTCAGCACCCTGCTCACATCAGCTGATGCTGTCACCTGCATGAGCACCGCCGGAGGTCGGCAGATGGAGTGTGTGCGTAGGTGAGCATGCGTGTATGCGTGTATGTGTGCATGCGTGTATGTATGTGTACAATTACTGTAACTTATGTGTAATTATGTTGTGTATTGTGTGTAATATGTGAGAGTGCATGCAGGTGCGCAAAGCATGCGAGCGTGTTTCTTTTAACGAGTACTCAATGGAGACAACGCTTTTGTGACATAAATGAGGGGTGTGGTGCTTATGCCGTCTTGAAAGTTGCTTCGCTCCACAAACTGCTGCTGCTAAGTGGTGCTTCTATCTACCTGAACTTGTTTACACTGAACTAAGAGTAAAAGGTGCTCATACATAGCTGGTGAACTTAATCGTGAATGCCTTCCCGTTTCATTCCCAGAGTAACCCCTAGCAGAGCAAGAAAGTTGGCGCTTCTAGCTTCAAGTTAGAAAAGATGACAGCGTGCGCAAATTAGGACAAATAGATTGGTTAGCCATATAGGCCGCTGGACACGCAGCACACAGCAAAGTCTTAACTTCACATCTACCGTTTGTCACAAAACAGAGGCCTCACCTCCAGGAGAAGGCCACGGTACAGCATGAGATCTGAGTGGCTGCAGGTGTCAAGATATTTCTTAAAAGCAAAGTCGCCTTGCACATGTACAATGATGACAAACTTCCGTGTGCCTGGCTGCTGTTGCGAGCTCCCGCTGCTTAATCCCACCTCTGCAATCTCCTCGTGGACCTGAGACAATTGAGATGTTCCGTGTCAAGGTTTCACAGCCAACCCATCCTGCGAGCTTGCATGGGCATGCGCTCATTGTTACAGAGAGAGTGTGTGTGTGTGTGTGTGTGTGTGTGTGTGTGTGCCAAAGTCTTCTATGAGCGGCATCTATGGCTAGCACAGCAGCAACGGTGTCTACCAGACTCAACATGCAGCGTGTTTTGACGAAGTGAGTTAAATACGCATTGGTTGAAATTGAATAGTGTTTACATCCTCTCTCCCGCCTTGCCTAGCACAAGTTCTTCATGTTTCACGGCAGCAGTACAAACCTTGTGCACGACAGGAATGCGCAGATCCTTGCACAGTCGCATCATGTTGGCCACTTGCAGCGTAGCAGCTGCAACAGGGCTTATCAGGGGTATATGGGCCATCTCTGTATTTGATGCAGGAGGCATGCAAGCAGGCCGGTGGCTGACTTTTGATAAGAAAGCACAGTAATTTGCTCAAAATATGAGATATATATATACACAAGAAAAGAAGAGCATTGTATCCCCCATGTCATGGCGGATAAAAAGGCGGAGTGTTCCATTTTTTAGATTTTTAGATTATTTTATCATTGTGTTACGATATACTCTGAAACTGTACGGCATTCATAATATAATTGCTCCGGCCACCCCCCATCGCCTCAGTATTGTACAGGATGCATACATCTCCTCTGCTTGTCATCCCTGGATTCACTGCCCACGATTCTCATGATAGGCAGCAATGTGGAACACTTCGCTTTGCCGGCAACCCTTCCCAGGGCGCAGCTATACCAAGGCTGAATGCTCTCATTATATGGCTGCCCTCCATTACGGCTTTCACAACCATGCCCTGGTCACGAAAGAAAGAATAGCCTCATTTCTAGACATACCTCGGAGCTTCAAAGGATCTGGACAGCCCCACCCATGATGAGACAGAGTTTTTGGTTCTAGAATAATTGCGTTCTCCCACAAAGTTCACTGTATGCTCCATCTATCTACCACCCAATGTATGACGATATGCACATGTTCAAAGAAGTGCAACATGCAACCAGACTGCCTTGATTAACCAAGAGGCTACATTCCTGCTGCTCCCAAACTGGATGGAAAATAGCACCTGCCCTGACAACAAGGATGTTCACACTATTTTTGAAAATATCTTAGACAAAAATGCGCTACATGCCACTCCTCTACCAGCAAAGCAAAACACCATCCCCTGCCAGAAGCAACATGGGGCATTATATGCATACTAGTAGTCTGGAACAAAGCTGCCAGGGAGCAACCTCTTTCAAACAACCCGTCTTGGTTATAAAAATTAAAGCAAGACCTGTCACCAGCGGCAACGTGTAATTTAAGGAATGCAGGCACCATACTTTTTCTAGAACCGCCAACTGAAAGGATACTGCCAAAGACGGCAAAAAATGTGTAGGCTCCACAGACTCAAGAAACACTTTTGTCAATGCAAACATTGGCGACATAAGCGATTGATTACACAGCAGGTCCCCTTCCATCATGTACAACAAAAGCGCTTGCAAGAACTCAAGGCCCCTAACTGGAAGGAATGGGCCTTCACGAATGGGAGTTGTATTACAAACAAAGAAAATGGATCTCAATCTATTGGAGTTGGAGACTACCAGCCTCGATCCAACAAAATAACCACAGTAAATCCTGGAGGGACAAGCGTCAGCAACCATAAACAGAGCCAAGCTAACGGGAATTGCAGCTGCTTTGATAAATGAACACACCCATGTCGCAACAGACAGCGCTGGTGCACTCTGGCAAATAAGAAATAGCATCCTCGCTCTACCCCCAGCGCATAAAGCGGCATAAACATGCCAAACTTCTAGAAACCATTGTACACCACATCCAGCTATCTAGAGACAACATCCATCTCTACAAGGTTAAAGCTCTTGCTGGCATCCGCCCTGTGCCTGTAGTGGAAGCGCGGTTCTACGTCACTGAGACTTTTGTTCCTTGACCTTTATCGCTCTAGGCTCTTGCTGACATCCTAGGGAATGAGTGCGCTAATGCCATAGTAATGTGCTGTGCGGAAAGTTAAAGTGGCCATGGTATCCACGTTACACCGACGCCCACCCCCATTCATCCATATTCTGGCCAGCAAGGGTGGAAAACCCTCCCCCAGCTCACGTACCAGATACTCGTAACAATTTTCAACCAGGGCCTCCAACAGAAAGGCTCTTTATTTTCTCAGATCCTGATGCTGTAAAAGCACACATGCATGTCCAACACAAATGAGGTACTAAATCAAAAAAGGTTCCAAACCATCAGCTACACAAAATACCAAGAACTGATCAAGGAAGGCATTGTCGAAAAAAACATCAGTATCTCATTTTGGAAAAATGCAAGTGTCACCTCTGGAGAAAAGAAGAATGTCATGCTCTGCCGCACAGATTTGATATACAACCAAAAGCCAGCCGCTCAGTGCAACCATATAGAAGGCCCATTAATCTGCCCCATCTGCACAAAGCTAGACGGCACCTACCACATGCCGTCAGACTGCAGTCACCCATTATAAAGTTATTATTAACAGACACAACGTTGCTGGACGAATCATTTTAGAAGCGATCCAACAAGGCACACAGGGTGCATGCCTGCTAGCACAAGCAGACGTTGGCAGCTGTGAAAAAATGGTGCAATAAGGCATTGTATGCACTTCAGAGGAGACACAGATAGGAATGATCCCAACACGGCTCTTACTTTCCAATGCAATCATAGTTACTCGGACCCAGCAACCACGCCCCACCAAACACGCGCCAAACCAGGTCTGCCAAGAATGCAAGAAGAGCTGCCCGTGATAACCTAGCAGATGGCGCTGGCAATCCATATAGCTATGAAACCAAGGGACATACCACCAAACAAACGTGATATGCATTTAATCGAAATTCAGTATTGTTTGTACACTTCCCTTATCCAACAAGCAGACACGGCACGAGAACAACATAAGCTGCTGATGCCTCGTTTACTTGGACACTGCAAAACCCTTCACACCATCCTGCTAGGAGCAGCAGGCACCATCTACAGCAGCCACACAAGAAACCCACTCCACAGCCTCAGAATTACTGGTCTACATGCCACAGCACTCATGGAAAAATTAAGCCCACGTGCAATCAGATCTATTTCTCGTGCCAGAGGTGGACATAGTGCTTGCCTCGTACTCTTCAGCCATTTTTACATAGTTAGCATTGGATCTGATCATCTTTGCTGCTTCCCATGTTGGCTCCCAGTTGACCAGCCATATTTCGCTCTCTGTCCGTCTATATCCGCCGAGTTTCCCGTCGCTCCTCAGTGGGGTCCTGGCAGGCTGGGCAGTGCCATTCTTTTGTTGCTTTGTACTTGGGCGGGTATCCTGGTTGTGGTAACAACCAAGTTGCATAAGGTAACCCCAATATGTGCAAATGCATGTGCTACATTGGGACGTACCTTGCTCGTGGTCGGATTCTACTTCATTGGTTCTTTCCTTGCTATGTGGCGCTCAAAATATTCCGCAGCAAGGATCTTGAAGATCCGCCATATGTGCCTGTAGTGGAAGGGCGGTTCTACGTGGTCACGTCCATACCTATAGGTAGGTCCGGGCAGGTTTCATTTTATGATGTGAGCAGTACAAAGCTTTAAACACAGGCCACACACACATTGACACTCCTGAATTTGTGCTGATTCAGGCGGTGGTGGTTTGATATGCTGGGGTGCAAGCTGAGTGTAAAAATGGCTTTTCAAGAGTAAAACCAGACAAAACAAACGCCACAGACGTACTCCTGGGGGTCGATAACATGAGGTCCATTGCGTGCTACGCGTCCATCCCATTTGTGCAGGCCATTCTGAGTACCGTGCTGTGCGTGCTGTAAATTGAGGATGCCATTGATACGCACACAGAAGGCGAATGACACACAACCGACGCTTTGCGTGTGTTCCTGGGAGCCGAAAACATGGCCTAGGGCAAGTGGGAGGTACTGGAGGGGACAATTTAGGTGTCTTACCATGCAAGCGCGCGACAAGAAGCAAAAAACGACTCGTAGACAAGGACAAGGGCAAAGCCAGACACAGCCGACGCCACACATACGTTCCAGGGGTTCCAAAACACGGAATATAATGTGTGTGTGGCGTCCATCAGAGCTGCGTGAGCAAGAAATGGTCACCATGCTGTGCATGCTGCACATGTGTGCGTGACACACACACGCACACACACACACACAATCACACACACACTATCACACAAACACACTATCACACACACACACATTCACGCATGCACACACACCCACACACGCACACACACAAACACACACACGCTCACACACACACGCACACACACACTACATATACACACGCACACGCACACTCACACGCACACGCACACGCACAAACACACACACTATATATATACACACACGCACACACACCCTACTGGAGTCCCCCCCTCCATACCGAGGTTAAAACCTCCTTACAAACCTCCTTAAAGGCCTCCGTGGGAAAGGAGGCTGTGGTAGATACGGCTGAGCTCCCTACGGACCTCCTTATCTTTCCTTGGGATCTCCCTAAGGACCTTCCCATCTTTGCAACTCTCGCAGGCTTTCCTTCCTTTTTTCTTTCCCGTGCTTGACCTTCTCGTATACGTTTTGCCCTTCTTCTCATCAACCTGGTTGCCCCCCTTACCTTCTTTTATCGCTTCCAGCCTGCCTCTCTTACTCACTTTTTATTTATAAACTTTCAGTTCGTTTCAACCTCGTAGTAGGGTGTTTCCTATCTCCCCTTGACCTATGTTATATGCCAACAACACAGTCTTTGAGGACCTCCGTATCTTTCTTTGCAGGTCTTCAGAACCTCCATATATTTCAGGCCCTGGTGATCTGAAACTATTTTATGACCCAAATCAAGCACACTAACTCAGATCACAACCCTTTTAATTACAGTGACTGATCAAGTGCACTTGCATGCACTTTCAGGCCGGTAATCAAAACATCAGAACTGCAGCACATAGCTAATTTAATTCCCAGACCTGCAAACCACTGCTGTAACTCTTTTCACACCAGGCGAACCTGCTTCAAAATAAAAAACAAACCAGCAATAACAACAAGTACATGGCATTGTCGGAATATTACTGCAAATGAATATTTAACCTTGAAGATCCTTGCGTGCAGTTGGAATCTTGCTTGCACCGTGTGACATTTAAAGGATGCTTTTTTTGGGTATTGGAGAGCCATGGCACTAGGCTTCCAGAGGACCAAGTACTGCTCCTGGATGTTGGAATTTGCCAATCACCTTGAGCCCTTGCCTTCTTTTGGCGCGGATCTTTTGCCAGTCATTTATTTTGTCAATGCCGTTGTCAAACTCAAACATCTGGTTTACAACTTTAGATGCCCCCGACTTGTTTGCTAACTTTTTTGCATACTTTCTCTTGTATTGCCAGAGCACGTCTGTGGAGTTTTGATCATATGATGAACAGAAGTTATAACCCCTTCCCTTCCTCTTCATCAGACGCTTGCCCTGTATGTAGGAAGCGTCTTTTTTGGTTGGTAGGTGGTTTTGTTTCTTGTGCGTTTGCATGTGGAGGTCCTATGGTGTTTTGATGGTTATTAGTGATGGTTATTAGTGATGTCAACGGGGGTTGAGAACAAAAATCATATAGACGAGACGAGACGTTGAATACAACCCCCACAAATGTCTGAGCAATTCTGGTGGTGTGCAGGCTTCTGCCTCCCAACCACCTGATCCCCATTGAAAAACTCTTTATTTTATTCTCCAGGTGGGATGTTGTGTGTCTCTGCATCCATTGGATGGTGCAGAACACAATACAACATCCTTTCCTAATCCATGCCGATAGTGTTTACACTATCTGCGTTCTTTTTCTTATTTTCTTTACTTATATGGTGTGCTCACATTCCCTGACTTGTGCCACACCATAGATACTGACTGGGGTTGGCCAGATCCAAACATACATTTACGTGTGGTCTTAACATACGGTGCGCTTAGAAAGGACACTATCATATATAAGGTCATATATATAGTCTAGTAAAATCGATATGAGAACCCACTTTCTCATATCCCCAGATTTGGGGGTGATAAGAATTCAAGGTTTTCCCAAACCCTTAAAAAAACACTGGTGTGTGCGTGCATGTATAGAGGCTTGCATGTGCCAACGTTTAAGAGTGTGCGTGTATGCACACATATGTATTCAGAGGCACTGCAGTTGCTTGGCACAGTTTGAACACTCCAGTGAGTGCAGTCGTGAATGTGGTGCAGGGGAGAGACGTGTCACAGTCTTTCATTTCCTTATTTCGGTCATGTTTCTGACTCCCGACCTTGACTCGTAATTAGAATCAGGTATGCCACAATTCCTAAGGAGGGCAGCCGTGCTTGTCCTCCCCACAGTTTAAATAAATGCGGGGAGAAAAGGAATGCATCGCTAAGTGCTGGGAACTGCTTGTTTGGGTGAACGCTGGTGTACATACATACGCGCACTGCAGGCTCGCCTGGATGGGTGAACGATCTGCTGCTCAGTTGCTAGTCGTGCTGCGTGACCACGCCATGGCCGTGTCCAAGCTGCAGGATGTGCTCAAACAAGATGCTTTAGACGTGTCCATCATGCGGCAAGAGCGCGACGTTGGAGCACAGATGCTAGAATGAGAAACGAGAGTATAATTTGAATGTTTAACGTGCGTTTGACACAGCCATTGTACAACTATAGCTAGAGATGACAACCATTTCAACGCGTAAAAGAAGTGTATGCCGCTAGTATGTTATGAAGATCGGACATACTTTTAGGCCATCCACCATAAAACTTAGCAACTCGGATTAAGCACTCCACGCACAGCGCGTTGCGTGTTGAGGTGGTTTATGCTGAGGCGTCGGCATGCCCCACTCCACGCACATTGGCACTGGCAGCAGCAACACAGGCGTACAACCCACGCACTCCACGCACATTGGCACTGGCAGCAGCAGGGCAGGCACACTGGCCCCACACTCCACGCACAGTGACACACACTTTTAATTTATTACTACCCAGACTACACAAATATTTAAGGCAGCGTCTCGGGTTAGGGTATTGTTGTGCCACGCGCACACTCCACGCACAGTGGCACTGGCTGCAGCAGCGCAGGCACACACGCCCCACACTCCACGCACAGCCAAGCTAGGCAGTCCACGCACAGTGGCAGTACAGGCAGGCACACAGCACAAGAACCCCGCAATGAGATCAAATGGCACTGCAAAAAGAGATTGATATGTTGCCAACAACTTGCTATTTGTGTCTTGAGCGGAAGCTTAAAAAGCCTGTAACCAAAAGTTAGAAACTATTTTCGGAATCCTGACGTCGAAAGCTACCGGTTGGTATATATATGGGTTGAATCGGGGAAAGGGGTGGGGCGGGGAGGGGTGGTCCCCCGATGGGATTTTATTTTGGGGGGTTCTCCAGTTCTTTTTGGGCCACTTCCATGGCATTTTAAATAGATCACCGAAATCCTCAGCTCAAGAAGCCCTGTCAATTGGCACCCTTTTTGAGGCATTTGGGAAAAAGAGGGGGTCTGTGGACATGTCCACGAGTCAGGGGCACACACACTGGGTTCCAGGCTGCGGGGTGAGTCAAAGCCTGGAGCCAAAGATTCACTCTAAACTTCTAGGATTGTGCCAGCATGAAATAGTCAGTAGATTTCTGAAAAATTGGAAGCAATGTGGGGCTGTGCAAGCCAGTTGTGGGTGCCTGGTAGGTCATGTGTACGTGTGCGTCCGTATCCCAGTTTTTGCCCCATAACTCTGCAACATTTCAGTTTCAGGTCTTGATGCGTATGCAGTTGGGTGCAGAATCTGAAAAGGAGAAGATCAGTGCCCTTATTTTCGTCGTCTGAGTGGGGGCACTGGAAGGGGGGTTTGGGGGGGGGTCCCTCAGGGGTGTCCACCCCAGCAAAAATAATATATAAACACCCTGCTAGGATGGTTCTTTTTGCGGACTGTGCTGATTCGTTTGTCTTGTCACGCCCAATTGTTGGCAGTGACGGTTCGTGTGATTTGGTTAGTTGGTTTTTCAGTTGAGGTTATTTTGCCTAGTCTCGTTCAATAAGCTGGAGAAGCCAGTTTATTGAAGAATGGATTAAAGCCAGGGTCGAGTCTCGAGAACTCGAGCAAAGGCTGGAAACTGCACTTCAGACTGCAATTATCCCGATTCCCTCTATCTCTCTCTCTCTCTCTCTCTCTCTCTCTCTCTCTCTCTCTCTCTCTCTTTCTCTGATTTTTCTTAAATCCAACTTGCCTAATACACTGACATATACCATACCACACACACTCTAGTCGGCTGGTTTATTGGTTGTTGTGCTGAGTCTTATACTTTGCAGTGACAGTGATTTGCTACAACAATCCTTTTCAAGATTTTACTTGGCTGCACGGTAGTCATAGCTAGCCTCTAATAAGGAACTATTTTATGGCATGCTTTAAGCTTCAAGTATAAATTAGTGTTGGTGGGTACTTACAGAATATATATAGCGAGAAAGAATGCCGAAGTATGCAAATAAAGCGTACTAAAATCCGACTGGTTTTTAGCACGATTAGATGGACCAAAAAGCCAAACAGTGTTCCATTTCCAAAGCAAGAAAAAAGCACGGAAGACGTAAAGGAAGTAAGGTGCGGGAGTTTCTTCCAATTAAAGGGAGCAGACCCAACTAACAGTGCTTTGTTTCACTTGCAGCTAAGAAAGTGATGAATGGTAGTCATGTTCAACGTGCTGCTAGGCAAAAAGATTGAGCTGCTAAACAACTGATTGCACACGTGGAAGACGCAAAGCCTTAGTGTGCAGACCCAAAAAAAGGGGCACAGAGAATGGAGCGGCAAAGCGCTTGTACGAGTGGGCCGGCTGCTTTGTAGTTGAGAGGATGAACGATGCACGTGGCACACATCAAGCAAAACGTCTAAGAGGTGCTCACGCGCAAGCGCTGCGCCCTAGGAGAGATACGGACCGCGTGCACAAGCCACTCTATGGACTCCTTCAGACCCTGCCCCGTGTACGCACAAACGGGTACCACCCTGATGGGCGGTGCATTAGGAGGCGCTGTCTTGCTGATGCCGAAGAATTCAGAAATGTCTGCCAGGCCGACGGCCCCCTCCAGGTCCTGCTTGTTGGCCATGACCAGCAGCGGAGCACCTGCAAGCTGTGGGCTGCTGCGCATGCGCTCAAAGGCTGCCCTGCTCTCCTCAAAGCGTGCTGGGTTGGCTGCGTCTACCACATAGATGACAGCGTGGGACTCATCGTAGTACTTGTCCCAGATGGACTGCAGGCCAGGCTGCCCACCCAAATCCCACAAGACTATGCTCTGCCCCTTGGCATCCAGCCGGCCGACGTTTAGACCCACAGTGGGAAGGATCTTGCCGGGGTCCAGGCCCACAAGTGTTGTGTACAAGGTTTTCAAGTGCTCCAGCACATTCGTCTTGCCTGCCTTGTCCAGGCCCAGGATGAGCATCTGGTACACCTCCTTACGGAACAGGTACTCCCACAGCCCATACATGAGCCTGTGATTGAGTGTGATTTAAACTATGTGCATGCATGCATGTGTGTGTGTTTGCATGTGTGTGTGTGTGTGTGTGTGTGT
>Ga0307966_1002031_pt1 | contig 15588 bp, 7 predicted proteins | sample OrgLakmetagen646_FD_203141 | JGI IMG/M metagenome (GOLD analysis project Ga0307966, IMG submission 203141) | Saline water microbial communities from Organic Lake, Antarctica - #646 | ecosystem: Environmental > Aquatic > Non-marine Saline and Alkaline > Saline | place: Antarctica: Organic Lake... | reverse complement strand
GCGGGTGCCCCCTTCGACGAGCTCAGGGCAGGGGATTTCTAATCAAGAGCTGCTGCGTCGCTATCGGGTGCTGTATCCCAAGCCGACGAAATACCAGACGGCCTCGATTGAGGTGATGGCGAAGGATTTGGCCAAAGGTGGGGCTGAGGCGGAAGCGATTCGTCGGAAGCTGCTGGCGCGGATGGGTGATATTTCGGAATACATGAAGGCGGTGAAGCAGCGGTTCTCGGTCTGGTATAACCGCTCGCACGAGCGCTATGGCACCCTGTGGGCGGAGCGGTTCAAGAGTGTGCTGGTGGAGGGGAAGGGTAATCCGCTGCAGACGATGGCGGCTTACATTGATTTGAACCCGGTTCGGGCTGGGATCGTGGAGGACCCGAAGGACTATCGTTTCTGTGGCTACGCCGAGGCAGTGGCCTGCTCTCGCCCAGGATTGGGCGGGCCGGGCGAATCGCCAACTTCAGGGCAGTTGGCGCTTAAGGGAATCGTCCACATCTGGGCGGCTTATGCGGGTGGTGCGGCGCGTGAAGAGCTTTCGGGAGCGGATGCTTTGCAAATGCACCGGGAACTGATTTTTGGTAAGTGGGCCGGGGAGGCCGGACTATCGGAGGCGGCTCGAAAGAAGGCCCTCAAGGTGCTGGAGCAAGAGGATGCGATTCTGCCGAAAGCGACGGTGCTGCGCTGCCGGGTGCGCTACTTTACGGATGGGGCCATTCTGGGTAGCACAGAGTTCGTGCGGGGCTTCGTGGGGGCCTGGCAAATGGAGAAGGGACGCAAATACCCGCCAAAGGTCAATCCACTGCGCGGTGCGGACTGGCAAGACCTGGCGACGATTCAAGGTCTGAGAAAACAGGTCTTTGGGTGAGGTGAGGTGTCCGAGAAAAGTTTAGAAAAGTTTAGGACACCCATTATTTGAATCCCATTTCAAGAGGACAATCTTCATCATCGTCAAGCGCGTCATCTAGGCGGGTAGGCATCTGCAAGTGTCTTCCTTCTTACCAATTGATGGGTGTCCTACATCTTCTCTCATCTTCTCTAGCGAAGTTCATTGAAGGCGGGACCATCGGGCCCGCGCCAAAATTGAAATGAAGCCCTGAAAACGAGCATAAACCTAAAATAATTGACTTGACCTTATTTGTGTGTATAGTGTGTATATTTTAGTGAAGAGCGGAGACGTAATCAAAAAACTAAAAGCGGATGGATGGTTCCTTGTGCACGTGAAAGGCAGTCATCAACAGTTTAAGCACCCAAGTAAAACAGGCCGTGTGACAGTTCCCCATCCAAAGAAAGACCTCCCGGTCGGAACAGTTAAGGCAATCGCCAAGCAAGCAGGTATAAAACTCTAAAAACGAAAGGTAATACAATGAACTTCCCAGTAATCATCCACAAAGATAATGATAGTGACTACGGCGTAAGCATTCCAGATTTACCCGGCTGCTTTAGTGCGGGTGATTCTTACGAAGATGCACTTTCAAATGCACGTGAAGCTATCGAGTGTCATATCGAAGGCTTATTTGAGGATGGGGAACCCCTGCCGCAAGCAATGAGCATCGAGCACCACAAAAGCAATGAATTCGCTCAAGATGCAGTGTTTGCGCTGGTACCCGTGGACTTAAGCAAACTGAGTGGCAAGGTGAAGCGTATAAACATCACGTTTCCAGAGCGATTACTCAGTCAGGTTGACCGTTACGCGGGTTCGCATGGCGAGTCCCGGTCCGGTCTCCTTGTGAGCGCAGCACTTGAGTATATCAGCAGCCAAGAAAAAGTTTAAAAGTTTAGGGGAAAAGTTTAGCAGGGAAAAGTTTAGGACACCCATTATTTGAATCCCATTTCAAGAGGACAATCTTCATCATCGTCAAGCGCCTCACCGAGGCGGGTAGGCATCTGTAAGTGTCTTCCTTCCTACCAAATTATGGGGGCTACCTCTTCACTTGAAAGGCAAACCCAATCTGAGAATCTGCTTATTTGGAGATACAATCTGCAGTTTTCGTCTTGAAGCTCTTGGTTTTCTCTCTACGGATAACTTTGTTTAGGACGCCGAAGTAGCTCAGTTGGTAGAGCAACTCATTCGTAATGAGTAGGTCGTCGGTTCGAATCCGATCTTCGGCTCCAGGCTTCGTCGGCAACTTGTTGCAGCTACGAAGCCTGTCACGGTGCAGAGGAACGAAGCCGGACCTCACGGCGCTCCGGAGAACTACGCCCGGGCAAGCCACCACATTTTCCGATGCTCGATGCTTCAGCGGCACTGCCATTTGGAGTGCCCTGCGTAGCTCGTCGAGGGGGAGCAGGGCCACCCGCCTCGACTGGCTTCAAGACGCATGGCATGCCAGTGAAGAGGGGGAGGGCTTACACCCAATGACACCTAAACGGTTTCATCTTGCTCGTTCCAGAAAGAGTTCGGGAGACAGCTTGAAATGCTCGGAGAGGCGTTGCAAATGTTCAAATGGGCCGACCGTGAGATTACCCCGCCCCTAAGCAGTAAAGAAGCCTGAGCGCGTCCGACCCCAGGATGCGGCCAAACCCGGCTCCGCTGATGCCATTTTCATTATAGGCTGGAACCCGCCGTTAAGCTGCCTTTCTTAGTGGTATGCGTATCGGGCGGTTATCGGCACTTTTTATTCTTTTGTTTGTTTCGGCATCGTTGTGGGCGCAGATGACGCCGAATGCGCCGGTGAAGAATTTTCGTTTTCCACGTTTTGCTGAGAATGGCTACACTGAGTGGGTCTTGCAGGGGGCGAAGGGCATCTACGATAGTGAAGCGCAGATCCGGGTGGACGGGATGGCGCTCCGAGTCTATTCCGGCGACGAGCGGATGGCAAAGGAACTGACTTTGGACAGCCCGCAGGCAACCATTCGTTTGCAGGAGAATCGGGCCTTTTCGGCAGAAACGATCGAGATTACGGGCGCCAATTTCACGATTACCGGCACCGGATGGGAGTGGGTTGGCGAGACCAAGGAAATCGTGGTTGAGGCCGATACTGTGGTCGAGTTTACGCAAGCGATTGTAGGTGGTTTGTCGAAGGGCGAGCCTACGGGCACGGTGAAGCGGACCGTGATCAAGAGTGATCGACTGGTTCTGCAAACGACCGAAAAGGAGTATCGTTTTGAATTCAGCGGTTCCGTGCGGGTCGTCTCGGGTGAAATGGATTTGCGAAGTAATTTGTTGATCGCTCTGGCGGATGTGCCGGAAGGGGCCGACGAAGGTTCGGCGCCGGATCCGGGTAAGCTGGATTCGGTCCGCGAAGTTATTGCGATGGAAGAGGTGCTGATTGTTCAGGGAGGCCGGACCGTGCGCGCCGGGGAGGCTCAGTTCCTGGCGAGGGAAGGACGGGCGACTTTGACAGGAGCGCCTCGTATCGAAGTGGCGGGTGCTTACCTCAGTGGCGCAGTCGTGCGCAGCCAGTCGGGCGAGCTCGTGATCGAAGGGAGCCCGTCGGAGGGGCGGGCGCAGATGATCCTGACAGAGACCGGCGGCTTGGGCTTGCAGGGGATGTCTGCACTGAGTGAGGAGACCATTGTTCTGGCAAATAAAATAACGATGCAGGAAGTAGAAGCTGGAAACCGGTTTCTTTTCGAGGAACAGGTGGAAGTGATGTCCGGGGCGGTGCAGCTCCAGGCGGGCAGGATGACGATTGAGGCTGATGCCGTCGGAAAATCCGCCGTTGCAGAATCAGAGGAGGGCGAAGCGGGCGATTTAAAAGTAGGTGCGGTGCGTCGATTGATCGCTGAGGGTGGCGTGCGGATTGAACAGGAAGGACAGGTGGCGACGGGTGAGCAGGTGGTCTTTTATCCCTCAGAGGGTCGCTGTGTGTTGACCGGTCAGCCTAGAGTGACGAATGGTGAGGCGATTGTGACTGGGCACAAGATGGAGCTCAAGCCGAAGCTGGCCATCGTCACCAGTGATGGCACCGAGAAGGTCAAAGTTGAACTCCCGATGATGCCTGATCTGGGCTATCAGACCTTTTCCCCGACATTGAATCAGGAGGATGCCGGTGAGAAGGAAGAAGCGGCTAAGCCCGAGTTGACGGTCGTGCAAAGCCGGCAACTGCGCATGTTGGAGGAGCCGGAGCGGACCTTGTTCCGCTTTACCGATGCAGTCGAAATTTCCGCGACCAATCTTGAGGCGACTTGCGAGCGCCTCGATGTGATCGCGACCGAGAAGCGCGCCGCGACTGCAACGGAGGATCCGTCCAAGCGTCTCGAAGTGGAACGCATCGAGGCGCACGACTCCGTTGAAATCAAGCAAGCCGGACGGACCGCAACTGCCAGTCGGGCCTTTATTCTGCCCAAGGAAGGTAAGGTGGTGCTGGAGGATAACGCTGTGGTTAATGATGAGCGTGGGCGCGTCTCCGGCTACCGCATGACGCTCTTGCAAGGGCAGCGCCGGGCGATCGTCGAGGGGGGCGGTGGCCCCGGGCAGGAACGCGTCCGTATCACCTTGCCCGCATTGCCGGGGAGTAAGACGGAGTAATTTTCGCGCAACAAGCAAAGGATTGCGTTGCGGGCTGTGGGGGGACTACCTTTGATTATCAGCACTATGGATTCTAATACTGCCCCTCCTAAAATCGAAACCCGTGGACTTGTGCGGGATTTTGGCAAGCGGCGCGTCGTCAATGATGTCAGCATCAATGTCAATGCAGGTGAGATTGTTGGCCTGCTTGGCCCCAATGGCGCCGGAAAGACAACGACCTTCTACATGGTGGTTGGATTAATTCCGGCGACCGGAGGAAAAGTGTTTTTAAATGACGACGATCTTACCGGGCTGCCAATGTATCGCAGGGCGCGCTGTGGCATTGGTTATCTGCCGCAGGAAGCCTCCGTATTTCGCAAGTTGACGGTGGAGCAAAACATCCGGGCGATTGCAGAGACACTGCCACTGAGCCGCTCCGAGCGCAATGAGCGGGTTCAGCAGCACCTTGAGGAGCTCGGGCTGACGCATTTAGCCAAGCAAAAAGCTTTTACACTCAGTGGCGGTGAACGCCGCCGGTTGGAGATTTCCCGGGCACTCGTCACGGAGCCGAAATTCCTCCTGATGGATGAACCTTTTAGTGGCGTCGACCCCATTAGCGTGAGTGAGGTGCAAAAGATCATTCTTCAACTGGCAAAGCGAAATATCGGGGTCCTGATCACCGATCATAATGTTCGCGAAACCCTGAGTATTGTGGATCGCGCCTACCTTCTGCATGAAGGCGCTGTCCTGAGCGAGGGGAGCAGTGAATTTTTAATCAACGATCCCAAGAGCCGGGAGTTTTATCTCGGAGAAGACTTTAACATGTGAGGGCGGAGAACCGACTAATGATTGATATGCATGCAAAAAATACTAAGTTCGTCGAGGCCGTCACCGTTCGGGAGTTCTACGAGTCGTTCAAAGAGCCCTTACAGATGGAAATCGTCGCCGGTAAAGCGGGTTTGGGTAAAACCATCCGTGAGCGCAGCTTGAACAGGCCTGCGCTCGCACTGGTCGGGTTTTTTACCGCCTTTGCGTCGAAGCGCATTCAGCTCCTGGGGGCGGGGGAAATGGCTTTCCTTCGAGAGAAGAGTGCCGAGGAGGAATACGCGATCATGTCGACTATCCTTGAGCGAAAAGTTCCCTGCTTGATTATCTCTAGGCATTTGGCCCCTTCCAAGACGCTGAAGCAACTTGCCGACAAGTATGCAACCCCACTGATTCGCTCGCCTCTTACATCCAAAACATTCACGACGGAGGCGACACTTCTTTTGGAAGATAAGTTCGCTCCCCGGACCCACATTCACGGGACACTACTTGATATCAAGGGTATCGGCACGCTGATTTGCGGCGAGAGTGGGGTGGGTAAGAGCGAGTGCGCCCTCTCACTTATCGAGCGCGGGCATAGCCTTGTCGCTGACGATCTCACCTACGTGAAGCGGGTCAGCGAGCGTGAGCTTGTGGGCAATTCCTCAGAACTCAGCCGGGGCTACATGGAATGTCGCGGGCTCGGCATCATTAATATTGCGGAACTCTTTGGCATCCGCTCCGTGCGCGTGAATAAACGTATCGACTTGATCATTAATTTTAATATCTGGCAGCGCGGGATGCACGAAGAGCGCACCGGGCTTGAACAAAATAGCATCGAAATACTTGGTTTGAAAGTCCCCGCCATGGAAATTCCTGTTCGCCCGGGCCGTGATATGGCAGGCTTGGTTGAGGTGGCGGCGATGGTTCAGGCCCTCAAGAAAATAGGGCACGATTCTGCCGCAGAGTTTAATGAACGCTTGATCGCGAATATGGCCAGGCAGGCCGAAAAAAAATAAATTTCCTGGCCAAATTTTTTGCTTTACCGACATAGCGTTCCGAAAGTGATTCAAAATGGTGGACCTTCAAATGCCGGAAACGTCGCTTTTCCAGAGGTTAGTAGAATTGTCACGGTCCGGTCACAAAGCATCTAAAAAACCCGTAAAAGTTATTGCCCCAGCCATTGTGAATAACTTGTGCAGAAGTTGGCCTTGCCAATTGGTTTAAGCTTTCGCTTTCTGTCGATCAGTTTTGATAGGAGCCCGATTTCTGGCCTTGATTTTCAATAACTTACATTTTCTTTTAAAATAAAAAACAAACAAAAACTTCCATAAACAATTGATGCAAAAAAGTTAATAGAATTCGTTGTGATTCGTTATCTCTTAAGACGACCGATTTACCCGGTTCCCGCTTCTTCGCCATTCAGTCCTCCCGCCCGCGTCACGAGTAAGTTACACAAACATGACGCATCAGTGTGAATAATTTATACATTTAGACCCTTTTATGCCCTCGACCACCACCGATCTCTCCCTTTGGGAAAGCACGAATCAACAGCTTAAAAATCTCTTTCCGGCAGATATTTATGAGATGTGGTTCAGTGACCTTGTCTGCACGCAGGAAAGTCATTCCAAGATCGTGCTCGAGACGGCTTCGGAGTTCAATGCAATCTGGATCGAGAACAATTTTCTGGATGTGATCAGTCAGCAGGCCCGGAGCTTCGCCGGCACGTCCGTCGAAATATTAATTGAGGTGACAAAGTCGGCAAAGGCGGAAGAGGCGGAAGAGCCGGAGGCCGGAAACGATGCAAAAAGTGAATCGCGAGGTCGATTTGAGCCGGCGGCTCAGCAAAACAACCGCGATCTTTTCACCAATGACCTGTCTTCGCCGCGCCGATCTTTACTCAACCCCAGCAATACCTTCGATAATTTTGTGGTGGGTTCAGGTTGCCAGCTGGCACATGCCGCTTCCATAGCGGTCGCCAATGCTCCGGGGCGCGCCTACAATCCGCTCTTCGTTTTTGGGGAAACGGGCCTGGGCAAGACCCACCTCATGCACGCGGTGGCTCACCAGATGTTACAGAACAACCCTACTGCCCGGATCGCCTACATCTCTACCGAGAAGTTCACCAACGAATTTATCCATGCCATTCGTGAGAACAAGTTGGCTCAGTTCCGCAAATATTACCGCAACGTAGATGCGCTTCTGGTGGACGACATCCACTTCCTTTCCGGCAAAGAGAGAACTCAGGAAGAGTTTTTCCACACCTTTAATGACCTGTTCGAGTCCGGGCGTCAGATCTTTCTGGCTAGCGACCGCCCGGCTAACGAAATTGCAAAACTGGAAAACCGCCTCGTCTCCCGCTTTCAATGGGGCCTAGTGAGTGATATCCAAGCCCCTGATTTTGAAACCCGGGTGGCGATTCTTCGTAAAAAGGCCGCCTCCATGAAGATTGAACTCGCCGACGAGATCATGGATTTTCTCGCCGAGCGGGTCTCGCGCAACGTCCGTCGAATGGAAGGCGCACTGACCCGAATCGCCGGCTACGACGCCCTGATCAACCACCAGGTCGATCTGGATTCAGTCGAGCGCCTGCTGGGTGACCTGCTTCAGGAAGAGGCCGCTAGCAAGCTGACCGTGGAGCAGATCCAGAAAAAGGTGTCCGATTATTACCAGATTCGTTTGAGTGAGCTCGTTGGGCGCCGCCGCACCAGTCAAATCGTCTTTCCACGTCAGGTGGCCATGTATATCAGCCGAACTTTGACCGGTGATCCGCTCAAGTCGATTGGCGACGCTTTCGGCGGGCGTGACCACGGCACGGTCATCCACGCCTGCAAGCAGGTTGAAAATATGATGGGGCAGGACGGCAGCGTGAAGCGCGGCGTCGATTATCTGATCAAACAGCTTTCCAGCGGTCGGAGCTAGTAGCCGTTCAAGCAAGATTTTGGTCCGCACTGTAGCCGAAAGCCTTCGCTTTTGGTCCGGACACTGTAGCCGAAAGCCTTCGCTTTTGGTTTGCACTGTAGCCGAAAGCCTTCGCTTTTGGTTTGCACTGTAGCCGAAAGCCTTCGCTTTTGGTCCGGACGTTCCGGCGATTCGGAGCGCTCTCCAAACCCTAAGGGCTTCGGCTACGGGGGAGATGTGCGCGGCGGCGAAACTTGGTTAAACCAAACCCGAAGGGGTTCGGCTACGGGGGGAGGCTGAAACGTTCGGCAAAACTTGGCTCTCCAAAGCCTAAGGGCTTCGGCTACGGGGGACTTATTTGAATTTTCGCTAGATACTTTGAGGCGTTGAAGGTTGACGAACAGGTGTCTTCGTCCAACCTCTACGCTCTTATGGAACTAACTGATAGTCAAAAATCTGCTGTTGCCGCATGGGTTCAGGAAGGTCGCACCGTTGCCGAGGTTCAGCGATTACTTCTCGACGAATTCAAACTCTCCGTGACTTACCTAGACGTGCGTTTCCTGATTGACGATCTCGATGTCGCTATGGTCGAGCCCCAATCTGAGGACGATGACACCTCTGCTGATGCTGAAGAAGCCAAGCCGGCGACCGATGTCGAATTGGTGGACGAAGGCACCGCAGGTGGCGTGAACGTGGATGTCGATGCGGTCATGCGACCCGGCGCTCTGGTCAGTGGCACAGTCAAGTTCAGCGATGGTGTTTCGCTGGGCTGGCAACTGGGAGCCTCCGGACAGCTCGGCCTCATCCCAGACGATAACAATCCCGAATACCGCCCTGCACCGGAGGACTTGCAAGCATTCCAGGCCCAACTTGAGCAAGTGCTGAAGCAGAAGGGATTTTAGGGCGGTTTCTTCGTTCACGGGACTACCCGGGCTTTGTGCGGGCGTGACCACCCCTGCCGTATCGCCTCGACGGCGATACGGCTGTCCCCTCCTATCCCTTTGGGTAGGAGGGGAGTAGTAGGGCCTGCGCACGTCAAGAGCGAAGGCGCTACAAGAACTTAGCGGTTACACTTTCTTTTGAGCTTTTTAGGCCGGCGACACTTCCTTGGTAGAGCAGCTCGCCGCCGGCATCGCCGCCGTCGGGGCCGATTTCGACGACGTAGTCGGCGTCCTGGATTAGTTCCAGATGATGCTCGATGACGATCACGGTATGGCCCTTGTCCACAAGCTGTTGGAGGAGTTCGGTCAGGCGTTCGACGTCGGCGAGGTGGAGCCCGATGGTGGGTTCTTCCAGAATGTAGAGGTTGCCTTGGCCCTTGTTGTATTGGCGCTCCTTGAAGCTGGGCTGGCCCTTGGCGAGTTCGCTGACGAGCTTCATGCGCTGGGCCTCGCCACCGGATAGGGTGGGTGAGTATTGGCCGAGCGTGATGTAGCCCAGCCCGGTTTCGGCCATGAGCTGCATGAGGCTACTGAGCTGGGTATGGAAACCGAAAAAGTCTGCCGCTTCCTCAAAACTCATCTGCAACACCTCGGCGATGCTCTTGCCGTGCCAGCGCAGCTCGTCGAGCTCGGCCCCGTAGCGGCGGCCGTTGCAGTCTTCGCAAGTGACGTAGGTGTCAGGCATGAAATTCATTTCGAGCTTCACGCGACCGGCACCCTTGCAGGTTTCACAGCGCCCACCTTTGGTGTTGAAGGAAAAGGTGCCCGCGGTGTAGCCCCGCATATTGGCTTCGGGGAGTTTAGCATAAATCTCACGGATGATATCGAAAGCGCCGATGTAAGTGGCCGGGGTAGAGCGCGGGGTTTTGCCGATCGGGGATTGGTCCACTTCGATCACTTTGCGGATGCTGGCTGCATTCGAAAGTGCTTTGAAGGTCGAACATGCTTTGAGCATTGAACATCGAACATCCAACATTGAACGCTGAATATTACTTTTATTCGATGTTCGACGTTCGATGTTGGGCGTTCGCTGTCCGGTGTCCGCTGTTCGCTGTTCATTCGCGCTCAGATCTTTTGGGGTGACTTTATGATTTTTTGTCTCGATTGCTTTTTGAACCAGCGGGCCGAGGAGATCCCGAATGAGGGTCGATTTGCCCGCACCGGAGACGCCGCAGATGACGGTCAGGCGATTTTTTGGGATCTGCAGATCAAAGCCTTTGAGATTGCGCAGGGCGGCGCCCTGTAGCGCGATCCAGTTTTCGTTGCCCTTCTTTTTACGCGGACCCCAGGGTGCGGGTAGCTCCCGGTAGTTGCCGCGGAGCGGATGGGCCGGACGCTTGCGCAGGTATTTACCGGTGATGGACTGCTTGTTTTTCTTCAGCTGGGCCAGGGTGCCGCTGGCGACGATTTCACCGCCGTGGATGCCCGCGGCGGGGCCGAGGTCGATGATCTTGTCGGCGTGCTTCATCGTGTCCGCATCGTGCTCGACCACGACGAGGGTATTGCCGCGCTCGCGGAGATGTTCGAGCGATTCGATGAGTCGGGCGTTGTCGCGGGCGTGCAGCCCGATGGAGGGCTCATCGAGGACGTAGAGCACTCCGGAAAGGTTGGATCCGAGTTGAGCCGCTAGGCGAATGCGCTGGGCCTCGCCACCGGATAGCGTAGCGGTGGCGCGGTTGAGTTGCAGATAGCCGAGCCCGACACGGTCCATGAATCGCATGCGTTCTTCGATCTCCGGCAGCAACTCGTCGAGGACCGGTTTCATGCGTTTTGTGGTCTTGACCGATTTCAGGGCCTCCAGCAGTTGGCCGGGTGTGAGGGAAAGTAGCTCGGGCAGGGAGACGGAGGAGGGAACGTCGGGAGAACATTGAACATTGAACATTGAACGTTGAACATCGAATGGGTCTTTCTTATTTGACGTTGGATGTTCGATGTTGGATGTTCGACGTTCCCGCAGGGATGTTCGACGTTCCCGCAGGGGCAAGCGCACTGCGCAACTGATGGGGTTCAAACGAGCGCCTTGGCAATCCGGGCAAGTGGTGCCATGTTCGTCGCCGGAGGGGTCCAGACGGTCGGTGGTGGTTTCCTCGTCGCCGGTCATCCAATCGAAGAGTTGTCCGTAGCCCCGACAGGTGGGGCACCAACCGCGAGGGCTATTCCAGGAGAAGTGTTTCGGATCGAGTTCGGGGAAGGCTTCACCCGTGGTAGCATCGGTGCGCTTGGTGGAGAGCCAGCTCAATGTCTCGCCTTCAGGACTCAGCAGCAGGGCGCTGCCTTTGCCGTATTTGAGCGCATCGGCGAGTTGTTGGTCGAGTGGTCGGTCCGCCTCTGCCGGGCTGCGGCGTGACGCGGCAGTTGAGTGGTGGGCGCTTGATATATCGGTGACGATGAGGTCAATATCGTGTTCGCGATAGCGGTCGAGCTTCTGGAACTGATCGAGGGGGACCATTTCGCCGTCGATGCGGAGCATGGTGTAGCCGTGATCGCGAGCCCAGTTGGCGAGGGGTTCGTGGTGCCCCTTGCGTCCGCGCAGGAGGGGGGCGGCGAGGTAGAGAACGTCGAACGTTGAACGTCCAACTTTGAATGTAGAATTTTTTAATTGGTATTCAGCCACCAGATGCTTGAGGCGTTTTTGCAGCAGCTGGGGGGTCTGGGTGACGACCGGTTCGCCGGAGGTCGGGGAGTGCTGAGTGCCGATGCGGGCATAGAGCAGGCGCAGGTATTGGGCCACTTCTGTGATCGTCGCGACGGTGGACTTGCGGGTGCCTCGGGTGACGCGTTGCTCGATGGCCACGGTGGGGGCGATGCCTTCGAGTTCGTCGACGTCCGCCCTAGGCATTTGCTCGACGAACTGGCGGGCATAGGCCGACATGCTCTCCATGAAGCGACGCTGGCCCTCCGCAAAAATGATGTCGAATGCGAGCGAGGACTTGCCCGAGCCGGAGACCCCGGTGATAACAGTAATGGCGTTATGCGGGATCTCGGTGGAGATATTCTTCAGATTATGCTCTCGGGCACCTTTGATGCGGAGGGAGGGGAACATTGAACGTCCAACGTCCAACTTCGAACGTCGAATGCCATAGAGAGACTGTGACTCTGCGACCGCTAGCTCATGATTCGATGTTCGATCTTGAGAGTCCGAAGTTGAGCATTCAATGTTCGAAGTTCCCCCGTCCGAAGTTCCCCCGTTCGATGTTCGATGTTCGGCCAGTGCTTCGGCGAGATAGGTCGCGGTTTCACAGTCCTTTGTGGCGATTTGCTCCGGGGTGCCCTGGGCGATGACCTGACCGCCGCTGGCTCCCGCTTCCGGGCCCATTTCGACGATCCAGTCGGCCACTTTGAGCACGTCGAGGTTGTGTTCGATAACGATGACGGAGTGCCCGGCATCGACCAGGCTTTGCAGCACATCGATGAGGCGTTTGACATCGGCGCGGTGGAGGCCGGTAGTCGGCTCGTCGATGAGGATCATGGCGTGCGGCTGCGGGGCGCGGGCTGCGGGGCGCGGGTTACGGGATTTGGAAACGACAGGCTCACTTCCACTTTTATTCCTTGGGTGGGAAATCCGCCCAAGGTATCGCACCAGCTTCAGGCGTTGCGATTCACCGCCGGAGAGGGTGTTGAGGGGTTGCCCGAGTTTAAGGTAGCCGAGCCCGACCTCGACGAGCGGCTGCAAGGCGCGCACGACTTTCGGGTAATCTCCAAAAAAGAGAACCGCCTCCGCGACATCGAGTTCGAGGATGCCGGCAATGCTGCGTCCGTTGAATTCAATCTCTAGCACCTCGCTTTTAAAGCGCATGCCCTCGCAGACTTCGCAGGGCACAAAAAGGTCGGAGACGAACTGCATTTCAATCCGCTCGTAACCGAGGCCTGAGCAGGTCGCACAGCGACCGTCACCACTGTTGAAAGAAAAATGTCCCGCCTGCATGCCTGCGGCTTGAGCGGCGTCGAGTTCGGCGAAGCGCTTGCGGATTTCATCCCAGGCTTTGGTGAAGAGGGCAGGGTTGGAGCGCGGGGTCTTACTGACCGGGCTCTGGTCGATCAGGACGACCTCGGACAGTGGGAGGGTGGATTCGATGTCCTTTATTCTGGCCGGATCTTCAGCAGAGAGTCCTTTTTGTGCGAGCAGGTTTTGATAAATGACGTTGTTGAGCAGGGTGCTCTTGCCCGATCCGGATACGCCACTGAAGCAGACGAGTCGCTGCTGGGGTATGTGGAGACTCAGGTCCTTGATGTTATGCTTGCTGGCCCCATAGATGGAGAGCAGGGGGAACTTCGAGCCTTGAACATTCAACTTCGAGCTTTGAATTGTTGAGCAACTGCGCTTCTTTGGTATTTCGATTTGTTCCCGCCCGGAAAGGAAGCGCCCGGTATGTGTATCCGATTTCAGGATACGTTCGTAAGAGCCCTGAAACGAGAGTTGCCCCCCGTTCGCGCCAGGGCGAGGGCCGATTTCGATGAGATGATCGGCTGCGCGCATGACCGCTTCGTCGTGTTCGACCACGACGACGGTATTGCCGAGGTCGGTGAGGCGGCGGAGGATGGCGATGAGTCGATCCATGTCGCGTGGGTGGAGGCCAACTGAAGGCTCATCCAAGACGAAGAGCGTATCGGTCAGCGCCGAACCGAGGCAGGACGTGAGGTTGACACGCATGGTTTCGCCGCCCGAGAGACTGCGCGAGCTTCGGTCGAGGGCGAGATAGCCCAAGCCGACTTGATCGAGAAAGGATAAACGGGTTAGGATGCCGGCTAGTGCGCTGTTGTTTTCGGCTGGCACTTCACCTTCAGGCGGCCGTTTATTTTGTGAACGATCGGCTGAAGCCGGGATTCCCGCCAGTAGCTCAAGGAGCTCGCCGACGCTTTTTTTGTAGAGATCGGGCAGGGTGTGGCCCTTCCATTTCCAGTAAAGTGCTTCGGGTTGGAGGCGTGCCCCTTTGCAATCCGGGCAGAGGCTATAGCTGCGGAATTTTGAGAGGAAGACGCGGACGTGCATCCGGTAGATTTTGCTTTCGAGCCAGTCGAAGAAACGGCGCACCCCATACCAGCGATTTTGGTAGTTCCCGTCGGTATAGTCTTTTTCCCCTTCAATGACGAAGTCCCTTTCGCGGCGGGTGAGGTCTCTGTAGGGAATGTTGGTGCGAACCTTGTGTTTTTTCGCGGCACGCTGCAGGTCGCGCAGGCTTTCACTATAAACTTCACCTTGGAAGGCGCGAATCGCTCGTTCGTCGATGGAGAGGCTCTCGTCCGGGATGACCAGACCGTAATCAATTTCGATGACCCGGCCAAAGCCTCGACAGGTGGGGCAGGCACCGATCGGGGAGTTGAAGGAGAAGAGTGCGGGTGAGGTCGGGCGGAATGATTCTCCCGTCACGGGCGAGTTCAGCCCCTGGGTGAACTCGGCGAGTGCCTCCGCCTTCGCATTAAATATCTCAATGCGCCCGCCGCCGAAGGTGAAAGCTTGTTGAGCCGCTTCGATGAAACGTGAGCGGGCGTTGCGCTCAATTTTCAAGCGGTCCTGAATGACGTGCAGGGTGTCTTTGGCTTTCAGCTTGGATGGGCTCAATTCTTCGAGGCGAACCACGCTGTTATTATGAATGGCACGGGTATAGCCCTGTCCGCTGAGTGGTTTGAGGACTTCGGTCCATTTCAACTTGCCAGGTTTTTCGACGGGGAAGCCTATGAGAAGGGATTCGCCTAGAAAGTCCTTGAGGAGGGTTTTCCAGATATTTTGCGGGTTATCATCGCGAATGGCTTCTCCGGTGGCGGGGTCGTAGAGGGTGGCGACATTGGCAAACCAGACTTTGAAGTAATCGCAGAGCTCGGTGATCGTCCCGACGGTAGAGCGCGAGGTTTTGATCGTATTCGACTGCTGGATGGCAATGGACGGCCGGATGTTCTCCACGCTCTCCACATCAGGCCGGTCGAGCAGTTCCATGAACTGGCGGGTGTAGGGAGAAAAGGTTTCGACGTAGCGGCGCTGGCCCTCGGCGTGCAGAGTTTGAAAGACGAGTGACGACTTCCCGGCACCGCTGAGGCCGGTGACGACGGTGAGTTGCCCGATGGGCAGATCGAGATCGAAACCTTTCAGGTTATTTTGGCGGACGCCGCGCAGGCGGATATGATCTTTTTTCGAGGGCATGTTTCCCGGAAGTTTGGTCACGCTCCCGCGCAGGTCCAACCCGGGATGCGGTTTTCCTGGAAATTTATTTGCTAAAGTGAATTCATCGCTTCAGGAAAGTCCACGGCAAGCTATTCCAGGGGCGCTGACTTAGCAGCTCCAGTGTAGCATCGGTCCGTAAGGCCGATGACGAGGCCCCTCCCGTGTAGCATCGGTCCGTAAGGCCGATGACGTAGCAGCTCTCGTGTAGAATCGGTCCGTTGCGGTGACTTAAACATGTGGGTATCCTGGTGGAGCTCGTTTTTCCAGCGTAGCTGGACACCGCTTATTTACGCATATATGACGCTTATATGAATGAGAAGGAAAACTGAAGGGGA
>Ga0307966_1002028_pt1 | contig 15599 bp, 4 predicted proteins | sample OrgLakmetagen646_FD_203141 | JGI IMG/M metagenome (GOLD analysis project Ga0307966, IMG submission 203141) | Saline water microbial communities from Organic Lake, Antarctica - #646 | ecosystem: Environmental > Aquatic > Non-marine Saline and Alkaline > Saline | place: Antarctica: Organic Lake... | reverse complement strand
ATGTTTTTGATCAATTGCCGCTGCCGCACCCCCCCGGCCTGTCCTCATGGTACCGCTTTCAGCGGCATTTCGACGCGCTAAAGTTTCTCAACCTGTCGTTCTATCGCTCGCTTCTCTAAACCCCTAAAAACTCGCCCGATGTCTGCTGCAAAGGGCAGCAGCCGTCGGGCTCAAACACTACGCGGTTTACCACGCCTGGCAGCGTGGCCGTTCAGCTCGCTAAGAACGTCAACGGCCGTTTGCGAATGGCCGGAACTAAAATATGCCTCCCCACAAAGCAGGCCAAATCTTGGCGCTCTTTTCTTGGGTGGTGGTTTTCTGCCTGCTCGGTGCAGAAAAGGGATCCGGACCCATCACCAGTGATAGCGGCGCGCTGAGCGGAATTGCGTTCGCGGGTAGCGGAAAGATAATAAAAATGAGAAAGTCCGTGGTATGAGTCAAAGTACCGCCTATGGCGGCATTTCGAATCGCCTACAGCGCTTCTCAACATACAGCGGTAAAAAGCGACCGCGGTTTTGCTACAGCAAAAATCACCTTTGATGGGTCCTTGATTTTTGTTTGCTTTTGGATCAAGCCAAAAGCATGAAGCAAAAAAATAAACCTACCTACTTCCCAATGCTGCAGACCGAAAAAACAATTCTCATCGAAATCGATCCGTGAGTGAAATGTAATTTAGTAAAAATGACTGTGCCATTTTTATGGTCCGCCCTGGCAGGGACAATACACAAAATACATTCGAGCGCAGGAGGCCTATACGCCAAACTGACGGCCCACAGAAAAAGAGAAATTCGCGAAAATAGCTATCCAAAAATCATTGTACCTTTGTAATTGTTTATAGAAGTAAAATAACAAGCAGCATGAAACATCTAACTCTACTATTTTTATTGACATTCAGTGGGCTGGGGCTGCTCGCTCAGGAGGCGGTGAAGTATCCTTTACTAGAACATTTCACCAATACGCGCTGCCCTATTTGTGGTGCCAGAAACCCGGACTTTCATGCGGCGCGGGCCGATTACGGAGATGATGTCTTGCACATCAGCTATCACCCGTCCTCGCCCTATCCCAGTTGCGTGTTACACCAACACAATCCGGAAGGAAATAATAGCCGTTTCGATCACTATCGGCCGCAGGGCACACCCACTGTCTATCTCGACGGTAAAGTCCAGACGGGAAGCAACATGTTGCAACCAGCAGATGTAGCGGATGCTTTGCAGTCAGGATCTTTTTTCGAGCTAGAGGTGTTTCGCAATATTTCCAATGGAATGCTCAGCGCAGAAGTTGATGTTACGACTCTCGGCGATGTCCCCCCCGGCACTTCCTACCGAATCTATGTGGCTGCCGTAGAGCGCGATCTGGAATACGACGCCCCTAATGGCGAATCCACTCACTATAATGTATTTCGGGCCTTCCTTTCTGAGCGCGAGGGAGAGCTATTCACTCCTGCCACAAATGGAAGCAGTATCAGCTGGTCAGGCAGTATGGACATACATCCCGATTGGGTGGAGGAAGAGATGTATATCCTGGCCTATATTGAAAATACTACGGACGAGGAGATAGAAAATGCCGGAAGCAGCCTGAATAGCACAACTTCGACTACGGTGGAACCAACAAGCAAGGGCTTTTCACTCTTTCCCAACCCTGCATCTGATCGGGTGTATATCTCCGGTGGTTCCGTGGCACAATGGGAACTCTACTCTGTCGCCGGAGCGCTTATTTCGAGCGGCGGTCCCCTCGACAATCAATCGATTTCCCTCGTCACACAAGCGGCTGGACCGTATATTTTGCGATTGCAACGGGCGGACAGATCCTGGTCAACTTTGAAGGTGATTAAAAAATAAGGGCAAGAAATAGATTCCGCCGGACTTCTCTTGATTATATCTACCAGAAGATAAAGTCTACCAACGAGTCCTTTGCTCCCAGATTCTTCCAATAGAATAGGAGTACCTACAGGCTATCTTTTTTCTAGAAGGAAATTTCTGAAACCAACTGATGTCTAGCCCATGAATTATCAGGTTCTGTTTTCCTACCCATAGATTCCAGTGCGCTATTGCATTATGCTAGCCTACAATCGAAAGGACTTCCTACTCGCCGATGGCTTGGCGTGTTGCCGTATTCGTTTGGGGTAGTACAAAGCACAGAGTAAGCATTCAAAAAGCAGTGGTGAAGTATCTGTTCCAGGGGAAGCGCCCGAAAGGGCGCAAGCGTGAGGTGCCCGGAGGATGCTGGACCCGCAGGTGTCCAGCAGTGCGATGTAGAGACGCGATACATCGCGTCTTTCGAGCACGGAGCGAACAGCGAACTGCGGAGGGGACCGACCCCAGCACTATTTTCGGTGCAGTATGATTGAATGTTTTTTGCAAAAATATTAGTAGTATAAAATACGCGGCCGAGCTCACCCAACGCAAAAAGTGCTGGGGGCACGCCCAAAAATTCAATACAAAAAGGGGGAAATCTAAGGTGGACTAAGAAATACCGGACGCCTTCATTTTCTCGGCATTCTCTGCAATGCGCAGCGCCTCGATGATTTCGTCCAAATCGCCCTCAATGATCTTATCCAAATTATACAGCGTGAGGTTGATGCGGTGATCCGTCACTCGATTTTGCGGATAATTATAGGTTCGAATTTTATCCGAGCGGTCGCCGGAACCCACCAGAGATCGCCGCTTCTCACGTTCCTCGGAATCCTGCGCCTCAATTTGTGCCTCCTTGATTTTATTGATCAGGCGTTGCATGGCAATATCCCGATTCTTGATCTGTGAACGTCCATCGGTACTCTCCGCCACCACACCCGTTGGAATGTGGGTAAAGCGCACGCCCGACTCCGTCTTATTGACGTGCTGCCCGCCCGCGCCCGAAGAGCGAAAGGTATCGACTTTGAGGTCCGCCTTGTTGATGTTGATATCCTCAGGTTCCATTTTGGGCATGACCGCCACCGTAGCTGCCGAGGTATGAACGCGCCCCTGAGATTCCGTCTGGGGAATGCGCTGCACGCGATGCGCGCCCGACTCAAATTTGAGCTGGCCGTAAACATCCTGGCCCTTCACCTCCAGGGTAATTTTATTGAATCCACCGGAAGAGCCTTCATTGCGATTCACCACCTCGTACTTGAATCCAACCTGTTCAAAATACTTGGCATACATCCGGTACAGATCGCCCGCAAAAATGCTCGCCTCATCGCCACCGGCCCCGGAGCGGATCTCAAAAATCACATCCTTGCTATCCTCGGGATCCTTCGGAATCAGCATCATTTTAATCTTCTCTTCGATCTCCTCGCGCCGCGGCTGCAATTCCTCCAGCTCCATTTCCGCCATCTCCTTCATCTCCGGATCCTTAAGCATGGACTCCGCTGTTTCTATATTGCCCAGCAGTTTTTCGTATTCCTTACCTATGATAACCATCGGTTCCAGGTCGCGATATTCCTTATTGATATTCGCAAAGCGTTTCACATCAGCGATCACCTGCGGATCGGCCATTTGTTGCTCCAGATCTTCAAATTGCTCGCGAATGCTTTTCAGTTGACTCAGTAATTCCATCTCTCTATTTTCGGCCGCAAAGATAAGTAAAGTCCGCATCTTTTCTTCTTAACATAGATCAAGGCCCATCTCAGCCCCACTTTTTACATTTGCACCAAGCAAAACTTATAAAGCATATGAAATTTCACGCACGCCACATTTTCGCATTCTTTTTTTTCCTCATCGGGCTCTTTCTCTTTGGTATTTTCGTCGGTCACAGCGTTTACGACCTCTGGCATCACGATATGCGAACCGCCCTCAGCCTAGATCAGGGCGAATTGCTGTTTCACAGCTTATGGGTCTGGGCTATCGCCTATCTCCTTGCCTTCCGCCCCTTTCAGCAATACCTTCGTCAGGAGAATGCGGGGGAATAATTCTCTAATTTATTCATGTTTTGGGTGTATCCCCGTGGGCGAGCCTTCAGCTCCGCCCACGGGGTCGGGCTGTCCAGGGGTTCCGTCCTTCTCGGCGCCGCCGATCGGACTCTCGGCTCGCAAATTACGAGCCGAGACCCTTCCCATCCCTTACACGGGCGCGGCTGCGCCGCGCAAAGGGCCGCAGGCCAAGACTTTTGTAGGCCAAGCCCGCTGCAGCGTGCCGTTGCACGCTGACTGGGCATGCGCAAAGGGCACGCCCCACCAACGAGTTGGGGGCACGGCCCCATCTGTCATCGTTCCTTTTTGAAGGCGAATTCCAGCGCAGGGTGTTCTCTTATAATTCCTAAGACAAACCACAGGGATGTAGTAGAGACGTTGCATGCAACGTCTCTACATCGTTTATTGAATGGGAGATAGCGTAGGCCGCCCCTAAAGACCCAATCCCGGGGACCGATGGCGTTTCGCCATTCAAGGCCCGCTGCATGATGGCGAAGCCATCATAGGGTTTGCCGGCGCGCAAGGCAGTCCGGTTCTTGGCGCTCTTTTTTTGGATGGTGGTTTTCTGCCGGCTCGGTGCAGAAAAGGAATCCGGACCCATCACCAGTGATAGCGGCGCGCTGAGCGGAATTGCGTTCGCGGGTAGCGGGATGAATCTAGAAAATACAGCAAGCGCAAAATGAGGACAATCATTTGGTTAAGTAACATATATCACTGTATATGTTCTAAAAATCCTTTTCTTTTGAGGGAAAATAATGTGTTATGCAACCTCTAACTTCCTTTCTATTTGTTTTTGTAGGCCTCCTCGGATTTCTTCCCCTGTCGCTCGCTCAGGGCGACCTCCCATTTATCACCACCTGGGATACAGACCATCCCGGCGAAACCAATAATTCATCCCTCCGGATTCGAACCAGCCCCTTTACTTACGATTATAATTATGATGTCGACTGGAACAATGACGGTCTGTATGATACCCTTGGGGTGCGTGGAGATCTGGTTCACGATTTCGGCATACCCGGCATCTATACCATTCGAATTCGTGGTGAATTCCCTCATTTTGAAAACCACCCCAATCCGAGCCAGGGCGACATAGCTCAAAAGCTGCTGGAAATCAACCAATGGGGTAACATCGAATGGCGAAGCTTCGCACGATCATTCACCGCAGCCGAAAATATGACCTGCCCCGCCACGGACCGGCCCGACTTATCGAATGTGCGCGTCGCAACCAATATGTTTGCCGGGGCCTCCTCCTTTCAGGCAGACCTTAGCGAATGGGACGTCAGCAATATCGCTGTTTTTTCGAATATGTTCGCCAATGCCAGCTCTTTTCAAAGCGACCTGAGCGGCTGGGATGTCTCATCAGCTACCTACATGAACGGCATGTTTTCTTATGCGCCCCTTTTCAATAGTGACCTAAGCGCCTGGGATGTCTCCCGGGTCCTGGAAATGAGTTCCATGTTTGCCGGAGCGTCCTCTTTCAATAGCAACATTAATTCCTGGGACGTGAATCAAGTGACCGATATGTGGGGCATGTTTTCTGAGGCAACTTCCTTCAATAGTCCACTCAATGACTGGGACGTATCGAAGGTAGAAACGATGACATCTATGTTTTACAAAAGCAAAGCATTCAATCAGGACCTCAGCAACTGGGACGTATCAAATGTAACCTCTATGAACAGTATGTTTCGAAATACCGACCACTTCAATGGCGATATTACCACATGGAACACAGAAAAAGTGGAGGACATGGGATACATGTTCCAGTATGCCCAGGCCTTCAACAGAGACATCGGCAGTTGGAATGTATCAAATAATACCAGCCTGACCTTCACCTTTGCCTTCACCGACTCCTTTAATCAGGACCTCAATGAGTGGGACGTCTCCCTCGTGGAAGATATCTCCTACATCTTTTCCAATGCCGCCGCCTTTAACGGAAACATAAGTAACTGGAATACCTCTCAGGTTCAGTACATCTATAGTGCTTTTGAACAAACCCCTGCCTTTAACCAAAACATCAATGCATGGGACCTCTCCCGGGTGACCGATCTATACGGCGTTTTTGAAGGCGCGCAGTCCTTTAACCAACCCCTTGATCAGTGGGACGTCTCAGGTGTTACATCGATCAACAGCCTGTTCTCCCGGGCCACCGCCTTTAATCAGGATATCGGCAGCTGGGACGTGTCCGCCGTAGAAGATATGCAATACCTGTTTCAGGGAGCTACTAGTTTCAATCAGGACCTCCAGGCCTGGGACTTCTCCTCCGTCAGTGACATGACACATATGTTTTGGGAAGCCAGCAACTTTGACCAAAACTTAGCCAATTGGAATATCGGAGATGTTACCGAAATGAACGGAATGCTTTCCTATTCCGGACTAAGCATTCTCAACTACGACCAAACCCTTATCGCATGGGAAATGCTGGACCATCCCAGCCGCCAAGTCGGCGCCGATGAACTTCGCTATTGTGAAGCAGAGCAAGCCCTCATTCTTCTGACCCAAAAAGGTTGGACCTTCACCAGACACCGAAAAGAATGTCCTAACGCCAGCACACCCTTCTCACCGTTGGCCGGCCTACGAATCTACCCAAATCCCGCTTCCGATATCGTTACCTTTGATTTTCCCGATACTCACAGCATACAAGAAATCAGCATCCTCGATCAACTCGGCAGAGCATGGGATCGCATCTATTTAGAAGCTAACCGCCAACAAATCTCCATCTCCCAGCTCTCCCCCGGCAGCTATTGGATACAATTTCGGACCCACGAAGGCAGCCAGTACGTTCGACCTTTACTGATCCAACGATAATCAGAAGGCCGTATCGCTCTTTCGTTCTATAAAAAGAGTTTGGGGAGTAATTCACTAATTTTTTCATGTTTTGGGTGTATCCCCGTGGGCGAGCCTTCAGCTCCGCCCACGGGGTCGGGCTGTCCAGGGGTTCCGTCCTTCTCGGCGCCGCCGATCGGACTCTCGGCTCGCAAATTACGAGCCGAGACCCTTCCCATCCCTTACACGGGCGCGGCTGCGCCGCGCAAAGGGCTGAGCATGGCCCACCAAAGAATTGGGGGCACGGCCCCATCTATCGTCGTTACTTTTTGTAGGCGAATTCCCGCGCAGGGTGTTCTCTTATAATTCCTGAGACAAACCACAGGGATGTAGTAGAGACGTTGCATGCAACGTCTCTACATCGTTTAATGAATGGGAGATAGCGTAGGCCGCCCCTAGGGACCCAATCCCGGGGACCGATGGCGTTTCGCCATTCAAGGCCCGCTGCGTGATGGCGAAGCCATCATAGGGTTTGCCGGCGCGCAAGGCAGTCTTTTTCTTGGCCCTCTTTGCTCGGGTATGTTTTTGATCTTTTGCCGCACTCACCCCCGACCCCAAAAGGGGAAACGCGTCAACTTAAGGTCAAAACTATATTTCTCCTTGTACCCTATCAGCCTCTTTTTCTCAGAGAAGTTCGTCAATGGACTTCTATATTCAATAGAAACAATCCATAGACCCAAGCCCGGAGGGCTTGAACGTGAATAGCCCCGAGCGCAAGCTCGGGGTCTATGAACACAAAACATATCCAACCCCGAGAGGGGTTGAACCAGGACTCATTTGATCAGAAAAAGCGGTTCCTTGAAATCCCAATCGATACCTTGTTGAACCCCTTCAGGGTTCTGGATTGTTGTGCATTGTCCACCCCGGGCTGTCGCCCGGGGCTATTGAAGTTGAACCCCATCCGGGGTTCATTGCAGCCATTCACAACAATTGTTTTTATGAGTGCCTTGCTCACTCTTAAGTTGACGCAGATCCCTAAAGGGGAGCCTACCCGCTGTGGTATTCATGATTCGCGGCATAGGCGTCTGTGATTCAAAAGCCGACAAAAACTATGAAAACCCGTTCTTCTCAATAATATCGTCTTTCATCCTATCCATCTTTTCATCCTATAATTCATAATTCAGACAATAGGCACCCGCGCTAGGCACGCCCCACCAACGAGTTGGGGGCACGGCCCCATCTATCCTCGTTCCTTTTTGTAGGCGGATTCCCGCGCAGGGTGCTATAGTTTGCTGACGCAGGGTAAGTTTTTTCCTCCTACTTTTTGAGTGGCCAAAAAGTAGGCAATGAGCGAATGACGTCTCGAAGAGGCTGATCGATGACAATCGATCAAATGAGCGAACCGCGGCAGCGGACGGGTTGCGGGCCTGTCCTCACGGTACCGCTTTTAGCGGCATTTCGACGCGCTAAAGTTTCTCAACCTGTCGTTCTATCGCTCGCTTCTCTAAACCCCTAAAAACTCGCCCGATGTCTGCTGCAAAGGGCAGCAGCCGTCGGGCTCAAACACTACGCGGTTTACCACGCCTGGCAGCGTGGCCGTTCAGCTCGCTAAGAACGTCAACGGCCGTTTGCGAATGGCCGGAACTAAAATATGCCTCCCCACAAAGCAGGCCAAATCTTGGCGCTCTTTTCTTGGGTGGTGGTTTTCTGCCTGCTCGGTGCAGAAAAGGGATCCGGACCCATCACCAGTGATAGCGGCGCGCTGAGCGGAATTGCGTTCGCGGGTAGCGGAAAGATAATAAAAATGAGAAAGTCCGTGGTATGAGTCAAAGTACCGCCTATGGCGGCATTTCGAATCGCCTACAGCGCTTCTCAACATACAGCGGTAAAAAGCGACCGCGGTTTTGCTACAGCAAAAATCACCTTTGATGGGTCCTTGATTTTTGTTTGCTTTTGGATCAAGCCAAAAGCATGAAGCAAAAAAATAAACCTACCTACTTCCCAATGCTGCAGACCGAAAAAACAATTCTCATCGAAATCGATCCGTGAGTGAAATGTAATTTAGTAAAAATGACTGTGCCATTTTTATGGTCCGCCCTGGCAGGGACAATACACAAAATACATTCGAGCGCAGGAGGCCTATACGCCAAACTGACGGCCCACAGAAAAAGAGAAATTCGCGAAAATAGCTATCCAAAAATCATTGTACCTTTGTAATTGTTTATAGAAGTAAAATAACAAGCAGCATGAAACATCTAACTCTACTATTTTTATTGACATTCAGTGGGCTGGGGCTGCTCGCTCAGGAGGCGGTGAAGTATCCTTTACTAGAACATTTCACCAATACGCGCTGCCCTATTTGTGGTGCCAGAAACCCGGACTTTCATGCGGCGCGGGCCGATTACGGAGATGATGTCTTGCACATCAGCTATCACCCGTCCTCGCCCTATCCCAGTTGCGTGTTACACCAACACAATCCGGAAGGAAATAATAGCCGTTTCGATCACTATCGGCCGCAGGGCACACCCACTGTCTATCTCGACGGTAAAGTCCAGACGGGAAGCAACATGTTGCAACCAGCAGATGTAGCGGATGCTTTGCAGTCAGGATCTTTTTTCGAGCTAGAGGTGTTTCGCAATATTTCCAATGGAATGCTCAGCGCAGAAGTTGATGTTACGACTCTCGGCGATGTCCCCCCCGGCACTTCCTACCGAATCTATGTGGCTGCCGTAGAGCGCGATCTGGAATACGACGCCCCTAATGGCGAATCCACTCACTATAATGTATTTCGGGCCTTCCTTTCTGAGCGCGAGGGAGAGCTATTCACTCCTGCCACAAATGGAAGCAGTATCAGCTGGTCAGGCAGTATGGACATACATCCCGATTGGGTGGAGGAAGAGATGTATATCCTGGCCTATATTGAAAATACTACGGACGAGGAGATAGAAAATGCCGGAAGCAGCCTGAATAGCACAACTTCGACTACGGTGGAACCAACAAGCAAGGGCTTTTCACTCTTTCCCAACCCTGCATCTGATCGGGTGTATATCTCCGGTGGTTCCGTGGCACAATGGGAACTCTACTCTGTCGCCGGAGCGCTTATTTCGAGCGGCGGTCCCCTCGACAATCAATCGATTTCCCTCGTCACACAAGCGGCTGGACCGTATATTTTGCGATTGCAACGGGCGGACAGATCCTGGTCAACTTTGAAGGTGATTAAAAAATAAGGGCAAGAAATAGATTCCGCCGGACTTCTCTTGATTATATCTACCAGAAGATAAAGTCTACCAACGAGTCCTTTGCTCCCAGATTCTTCCAATAGAATAGGAGTACCTACAGGCTATCTTTTTTCTAGAAGGAAATTTCTGAAACCAACTGATGTCTAGCCCATGAATTATCAGGTTCTGTTTTCCTACCCATAGATTCCAGTGCGCTATTGCATTATGCTAGCCTACAATCGAAAGGACTTCCTACTCGCCGATGGCTTGGCGTGTTGCCGTATTCGTTTGGGGTAGTACAAAGCACAGAGTAAGCATTCAAAAAGCAGTGGTGAAGTATCTGTTCCAGGGGAAGCGCCCGAAAGGGCGCAAGCGTGAGGTGCCCGGAGGATGCTGGACCCGCAGGTGTCCAGCAGTGCGATGTAGAGACGCGATACATCGCGTCTTTCGAGCACGGAGCGAACAGCGAACTGCGGAGGGGACCGACCCCAGCACTATTTTCGGTGCAGTATGATTGAATGTTTTTTGCAAAAATATTAGTAGTATAAAATACGCGGCCGAGCTCACCCAACGCAAAAAGTGCTGGGGGCACGCCCAAAAATTCAATACAAAAAGGGGGAAATCTAAGGTGGACTAAGAAATACCGGACGCCTTCATTTTCTCGGCATTCTCTGCAATGCGCAGCGCCTCGATGATTTCGTCCAAATCGCCCTCAATGATCTTATCCAAATTATACAGCGTGAGGTTGATGCGGTGATCCGTCACTCGATTTTGCGGATAATTATAGGTTCGAATTTTATCCGAGCGGTCGCCGGAACCCACCAGAGATCGCCGCTTCTCACGTTCCTCGGAATCCTGCGCCTCAATTTGTGCCTCCTTGATTTTATTGATCAGGCGTTGCATGGCAATATCCCGATTCTTGATCTGTGAACGTCCATCGGTACTCTCCGCCACCACACCCGTTGGAATGTGGGTAAAGCGCACGCCCGACTCCGTCTTATTGACGTGCTGCCCGCCCGCGCCCGAAGAGCGAAAGGTATCGACTTTGAGGTCCGCCTTGTTGATGTTGATATCCTCAGGTTCCATTTTGGGCATGACCGCCACCGTAGCTGCCGAGGTATGAACGCGCCCCTGAGATTCCGTCTGGGGAATGCGCTGCACGCGATGCGCGCCCGACTCAAATTTGAGCTGGCCGTAAACATCCTGGCCCTTCACCTCCAGGGTAATTTTATTGAATCCACCGGAAGAGCCTTCATTGCGATTCACCACCTCGTACTTGAATCCAACCTGTTCAAAATACTTGGCATACATCCGGTACAGATCGCCCGCAAAAATGCTCGCCTCATCGCCACCGGCCCCGGAGCGGATCTCAAAAATCACATCCTTGCTATCCTCGGGATCCTTCGGAATCAGCATCATTTTAATCTTCTCTTCGATCTCCTCGCGCCGCGGCTGCAATTCCTCCAGCTCCATTTCCGCCATCTCCTTCATCTCCGGATCCTTAAGCATGGACTCCGCTGTTTCTATATTGCCCAGCAGTTTTTCGTATTCCTTACCTATGATAACCATCGGTTCCAGGTCGCGATATTCCTTATTGATATTCGCAAAGCGTTTCACATCAGCGATCACCTGCGGATCGGCCATTTGTTGCTCCAGATCTTCAAATTGCTCGCGAATGCTTTTCAGTTGACTCAGTAATTCCATCTCTCTATTTTCGGCCGCAAAGATAAGTAAAGTCCGCATCTTTTCTTCTTAACATAGATCAAGGCCCATCTCAGCCCCACTTTTTACATTTGCACCAAGCAAAACTTATAAAGCATATGAAATTTCACGCACGCCACATTTTCGCATTCTTTTTTTTCCTCATCGGGCTCTTTCTCTTTGGTATTTTCGTCGGTCACAGCGTTTACGACCTCTGGCATCACGATATGCGAACCGCCCTCAGCCTAGATCAGGGCGAATTGCTGTTTCACAGCTTATGGGTCTGGGCTATCGCCTATCTCCTTGCCTTCCGCCCCTTTCAGCAATACCTTCGTCAGGAGAATGCGGGGGAATAATTCTCTAATTTATTCATGTTTTGGGTGTATCCCCGTGGGCGAGCCTTCAGCTCCGCCCACGGGGTCGGGCTGTCCAGGGGTTCCGTCCTTCTCGGCGCCGCCGATCGGACTCTCGGCTCGCAAATTACGAGCCGAGACCCTTCCCATCCCTTACACGGGCGCGGCTGCGCCGCGCAAAGGGCCGCAGGCCAAGACTTTTGTAGGCCAAGCCCGCTGCAGCGTGCCGTTGCACGCTGACTGGGCATGCGCAAAGGGCACGCCCCACCAACGAGTTGGGGGCACGGCCCCATCTGTCATCGTTCCTTTTTGAAGGCGAATTCCAGCGCAGGGTGTTCTCTTATAATTCCTAAGACAAACCACAGGGATGTAGTAGAGACGTTGCATGCAACGTCTCTACATCGTTTATTGAATGGGAGATAGCGTAGGCCGCCCCTAAAGACCCAATCCCGGGGACCGATGGCGTTTCGCCATTCAAGGCCCGCTGCATGATGGCGAAGCCATCATAGGGTTTGCCGGCGCGCAAGGCAGTCCGGTTCTTGGCGCTCTTTTTTTGGATGGTGGTTTTCTGCCGGCTCGGTGCAGAAAAGGAATCCGGACCCATCACCAGTGATAGCGGCGCGCTGAGCGGAATTGCGTTCGCGGGTAGCGGGATGAATCTAGAAAATACAGCAAGCGCAAAATGAGGACAATCATTTGGTTAAGTAACATATATCACTGTATATGTTCTAAAAATCCTTTTCTTTTGAGGGAAAATAATGTGTTATGCAACCTCTAACTTCCTTTCTATTTGTTTTTGTAGGCCTCCTCGGATTTCTTCCCCTGTCGCTCGCTCAGGGCGACCTCCCATTTATCACCACCTGGGATACAGACCATCCCGGCGAAACCAATAATTCATCCCTCCGGATTCGAACCAGCCCCTTTACTTACGATTATAATTATGATGTCGACTGGAACAATGACGGTCTGTATGATACCCTTGGGGTGCGTGGAGATCTGGTTCACGATTTCGGCATACCCGGCATCTATACCATTCGAATTCGTGGTGAATTCCCTCATTTTGAAAACCACCCCAATCCGAGCCAGGGCGACATAGCTCAAAAGCTGCTGGAAATCAACCAATGGGGTAACATCGAATGGCGAAGCTTCGCACGATCATTCACCGCAGCCGAAAATATGACCTGCCCCGCCACGGACCGGCCCGACTTATCGAATGTGCGCGTCGCAACCAATATGTTTGCCGGGGCCTCCTCCTTTCAGGCAGACCTTAGCGAATGGGACGTCAGCAATATCGCTGTTTTTTCGAATATGTTCGCCAATGCCAGCTCTTTTCAAAGCGACCTGAGCGGCTGGGATGTCTCATCAGCTACCTACATGAACGGCATGTTTTCTTATGCGCCCCTTTTCAATAGTGACCTAAGCGCCTGGGATGTCTCCCGGGTCCTGGAAATGAGTTCCATGTTTGCCGGAGCGTCCTCTTTCAATAGCAACATTAATTCCTGGGACGTGAATCAAGTGACCGATATGTGGGGCATGTTTTCTGAGGCAACTTCCTTCAATAGTCCACTCAATGACTGGGACGTATCGAAGGTAGAAACGATGACATCTATGTTTTACAAAAGCAAAGCATTCAATCAGGACCTCAGCAACTGGGACGTATCAAATGTAACCTCTATGAACAGTATGTTTCGAAATACCGACCACTTCAATGGCGATATTACCACATGGAACACAGAAAAAGTGGAGGACATGGGATACATGTTCCAGTATGCCCAGGCCTTCAACAGAGACATCGGCAGTTGGAATGTATCAAATAATACCAGCCTGACCTTCACCTTTGCCTTCACCGACTCCTTTAATCAGGACCTCAATGAGTGGGACGTCTCCCTCGTGGAAGATATCTCCTACATCTTTTCCAATGCCGCCGCCTTTAACGGAAACATAAGTAACTGGAATACCTCTCAGGTTCAGTACATCTATAGTGCTTTTGAACAAACCCCTGCCTTTAACCAAAACATCAATGCATGGGACCTCTCCCGGGTGACCGATCTATACGGCGTTTTTGAAGGCGCGCAGTCCTTTAACCAACCCCTTGATCAGTGGGACGTCTCAGGTGTTACATCGATCAACAGCCTGTTCTCCCGGGCCACCGCCTTTAATCAGGATATCGGCAGCTGGGACGTGTCCGCCGTAGAAGATATGCAATACCTGTTTCAGGGAGCTACTAGTTTCAATCAGGACCTCCAGGCCTGGGACTTCTCCTCCGTCAGTGACATGACACATATGTTTTGGGAAGCCAGCAACTTTGACCAAAACTTAGCCAATTGGAATATCGGAGATGTTACCGAAATGAACGGAATGCTTTCCTATTCCGGACTAAGCATTCTCAACTACGACCAAACCCTTATCGCATGGGAAATGCTGGACCATCCCAGCCGCCAAGTCGGCGCCGATGAACTTCGCTATTGTGAAGCAGAGCAAGCCCTCATTCTTCTGACCCAAAAAGGTTGGACCTTCACCAGACACCGAAAAGAATGTCCTAACGCCAGCACACCCTTCTCACCGTTGGCCGGCCTACGAATCTACCCAAATCCCGCTTCCGATATCGTTACCTTTGATTTTCCCGATACTCACAGCATACAAGAAATCAGCATCCTCGATCAACTCGGCAGAGCATGGGATCGCATCTATTTAGAAGCTAACCGCCAACAAATCTCCATCTCCCAGCTCTCCCCCGGCAGCTATTGGATACAATTTCGGACCCACGAAGGCAGCCAGTACGTTCGACCTTTACTGATCCAACGATAATCAGAAGGCCGTATCGCTCTTTCGTTCTATAAAAAGAGTTTGGGGAGTAATTCACTAATTTTTTCATGTTTTGGGTGTATCCCCGTGGGCGAGCCTTCAGCTCCGCCCACGGGGTCGGGCTGTCCAGGGGTTCCGTCCTTCTCGGCGCCGCCGATCGGACTCTCGGCTCGCAAATTACGAGCCGAGACCCTTCCCATCCCTTACACGGGCGCGGCTGCGCCGCGCAAAGGGCTGAGCATGGCCCACCAAAGAATTGGGGGCACGGCCCCATCTATCGTCGTTACTTTTTGTAGGCGAATTCCCGCGCAGGGTGTTCTCTTATAATTCCTGAGACAAACCACAGGGATGTAGTAGAGACGTTGCATGCAACGTCTCTACATCGTTTAATGAATGGGAGATAGCGTAGGCCGCCCCTAGGGACCCAATCCCGGGGACCGATGGCGTTTCGCCATTCAAGGCCCGCTGCGTGATGGCGAAGCCATCATAGGGTTTGCCGGCGCGCAAGGCAGTCTTTTTCTTGGCCCTCTTTGCTCGGGTATGTTTTTGATCTTTTGCCGCACTCACCCCCGACCCCAAAAGGGGAAACGCGTCAACTTAAGGTCAAAACTATATTTCTCCTTGTACCCTATCAGCCTCTTTTTCTCAGAGAAGTTCGTCAATGGACTTCTATATTCAATAGAAACAATCCATAGACCCAAGCCCGGAGGGCTTGAACGTGAATAGCCCCGAGCGCAAGCTCGGGGTCTATGAACACAAAACATATCCAACCCCGAGAGGGGTTGAACCAGGACTCATTTGATCAGAAAAAGCGGTTCCTTGAAATCCCAATCGATACGTTGTTGAACCCCTTCAGGGTTCTGGATTGTTGTG
>Ga0307966_1002024_pt1 | contig 15632 bp, 14 predicted proteins | sample OrgLakmetagen646_FD_203141 | JGI IMG/M metagenome (GOLD analysis project Ga0307966, IMG submission 203141) | Saline water microbial communities from Organic Lake, Antarctica - #646 | ecosystem: Environmental > Aquatic > Non-marine Saline and Alkaline > Saline | place: Antarctica: Organic Lake... | reverse complement strand
TCTTTTGGGGATTCATCGGGTTTGAACCGCTGTACTTGTAGTCTTTTTATATTTGGTGCGTCTGTTGTAGCCATAGTACTTCTTATTCTAATGTTTTAATATACTCAATGATATCACCGATCTGCTGATCATTGATAATACCCTGATAGGCAGGCATGACCGGATCGTAACCTTCTAAAATTTTTGCGTTAGATTCAAGGATACTCTCACGAATGTAGTTCTCGTCTGCTGTAACGGGTTCGGCATTTTGAAACGTTCGCTCTTTGTTCCAGAGGCCTGCAAAAGATGGACCTACGCCACTTGACCCATCAACTGAGTGACAGGCATTACAGCCGTTCTGACTCACAAGCGCTTCGCCGCGTTCAGCCGGAGGAACAGATTCATCCACGCTGTTGCCGGCTTCCAGCCATGTGTCAAATTCATCCTGGCTCATAACATTTACCATACCCATCATGTTGGAGTGATCCGTACCGCAATATTCAGTACAAAAGATAATGGATTCTCCCGTTTCCGTAGCTTCAAACCAGACAGATGAATACCGGTTGGGCAGCACATCACGTTTCACCCGGAAATCGGGTACGTAAAAGGAGTGAATAACATCATTCGAGCTCATGATTAGCTTTACAGGCCGATTGACAGGAACGTTTAATTCACCTACGCTAACGGCGCCGTTCTCATAGAAAAATCGCCAATTCCAGCTTACTCCCTCAACCCGGATCTCATAGGCGTCGTCGGGCGGCGTAGTCAGGTTCATGTAGCCCGTAAAACCCCAGCCAAATACGATCATAACGAGGATAAGAGGAATAACCGACCAGGTAATTTCGAGCCTGTTGTTGTGGGTGATTACAGGGGTGACGTCATCGTCTGATCTCCTGCGATATTTCCATGCGAAATAGAGAATGGCAATTGTTATTCCCGCAAGAAGAATGATGCTGGTTACATTTATGAAATGAAACAATGCATCCGTCTCGGAGGCCAGTGTACTACGGGCCGGCGGGAGCATATATTCGGTAAGTTTATTCATTCCTGAATTTCAATTTGTGGTTGTGAAGTGCCGCTGCTGCGCTTCCATAAAATAGTTAGAAATATACCCAGAATAAGCATTGTAGCCAAGCCGCCAAGCTTCATTATGTTCATCGCAACGGGCACATAACTTTGCGAGGACGGATCGTAGGTATAACAGTATAAAAGGGCCTTTTCAAGGGTTGATCCGATCTGTCCGTCTGCGGCTTCATAGAGCGCATTTCTCAGGTCAAATTCCCTCATATTTAATCCGTACAGGTACCGGGTTATGATACCTTCAGGACTGATAAGCATAATGCTGGCCATATGCATATACTCATCGGTTTCTTCATCGTAACTGTAGTTAAAACCAACAGCATTTGCCAGAGCCTTTACAGACTCTTCATTCCCGGTTAAGAAATGCCATCCTTTATCAGCGCCCGGTCTGTTCAGGTCATTCATGATGATGGTTTTTGTTGAGTCGGCATGAAATATCGTTTCGTCCGGATCAATACTAAACGATATAATCGTGTAATCGTCTCCGGGATTCCACTTCAGATCTTCAACAACATTAAAAACGGCATCCAAAACCAATCCGCAAAGGGTTGGGCACTCATAATAGAGTGGGTTCAAAAGAACCGGTTTTCCTTCTTCGATGAGGTCACCGATAGAAACGGAGTCGCCATCGGAGTTGGCAAATGTCAAATCCATCGGGATCGATTCACCAAGTTTTTCTTCAACACCTACTTCATCAAGCTTAGCAGGTTTTCCATTGTTGAGCTGCCCGAAAGCAGAGTCAACAACAAGAATCACTGAAATAATCACGAGGATATTCAGTGTAATTTTCATAAGACGTTAACCTCTATTCTGATTCTTGGGCAATTTTTGTGATTGCGCTGTCAATTGGAATTCTGTAAATACCTTCCTCCATATCAACAATTCCAAATGAATTGAGTTGCTGAGTGCTGGATTCATCAAGCTGTTCGATGTCGTAGTACACGCTTTGTTTTGAGTTCTGTTGTCCAACGCTGTTAAATGTGAATTCGTACAAATTGAAAATGGCAACTATAAATAACAGAATGACAGCTGTACCGAAAATTGACCAGAAGAAAAGGCGTTTATAGTTCAGGTTATCAGGTGTTGCACCAAAATCGTAATCACTTGCGAACTTTTCAGTTGCAATGACAGACATAGATTCCTCGTCGTCAGCATCGGCAGAAGTAACGTTTGTAACGCCTGTTTCGCGCATCCATTCTTCAATTTCTTCGACGGAGACATCGTGCTTTTCAGCAAGATTGATCATTTTTCCGCGATCACCTGAAGAGGCTTCAAGAGCAATCTTGGTTTTTTCTTCGAGCGTAAATTTTTTGGAGTCGTTACTCATATCAGCTTTCGAAATTCAGTGTGTTATTGATGGTAGTTCTTGTCCAGAGATTCGGCAAGGGTAGGGTCGTTTACAGGTACGATATTGTAATTTCTCAATTTTCCAAAAAACAGACCCAGAAAGATACCGCCCAAACCAATGAAGGTTGTAATATCGAGCCAGCTAAGTGCAATTCCGCTATGATGCAATACGGGCATTACAATCCAGTGAAGCTCAATCAGATGCATTGCGATAATTAATACGGAAGCCACAATCAGCAGTGTTTTATTGTGTTTTTTATCACGATTTAAAAGAATAACAAACGGAATAACAAACCGGCATATTATAAGGCCATAAGTAATGATTGACCAGCTCCCTTCAAGTCTGTGATAGAACCATAATGTCTCTTCGGGTATGTTTGCGTAATAAATCAGCAGAAACTGACAGAACGCGATATAGGCGTAGAATACTGTGAATCCGAAGAACCAGGCGCCCAGATCGTAAATGTGTGATTTCGTGATCGTATTCTTTAGCATTCCATTTTTATGCAGCCAGAACGTGATCAGAATCAGTGCCGGGAAGAGTGCCTGGATGCTCATCGCAAAGAAATAGACGCCAAACATGGTAGAGAACCAATGTGCATCAAGCGACATCAGCCAGTCGAAGCTCGCAAACGCCACCGTTAATGCAAAAATAAGGATACCTGGTGCACTCACTTTCCTGAGCAAGGTCGTTAACCCCCAATCATTAGTTCGGTCCATATCGGTGGATACTTTATGGAGCTTATACCCAAGAAACCCCCAGATTCCAAAGTAGATGAACTGACGGATGACAAAAAAAGGCTCGTTCAGGTATGGCACCTTACCCAGCAAAATGGGGTCGTCCATCACATATCCAGTATTGGTCCACTGGTAAAGGTTGCTCATTCCAAAGAGAATTGGGATAAAAAACAGGCCCCATAACCAGAGATTGGAGGATGCGGTTTCTGGAATTCGTCTCAAAACAGTGCCCCAGGACGACTTGGTGATATGGTGAATCATGACCATAAACATGGAAGCAAGGGCAAAACTGGTAAAAAAAGTAAAGCTTGTCAGATATGAGAAGAAAAACTGGTATGGATTTATAAAATATCCAACAAAGCTGGCTATTAACCCGACGATACCCACCCCAAAAAAGGTTTTGGTGAGATCAACCTGTGATGGAATTTGAACAGAATCTGTTAGTTGTGGACTGTGTGAAGCCATTGAATAAGGTCTTTCGCTGTTCGTTAATTATCTGATTGTGCTTTAATGAATTCGATAAGCGACTGAATTTCGCCTTCTGACAAGTAATCATACTGTGGCATAACATTGTTATAGCTCTCGACTATCTGATCGCCCGAATTTACGATAGAATCCGCGATATACGCACTATCTGCAACCGCTGTTGTTCCATCTGCAAACTGGCGTTCAGCGCCATAAAGCCCCACAAAGCTCGGGCCTACACGTCTTGAACCATCAAGTGAGTGGCAGGTCTGGCAGGCATTTGCTGTGTAAAGTTTTTCGCCACGTGCTGCAGAGATCTCTTCTTCACCACTGGATGCACTTCTGGCCTCTGCAAGAGCTTGCTCCCGCTCTATCATTGCTTCATATTCCGTTTGAAGCTGGGCAAGGTCTATGTTATACTCTTCAATTTCTTCACGCGGTACATTCTGGCTTCTCTGAAGTGCTCTGATGTAGGCTACAATTGCCCAGCGATCTTCAACTTTTATCTGGGTATTATAGGCCGGCATACTTCGGATCCCTTCAGTAATTGCACTATAAAACTGTCCGTCGGGCATGTCGTAGCTGGCTTGGCGGTGGTAGCTTGGTGCAGGTACGTAACCATACTGGCCGGTCATGATAATACCTTGTCCATCCCCTACCTTGCCATGGCATGGCGTACAGTAGATATCATACCGCTCTTTACCCCTGTAGAGAAATGAACGGGTTACTTCAAGAGGATTCTCTGTAACAAAATCACCGTTTTCATTGCGCCCCTGATAAAGCTCGGGGTTTTGCCTGAGATTCCCTCGTGCAATGGTACCATCAACCGGGGGACGCATCGACATGTTGTTGGCGAAAAACTCATTATTTTCCTGGGCATTATATCTGTTCTGGAACTGCATATTCTGTTGTGGGCTGATTGGCGGCTTTTCTGAAATCTGGCCACGGCACGACATCAGCAGAAATGAAAACAGAAGCAGGGATGCTATTTGTGAAGTTGTCAATCTCATAGTAAAGGCGTTCTACTTAAAAGGTAGTCAATATTTTTAGGCGTCATCGTGAATTTCTTCAATATTCGTTGCGCCGGCAACTAATAGCAGGTGATGAACTTTTTCAGGCTCAAACTGCGGGTCATCAGCCTCAATACAGATAAAGAATCCATCGTTGGTAGCTTTTTTGAAATTTTCTGAATTAAACAGAGGATGATTCAATTTTGGCAGACCGTTCAGGAAAAACATGCCAAAGACAGTACCAAACGCTGAGAGTAAAATCGTTAGCTCGAACGTGACCGGTATCCATGCCGGTACATTCATCAATGATTTACCGCTGATATTCAGCGGATAATCGTACACCATCATAAAATAGATCATTGATAGAGCTCCCGTCAATCCGATCAGTCCGTGAACCAGTACAATCCAGCCCAGCTTGGATTTCTGAAGGCTCATGGCCTTGTTAATTCCGTGAATCGGGAACGGACTGAATGTATCGTACTTCTTATACCCGTTTTTATTAACGGTTCGGGCAATATCGATCAGTTCCTTGGGATTTCTGACTTCAGCCAGAATTCCATAAAGCTTATTTTCTGAGGTTTCAGTACTCATGATTATACAGATTCTTTGTTAGGTTCAGGAATCTCTATCTCCTGCGGAGAATAGTCACTCGTTTCCGGATCGTAATTGTGTGGATCAGCTTGTGGCATAGCTCCTTTAATTTCGGCAACTGCAACCATCGGCATGAACCGCAGGAACAGAAGAAAAAATGTAAAGAAGAGCCCAAAAGTACCCACATAGGTCAATATGTCCCAAATGGTAGGGGAGAAATAACCCCAGGATGACGGCAGATAATCAGTTGAGAGTGAACTCACAGTAATCACAAACCGCTCAAACCACATCCCGATATTTACAACGATCGAGATTATAAACGTAAACGTAACATTCCTGCGAAGTTTCTTGGACCAGAAAAACTGTGGCGACAGTACGTTACAGGAAATCATAATCCAGTAGGCCCATGCATAAGGTCCTGTAGCACGGATAATGAAAATTGCTTTCTCGTACTCAACCTGGCTGTACCACGCAATAAAAAATTCCATCAGGTAGGCAAATCCAACCATCGAACCCGTCACAAGAATAATGAGGTTCATTTTTTCAATGTGATCGTCAGTCATGATCTCTTCAAGGCCGTAGATCTTACGGCAGATAATCATAAGCGTAAGCACCATTGCAAAACCGGAAAACACGGCCCCCGCAACAAAGTAGGGCGGGAAAATGGTGGTGTGCCAGCCGGGAATAATAGAAACGGCAAAGTCAAAGGATACAATAGTGTGAACCGAGAGCACAAGGGGAGTAGCCAGGCCGGCAAGAATCATGTAGGCTTTTTCATAGTTCCACCAGTGGCGGTTACTGCCTCTCCAGCCCAGTGCCGCGACTCCGTAGATCATTTTGCCATATTTACTTTTGATGCGGTCTCTGAGGGTCGCAAAATCAGGAACAAGGCCCACGTACCAGAATAGCAGAGACACTGTAAAATAGGTTGATACCGCAAAAACGTCCCAAAGCAAGGGACTGTTAAAGTTTGGCCACATGACCATGGAGTTGGGAATCGGGAATACCCAATAGATTACCCAGATACGGCCCACGTGAATAGCAGGGAATATTCCCGCACACATCACAGCAAAAATAGTCATGGCTTCAGCAAAACGGTTAATTGCAGTACGCCAATCCTGTCGGAAAAGAAATAGAATCGCTGAAATCAACGTGCCGGCATGCCCAATACCAACCCACCATACAAAGTTGACAATAGCCCAGCCCCATCCTACAGGCTGGTTAAGGCCCCAGATACCGGTTCCTTCCCATATCAGATATCCTGTGGAAAACAGAAGTACAAAAAGTAAGATGTTAGACAGACCAAAGGCGATATACCAACCTTTCGGCGTAGGCCTCAGATTGATATCCGTGATCAGCGAGTTGATGCTGCTAAAGTCGTGATTCCCCTTTACCAGTGCAGGTTCAGGAACGTAGTCGTACGTTTTGCTCATGTTGTGATTGTTGCGATTAAATATCTTTGCTGAATTATGACAATTCAGGATTTGGGTTTCGTAATTTGGCCAGATAAGATGTACGCGGCCTTACGTTGATCTCTTCGAGCATCACGTAGTTACGTTCATTCATTTTATGTTGTGATACAACACTTTCTCTGTCAGTCAGATCTCCAAAGCTGATGGCATCGGCCGGGCACGCCTGCTGGCATGCGGTCTTTACAGTGCCATCTGGGGGTTTTCTGGACCCGGTCTCTTTTCGGGTTTCAATCTTCCCACGGTTAACACGCTGAACACAGTAGCTGCACTTCTCCATCACACCGCGGAAACGAATCGTCACTTCCGGATTCATTGCCATCTGGATGATCTCGGGATCATCGCCGGTGGTAAGATATTCATCAGAATAATGGAAGAAGTTGAATCGCCGTACCTTAAATGGACAGTTATTTGCGCAATATCGTGTTCCGATACAGCGGTTATACGTCATCTGATTCATACCGTCTTCGCTGTGAACGGTTGCCGCTACAGGGCAAACCTGCTCGCAGGGCGCCAGCTCACAGTGCATACACGGTACAGGCTGATGGTATACGCCGGGATTATCTTCATCGCCTTCATAGTAGCGATCAGTACGGATCCAGTGCATGATACGTCGCCGGCTTACTTCCCGTTTTCCTACAACAGGAATGTTGTTTTCAGCCTGACAGGCTATGGTACAGACTCCACACCCAAAACAGGTGTTCAGGTCAATTGCCATACCCCATTGCGGCTGATAATCAGGCCCATACTGTTCATCAAAAAGAGAAATGGGACCTTTTACCTCGTCACCTGTATAATCATTGCTACTGAGTCTAGCATGTTCTTGAGCTTCTTCAATTCCCGGAACTTCATAGCCGTGTACACTTTCGTATGAGGAGAAATTTGGGTTTTCGCGATATTGATCGAGCGTGGCTTCGCGAACCATGTCGCGGCCCTCAATGCTGTTGTGATCCTGCACGCAGGCAATTTCATACATTTGCCCGGTTGCAGACACATCTGCAGTCATAAAATAGGGTGTTTCAGTCGTACGGAGTGGATATATATCTACTCCAACACCATCAGCTACACGGCCAATAGCATTACGTCCGTAGCCCGCGTAAAGTGTAATAGAGTCATCGGCGTGTCCCGGTTGAATCCACGCTGCTATCTCAACAGCACCATTGGCGGTCTCAATTCTAACGACCGGTACATCGTCGCTGCTAAAACTTCGTTCTTTTGGAATGCCGAGAGATTCAGCGGTAGACGGGCTCATGAGTGCCACGTTATCCCATGTAATTTTTGTCATAGGGTCGGGGAGCTCCTGGAGCCAGCCGTTATTGGCATACCGACCATCAAAAAGGGTAGGATCTGGTTTAATTGTAAGCTCAATCCCATCGGTAATGCCTGTTTGCAGCATCGGCCCGATTTGTGAAGAAAAACCTGATTTTATATTAACAGAGGCGGTTGGGAACCCGTTACTGCTATCATAGACGCCATCATGGAGTGTTTGCTCCCATTGGCGTTCAAAGTTTCCTGAAAAGACATTCTGCCACGTTTCACGAACAAGATCATAGCCGTTTCCAGCCTCACCCGTCAGAAGTGTGTGAAGCAGTTCAATGTCGCTGACGCCAGCAAAAAGAGGCGCGATCTGCGGTTGTATAATTGATTCCTGACCGGTAAACGCGTATCCGTCTCCCCATGCTTCCATGAAGTGAGTTCTATTCACGTGCCAGTCACAGGCTTGTGACGTCTCATCGACGTATTCAGCCAAATGTATTTTGGTTTCAATATTGGAGAGAACATCTTCGAACTGCAGATCTGCAGAAGCAGTAAATACAGGGTTAGATCCGATGATTACAACGGTATCGTACGCACCGGATTCTGCCTGAGAAACAGCTTGGGCAAAAGCGGTGTTATTATTAAAGTCAACCCGAAACGGTAGTTCATGAACTGTTACGGTTGAGCCAATATTTCCGAGAGCATTGTTCAGAGCGGAAATCGTTGCATGAACAGCCGGTTTGTGGCCTGTTCCTGCTGTAAGAATAGAATTGGATCGATTAGCAATCAGGTCATTGGCAAGTGTCTCAATCATCTCGTGGCCACTTATTTCGTTAGTGTAGCCTGAGTAAGCGTTCAGTCCGCTAAGATCTTGTGACAAACGGGCAGCCAGAGCATAAACCATCGCTTCAATTTCTGATGACTTCAGCCGAAGTCTGTGGTCAGCCATTGAGCCAGTAGTCGAGTAGTTATTTTCAATAGAGTAGAGACGGCTCATGGTATCTTCAACGCTGCTGACATTTCTCGCCATTGCAAAATGTCGTGCAGCCTCAACACTGTTTTTATTACCTGACGGGGTCATAAAGTCATCATCAAAGGAGACAACTAAATTTGCCTCATCAAAGTGGTTGACTGTTCTCAAACGTTCTCCAAAGGCAATATTTGTTCCTTCAACACGGTTCTCATCGTTAAAAGGCTCATGGATGACCCACTGAGAATTCGGAAACCGCGATTGAATATTACCCTTTAGCCGGTGTAGTGTTGGAGACGAGCTCGCTTCACTAATAAAAAGAATGCTTCGGTCGGTCTGCGCAAAATGTGATGCGGCAAATTGGGCAAAATCATCATAAGTGACCTGATTGCCGTCTCGCCGTGGTTGGCGCGAGCGATCAGGATCATACATTCCAAGAATGGTTGCTTGGTGATAAATACTTGTTTTTCCTAGGCTTGAAGGATGCAACTCATTTCCTTCTACTTTAGATGGACGTCCTTCACTGTTCTCAATAACAAGGCCTGCAACTGTATCCTGAAATGGCATACTTGTGGCATAGAAATTAGGCACTCCAAGCACCTGATCTTCAGGCTGCCTGGAATAAGGCAGAATTTTCTGCATCGGCTTCCGGCAGGAAGCAAATCCGGCCAGAGCAATGGATGCGCCCATGACCCGGAGAAAACTCCGACGTGATACCTGATCTGTTAATTCAGACGCGTCTTCAGGAAATTCACGCTCTGCATACTTTTGATACTCTTTATTTTTGGCGAGCTCGTTAAGGCTTTTCCAGTAAGTGGTATCGTTCGTCTTTTGATCACTCATTCGTTATGGAAAAATTTAATTGAAACGGTTTCGAAATACGGTTCGGTTCGAATCAGATCTAGTTAGTAGTGGCAGGCCTGACAATAAGTAGGTGCTTTTATGTTATGCTTTGCAACAAGTTCAAGGCCTACTTCCAGCTGGTTTTCAACTTGATACCCCATGGTTGTCACTTCATCAACAGGACGAACAAACTTTTCAGGTTCTCTGTGGCAGTCGAGGCACCAGCCCATACTCAGTGGTTCAGCCTGGTATACTACTTCCATCCGGTCGACCCTGCCGTGGCATGATTCACACCCAACACCAACATTTACGTGAGCAGAGTGATTGAAATAGGCATAGTCCGGCAGCATGTGTACCCGAACCCACTCAATGGGTTCATTGGTATCCCAGCTTTCACGAACGGGAGCGAGCTTTTCGCTATTGGTTAAGACTTGGTTGTGGCAATTCATGCAGGTCTGTGTGGCAGGGATATTTGCATACTTCGATTCCTCTACCTGCGTATGACAATATTGACAGTCCATACCGAGCTTCCCAACATGAATCTGGTGGCTGTAAGGAACAGGCTGTACAGGTGCGTAGCCAACATTGGTATACTCCGGAGAGAAGAAATACCAAACGCCAAAAACTAACGCGTTAAGAATGATAATAGCGCCTATAAGTATTCTGCGTGGAGCCTCATTTGTCCACTTTGGAAAAATCTGAGCCATAAAAAGGTGATAAATATTACCAGTTGTGAGTAGTAGCGATCCAATTTCTGTAGAACAGAAAGTACCGAAAATATTTTAACGAACATACATCTGCAGAACGACCGCCTGTATTTAAAATCATTCTAAACAAGTTGACAAGTCGGTGGCTCCAGGGCGCAGATGATTTGTCATGGCTACAAATATAGGGGACAGTTTCTACAAATGTGTAAAAAAAAGCACAGAATTTTTAACGGTCGAATAAGAATTGATTCACCAAAATGTTTAATATTTAACGACTATCAAAAGATGATGTAAGAGTTGAATTTAGGAAGTACGGATTTTCACACTTCCATCATACGGAGTTTATTTTTTACACTCTGAAACGATCTTTTGCGACAAAAGTGTTAAATTTAGCCTGATGCCAAACACCGATTATTGAGCATCTGCATAAAATTAAATGCACCTTATTACTAAAGAATGGATTCAACAGTAAATGAGAAAATTACCCTTCGCTTTTTAAAGGAAGTCAGTATAGTTAAGGCGATCGGCGTTATACTTCTGGTCAGCACTATTGCGTTCCTGTTTATTATATGGCTACTCTACTATAAGGAGGCAGCAGCGACGACTGCCAGCTGGGTTAATCAGCTCCCTGCTTTGAACGCACTTTTAAATAGTGCCAGTACACTATTTATCATATCCGGGTTTATAGCGATTAAAAAGAAAAAGTATGTTACGCATATGAAACTAATGCTGACTGCATTTGTAACGTCGTCGCTTTTTTTATTAAGTTATCTGCTCTACCACAATTTTGTGGGACACACGCCATTTCCGGGGGAAGGGTGGATTCGGCCTGTTTACTTTACAATCCTGATTAGCCATATCATTCTTTCAGCTTCTGTAGTACCCCTCGTGCTTAGCAGTTACTATTTTGCATTTTCAGGGAAGTTCAAAACACATCGAAAAGTTTCTATGTGGACATTTCCGATCTGGCTCTATGTATCTGTTACCGGCGTTGTTATTTTCTTTATTCTCAATTCCTACGTTTAACCCGGATTATACTCCAAGGAGGCCGTCCAGAAGGAACATAGTAAGTTACTAAGCCTAAATAATTTAGACTTTAAATAAGGCTGTACAAAAAGGTTTACTGGCAACTATTCCGCTTAAATAATTTAGGATGTTTATCCCGACTCACCCTATATCCCTCTCTATCTAATAGAGAGGGATTAAATGTCTAAATTATTTAAGCCTCGTTACTGGCAAATTCACTTTTTGGACAACCTCTACTGTAAAGTCAATTCTGAATTGTCGGGTTGAGAAATAAATCCTCATCCGCTGACTTCCCGTCATCGGATGAGTTGAATGGGGCTCCTCATTACCTTAACAGATTTTTTGGTGGTTAATGTCTGGGCCAGACGATTCACCGGATGAAGCGAATTCATCCGGTGAAGACCCCGTTAATTCATAATTGAAACAACACTACTGTGAACATGGCGACGGAAGGTTACCTGTCTACCCTGAGCAAGCAATTTGCATACGCCCCATAGGCGTGCCCCGGGAAAACGCAATGCACGTGAAAATTACGCCGCAAAAAATCTGCACTCAAATTTGAGATATAATATAATTAATGTAAATACATAAATATCAACATGTTAAGGTACTTACACGCACGTCATCGTGAATAATCCTGGTTAAGGCAGCCAAGAGTCCGGCTCTATCTATCTAACTAAATAAAAAAACCGAACGCTTTTGGAGCGCCCGGCTTTTCGATAAATATGTTATATATGACGTCAGAGAATTATTTAATCACCTAAAAACTGCTCGCCTGCTTGTGGAATAGCAACTTCAGCGTCACAGTACTCTTCAGTGAAAGATTTAAAATCTTCAGGATCTCCTGTTAAAGGCGGAAATGTTCCATAGTGAATCGGAACCGCAAGTTTAGGATTTAGCATCTCGCAGCACATAGCGGCTTCCTGTGGTCCCATCGTGTAGTGATCACCCATTGGAACAGCCACTACCTGAGGCTGATAAATCTCGCGATATATATCTAAATCACTAAATATATTTGTGTCGCCGAGGTGATAAAAAGCAATGTCGTCATCAAAAGAGAGAATAAGTCCACCGGCTTCACCTGCATATTCTCCCTGAAAAGATGAGCTGTGATTGGCGTTTACAAGCGTTACTGAGAAATCATCAAAATCGACTGTGCCGCCTTTATTAAATTCAATACTCTGTTCTTCGTCGAGACCGTGTTTTTTCAAAAGATGTGAGAGCTCAACTTGAGCAACAACTGCACACCCTGTTTTTTTTGCAATATCAAGCGTGTCTCCTACATGATCTTCATGCCCGTGAGTCAACAGAATGATGTCGGCATCACTCGCATCTTTAAACTCTTCCGGAGTTGTCGGATTTTGTGACAAAAACGGGTCAATGTAAATGACGGTTCCATTTTGAGATTCCAATTTAAATGCTGAATGACCAAGCCACCATGCTTTGATGTTCGTATTCATTTGGCTCCATTTTTGATATAAGTTAGTATTGAGTAGAATAACACAGATTAAAAACTTATCGTTGACAAACAATTAAATCTGTAGTATTAATAAGTAGTTAAAAATAATCGACAGACCAAACGGGCTGACGATCATAAAAGTTGTAATATAAGCCAAAGCTAAACTAACCTAAATAACTATGTCTGAACGTATTAAGATCAATCCTGACACCCCAAAACGTAAACAAATATTTGACTTGGTAGACATACTAATAGATGAGGGAGTTCTCCTCCTCCCAACCGATAGCCAGTATGCGTTGGTTTGTGACTATCAAAACAAGAGTGGTATGGACAGAATCAGGAAAATTCGTCAGTTGGGAAAAAAGGATCACCTCTCGGTAATGTGCCACAGTCTGGAGCATGTTTCTACGTTTGCCAATCTTACTGATGATAATTTCAAGTTGATCAAACGCCTTATTCCTGGGCCGTTTACGTTTATACTTCCGGCAACACGCGAAGTACCGCGCCTGCTGACCCACCCCAAAAAGAGAACAGTAGGTATTAGGGTTCCTAATTATTCAATTTGCCTCGAGACAATACAGGAGTTGGGCCGCCCGATTATGGCCATTACTGCTAAGCTTCCGAATGTTGAAAACGGGCAGCCTGATAAGGGAGACAGAGAACTCTATCTCAGCCGTTTTGACAAGCTTGTGGATCTGGTTGTTGATCATCAGCAGGTACTCTTGGGTCAGGAGACTACAATTGTAGATCTGACCGGACCCTCACCGGAAATTATTCGTGAAGGGCTTGGCCTGGAAGTTCTTCGTGAGGCTGTTGCGCTTCAGGGACTAACATTTACAGAGTCTCAGGCTGTTTAAGAATCGCGTAAATCGACATACACATAGTAATGACGGGGGGATCGTATGGGCATTTTTGGATTATTGAGGAATATCGGTGGCGGCCGGCCAGAGGAGAATCCCTTATGGAACCTGCCTCAAACTGTTGAAGAGATCGATGAGATTTTAAACAAGTCTCAAAAGCCGCAGATTATTTATAAACACAGCTATAGTTGCGGTGTTTCTTTATTTGCAAAAAGCAGTCTTGATAGCGGGTTGGAATCGATTGTAGAAGAAGCTGACCTGCATCTGATTGATGTTGTCGCACAGCGGCAGCTTTCAAAAGAGGTTGCGGAAAAGACCGGAATACGGCACGAGTCACCGCAACTTATTGTGATGCATCAAGGACACCCGTATTGGCATACATCTCATGGAGGCGTTCGTAAAAGCTCTCTTAATGAGACACTAAATGAGTTGAAAGGCTCCTCAGACGCGGGAAGCTGAATGGAGGTGGTGTTAGTTTAGTTGCTCGATGATGGCGACATGTTCGGGAAAGGCTTGTTTTAACTTATAAGAATCGCCCATCTCAAAATCATCGAAATCGAATCCCGGAGCCACTGAGCATCCTGCCAAAAGGTAGGAGTCTGTTTTGTCTACCGAGACACCAAACCAGCTGCCGCCGGGAACCGTATGCTGAAATGCCTGGCCGTTTTCAATCTCAGGGCCTAGGTAGAGCGCTTCATAAAGTGCGTCAGGGTGAATAATATGGATAGTCGCAGGAGATCCGCTATAGAAATGCCATGTTTCATCGGATCTTATCCTGTGAAAAGAGAATGTTTCAGAGCTTTCAAGCAGATAGTAAATGGCAGTAGAAAAGTGCCTGCCCACCGGATAAAAACTCTCGTCACTATCAGGTTGGATGACACCCTCACTTCTGTATGTCTCCTTATAATATCCCCCTTCTGGGTGGGGCGCAAGATTCAGTTGATTGACAATGGTATCGATTTGCTTTTTCAATATGTGAATTGTCTGTTGGGATTATTACATGCTAACAGTTAATGAGTGAAGAACATTTAAATTTTACTTAAAACCTGAGTTCGATTAATTAATCAAGTTATACAAATCCCCCTTCCCCGAAGGCATCCCCTGGGGAATATCTCTTCGTCAGCCGACGGGAGACTTCTGCATTCGTTTTTTATAATCGAACTCAGGTTAAAAAAATCTTCAATTTAATAGACACTGGAGTACAAGTGAATATTCAAATTGTTAAAAGCAGGGTAATAATTAAAAAATTTGGGTATCATAATTTTTTTAATCAGCTTTCAAATTCAATAAACAGAAAGAAATGGCTACAGAAACATCTTCAAAATCACAAAGAATATATGAGGCATCATTTGAACCCAGAATCAAAACATACATTCACGCTTTAGTCATTCTTCCATTAGTTATTACAATATTTGGTATTGTTCTGATACCATTTTGGCTTCTGTTTGGGTCCATCTATCTGAACAAATATTTTGACAATCTTCATTGTGAACTTACCACACGCTCACTCAATTTTAAAAAAGGTGTTCTCTTTACAGTGGAACGGACGATTCCGCTAGATAAGATTCAGGATCTAACGTTTAAAGAGGGGCCGTTACTTCGGTATTTCGGACTGAGTTCATTGATGATTGAAACAGCCGGAAACAGCTCAGCAAATATGACCGACATGAAACTTATCGGTATTGTGGATGCGCCGGAGTTTCGCAAGATGGTGATTGAACAGCGGGATGATATTACCTATAACCGGTCCGGCACAAGAGAGGTTGACTCTGGTGACAATGAACATCTGCTTCTGCCACTGCTCCAGGAAATCTCGGAGACTTTAAAGCGA
>Ga0307966_1002022_pt1 | contig 15639 bp, 12 predicted proteins | sample OrgLakmetagen646_FD_203141 | JGI IMG/M metagenome (GOLD analysis project Ga0307966, IMG submission 203141) | Saline water microbial communities from Organic Lake, Antarctica - #646 | ecosystem: Environmental > Aquatic > Non-marine Saline and Alkaline > Saline | place: Antarctica: Organic Lake... | reverse complement strand
AATTATAACCAACCATCACGTCGTGCAAGGTATGCGCGGTCGTGAAGCCGATGAGATCCGAGTGCAACTCAGCGATGGTGTTGAGCATGAGGCTAAGCTGGTCGGGTCCGATGAGAAGACAGATGTCGCTGTGCTGAAGATTGAATCTGAGGTGGTATTGGCGGCGCTCACATTGGCAGACAGCGATAAGTTGCGGGTAGGGGATATCGTTTTCGCTATTGGTAATCCATTGGATGCCGGATTGACTGCCACGCAAGGTATTGTTTCAGCAACCAGGCGGAACTCTTATGGCATTCTCGGGCCCGGGGCCTATGAGGATTTTATTCAAACGGATGCCGCGATCAATATGGGTAACTCGGGAGGAGCCCTGGTGGATGCCTGGGGTCGCTTAGTGGGTATTAATACTGCGATCTTTTCGACAACCGGAGGCAGCATCGGTATCGGTTTCGCGATTCCAGTGGATATGGCACTCAATGTCGCTCGTAACTTAATTGATACAGGTGAGGTGCCGCGCGGTATGCTCGGCCTCTTCCCTGCAAATCTGGATCGCGATATGGCGGATGCTTTCGGTCTCGATACGACAAAGGGCGCTCTGGTAAACCAAGTTCAGAAGGACTCTCCCGCATCGCGCGCAGGAATCGAGCATGGAGACATAATTACAATTATTGATGGTATCGAAATTGAGTCGGCCCAGCAACTTAGACTCGAAGTTTCTCAGATGCTTCCCGGTCTCGAAATTAGTGTGACACTCATTCGTCAGGGTGAAGTCATGAAGGTGCCAGTTGTGCTCGGTTCTTTGAACGGAATGACCTCCAGTTCATCCCGCGAACCCGGTTATATACGGGGTGTGCTTCTGAAAAAGCTGAATGATGAGCTCCGTGAGAGCTTCTCAATTCCCGATGGGATCGAAGGTGTTTTTGTCGCTGAGGTGGAAAGTGATTCACCTCTCGATGGTAAGCTGGAGTCACCAATGGTTATTTTGGAAATTAACGGAGAAGCCGTTGAGGCTCCCAACGAAGTCGAAGATTTATTCAAGGAGGGGATGAACCGACTGTATATTTGGGCCGGTGGGCAGAAACGCTTTATCGTGCTGAAGCTGTAGTTCTACTCTACTGGATTTGAATCAACTTCGGGCGTTTGTCAGTGTTCTCCAAGAATTCTATGGTTTCTCGCACGTAATTCGCCTTGTTCTGGCTAAGATGGCGCGGAAAGTAGCTTGGGTTGCCTCTGGCGAAATATTCGGCAAGTTCTTTCAGTTCAGGAATTGTGCGCTTTGCGTATGTGCCGTAGCCACGTAGTACTTCGAGCAATATTGGAGTGCGTTTTTCGCTTGCCCAATGATTTTGGTTTTTCAGGTAGAACATGGCGGCATCGATGCCTTCTTCGACCTGCCACTCGCTGAGAAGCTTAATGCCTGCAATGCGTATGCTGTCGGCAAACATTATTCCGCTGGGTGCAGGGTTGACCACGGCGTAGTGCACTTCAGGGAGTAAATCTTTAACGTCTTCCGGGCTAAGATTTTCATAGACGGAAACGAAGGAATGGCGCGCTCGGCCGTCCTCATTGCGCAAGCCGGCGTGGATAGCGGCCTTTAGTAATTTGCGGTCAATTCCGTCCAGAGACTTTGAAAGTAAACCATTTTTGCTGTCGAATAGGGCGAAGCAGAGGTAGCGTTGCTCCATGCCGCGCGGGTCTTCAGGGCCGGGCTTACGAGTCAGCATCTTGAGAAGGTCGGCAGCCACAGGTCTCGCGGGTTTGCCAATCGCAGCGAGCGCATTAGCTGCGTTGATGCGAAGCCACATCTCGTTTGCTTTAAGCGTCTCGCGCAGTTTGGGCATAGCAGGTGCGGCTTTGCCCTTTAGTTTGGTTAATGCCTGGCAGGCGCCGAGCCGGGCTTCGAGTTCCGGGGCATCCAGCATCTTGATCAATGGATTGATCATTGTAGCGCCGCGTTTTGCGACGATTGTAGCTGCACGGTCTCGCACGACCGGAGACCAGCTACTCAGGCGTTCGAGCAAGGCAACATCTGATAGCGATTCGTAGACTGCATAGCGGTTGGTATTCGTCCAACCTCGGCCATCATCCATAACGGCCTGAGCCTCTGCGACTGTGAGCTGAGGAGTCGTCGCAGCTTTTTTGCCGGTAATGTAGAGCTTCTTGATCGGCATGGCGTAAGCGAGCAGATAGGCACCCGTTGCATCCCAGCCAGCAGTGCTGTCGGGTTTTGCCTGAGGTGGACCCTGGTGCTGAAAAAGCCCGTCGTGCCCGCGGGCCAGATCGAAATACCAGGTGCCGAATTCGTGCATCCATGCCCCGGTGGCTTCGGGGCCGGATTGGTTCACGCCGGGCATGGCCCAAGTCATATTCCAAAAATTGCCTGTGTGGCCTGTGTCGCGCTCGTTGCCGAAAGATGCCAGACTCATACGCGAGAAGAACTCAGCGCCTTCCTCTTCTTCCAGAAGATTAAAGAGTACGGCGGCCATGCCGCACTTTCCGTTGTCGTCGTGCATCTGTATCCAAGGGTGGTGGTCGCCGTAGGGCACTGCGCCCTTACCAATATAGAAACGCAGAAGCTTAGCGCTGCGCTCGATGGCTTCAGAAATTTCTTTATCGTCCACGCCTGCTAAACGCGCCAATTCCAATGAAATCGTGAGTGGCACTCCCGGCGCGTTCATCATGCCGTAGCCGACAAGGCGGCCATCATCACCCGCAAAACGATGCCCCCATGAACCGGCGAGGCTTTGGCCTTCGACTGTTTCCATTGCGATGCGACGTAGGCCCGGGAGGACGGATTCATCGCCGGTTACCATAATGTATTCAGCCAGGAAGGTCATCACATAGCCGTAATACCAGGAGCTGAATTTAAAAACTGAGTAGTTGGAGGCCCACTCAGCCTCTTCTTTCACGATAGGTAGCCATCTCTCGTCGCCAGTGGAGAGTAGGGCGAGCGCATTGAGTGAACGCGAAATGGGATTTGGTTGATAGCCAGGGCTGCTTATTTTCTCAGCAAGTGCCCGGCAGCCTTGTTCGAGAATACGCGCGGACTTTGGGCAGCTATAAGGAGTATTGACCGCGTAATCACCCAACACTGGAAGGTTAAGGGTGACGCTTTGAGTCTTTCCTTCCCGCCATCGAAGGAGCTCTAGCTTGCCTGCCCCCGCTGTCGACTCTGCTGCAGTCAGCGCTTTGCCGAATGCTGTGCGAGGGTCGGAGGAGAAGGCTTCTTTACCAATACCAAGGATGACATCGCCGACTTCAAGGACACCATCAGCAGGTGATTCTTTTGCCACCTTGGTGATCTTGATCTGTCGGGCCTTGCTGGTTTCCATCTTTTCGGTATACATCCAGCCGCGGGCTCCCGTCGCTCCCAGCGTCCAATCCTTAGTCGCAACTTTTGGGATCGGTTCGCCTTTGGTGAAATCCGGATTAGGGATGTCAATTTTTCGCGCAGATAATGCTGAGGAAGAGATGATTATGGTCAGGCTGATGGCAGCCAATGTGCGAGAGATGCCGAAGCTTTTGAATAGATGCATAATGAGAATTTCCTGCTTAACCAATCGTGGATGATTTAAAATGGCAATGCTCTAGTCTTTATACCGATTTGTTCAGGGGTGGTCCCTGTTGGCACCCGGCTTTCCACAGGGATTCCAACGATGGCTGTGGCGCGTTTCAATAATTCTCGCATTCGCTTAACTAAGTGCCATTCAGCTTAGATTGTATATGGCGCGCGCCGCTCGTAGGAGCAGAGCGCGTTCGCTTCATCATCACCGATGAAGGCTTCCTTTGCCGGATCAAACTTCAGCTTGCGGCCAAGCTTCCAGCTGATGGCTGCAGCGTGGCCGGCAACTTCTGTCGTGCGCATGACCTGAGAGTTACAGGCCGTGGGTTGACGGGATTTGATCGAATCCAGGAATTCGCGAATATGCTGACTCGCATCAGTGCCTGAACCTTCAGGAACCGTTCTGCCGCCCGCCAGTGAATCGTCGCTGTAGGCAATCCCGCCCGAATCTCCAGCTTCGACCCATCCATTCTCACCAACATAGCGAACAGGGCAGGAACCGAGGCCGAGCCAACCCCCTTCTTTACCCCAACCTGCGAGACGCATAACGACTTGAATGCCATTGTCGTAGGCCGCGTATAATTTTTCATTCTCAAACCAGTATTCAACTGGAGTTGTCGCATCCGCATCGTTCGCCCACTGGCAGAGATTGAGTGTATGTGAGGACCAGTCGTGTAGCCCCCAACCGGCAGAGAGTCCATCGTAGTAGCGCCAGCGTCCGCGCACATATTCTTTATTGTAGGGGCGGGCAGGCGCAGGTCCGAGCCAGGCATCCCAGTTGCACTCAGATGGATCCGGCTCCGGCTCTGCGGGTTTGTTCGGCTTAACCGGTTGCGGTAGCCAGATGCCGGCGTGGAGCTCCTTGAGCTTGCCTAGGCTGCCGTCGCGCGCCATCTCCGTTGCCAGTGCGAAGTTACCGATATTACGACGCTGCATGCCCGCTTGATAAATTCGCTTGTTCGCTCGCACGGCATCATCGACTTGGCCGCATTCCTCGATGCTCATGGCACAGGGTTTCTCACAGTAGATGTCCTTGCCCGCATTGGCGGCCCAAGTGGCTGCGGTGCCATGCCAGCGATCGCTTGTGGCGATGATGACGGCGTCGATGTCATCGCGCGCGAGGATGTCCTGCATGTCCGCGTAGGTTTTGCAGTCCTCATTACCATAGTGCCGGTTCACCATTCTACGAATGATCTCGCGGCGTTCCTTCTGCACGTCGGCAATGGCTACGAATTGAATGTCCGGTTGTGGGAGAAACCAGCTCAGTAATTTTCTACCGCGCGGGCCAAGGCCGATGCCAGCCACGTTGATCTTATCGTTGGCGGCAACCTTCTTGCCGAAAGTCTGTGATGGGATGATGACCGATGCTCCGGCGAGAGCGGCAGCCTGTGTTAGGAATTCGCGGCGGGTGGGTTTCATGATTCTGGGGTGCTGGCTGGATGGATCGGTTTGATTGGAGTGAGGTATAAATTCTTGAACTGGACTTTCATCGGATCGCCGCGGTGCATTTGTAGACCGATGTATCCGTGTTCTTTTTTGGTGCTTGGGTCGAGATCAACGATGTCGCACATCTTAACGCCGTTGAGAAATAGAGTGATGGAGTCTCCCACGCAAACGATGCGGTAGTGATTCCAGTTGCCGGACTTGTAGTGCTTGAGGAAGTCAGTGCCTTCGTCCATCGGCGTCGCCTTACGCTCGCCCTCTTTGTTGATGGATACTTTGCTGCCGCGCTCTGCGACGAGTCCTCGTTTATGGTGGTAGATGAAGCCGATCAGTTTGCCGTCGCCGGTCATGTCGGCCTGATAGCCGAACATGTCGTGATTTGGGCGACGTTCCGAACGAATGTGGATACCTGAGTTACCGGCAGCGCTGATCTTAAAATCACATTCAAATTCGAAGTCTGAAGGCTGCCCGCCAGTCCAGACGATGTAGTTCGTACGTTGGCAGGGTCTCTCAGCCGTGCTTTCGGCAGTCAGTGCACCGTCTTCGACGGTCCACCATTCGCTGGGGCCATCCCAGCCGCTAAAGTCCTTGCCGTTAAAGAGGGCGATCCGCTTAGGCGATTCGTTCGCAATACCCGCGCAGCCTGCGACGATAGTAGTTGTTACGAGTAAGCAGAGAAGTTGTCGAAATTTCACACGCACAGAAGAAGCGGTAACAGGAGAAGTGGCAAATAACTAAGTTCAGGAGCGGTTCATTTTTTACGCCGGGCAGAAGTATTTTTAGTATTAGGCTTCAGTCCAAATTTCTTCGACGAGCTTCGGATCAACATCGTCGTTTGTCATCGCAGTTCCGAGTGCTTTCATGGTAACGAAACGTAGTTTGCCGCTGCGGGTTTTCTTGTCGCGCTGCATGGCTGCCATGAGCTTGTCTATGGGAAGCGGGCTATGGATTCGAGTCGGGAGCTGGTAAGTGCTGACGACGGACTCGACTTGCTCGATGCTTTCAGTGCGGAGCTGGCCGAGCTCGACGGAGAGACGAGTCGCCAGCACGAGGCCGATGGCAACTGCCTCGCCGTGGAGATACTCGCCGTAGCCTGCGACGTTTTCGATGGCGTGGGCAAAGGTGTGTCCGAGGTTTAAGAGGGCGCGGCCGCCACTATTGGCTGTTTCCTTTTCGTCCTCAGCGACGACCTGGGCTTTGATTTCGCAGCAGCGGCGCACGACTGCCGCGAGTTCGAGCGAGTCTGCACTGAGTCCAGCGTAGGCCTCTAAGTCGGCCAGTAGTGTAGCGTCAGCGAGTAGCCCGTATTTGATCACTTCCGCCATGCCTGCGGCGAACTCACGCGGGGCAAGTGTCTGCAGGAGGGCGGTGTCGATGTATACGGCCTTCGGCTGCCAAAATGCGCCGACGAGGTTTTTCCCCTCCGGAAGATTAATGCCGGTTTTACCGCCCACCGAGCTGTCCACCATAGAGAGCAGTGTCGTGGGGATTTGGTAGAAATCGATCCCGCGTAGATAGCTGGCCGCCACATAGCCAGCCAGATCTCCGATGACGCCGCCACCAAAGGCGAAAAGCGCACAGTCGCGGTTGCAGGCTTGGTTGGCCAAGAAGCTGAGCGCCTGACTGTAGCTTTCGACGGACTTCGTTTTTTCACCCGGAGGTAGTGAGAGAATTTCGTTATCCTCAAAACCGGCCTGTGAGAGGTAATCCGGTAAAGCATCCAGCACGCGTGCATCGCTGACCACACGGATGCTGCGCCCAGCTCCGCGCAGGGTTTGGACGTCGGCTTTCAGCGCCTCGCGGCAACCCGAGAAATATATGGGGTAGCTGCGGTCGGCTAATTCGACGTTGAGTGCTTCTGTTTTCATCTGGCTTATCTACTTTCGTTTTAGATCGTGACCGTTAAGATCACCTCATCGATAGAATGTGATTCAGTTATTTGTTTACGCTTATGCTTGGCGCGGCAGCAGCGGGCGATCTCGGACAGGGCAGTTAGGTGGCCTTCCGTGTCACCTTTTGGACTAATTAAGAAGAAAACAAAATCCAGATCCTGCTGAGTTTCGCTGAGGTGGAGTGGTTGGCTTAGCTTACCAACAAAGCATATCCGAGACTCAATGCCCTCGCTGTAAACATGTGGTATTGCGATGCCACGTTTGTAAAACGCAGGCCTGCTTTCGCCCTGCTCGATGAGATCTGCCAGCATTTGTTCGCTGGAGAGGTCCGGATTTGCCGCGGCCGCTGCATTGGCAAGTTCTTTGTAGAGCGATTGGACTGAGTCGCAGGTAACGTTGAGATATTGCCCATTGCCGAGCGCGCGGGGTAGCAGGCCTTCCATGCGTCGTAAGTAGATGACTTCGTCTTCCTTCTTCACGATTGATTTCAGCGAAGCATCATTGGATATTGGCTTGAGCTGTTTGCCTCTGCGTATAAAGAGTGGGTGCCAATCGCCGGAGATAGGGGTGTCCTCCTCATTCCAAATGATGGTTTCTATACTGCTCTCTCCCTGCATCATTTCAGTGCTGATCGCAGCGGGCCGGGATAAATCGGCGAATACGGGCAGCCCTGTCAGTTGGTCCTCGGAAGTAGGGTTATCGCTGGGCACCCAGCCGTAGACACTTTCAGAGTCCAGTTGTTCGGCCCAGCGCTGCATCAGCAATTGGTTGAGTTCCACGTTGTCAGTCAATGCGAGTACATTCCCAGTGCCAAAAAGGCGTCTTTCGGACTCATAGAGTTTTTCCGCTTCCATCGCGTCACCGTTGATGGAGGTGAAGCCCTCCTTTTGGGCCAGCTTCACGTTACGAGCGTTTGTATCAAGGAGAATGACGGCTTGTTCGTCCTCGCGTTGTAATTTACGAGCCAGCTCACGCCCGAAGTAGTGCGCTCCGATAATGACGATATCGTTGGGTGCCGGGCGTTGGAGCCGGAGTAGCTTTGCGAACCATCCTGCAGAAAGTCCTTGAATGAGCACAGTCGCGCAAATGACCGAATAGACAAACGACTCGAGCAGTGCAGGGTCGCCTACCGGATTCTCTTGTTTGGCCAGTGAAAGAGCAAAAAGTGAAGCCATCGAAGCGGCGACTACACCACGGGGTGCGACCCAGCTGAGCAGCGCTTTCTCGCGTACATTAAACGGAGTGCCCCAAGTAGAGACGATAACGCTGGCTGGCCGTATTAAGAGAATGACTGAAAACAGTATCCAACCTCCGCCAATGTTGAAGAAGTCAATGAATTGCTGCAACTCCAGTCGGGCAACAAGAAGGAGGAATAGCATGCCGATCAGTAGATCAACAATTTCTGCCTTAAAGGCCTTTATTTCACGAAGTTGACGCGGTTTCTTCAGGCCGACGATGAGCCCCGCTATGGTTACGGAGAGCAGGCCTGCTTCCGGTTTGATCAGTTCGGTCGCACCAAAGATGAGCATGGCGCTCGCCACCGCAAAAGCATTCACGATATTGTCGGGAATCCAGCCGCGCTTCATTAACCAGTAAATAGCATAGCCACCGGCGACGCCGATGCCGACACCGCTCACGATGCGGATGAGGAAATTTGGAAGTGCGACCGCGCCACCACCTTCGACCACCCACTCAAAGCAAAGAATGGCAATAAAGACACCGATGGAATCGATCAGCACGCCCTCCCAGTGAAGAACGCTACTGACCTTGTGGTGCACTCGGACACGTCGCAGCAGCGGCACGATCACGGTCGGGCCGGTGACGATCACGCAACTTCCCATCAGCAGTGCGAAAGAGGGGGACGTCTGGAAGACCAGCCAAGCCGTCAGAGCTGCACCAAACCAGGTAATCAGGACGCCCACTGTGAGCAGACGCTTAATAACCGTCGAAGTTTGAGAGAATTGCTTTAGATCAAGTGTGAGAGCGCCTTCAAAGAGAATCAGGCCGACTGCGATCGATACGACCATTGGGAGATACTCGCCGAGCGCGTCCGGCTTAAGTATGTTGAGGCCTTCCGGACCGAGCGCGAATCCGCCGAGCAACAGCAGCACGATGGTCGGCAAATGAAGTTTGCGGGAAAGGACAGTTAAGAGGCAACCGGCACCTACTGCAAGGCAGAGGCTCCAAAGTGCATCCTGAGTGGTCGCGACTGCGATTATATCAAACATAGTCATAGATTAACCTAAATGGCACATGTCGTGAGCGGGATTATCCACGCTCATTTTTCCGACGATCTTCGCTGGCACACCGGCCACGCTGACGTTAGGCGGCACGTTCTTAAGCACGACGCTGCCGGCTCCCACCTTGGAGCCTTCACCGATCGTAACGTTTCCGAGAATTTTAGCACCGGCACCCAGCAGCACGCCCGACATAACTTTCGGGTGACGGTCGCCCCGTTCTTTACCCGTTCCGCCAAGCGTCACACCATGGAGAATCGAAACATCTTGCTCGATCACGGCAGTTTCACCGGCTACAAAACCGGTTGCGTGGTCGAGCAGAATGCCGCAGGAGATTTTTGCGGCAGGGTGAATGTCGACACTGAAGGTCTCTGCGATGAGACTTTGCATGTATAGGGCAAAATCCCGACGCCCTGCGTTCCATAAGTAGTGAGCAACGCGATAGCAAACCAGAGCTTGGAAGCCCTTGTAATAAAGGAGAGGAGTCAGGATGTCAGGGCAAGCCGGGTCACGCTCATTGGATGCAATCATATCGCATGCAACCTGGTGAAGAATCGCCGGGTCATTCTCAAAGGCTTCAAGGAAAATATTATGCAGCACGTCGACAGACGCGCCGTGGTTCACGAGCTTGCGGGTTATTCGGTAGGCCAACGACTCTGCGAAACTGCTGCGATCGAGCACGGTCTCGTTGAGAAGGATTCGCAGCAAAGGCTCTTGCCCGATGATATGTTCGGCACGTTCGCGGAGCTCTACCCAGTGGGCTTCTAAATCGATTGGTTTCATTAAAATGTGAGTTATTCAGTAGTGTGGTCAATAGACCCTAAGTGCGCAGTCAGGTAAAGCTTCCTTTCAAACGGTGACTTCCTTGTTGCTCTTGTGAGTCAGGTTGTTTCGTTAGGGTTGTTTTCTGAATAACTCAAATAAATCTCGAAAATAACATGGCAATAGGATTACTCTTTTCCGGGCAAGGCGCACAAACAATCGGCATGGGCCGTTCCCTGTGTGAAAATTCAAAAACCGCTGAGGTGCTTTACGATGAGGCGAATGAAGTCTTGGGCTGGGATCTTAAAAAGATTTGCTTTGAGGGGCCGGACGAGGCCTTGACTGAGACCAGAGTCTGCCAGCCAGCGCTCTATCTCCAGGGGTATGCCATCTATGCTTTATTGAAGGAGCAGGGTAAGCTTGACGGTCTCAAAGCGGCTTGTGGCCTGAGCCTGGGCGAGTTAACCGCACTGGCGGTTGCCGGGGTCTACGACTTTAGCACTGGCTTAAAGCTGGTCGCGGAGCGTGGCCGCTTGATGCAACTGGCCTGCGACGCGACGAAGGGCACTATGGCTGCCGTAATCGGTGGAACCGCCGAAGATGTGCAGGCGTTCTGCGAGGAGTTCGACATCGAAATAGCGAATCTTAATTGCCCTGGCCAGATTGTTGTTTCCGGCGAAAATGAGAAGGTGCTTGCCGCTGTGGCCGCTTCCAAGGGGCGCTTTAAACTCTGCAAAACCCTTAATGTGGCCGGCGCCTACCACAGTCGCTTGATGATTTCGGCTCGCGATGCTTTTGCTGAATTCCTTGAAGGTTACGAATTTAAGACGCCCGAAGTCGCAGTATATACGAATGTGACCGGGGAGCGTGTGTCGGATCCTGCAGAGATTAAGGACTGCCTCGTGAAACAGGTGGTTTCTTCCGTTCGTTTTGAGGACTGTCTGCGCAACATGGCCTCTGAGAATGACCTGTCAGATTTCTACGAGTGTGGTCCCGGTAAGGTGCTGGCTGGATTTGCCAAGCGTATCGATAAATCGATTAGCGTCTCGCAGAAGGCCGAGTTCGAAGAAATTTCCGAATAATTTCTGATGCGCATCTACTTCATGGGTATTTGTGGCACTGCGATGGGCAATGCCGCACTATTGCTGAAGGCGCAGGGGCATGTTGTGCTCGGTGCGGATAGTGGTGTCTATCCGCCGATGTCTGATGTGCTGGCCGATGCCGGCATTGAAGTGCTTGAGGGCTTCGACGCGGAAAGACTCGCTGTGTTGAAGCCCGATCAAATCGTCATTGGCAATGCCATGAGCCGGGGAAACGTCGAAGTGGAGTGGGTTCTGGACCAGTCTGATATCTCCTTTGTCTCACTGCCGCAGCTTTTCCACGATACAATCCTTGCTGGTCGCACACCAGTCGTGATTACCGGAACGCATGGTAAGACAACGACCTCGACCTTGGCGGCTTACCTTCTGGAGCGTAACGCAGCGCAACCCGGTTGGCTGATCGGTGGCCTTCCTCGCGACTTGCCCGGTGGCGCACACCTGGGGCAGGGGAGTGCGTTCGTAATTGAGGGCGACGAGTATGATTCTGCTTTCTTTGATAAACGCAGTAAATTCATTCACTATCGTCCGCAGGTTGCAGTGTTGAATAACATTGAATTCGACCATGCTGACATCTTTCGCGACCTGGAAGATGTAAAGCGAACCTTCCGGCACTTTCTTAGAATTGTGCCAGGCTCTGGTTGCGTATTGGTCAATGGCGACGACGAGAACCTTGCGAGTTTGTTACCCATTTCCTGGACCCGGGTCTTCCGTGTCGGCATAGGCGAGGGTAATGATCTGCAAATTGCTGCATTCAAGGATAGTCCGAAAGGGGCCGAGTTTGATCTGATTTGGAAGGGCGAGCTCTGGTCGCACGTGACTTGGTCCATGCACGGGGAATTTAATGCTCGAAACGCTGCCATGGCCGCTTTGGCCGCTGCACAGGCTAGTGGATGCCAGACGATCACAGATTTCGATCTATCAAGCTTGAAGCATTTTCGCGGCGTGAAGCGGCGACAGGATGTGCTTGCACAGACTGAACGATGGACGGTGGTTGAAGACTTCGCGCATCACCCAACGGCTATTGCGGGAGCAATAGAAGCCTTTCGTGCGGCCTATCCGGGCAAGTGTTTGACGGCCTGCTTTGAGCCGCGCAGTAACAGCGCAGTGACGAATCTTTTCGAGTCAGAATTCACCGAAGCTCTGGCTGGGGCGGATCGAGTTTACCTCGGCCCGATCCATCGTCCAGGGCGTATCAAAGTAGAAGAACGCCTGAATGTGACGCAGATGGTTAGTGTGTTGCAGACTGGTGAGCGTCGCGCGATCGCATTTGATGATAATGCGCATTTATTGGACGAAATTCGTCATAATCTACAAAATGACAATGGAGGCTTAATCGTGTATTTCACGAATGGCTCTTTTGATGGATTACCCAAAAAAACCGCCGACCTAGTGGCCGACGGTTCGTGAAATTTGCTGGTTTCCCGCGTGCGGGCATGATCCGCGTCCCATTACATGCACTTTGGAACCACTTGGTGTCTGTCCTGCCGATACGAATTAGAGCAGGGGCAGGTCACTGAGGCGAAAAATTTAAGCGAGTTTTGCTTTGAGATCTTCTTTTGATGAAAGTCCGACAACGGTATCTACAACCTTGCCGTTCTTAAAAATCAGAATCGTTGGAATTGCGCGAATTTCATATTTACCTGCGATGTCGCTGTTGTTGTCTACATTGACTTTGCAGATCTTGACCGCATCGCCAAGTTCTTCAGCGAGCTCCTCAAGGATGGGTGCGATGGCCTTACAGGGTCCGCACCAAGGGGCCCAAAAATCAACCACTACAGGGGCTGATCCGCCGGAGATGGCTGCGTCTATGTTAGAGCTGTCGAGTTCAGTTATTTTATCAGACATAAGTCGTATCTTAGTTGGTTATTATAGAAAAGGTAGGGCGTCCTGTAAAATAAGGACGGTAAAGGTAATTGCGATGACTGCCGCGAGACCATCGATAACCAGAGAAATGATACTGGGCTTGTCGTTACCCGCATCGGCCGATGCCGAATCAGTCCTCAAATTCGTTGCCGCCGCTTTTTTGATTGGAGCCTTTTTCAGGGGCTTAATTGGCTTGGAGCCTGGTTTGCCGAGGGGTTTGGCTGGCTTTGCTGCGGTAGGGGATGCAGGCTTAACAGGGATAGTCGGGGTAGCATTTTTCGGTTGTGCGGCTTCCGGCCCTGCTTTATCTGCCGAAGCTGGCTTTGTTTGCGGGGCTTCGGAGTTATCGGCTGAGCTCGAAGGATTATCAGCGACCTTCTTTATGGGGCTAATTGGTTTGGGTGCCGCTGCCTTGGCCTCGACTTTGTCCTTTGGCGCACCAGGAGTTTCCGGAGCGGACTCATTGGCCTTCGCATCTGTGTTTGCGGCGGACGCAGCTCTACCGATTGGCTTGATTGGTTTGATGGGCTTGGCCGGTTTACCGGGTGATTCAGCAGGTGATTTGCTCGCAGATTTGTCGGCATTTCCTGCTGCACTGAGCACGTTGGCCGCTCGACCGATAGGCTTAATCTGAGGTGTCGGTTTGGCTGGCCCCGCTGGCCCCGCTGGCTTGGATAGCTTGGGAGCCTCGGGTGACTCGGGTGACTTGGGTAGCTTGGGTGGCTCAGATGACTTGGGTGGCTCAGATGACTTGGGTGGCTCAGATGACTTGGGTGGCTCAGATGGCACAGGTGCCTTATTATCTGGCGCGGAGGTTTCTGGATCCGGTTTATTTTGGTCGGGGGTATCAGTCATAATATGTATAATCTACCTTGTGGTCGGTGGCTGTCAAGAAGTGCGCTTTAGTTGGGCGTATTCTTATGAATAATTTCAACGAGCTCCTTTTTTTCGACTTCAGCGAGTGTTTTTCCTTTTCGATCGAGCGTTTCAAACGTCTTCATCACGGTTTCGGTCATGCGGCCATGGGTTTCTTCCGAGCCTCCGAGAATGGCAAATCGTTCTGATTGGGTGATTCGCTTATGACCGTCGGTGTGGTCGAGGCCGACACCAATAAGCTGAGCCTGCGGGCTACCTTTATGCGTGTTCGGGTTAGGCTGGTTGGGTTGATTAGGCTGATTAGGGAAGCGTTTCATAGAAAAATAAGAGAATAGGTGAGCCTGATTATTCCGCGCGTTCACAACGAATGTCTGCAAAAGCACTGTCCTGCTGCAAGCGAATTTTACCCAAACGTGTCAGCTCCAGAACCGCGAGGAATGATGCGACTATAGTGGTCAGGTTGGTTGACGATTCAAATAGCTCAGAGAAGAGAAAGTGGGATTGTTGCTTTATTCGAGTTAGAATCAGCTCCATACGGTCTGCCACGGTCACTTGCTCAGCGTGAATCTCGCCTTCGGTGATACGCTCAGCCAAACGCCGCAGGACTTGGTTGAAAGTGTTCCATAAGTCGACGCGATCCACCGGCTTGAGTGGTCGTTCAACTGCCTCGATGGCATCCTTCGGGCCGATTCTTGAGATGAGGTCGTTACTATTGAGGATTAATTTTTGGATATCCTCGGCCGCTTCTTTGAATTTGCGGTATTCGAGGAGTTGCTGCACCAGTTCCCAGCGGGGATCAAGTTCCTCGTCTTCGACATCCTCGTTGATGCCTTGATCCTTCTTTGGAAGTAGCATCCGGCTCTTGATATACATGAGCGTAGCGGCCATCACGAAAAACTCTCCGGCAATTTCCAGGTCGAGTTTCTCCATCGAGCCCAGAATATCGATGTATTGCTGGGTGACATGCTCAATAGGAATATCATAGACGTCGACTTCGTTGCGGCGAATCAGATACAGCAGAAGGTCAAGCGGCCCTTCAAAAGCCGGCAGCCGAATCGAAAAATCATTACTTGGGATGAGGGCTTCTTCCATATTCTAGAGCTCTGGGTCTGGATCAACCAGAGTTAGGTTGATACCGAATTCGACGTCACTTTCACGCCGTGCACCTTCTCTGAAGGTGAGTAAGTAGATGATCTGCCAAGTACTGCCGATGCGAGACCGAAGGCCCAGCCTAAATAGCGTTAAATCTCCGCTATCTGAATCGAGGCTCATGTCTGAGAGAAACGCCCGGCGTTCATTTAAGCGATATATAAAGTCCAGGCGGTATTGGTCGATACGCTTGTTAAGCAAGTCGGTGGATAAACCCAGTTCCCAGGCTTCACCGCTACGCAAAGTGGTACGGGTTCGTAGCTCCTCAAGGGACATCGTCTCGGTGCGAAAACGTGAGGCGAGCTCAAACTTAAGCCATGGCGCAGGATCAACGATCAATTCAATCCAGGAAGCATTCAGGGTATCTTCCTCACTGCCGTCGTAGCGCGTATTCTTCTCAAAAAGCACATCCTGATAGAAATTGAGCGCAGCCAGCGTGCGCGAGCCGTAGCCCTTGGCCCGCGTCTGAAACAGGTTTTCCAGGCCGATACGCGTCAGATGCCTTTGCGAGACTTGATCGATATTTCGGAGATCACTCAGGTCGAGTAGGGGGCGATTCAAGTCGAACACTCCACGGTCGATCACGGCGATTTCGTTAAGGTCGTCTGGATCGGAGTAATAGCGATAGCGGATGACTGGACGGGCAATGTGCCGTAAGCCGTCCACGCCCCAAGTTTTATTAATGGTGTCGAAGCTTTGATAAGCCCTCATCTCCACGTCAAAGCCCACTTCATAGATTTCGCGCGTGAAGTTGTCGT
>Ga0307966_1002019_pt1 | contig 15644 bp, 3 predicted proteins | sample OrgLakmetagen646_FD_203141 | JGI IMG/M metagenome (GOLD analysis project Ga0307966, IMG submission 203141) | Saline water microbial communities from Organic Lake, Antarctica - #646 | ecosystem: Environmental > Aquatic > Non-marine Saline and Alkaline > Saline | place: Antarctica: Organic Lake... | reverse complement strand
TGGGGTGAACGATGGGTTCACCTTGTTTACTGACCGTCAAGTGAGTATTGATCAATTCATGGTATTTGATCGATGGGGCAACATGATGTTTGAAACACGGAACATCTCTCCCAATAATCCGCAAATAGGTTGGGATGGTAGAAGCAAGGGACAGCTGGTAAATGAAGGGGTCTATGTATACTCTATTCAAATTACATTACCCAATGGGGTTAAGGAAATCATCAAGGGTGACATAACGGTAATGCGATAGATTTTCATCTAAGTGGCTTAAAGCAAGTAAGGCGTTTTTTGGGTCTAGGATTCAATATCAGCTATTACCTCTTAAGGTTCAATTATTTGAGGTTTGGATACTGATTTTGGGCGATTCACCGCGAGCTATGGCTCGCGGTGTCGCTACGCTTCGTAGCTCGTTCATATCGTCCCCTTCTACGACCTTCTTCGATTACATCGACTCGGTCGTATCCGGGGTTTCACTCGGCTCCCGGCCACCGCACGAGCCAGGCTGCGGATCTCCCGCCTATCCGGCGGGACTACTTCGCATCGCTATCGCAGAACATGGGTGAATTTCTGCTAAAATTTCTATCCTCAGAACCTGAAAAGAAATAGTATTCTTGTAAGTAATCTTTATAGCTATTGAGTAATATGATATAGAATTACGGGTAGCTAACATATAAGATCCTAAACTTCCCCCTTTATTCAGTATAAATATTAATTAAATTTCTTATCTTCCGTTCTTAATGTACAGGTCTTCATTTGTTGAAAGATAAGAATGTAAGTTAGAACACCCTTTTTAACCTACCTTTTTCAATCGCTTAGCTTGTAAAGAAGTCCTGTATTTGATCTATTTCTCTAACACACACTACTACATTATGAGAAAACTGCTACTTCCTTTTGTAAGCCTTCTCATGCTATTTATTTTCAGTACTAAACTTCATGCTCAGGCAGATCCTCCTGACCCCTGTGACGATGGTTCTCAGGAGACATGCCAGTGCGAGACTTCCCCAGTTTTATGTACTATTGACGACCTGGATGGCTACGAATATTCAATGACGGACTTCCAACATCCACAAGATGGGCCGGAACCATTGTGTATCTCTCAACCTTCTGTACCTAATAATCCGACCTGGTTTTCTTTTGTTGCTTGGTGTGAAGAGCTTGAATTGTTGGTAGAATTAGATAATTGTACGGAAATTCAGCAGGGCCCATTTTGCCCTCCTTTTTGCACCACTACTTTAGGCGCTCAAATTGCCATCTATGGTAACTGTAATTTTACAGATGAAGTAGCATGTAATGTAGAAGATTGTGGAAATGAAGATGATAAATCCCTCGTAATGACTGATTTGGTCATCGGGCGCATATATTATTTTATAATCGATGGATGTGCTGGTTCTGCTTGCGACATTACAATTAATGTTATTGGAACCTGTGGTGATCCAGAGATAGAGGATTGGACCAACCCAGTTGATGGTCCGGATTTAGTGTGTGTAGGAGATCCTGCTAATTATATTGTTGATCAGCTCGACGGCGCCAATCTGTATCATTGGTATGTAGATGGCGTAGAAGTGGGCACATCAGAGGATCCAAATTTTGATATAGATTGGGATGAGGAAGGCACATTTGAACTCTGCGTGGATGCTAGTAACGACCCCTGTATTCCAGTGACTGACGATCCGGATCAGATTTGCATGACCGTTGAAGTTTATGATCCATTCATTGGCGATTTAATTGTAGATCCCAACCCACTTTGTCCGGGAGAAATCACAAATATCAGCGTTATTGATGCTAACGATAATCCAGATTTAGATCTGGTTATTATAGTGACGGATGACAATGGTATAGTAGAGCAAGTTGATTTGGCAGACGCCACCACTTTTACCTACCCAGAATGTGAGACTTTTATCGCTTACGCTTATCAATATATTCCCTCAGAAGTGACTCTGCCGTCTGTGGGAGATTTTTTTAGCCTTCCAGATTGTTCTAGCTCTTGCTGCGAAATACTTGAAGAGGAATTTTCCTTTGAGGATGAAGAGTCTCCAACCTTTGTGAATCCACCGGACAACGAGGCCTATGAATGTATCAATGTGGTTCCGGAGATTGAAGATTTAGAGTTCGAAGATAATTGCATAGCCGGTGGATTTGCTGTGGGGGTTGAAGACGGGGCACAAGATGTTTGCGACGGTGGGACAATCACTCGAACCTGGACGGTAGAGGATAGCTGTGGCAATGTGGCAGAGCATGTGCAGACGATCACTGTCGATCCCTTAATCGAAGCCGACTGGGTGGATCCTCCGGGGAATGAAACCGTTGACTGTAATTCTATCCCCTCAAGTTTCCCTGATCTGAACTATACCAATGGAAGTGCAAACCCTGATTGCGAAATATCCGGAGCGGTATCTCCAGATGTAGTGGAAGATATTGTTGATTGTGAAGGTACAATTACAGCAACCTGGACTTTTACCGATAGTTGTGATCGCACGATTGAGCACGTTCAGATATTTACTGTCGACCCTCCAGCTATTCCCGATTGGTTAGATACACCTGCAAATGAAACGGTAAGCTGCTCAGAAGCGCCGGATGGTAGTTCGCCCAGCCTAGATTATGACAATGGCCAAATTGACGACTGCCAAATAATCGGAAATGAGGAAGCTGTAGTTACAGGCGCGGCAGATGAGTGTGGAGGTAGCTTTACTTATGAGTGGACATTTACCGACGAATGCAATCGTACGATTACTCATATTCAAGAAATAACTGTAGAACCAGCACCTACTCCCGATTGGATAGATCCACCAGCCAATGAGAATTTGACTTGTAATGATTTGCCCTTACCTACACCTCCGGATTTAGAATATACAAATGGGGAGACAGGAGATTGCGAGATTAGCGGATTTGTTTCGCCTACCGTCGATGGTTCAGTAGATTTATGCGGAGGTTCAGTGACTTATACCTGGGATTTTACAGATTTGTGCGGAAACTCCATTTCACATGCGCAAACGATTACGGTGGATCCCGTACCAGAGCCCGATTGGATAGATCCGCCAGCCAATGAGAATTTAACTTGTGATGCTTTGCCCTTGCCGCCTGCTCCAGATTTGGAATATACCAATGGTGAGAGCGGAGATTGTGAGATTAGCGGTTCCGTTCCCGCAGTAGAATCAGGAAGTGCAGATGAATGCGGCGGGACAATTACTTATAACTGGGATGTGTCTGTAGAGTGTGGTACAGGGTTAAGTTATGAACAAATCATAGAAATAGAGCCTGCTCCTGAAGCAGAATTTATAGATCCACCATCGAACGTTTTGCTCAATTGTGATGACTTGCCGCTCCCACCACCGCCTGATTTGGATTACAGCAATGGTGAATCAGGTGTCTGTGAAATTTCTGGTTCCGTGGCACCTACGGTAACTGGTGATGTAGATATTTGCGGAGGATCTGTGACTTACAGTTGGAGTTTTACAGACAATTGCGACAGAGAAATTTCTCATGAACAAACGATTGATGTCGAGCCTGCTCCTCAGGCAGATTGGATAGATGCTCCTGCGGGAATCACTTTGGATTGTGACGAGGCTGCTGAATATGACATCCCAGATTTAGAATATACGAATGGAGAGACCGGAGATTGTGAGATCCAAGGCTTCGCAGAAGGAGACCAAATTGGGACCATTAATCCCTGTGGAGGTACGATATCTTACGAATGGACCTTTACAGATAACTGTGATCGGACGATTACACACAGTCAAACGGTAAATATTATCCCCGCACCAGAAGCTGAATTTACTAATATCCCGGGAGATATAGAAGTCACATGTACACAAGCTGTTGCTATAACACCTCCTAGTATTTCTTATGATAATGGAGAAAGTGGAGACTGTTCGATTTCGGGAACAGTTGCAGGCACCACTTCAGGTACATTTACCGCCTGTGGTGGGAATCTTGTTCAAAACTGGAACTTTACAGATGCTTGTGGTCGATCAATTTCAGCCAGTAGAAATGTAACAGTGTTGCCAGCTCCAGCTCCGGATTGGGAGAATCCACCAGGTAATATTACAGTGAGTTGTGCCGAAGTAGATGATATAGATGATGTACTGACCTTTTCTAATAACAGTGCCGGGACCTGCTTGATTTCAGGGACGGTTTCTGGAGTAATACTCGGCGCCTATGATGCTTGTGGAGGAAACTTGACACAGGAGTGGTCTCGCACTGATAATTGTGGGAATGTGCTCTCTCATACGCGTGAAATAACAGTTACTCCTGCTCCCGAACCTGACTGGATTGATCCACCGGCAGATGTCACTTTAGATTGTGGCGAGGATTTCCCCAATCCTATTCTATTAGAATACAATAACGGTGAAGAAGGAGATTGCGAGTTATCAGGTGAAGTATTAGCTACAGTTGAAATTGATGGAATAGAAGCCACTTATACCTGGAGTTTTACCAATCCATGTGATGGTAGTGAACTCATACACGAACAAGTCGTAACTCAAACCTTGGCTCCTGATATTACTATTGACCCGGTAGATGGCTTAATCTGTGAAGGTGAATCTTTTGATTTAACGCAAATTATAGTGAATGATGCCAATGGAACGAATTTTGACGTCTCCTATCATACCAATACGCCGGCCACTTCTGGCAATGAAATTCTGAATCCTGAAAATTATGCCCCCGGATCTTCTATCGTAGTGTATGTGCGTGCTTTTCTGGGTAATGATTGTGCTGATGAAGCACCTTTTGTGTTAAGTGTTGAAGATCCTCCGAATGCAGGGGATGGTGGTGCTGGAGAGGTCTGTGATAATTCTACAAATGTGTCCTTAAACTCCTTTCTTTCTTCCCCTTTTGATGGTGGAGGAAGCTGGTCCTCACCAAATAGTGGAGAAATTGATATTTCGAATCCCAATAGCGTTAATTTTTCAGGATTGGATGGAGGTGACTACAGCTTCTTTTATAGTGTGCCAGGTGCTCAGGCTTGCCCCCCAGATACAGCTGAAGTAATTATCACTGTATTAGAGAGGCCTACTGTTGAAATCTTAGAAGTTGAGTGTACAACGGGAAATGACTTTTATTCTGTGACGATTTCAATTACTGATGGTGCCATTTTCTTTGTTAATGCTGGTGATCCTATAGACTTAGGAGGGGGAGAGCACATTATTGAAAACATTCCTATATCAAGTAATTTGATTATTGACGCGATCTTGGCAAGTGGATTTTGTCCCCGCTCATTTAACGTAAATGCTCCGGATTGCAATTGCCCAAGTATTCCTGCTCCAGAAGCAGGACCAAGGGTAGAGATATGTGAAGGAGATAGCATACCGGAATTATCAGTAACAGTAGATACCAGCTTATATTCCGTAAATTGGCTGGATGAACCAACGGGAGGAATTGTCCTTGCCGAAGGCACAATCACCTACACCCCATCAGTTAGTGATCCAGGAATTTACACCTTCTATACTCAGACTTTTGATTTGGTCGATAGTTGTTTATCAAACACAACTACACAGGTTGAATTAGAAATTATTGCCCTGCCAACAGCGAATGAGGTAGATATCCTCAGGTGTGGTGAAGGTGGCGTTAGTAGTTTCGACCTGGACGCCTATGCTGATTCAATCACCGGAGGAGTAAACAATGATTTGAGCTTCCACCTCAATGAGTCAGATGCAGAAATGGGTGAGAATGCGATTGACTTGCCATTTGAGAATACAGAGCAGGGAACACAACAGATTTTTGTACGTGTGGAAAATATTCAAGGCTGCTACTCCATTGTGGCACTCAACCTCATTGTTGTAGACTTCCCGAGCTTCGATCTGGAAATCACAGCTGAAACTTGTTTGTTAGATAGCAATGGACAACTTATTGTCAACCCTCAACTTGGATCACCACCTTACACATACGATCTAGGAGGGAATGAACAAATGGATAGTGTATTTCAAAACCTTCCTTCTGGAAACTATGAGTTGATTGTTACTGATGATAACGGTTGTCAGACTTTGGACTCATTGACCATAAACGAAGGACAGGAAATAGATTTCGAGATTTTATCTTTAGAGTGTAATGATAACGGAACTTCAGTAGACTCAACAGATGACTTTTATGTGATTGAAATTTTGGTGACAAGTGTGGATGGTTCTACTTTTAGTTTAACTGGAGATGGTATTGACTTGAGTGGAGCGTCTTATGGAACGGCGGTAAGTTTCGAGGTGGATGCAATGGAACAGGACTTTGAATTCACGATTACGGATGAAACTACCGGCTGCTCGATTACAGGGATCGCACCTAATTTAGTTCATTGTTCTTCAGACTGTCTGCTGGATTTGGACTATCTAACGCTTGTCTGCGATGATGGAGGAACTCCATCGGATCCTGGAGATGACTTCTATGAAGTTGAGTTCGTCATTAATGCCATTAATGCAGGTAGTAATGGAACATTTATTTTTAGAGTTGATAATGTGATAGAAGGGAGTTATACCTTTGGAGATACAGTGCGTTTATCTCATCCGGCGAATGGGCAAACTTTGGATTATAGCTTCACAGATAGCCAAATTACAGCTTGCTTTCTCAATGAAACCGTTGGACCTTTGGATCCGTGCTCCGATGATTGTTTTCTAACAGCAAATATTATAGAAATTGAATGCGATAATGAAGGTACGCTGAATGATGAGTCTGATGACACCTTTGTGGCTACAGTTGTTATTTCAGGGGTGAACTTAGGTAATTCTGGTTGGAATGGTAACGATGGTTCTAGCGGAAATTACGGAGACACAGTAGTTTTTGGTCCCTATTTAATTGTAAATGGTGATCCTGAAATTATCATTTCAGATGGAGACGATTCAGATTGCACAATACTCCTTGAGTTGCCAGCGCCTGATCCATGCTCCGAACCCTGTGAGTTGGATGTTGAGTTTGATCAACTCGCCTGCGATAACAATGGTACTGGGGATGATGAAACAGACGATTTCTTTGGTGTTGAAATTACAGTGACAACCATTGAGGGTCCTACGACAAGATACAGAGTGACTGATAGCGAGGGAAATACTTACGGTCCATTTGATTACGGTACTCCTGTTGTTATTAGTCCTTTGCCGGCGAATGGTGAAAACATTACTTTAACCATAGTAGATGATATTGCGACTCAGTGTGTGGCGGAGATCACCATTTCTCAGGAGCCATGTAGTGAATGTAATGCTAACTTGACTATGGGACCAGATCAGACGCTTACTTGTGATATTAGCGAAGTAACTATTTCAGCTTCTGCGATGGGTGCTTTAAATATTCAGTGGACAGGACCTAATAACTTTTCTAACTCTGGAGATAGTGTTGTGGTTGATGCATCCGGTGTTTATATTGCAATTGCAGAATTCGAGGATAATTGTTTTATTTCTGATAGTCTCGAAGTCTTGGTCGATGATAATATCCCCACAGCAGTTGCAGGTCCCGATGGTCTTATTAACTGTGAAACTGACTCATTTACTCTTTTAAACCTATCGGGCAATTCTAGTGAGTCAGTGATTGTTGAGTGGCGAGATAGCGATGGAAATATTGTTTCAAATACGGATTCATTTGTTGTTTTCGGCCCCGGAGAATATGAGTTGAGGTTGATAGATACGGCATCCAACTGCGTATCTCCTGTGGAAAGAGTCAGTGTTGAACTGAATCTTAACCAACCAGACGCTGTGATATTTGCAGATCCTGATAGCTTGTTTGATTGCACCGTCAGAACTATTACCTTATCAACCGATGTAGAAGAAAATGTAACTTACAATTGGCAAGGACCTGAGGTGAATTCTACAGGGCCGAGTGTAAGTGTTTTTCGAGCTGGTGAGGTTATTTTGATAGCTTTAGACACAATGAGTTTGTGCTCAGATACAGCGAGCATTAATCTTGAGGATTTTGATGACTTTCCCCGAATTGAGATAACGCCTCCCGATTCTTTGAATTGCAGAGACTCTTCAGTAATTGTCGATGCCTCTGACTCTTATTTTTCATCTGACATTCTTTATGAATGGATAGATCAGGAAGGAAATGTGATTACATCAGACACGAATAGAATTGAGGTGACAGAAAGTGGCTGGTATACTTTCAGATCTACAGACGAAGCGAATGATTGCGTCAACAGCGATAGTGTTTTCGTGGAAGGCATCTTTGACTTGCTGAATCTGGAGATATCTGGAGATATCAACCTTCCCTGTGGAGAAAATGAAGGTAGCCTTGAGGTGATTGCTTCCGGAGGCATTACACCTTCAGAGATAATATGGTCGACCATGGAGGGTGAAATTTTAACAGATCCAACTGAACAGACGATTAATTTTTCTGGTTCAGGCAGTTATTTTGTACAGGCAGTTCATCCTCTGTCATTCTGTATTAGTGAGACCGAAGTTATGGTAGAGCTGCTCGGGGATCTTTCAATTGAGGGTGTTTCGGTTGATAGTATCATTTGCTTTGGTGATGCTGGTGCAATTCGTGTCGAGGGGGTCGGAGGTACTCCGCCGATCAGCATAAACATTTCGGGTCAATCAGTGGATGTCGGAGAGTGGGTGACAGATTTAAGTCCCGGTACATACACCATTGAGGCAGTAGATGCGAATGGGTGTCGAGCTGAACAAACAGTTATATTAGATGAAGGCTCAGTTGTTAATGTTAGCTTAGACCCAGTGAGTGCGAATGTTGAATCTGGAGAAACAATTACAGTGGAAGCAAGTACAAATTTGAGTGAAAGTCAAATTGCGAATATTTTATGGTCTCCACCGACAAACTTAAGTTGCACAGATTGTTTCACTACTATAATCACCGCATTGTCTGAGGAAGAGTATTTGGTTACCATAACTGACGTGAATGGTTGCACAGGACAAGCAAGCTTTCGTTTGTTAATTCGGGAGCCCCAAATCAATATCTATATTCCCAATATCTTTACTCCGAATGGAGATGGAATAAATGACGGCTTTACTCTTTTCTCAGATGCTGGTGTCACCATTGATGCTCTGATGATTTTCGATCGTTGGGGTAACAAAATGTATGAGACCAGGAATATACCTCCAAATGACCCAGAGGTAGGCTGGGACGGTCGATTTCGAGGACAACTAGTAAATAACGGAGTGTATGTATACTCTTTTTCAGTAACTTTGCCTGATGGCACAAAAGAAATCATCCATGGTGATATCACCGTAGATCAATAAAAAACTATACCTATGTTGAGAGGAATTGGAATTACTTTTTTAGTACTACTTGTCAGTGGATTATTAAGTGCGCAGAACACTGATGCAGTGAGCACTGAATTTCAAACTACTTTGGGACAGGTGCAGACTGCAGAATTATTAGAAGATAATTTATTTCAGCCTGCAGTGTTGTCTGCTCAAGAACTCAAAATTGTAAATTCAGAAGTGGAAAATGGTGTATTGATTTCTATCAACCCGCAGACGCACACAAGCCTATTGCAGCATGCTCCCGACACCTATAGCACTTCGATAATTACTTCAAGTGGAGACCAATTGAAATTAGTTTTAAAGAAAACTACAGGGGCATTGGATAATGCTCAGATCTACTCGGCCTCAGAGAATGAATTACATTCTCCGAAAGCCTCGGTGCATTATTCTGGATCAATAGAAGGAATCTCTCAATCTAGAGTTGGCCTGTCTGTGCTTTCCAATGAAATCATGGGAATCATTTCTTGGGGTGGTCAAACTTTTACCTTAGGGAAATTGAAGGAATCAGGACAATTAGATAATGTACATATTTTCTACAGGAATGCAGATTTACTTTTAGATTTTCCCGACGTATGTCACGTAACTGAAGATCATGACATGTCAGGTAAAAACACCTCCTCTTCAGAGTCTTCGAGTTCTGACAATTGTATTCATATGTACTTTGAGGTGACCCACGATATATACCTGGACAAAGGTGATATGACTTCGACACTGGATTACATTAACGGGGCACTTTCACAGGTAAAGATTTTGTATGAAAATGAAGATATTAATTGGGAAGTTGAGGAAATACTCGTTTGGGATGTTCCAGATCCTTATGATGGTCCAGGCTCAGGCGATTATCTCACTCAATTTCGAAATGAATTGAATGGGAATTATAACGGAGATTTGGCTCATCTACTTGGATACGGTGGCGGTGGCGGAGTAGCTTATTTAGATGTCTTGTGTAATAATTATTGGGGCGTCGCATACAGTGGTATTGGGTCATCTTATAATGATGTCCCGCAATATAGCTGGACGGTCATGGTGATTTCCCACGAAATTGGACACAATGTAGGTTCTCCACATACCCATGCTTGTGCCTGGAATGGAGATGATACCATGATTGATGGTTGTGGTCCTGAAGCCGGTTATCCGCAAAACCCAAATTGCACTGTTGGCCCTCTGCCGCCTTCAGGAGGAACGGTGATGAGTTATTGTCACCTGATCGGAGGGGTCGGGATTGATTTAGGCGAAGGTTTTCACCCACAGGTCGCAGACTTATTTATGGATGAGGTAAGCAATGCTTCTTGTCTCGGTCCTTGCAATTCAGATATACCCACGGCTGACTTTGGTGTCGTAGCTACCGAACTATGTGAGGGTGCAACAGTACAATTTTACAGTTTGGCTTCTGAAAACACTACCGAATGGGACTGGAGTTTTCCGGGAGGATCTCCATCTACGAGCGCAGACGAGCATCCAGTTATTACTTATAATAACCCTGGAACTTACAACGTAACTCTTGAGGTAACATCAGCAGCGGGGGAGACAGATGAACTTATGTTTTCAAACTATATTTCAGTCGATAATAATGGAAGTGAAGTTTTAGTCTATCAAGACTTTGAGAATGGCTTAGGCGATTACATGGTTGACAACCCAGGAGGCGTAGGATTTGAGACATCGACAACTACTTCCGGAAGTACTTATGGGGAGTCAGTTTTATGGATAGATAATTATAATAATTCCAGTGGTGCTTTTGATGACTTACTCAGTCCAAGTCTTAGCCTTTTAGCCTATAACTCTGCGACCTTGTATATTGATTATGCAGTGACTCGAAGGAGTAGTGTTAGTGACTCTCTTGTCGTTTATGCATCTCGCGATGGAGGAAGTACTTTTGAGTGGGTAGCAGGGTTTTTTGAGAATGGAAATGAGACCTATTCTACTCATTTGAATACCAGCTCTGCATTTATTCCTGAGATTCCAGAGGAATGGTGTTTAGAGTCTCCCGGGCATTCTTGCCTGGCGATAGATTTAAGTGATTTCACTAGAGAAGATGATGTCCAATTCCGTATCCGAAACAAACACCTTGGCGGAAACAACCTCTATATCGACCGATTATGGATTGAAACTGATTGCTATGATTTAAATCCACCTGTAGCCGACTTTGAAGCAAGTCCAGTGGAAGGATGTGTCTCTTTAGCTGTCAACTTTACCGATCTCTCGACGGAATTTCCCCAAACTCATGATTGGAGTTTTGACGGTGGTATACCGGCAACCTCTTCAGAACCCAATCCTATAGTCATATATGATGAACCTGGCGAATATGCCGTGACATTAACGGTAACCAATCCAGAGGGAACGGACTCAGAGACTAAGGTGAGTTATATTATCGTAGATGATGAGCCAACGGCGGAATTTGATATTGTAGTTACCGATCGAACAATTGACCTGAATTACACTGGACTCAGAGCTGATGATTTTGATTGGGACTTTGGAGATGGTAATGGGTCTACTGAAGAAAGTCCTTCGCATACTTACGCCGATGATGGAGTTTATACCGTTGCTTTAGAGGTTAGTAATGATTGTGGCACTGCTGTTAAAGACTCGAGTATTGAAATTGCTACTACTCCTCAAGCTGAAGTTGAATTTTCTCCTACGGAGGGTTGCGAACCTCTTTCTGTCTTCTTTGATGCAAGCGAGAGTTCTAACACAGAGGAGTATTACTGGTCTTTTGATGGAGGGGACCCGGCAACATCTGATAGTGATACAGTTACTGTTTTTTATGAAGAAGCAGGCTCCTATGATGTTTTATTTGTTGCCTCTAATGAAAATGGAGATGATACCTTAACATGGGTTGAACTCATTCAAGTCAACCCACAACCTCATGCTGAATTTAGTTCGAGTATCAATGACTTGACGGCTACTTTTTTCAATCTCTCTTTAGACTATGATGATGTATTCTGGGATTTCGGAGATGGTCAGACGACTACTTCAAATTCTCCCGAGCATACTTATGACGAAGTAGGAACCTATGAAGTAGAACTGGTGGCCAGTAATGATTGCGGAAACGATACTTTTTCGTTGGTTCTTGATGTCTACCTGCCCATCGAGCTTGGCTTTTCAGCAAATCCTATTTCGGGATGTGCTACATTGGGGGTTCAGTTTACAAACACTACTTTATATGCCGATTCCTTTCTATGGAGCTTCCCAGGAGGAGATCCTCTGATTTCAGATGATGAGGAGCCTTTTGTTTTTTATGAACAGCCAGGTCTTTTTGACGTTCAGTTGATCGGCTGGAATGATCAATATGCCGATACTCTTCTTCTCAGTGATTATATAGAGATTAATGGTCTTCCTACAGCTGATTTTTCGTATACGAGGAATGGCTCAATGGTTACATTTATAAACTCTTCAGTCAATGGCAACAGCTATGAGTGGGACTTTGGAGACGGGAATAGTTCAGTTGAAGAGAATCCCGTTCATGACTATCAGGCGGATGGAGATTACACCGTCGTGCTAACAGCAATCAATGATTGCGGGTCCTCAGAGACCAGTCAGGTTATTTCTATTAGTAGTTTACCTAATGCTAATTTCACAGCGAGTCCACAAAGTGGTTGCGCCCCTTTTACAGTGGATTTTACAGACATGTCCTCCGCAAACACAGAGAACTGGGAATGGATATTTGAGTCCGGCACCCCTTCAACTTCTAACGATCAGAATCCTTCAGTAGAATACAGTGCGGCAGGATGGTTTGATGTTACTCTTATTGTCAATTCTCCCGCTGGCGCTGATACCATGACTGTTGAAGAGTATATTGAAGTAATCCCATTGCCGACAGCCAACTTTGACTATGTTAGGCAGGAGAGAATGGTTTCCTTTACGAATGAATCAATTGATGCCGATACTTATGTCTGGGATTTTGGAGACGGACAGGGTTCAACAGAAACAAATCCAACCCATGTTTATGCCGAAGACGGGAATTATTCGGTTGATCTCGCGGCAATCAATGATTGTGATACTTCTATTATGACCGTTAATATCACAGTCGCCACCTTGCCAAATGCTGAGTTCACAGTCATAGATACCGTTGGCTGTGGTCCGCTTACCATTCAACTTGAGAATCAATCTAGCGAAAATGCCACTTCATTCTCTTGGAGTTTTCCCGGTGGAACGCCCATGAGTTCTGGGGAAGTTAACCCGGAAGTGACCTACAATGCACCCGGTGTTTTTGATGTTCTTTTAATCGCTGAGAATGCAACAGGTACAGATACTTTCTTTTTGGAGTCAGTAGTTGAAGTTTTGTCAAACCCGATTCCCGACTTTGACTATGAAGTTGATAGCTTGACACTGAATTTTACAAATACTTCTCAATACGCTGAGGCTTACTTTTGGGATTTTGGAGATGGGAATAGTGATACTCTAGAGCATCCTCAGCATATCTACGCAATGGATAGCAGCTATACCGTCAGCTTGACGGCAATTAATGAATGTGACACTGTTGTCATGAGTCGAGAGGTAGGTACCGGAGGATTGCCAAGGGCAAGCTTTTCTATTCTGGGTGATAGATTGGGCTGCGCACCATTTACAGTGGCTTTTTCCAATGAATCCGAAGGCTTTATTACTGATGTTTTCTGGGAGTTTGATGGTGGTACTCCAGAAACTAGTGATTCTATAAATCCTGTGGTTACTTACGAAGAACCAGGAGTATATTCAGTGACTCTGTTTGCATATAACAATAACGGGAGTAATCAATACACTTTGCAAGACTATATTCGCGTCATTACCACTCCTGAGGTAGACTTCAGTGTTGAACAACTTTCAGATTTGGAATATGCCTTCAGTGGTGATATTTCCGGTGAAGAAATAAGTGAGGTGTTGTGGGATTTTGGAGATGGTAATAGCTCAATGGAATTAAATCCTACTCATAGGTATTCAGGAAGTGGAGATTACAATGTAGTTTTAACAGCGACAAATCTCTGCGGCACCGATACTGCGATTCAAACAGTAAATATTATTGGAACTAACACGAATGTTGAGCATCTCAGTACATGGCATATTTTTCCAAACCCGGCACAAGATCGATTTTTCGTTCGTCCGGCAGTTTTGGAAGGTAGCTTAAAAGTATATGATGCTATGGGACGGTTGGTATTGGAAAAGGAGTCGATTCAAGAAGATGCTGGCATTCGTATCAATTCACTACCGAATGGAATGTATTACGTACACATTTATACTCCTGAGGAAACGGTGATAAAGCCTCTAGTGGTTCATCGTTGATAGGTATGGTATGGTAATTTTTGCCTTGGTTTCTTCATGAAAAAATATCTTAGAATTGTAAATGAGTAATTTGCGTGAGGAGTCCTGCTTCCTTTACTTAAATAAATAGTCACGGGGTAATTTAGTCCTAACTTCCCATGGTTTACTTTTTTTTGATTTAGCAATAGAAAGAAAGGGAGCAGGACGTGCCCTGGAGGGTGCCGGTCCCGAAGGCGACCGGACAGTGCGAACTAGAGCTGCGATTCCTCGCAGCTCTAGGAGTACGGAGCGAACAGCGAACCCCGGAAGAGTCCGAGGGGCACGCCCAAAAAATTAAGAATTGAAATACATATTGAAATTTTAAGTGGTTTATACATTTAGGAATGAGGGATATAGTATTTTTGCCCCTCAAGGAAGAACAAATTACTTATGATTGAAAAAGCATTGCAGGAGAAAGTAAGTGCATTCGTGAAGTCCAATTTTGAGGCTGATGTGCCACCGAATGAGATCGTGATTCAACCCACTCGCAAGGAATTTGTCGGCGATGTTACCGTGGTGTTATTTCCCTTATTGAAGGTCGCCCGAATGAATCCAGTGCAGTTGGGCACTCAGTTGGGTGAGTTCTTAGAATCTGAGGTCGAAGATGTCGTTGCTTCAGAAGTGGTGAAGGGCTTTTTAAATCTAAGTTATAGTGATGAGTTTTGGAAAGATGCGATTGTGTCTGCGGGCTTAGATGCTGATTTTGGTCAGTGGCCAAGTACGGATGAAAAAATTGTGGTTGAATTTAGTTCTCCAAATACGAATAAACCCCTGCACTTGGGGCATATTAGAAATATTTTACTAGGGAGTTCGATTGCGAACATTTTAGAGGTTCGGGGGCATGATGTGATTCGCACGCAAGTGGTAAATGATAGGGGAATTGCGATTTGTAAATCCATGGTCGTGCAAAAGGAGATGGCTGGAGATGCCACACCGCAATCTAAAGGGCAAAAAGGAGATCACTATGTCGGTGACTTGTACGTTCAGTTTGAAGTAGAATTTCAGAAGGAGTATGCCGAGTGGCAATCGACGGATAAGGGAGAGCAAATCTATAGTGAGGAAGGCCGTGAAGGGGAGGAGCGAGACTCTTTTTTCAGCCGCTGGAAGAACGAGTATTTTAACCAGTACTCGAGTTGGGGGCAAAAGGCGAAAGAACTTTTGTTGCAGTGGGAAGCAGGTGATGAG
>Ga0307966_1002013_pt1 | contig 15680 bp, 13 predicted proteins | sample OrgLakmetagen646_FD_203141 | JGI IMG/M metagenome (GOLD analysis project Ga0307966, IMG submission 203141) | Saline water microbial communities from Organic Lake, Antarctica - #646 | ecosystem: Environmental > Aquatic > Non-marine Saline and Alkaline > Saline | place: Antarctica: Organic Lake... | reverse complement strand
CATGGCAGCATGACACAGACACAAATTTGCATTACGGGCAAACTTTTTATTTTCTCCAGTGTTTAAAGGCTACGTGTCCTTTAAATAAAAATACCGTGGTTGAAGAGGGTGGAACCGTTTTTATCACTCGACACGGAAAACGTATTGCAGAGTTGAAGCCAGCGCAGCCGAAGAAAACTGCTAAGCGTGGGTGCGCTAAGGGACCGGGGTTCTACATGGCACCAGATTTTGATGCGCCACTCGAGGAGTTTAAAGATTACATGTGAGTTATTTAATTGATACGAATGGTTGGATCGCCTTTTTCGAGGATGCGCCCGAGCTTTCGAACCGTGCTGCTGAAATTATTGAGTCTCGCGATTTGGACTGCTTCGTAAGTATTGCGAGTGTATGGGAAGCTGCGATCAAGGTGGGCATCGGTAAGCTTGTTTTGCCCTATGACCTGCGACGCGACTTGCCTCGACTTTTTGATGAGTGCGGATTTCAGGTGCTACCGATTTCGATGGAGGATAGTTTGAGTGTGGGTGGTCTGGAGGCGATTCATGGAGATCCGTTTGACCGGATGCAGGTGGTGCAGGCAAGCGCTCGGCAGCTCAAGGTGATTAGTCGTGATGCGATCTTTGACAGATACGGTCTAAAACGTATTTGGTGATTGGCGCGGTGGAACCGTGCGGTTTAATTTAGTGTTCTATTTGATATGACGAATCCAACCACAGATGTGAAAACCTTACTGTCCGTTCGGGACTTGAAAGTGCACTTCCCTGTGAAGGGCGGGATTTTACAGCGAACAGTGGATTATGTGAAAGCGGTCGATGGGGTCAGCTTTGACGTTCCACGCGGAAAGACGGTGGGTTTGGTTGGTGAGAGCGGCAGTGGTAAAACGACAACGGGACGCGCGATTGCCAAACTCGTGCCGATTACGGAAGGTGTGATTTCTTACGAAGGGCAAGACTTGGCGGGGCTGAGTCGTTCGGAGTTTTTTAGCTACCGTAAGAAGATTCAGGTGATTTTTCAGGATCCATTTGGATCATTAAATCCGCGAATGACGGTCTACAGTATTATAGCAGAGCCGTTGGATATACATTTTAAGAGCTGGTCGAAGTCTCAAAAAGAGGCGCGGGTGGCGGATCTACTAACCAAGGTTGGCTTGAGCCCGGATTTCATGAAGCGCTATCCGCATCAGTTCAGCGGCGGTCAACGTCAACGGATCGGGATCGCGCGGGCGCTCGCGGTGGAACCTGAATTTATCATTTGCGACGAGCCAGTGAGTGCGCTCGATGTTTCGGTGCAGGCACAGATTGTGAATTTGCTGCAAGACCTACAGGAAGAGCTTGGGCTGACCTACCTTTTTATCGCGCATGATCTCGCGGTGGTGGAGCATATTAGTGATGAAGTGCTGGTCATGACCGAGGGCAAGATTGTGGAGCAGGCATCGGCGGACGAAATCTATGCAAATCCACAGCATCCGTATACGCGGAAATTGTTGGCCGCGGTGCCACAGTTGTAATGAGATTTAGATATGCCGAGAGGCCGCATGTAGGGGCTTTTGCTTGCAAAGTCGGTGGAGCATGACGGTCAAATTCTTCGTTTCGCCTTAATTGAGGAAGGGATTACAGACAAGAATGTCTGTGTCACGCTTTGGAAGCAGCGACCGGAGTGTAGCTTTTACCTCACTGTGACGGGAACTTTAAGTTCGGTCAGGCCGACGGCGTTAACAAAGAGGGTTCCTCTGCCAGGGGCGCCACCTTCGATCGTGATACTGACTGTGCGGGCGCCTTCGGGGATCAATACTTCGGGCATGATGATGCTATTTGGTATGTCGGTAGTGACATCCAGGTAGAGCCCACCTGCAGGCGCTGGATAATCGAGGGCGAAGGCAATTGCTTGGCGGCTCGCAGTCGCTAGTTCAAGGGACTGTGGAATGACGCGAAGCGGGATCCCTGGGTCGACGCGGAGGGTGCCGACAGATTCATTTTTTTGACCACCGCGAATCTCGACCGTATAGGTGCTGCCGGGGGTGACGTCGGGAACTATGAATTGTAGGGAATTACTCGATACGAATTGAGTCTGTGCGGGGACGCCGCCGACGTAGATCTTATCACTACGGGAAAAGCCACGGCCGAGTGCGGCCAATTGGGTGCCGACCGGTGCGCGATTGGCATCGAGCGTGATCGAGAAGCGATCAATGAGGCGAAGTTGTTGAACCTCGGTTGTCTTCGTGCGGTTTTCGCCGGGGTCACCGTTGTAACGCTTGAGATCGTATTTAAATATGAAATAATACTTGGCTGTGGTGCGACCTTCGGGGATGTCGTAATCGTAATCGTAGTAGCCCTGACCGAGGTCGCTAAGCTCCATGTTGTATTGTTGTCCGTCGATGACCACAAATGCTTGAACGCTTTCTGGGATGACGAGGTCGTAATCGAGCTTGGTCTCGGCGCTGAGTGTGTAGATGCCAGACGGATTCGTAGGCACGACAGTCGGAGTGATATTGTTGATCTGGCTTTTGCAGCCGGTGATTAAAATCAGTCCGCTTATAAGGAGGAGAGGGAAAATGCGCTTGGCTTTCATAATTACTAAAGAAAGGTATGTCTTCCTGATGTTCCTGCAAGAAAAAGAGATAGGTGGTGCGCAAGTGGTCAGCAGGCTGGATGCTGCGGTCGGCTTGTATTGTCATGTGCCGTTCTGTGCTTCGACTTGCGACTTTTGTGCGTTTTATCAGGAAAAGCCAAAGCGACAGGATTTGGATCGTTACTTGGAGGCGATGGCGAAGGAGTTTGCTCGACTACCGACAGATCGTGTGGTCGATACGGTCTTCTGGGGTGGTGGCACGCCGGGCTTACTTTCAGCCAAGGATCTAGAGCGATTAGGGCAATCCATGCTGTCGCGTCTCGGGAAGTTACCGGATGAGTGGACGATTGAAATGGCGCCTTCGACGGTGAAGGCGGATAAGTTGAAAGTGCTGCGAGATCTTGGGGTGACTCGAATTTCGATGGGGGTGCAGAGCTTCGATGAGCAGCTGCTGGAGTCGCTCGGACGGCTGCATCGACCGAATCAAATTTATAAAGCGTGGGATTTGGTGCAGGCAGCGGGTTTCCCCGAGACGAACCTCGATCTGATGTTTGCGATTCCAAATCAGACGATCGAGCAGTGGGAAGTCGCGATTCGTGAGGCAGCTCGGCTAGGGCCGACGCATCTTTCGACGTATTGCCTTACTTTTGAGGAGGATACGGCGCTCTATGTGAAGCTTTCGGAGGGGAAGCTGGTGATTGATGAGGAGAAGGAGCGGCTTTACTACGAGCGAGGTTGGGAACTGCTCGCGGAGTTGGGCTATGCGCAGTATGAGATTTCGAATTTCTGTAAACCGGGTAGTGAGTGCCAGCACAATGTGCATACTTGGGAGATGCGTGAGTGGCTCGGCTGTGGGCCCTCGGCGGCTAGTCAGTTCGGCGGGCGTCGGTATCAGCGGCCAGCGAATTTAGATGCTTGGTGCGCGGGGATGGTTGGGGATGAGCCAGTCGAGGAGCAGGTGGTCGAGCTGGATAACCGTATTTTATTTACGGATGCCTTGATTTTTGGTCTGCGTATGAATCGTGGGGTCGATTTGGTAGACTTGGTCGAGCGATTTTCGGCAGAAGGATTTTTGGCGGAGATGGAACCGCTCTTTCGGCGATTAATTGCCGAGGGATTGCTCTTGCGCAAGGGTAGTTTGCTCAAGCTGACGCACGAAGGCCAGTTGGTTTGTGATGCCATCGGGTCGGAGCTTTTGAGCGTTTAGTATCCTTAAAATGTGAATTTTCGTTGATTTTCGTGGCGTGCGAGCTGGCTCGCGCCCCGAAACGGCTTGCGGTAATTTTGGCCTGATCAAGCTCAGAGGCTAAGAAAGAAATCACACTACTGCCCATCTTTGTCCAACTGCCAATGCCGAGTTTTGAGTGAATCGGTCTTGAACGAAGCGGACATGACGGAGCATGTCCCTCCATTGGGCACTTGCACTAGGTCTGATTTATTTCGATTCGAATCTGCAATAATTACACAGGGTATTTATTTTTATTTATATTTATTTATTTTTATATTCAAAACTCCCCTCTGATTCATCTTTGGCATCGCACAAGTGCGAGTCCTATGAAGTGCACATGCACGGATGTGGCTTCAACTGGTTGCGGTCGGACCCTGAGTCTTAATTGCAGTCACCTTTCGATGTTCTCAAGTATCTGCTTTACGCTTTCGTGGAAAGGCTGTCTCCTTGTGTGTTCATGAATTTGATTCTGCTTACCTTTCTTTGTCTTTTGGTGCTGAAGCTCGTCGCGAGTATCGTGCTTGATACTTTAAATATGCGGCATGCGTTGTCTTTTGGGGGCGAAGTGCCGGAGAGCTTCCGTGGTTTTATCGATGCGGAGACTTATAAGAAGTCGCTCGATTACACAGTGGCAAAGACGCGTTTTGGGATCTTTAGTGATCTTTTTGATGCGGCGATTCTTGTGGTAGTTTTGGTCTCGGGGTTATTACCGTGGCTTTACTCTGGGCTGAGTGATGCTTTTGGCTATGGGGTTTGGGGGCAGTCTTTGGTGCTCTTTGCAATTGGTGTCTTGCTCGGCCTACCGGGGATTCCTTTTGATTGGTGGAGCACGTTTCGTCTCGAGGAACGCTTCGGTTTTAATAAGAGCACGCAGAAGCTCTGGGTGGTGGATAAGATCAAAGGTTTTATTATAGGCTTTGTTCTTGGGCTTCCTTTGCTGGCGCTTTTGATCTTCTTAGTGAGTGCGATGGGTGCGCTCTGGTGGGTTTGGGGCTTTACGGTGTTTTTCCTTTTCCAACTCGTGATGGTGGTGGCGTATCCTATGTTTATTATGCCGCTCTTTAACAAGCTGGAGCCGATGGAGGCGGGTGAATTAAAAGATCGCTTGTTTGCTTTAGCGGATCGGACGGGCTTTCAGGCGCAGACCATTTTAGTGATTGATGGAAGCAAGCGCTCGGGACATTCGAATGCGTTTTTCTCGGGATTTGGAAAGTTTCGCCGGATTGTGCTTTACGATACTTTAATTGAACAAATGGATTACGAGCAGTTGGAAGCGGTGCTCGCGCATGAGATCGGGCACTACAAATTAGGGCATATTCCAAAGATGATTGCGCTCTCGGCGGTTTCGACTCTGGGAATGTTTGCCCTGCTAGGCTGGTTGGCGAGTGCGGATTGGTTTGTGGAAGCCTTTGCTTTTGGTGCGAATGCGCAGGGACAGATCGTGCCGGTCTTGCTGCTGTTTATGCTTTTGAGTGGATTCGTGACTTTTTGGCTATCGCCACTTTCGAGTCGTTGGTCGCGTAAACACGAGTATGAAGCGGACGCCTTTGCACGGGATGCGATGGGTAAGGCGGAGCCATTGAGTGTGGCCTTACGGAAACTGCATAAAGAGAATTTGAGTAATCTGACTCCGCATCCTTTGTATAGTGCGTTTCACTACTCGCATCCGACGCTATTGGAGCGGGAAGCTTCGCTGTTTAATGTTACTGAGTAGGTTTTTGACTATAGAAATCACATAAAAACACAGAATTGATCCCATGTTAACGTTTAGATACCTTTCCACTGTTAGTTTTATTATCTTACTTTTTTTGCCGGGTTTATCGGGTGAGACGGTGCGGGTGGCGACATTGAATCTGCAGAACTATCTCATTATGGACCGTATGGTTGAGGGGCGCTGGCGTCCGGATTATCCAAAACCTGAAGTTGAGAAAGCGGCATTACGCGAGGCGATACAGCAGGCGGATGCAGATATTTTGGTGCTGCAAGAGATGGGAGAGGCACCGTTTTTGAAGGAGTTGCAGGGGGATTTAGAGTTAGAGGGTTTGGTGTATCCGCATGCGTATTTTGCTGAAGCAAATGATGCTGTGCGCCATGTTGCGGTGCTTTCCAAGCGGGCCGCAATGGAAGTGATCGTTCATAAAGATATGGATTTTAAGTATTTTGATTCGCGCGAGTTAGTGAAGCGTGGGTTATTCGAGTTGAGCTTTGAAGATACTGAAGGAGAGATTTTTAAAGTCTTTGGTGTGCATTTAAAGAGTCGCTGGTCGGATGTGAAAGCGGATCCGATGTCTGAGTTGAGGCGAACACGTGAAGCTGAGGCCTGCCGTGACCGCATGATTGAGCGGACTTATGATCTTGGGGTGAATCGGTTTTTAGTGGCGGGTGATTTTAATGATGAACCGGATAGTGGTGTGTTTCGACGTTTTACAAAGCGGGGGGACTTGGAGATTTCTGATTTTATTCGCGCAAAAGACAGTCGCGGGGAAGTGTGGACCCACTTTTATGCGAAAAAAGGGGCATATACGTTGGTGGATGGCTTTTTTTTGTCGAGTGATTTGATGGACGCGCTGGTGGTTGATTCAGCAACGATTAAGGATTGGGATTCGGAACAAGCGGGCAGTGATCATCGCTTGGTTTATTTGGATCTCGATTTGTAGCGTAGAAACGTCGGAGACTGAACACCGAAGGCTCAACATTGAATGTTGAATTTTGCTGATGGTGACGGCGGCTTATTCTACGGGCGGACATGCGAGAGCATGTCCCTCCAGTTATGATTTAGCGTGTGTGGAATCGGGTCTTTGAGCCCATATTTTAGGCTTGCAGGGGGGTATTGGGCACCTACTGTCTCGCGTTCCTTTTGCGGTGACTAAATTCACAGCTAAATTACAACAATAACCTCCAACCATTCTGCCGCTTCGGCGTGCAGTCTTAAATACATATGAGCCAGTTAATGGAAGAGCTGTTAAAGAACAGCACAATTGATAACCTCAACGAGGGTTCCATCATTAAGGGAACCATCATCGAGATCCGCCCCACAGAAGTCGTTGTCGACATCGGTGGCAAATCTGAAGGCGTTGTTCACGCAAGTGAATTCGTCGATATGAGCGACTTGCAAGTCGGTTCAGAGCTTGAAGTCTTTCTCGAGAAGCTCGAAGACCGCGAAGGAAACCCAGTGATTTCCTACGACAAGGCCGAGCAAAAGAAGAATTGGGAAAAAATCGTCGAGAACTGCGAAGAAGGTTCGATCATTCAAGGTCGTGTCCGTTCGAAGGTCAAAGGCGGTCTTATCGTCAGCATTGGCGTCGATTCTTTTATGCCTGCTTCGCAAATCGATGTGCAGCCGCCTAAGAATCTCGATCAATACGTGGGTCAAACCTACGATTTCAAGGTTATCAAAATCAATTTGGACCGTAAGAACATCGTCGTCTCCCGCCGTGAGCTGATCGAAGAACAACGCATGGAAAAACGCCGTGCATTGCTCGACGACGTCAAGCCAGGTGACACACGACGTGGTCAGGTCAAGAACATCACCGACTACGGTGCATTCGTCGACCTCGACGGTCTCGATGGTCTTCTCCATATCACAGATATGTCATGGGGTCGCATCCAGCACCCATCTGAGATGGTGAAACAAGGTGAAGAAGTCGAAGTCATGATCATTGAAATCGATCGCGAGCGCGAACGTGTTTCTCTTGGCATGAAGCAGCTTCAAAAGAATCCTTGGGACAAGATCGAAGAGAAGTATCCAATCGGCAGCACGATTACAGGTAAAGTTGTCAATCTTGTGCCTTACGGTGCCTTCATCGAAATCGAAGAAGGTGTGGAAGGTCTCGTTCACGTAACCGAGCTATCCTGGACCAAGCGTATCTCCAAGCCGAGCGAAGTGCTTCGCATTGGTGAAGAGTTGCAAGCAGTGGTTCTTGGCATCCAGAAGGAAGAGCAAAAAATCTCCCTCGGAACTCGCCAGCTCGACAACAATCCATGGGATATGGCACGCCATAACTACCCAGTGGGCGCTCGTGTTCGTGGTAAGGTGCGTAACCTCACTACATACGGTGCATTCGTTGAACTTGAAGAAGGTATCGACGGTATGGTGCACGTTTCCGACATGTCCTGGACCCGTAAGATTAACCACCCATCTGAGGCGGTTAAGAAGGGTGACGAAGTAGACGCAATCGTTCTCGATGTGGATGCAGACTCACAACGTATCTCGCTCGGTATGAAGCAGCTTTCGAACGACCCATGGGACGAAATCGAAACGCACTTCAAGATCGGCGATATGGTCAAGGGGAAGGTTTCCAAGATCACCAGTTACGGTGCTTTCATCGAGCTCGACAACGACATCGATGGTCTCGTGCACATCTCGCAAATCAGCGAAGAGCGTGTTGAGAAGATCAAAGACGTTCTTGAGGCCGGTGCAGAAGTGACTGCGCGTGTGATCAAGATCGACAAAGATGATCGTCGTATCGGTCTCTCGATCAAGGCTGCTAATTACAGCGACGAAGATCTCGCGAAAGAGCGTCAAGCCTTCGACAACGTTACGAGCGCAGAAGACCTCACCAACCTTGGTGACCTTCTCGACGAAGCAACTAAGTAGTCGAAACGCGAATACTATTGATACAAAAGGCCTCCGAGAAATCGGGGGCCTTTTTTAGTTTATGCTGAGACGGAATTTTTGGGTCCGTTGGGATATTTTACCAATGATCGACATTTTCCGGTCATAACAAAACCCCGAAACAAAGTTTCGAGGTAACGGAGCTTCGCACGTAAAAGCGGGGGATTCAAAACGAGATATATGTCGTTTCTACCAGTAAAAGTTGCGGACTGGTATTATGGCTGAAGGGCAGCGTTGGGCTTTAGTAATAGATGCACGAAATAAGGAATGCTTAGAGTAGTCGAGGGGGATAAAGCTTAGGAGTAAGCGTAGGGGGAGGGTTGAATCGATCACCTTTGGTCTGAACTCCCCGTTTTTGGCTACAGCGCTTACAGGTTCCCTGAAATGAAGTGGAGGGACGCGCTCCTGAGGCTGTCTCAAAACTTCTAAATAATAACTAAATCCAGAGAAAGGTAGGGCGTGCTCGCGGTTCGACAGGCTCACCGCCCTGAGCGAGTCGAAGGGCCGAGCGCGCAGTTCGCCAATAGCTTACAATGTGAGTTAATCAAAGGGATAGGCAAACGTTACCGTCTGCAGGACGGACGTTACATGGCAAGACGTCCCTACCAAAAGATGGCTACATCGAAACGTTGTGAGACAGCCTCTCATGGGTGTCCGCGAAGGCCTTAATGGCGACGATTACTTGTATGGGATACGTTCGGTTGAACTGTAGCGCTCGTTGTATTCTCGGTCATGCGGGAGCATGACCCTCCAGCTACAAATCCTCTAATAGGCTCCGAAGCTCGGCTGCGGGGTCGTCGTGATGTTGGACGATGGCGAGTTCAAGTGACTTTTCGAGGATAGGTTTGGCTTCGGCTGTTTTGCCTACCTGAAGCAGTGCCTTACCTAGTAGGATACGGGGGAGCATCCAGTCGTCCCTTGAGTTGGCACAATGTTGCAGGTGATGAATGGAAGCTTCGACAGCACCTTCATCGTAAAGAGCTTGTCCCAGGCTGAAGCGAAAGAGCATGTTGTCTGGCTTAGCTGCGACCTTTGGTTGAAAAATTTCTGATTTTTTCATAGGAGGTTCAATTGAGCGCAATTACAATTGCTGTGATATTATCGGATCCACCCGACTGCATGGCGAGTTGAATGAGTTGTTTAACTGCATTTTCAGGAGCAGGGTTATTCGTTATGGTCGTAAGTAATTTTTCTTCCGAGACGTATTTGGATAATCCGTCAGTACAAAGCAAAACACGGTCACCAGTTTGGAGTTGATGTCTACCAGTGTCTGTAGGAACTCTGCTTTCCAGGCCGATACAGTTTGTTAGAGTATCAGCGTAGGACGGAGGTAGGCTGGCGCGTATGGATTCTCCTTGTTCATCAACAGCGTTCTGCGCTAGGGTGTGATCTGTCGTGAGCTTCTTAATCAAAGCTTCTCTGATGAGAAATATTGCAGAATCACCAACGTGAGCAATCTGCAGTTGATCCTCGAAAATACGGGCAAGGGAGAGCGTGCTTCCCATGCCTGTAAATGGATAAGCCTCATCGCCCTCTCGGGTGACCATTTCATCAATCCTTGAGATGGTATCGACTAGGTCTTGAGTCCCTGAATTTTCGGGACTCGGGCTAAGAGAGTAGAGCTGTAAGAGTTCGATGGTCCGGTTACTTGCTTGGGCCCCTCCTGGCAGCCCTCCGAGACCATCGGCCACAGCGAAAATACGACTGGATGAATCAATCAAATAGGCATCTTCATTCGCCTCCCTAACTTTTCCGATATCCGTAGCACCAAAGCTGATTACTTGCATTTGCAAAAGTTAAGTGCGCGCTGTATTTCTTCAAACGTAATCGGCTTCTTTAGTTCAAGGAAATGCGCGGGTGTTTTAGTCAGAAAGAGGTTTGTTTGGTGCGCCTCGGCGCGTAATCCTTCTACGTATGCGTTCACTGAGTAAGTCGAGCAGCGTAACTACTAGTAGGATACAGAGCAGCACTGTAGCAAAGCGGTCCCATTGGTGGAATTCCTGGTAGGCATGTAACTGAAGGCCCAAGCCTCCTGCGCCGACGTAGCCGATGATACTGGCGGAGCGTATATTGTATTCCAGCATCCAGATGCAATGACTCCAGATGAGTGGTTTAGCATGGGGCCAGATACCATATTGAAAGGATTGTAGCAAGTCGGCACCTATGCCACGCAGTGAGTGGGCGACTTTCATATCGACCGATTCGAAAGCTTCGCTAAAAAATTTCCCAAGATAGCCAGTGCTGTAAAGTGTCAGTGCCGCGACGCCGGCATGCGCATTAGCGCCCATAGCTGCAACTGCTATAACGGCCCAGATCAGGCTCGGAATCGTGCGAATGACGTTCAGCAGCATACGCATGCAGGCGACAAGCCATTTAGGGGCAATCGTTTGTGAGGCACCAAGACCGATGGCAAAGGAAAGCAGGATAGCGAAGAATGTGGCCAGGATTGCGATTTCCACGGTCTCAACGAGTGCCGCTCCGGTCTGGCCAATGACAGAGAAATCCGGAGGAAAAAAGTCGCTGAGAAACCGACCAAGATTTTCCCAGACATTCAGGTCGCGTTCATTGCCTTCGATTTGGCTACCACTGAAGACGACGGCGAGCAGAAAGATTAGGAGCGTCGTATTAAGTAAGTTAAGGCGCTGATACCATGGGGTTTCCGGTAGTGGATATTCAGATTTGCCCGCTCTAGGAGGAGTTGGATTCATTTGAGTGCCGCCTTTCCTTCAGGACGAACCCGTCTGAGATTATGCGCTTTTGGATTATTCGGATTAAGGCTCAAAGCAAAATCGGCAAAACGTTGGATGTGTTCAGCAGAGTGGAGCACGCAAATGACTGGTTTATCAGCTTCATCTGCTTCCTGCCTGAGCAGACCGAGCACGCGCCCTGCATAATAGGCGTCAAGACTTGAAACCGGCTCGTCCGCGAAATAGATGTCGGGCTGTTGGAAGAGTGCCCGCGCGATGGCAACGCGTTGTTTTTCACCACCTGACATATGACTGACCCATTTATTGGGATTTTCGCCTACACCCAGTTCACAGAGTAGTTGGTAAGCCTCGGTGCGAAGGTTTTTTGGAAAGCCCAAAAGTGTCTGTAGGCAGTTGAAGCGACCCAAGCGTCCACAGAGAACATTTGTTAGCAGATCTGTATTTGGAGTCAGCTGTAGATCCTGATAAACGATGCCGAAGTGCCTTCTGAGATCCTTGGGCTTTGAACTTGTGGCCGTTTTGAGCTGAACAGTGACCGAGCCTTCGGTCGGTTCGAGCATACCGCAAAGGCAGCCCAGCAAGGTGCTCTTACCGACGCCGGAAGGCCCGACGAGAGCTAGGAAATCACCTGCTTTGATCTCGAGGCTTAGGTCTCGGAATAGCCAGCGCTCGCCTTGTTTAAAGCCGATACCCTGAGCAGATATCACGGGCTGTTGTTTCTCGGTCAACATCGACTCTAAAATTGCATTGTGCGGCTAATCTCCAATGCTTCGCTAATGGTCAGCAGGTGCGTTTCCGAGTTGGTAGGGGCGAGCTCAGCTCCAAAGATCTGATCGCGCAGCTCGACAGCTTCGCTATTCATATTCAGTAAAGTTTTTTTGATGAGTGCTTTGTCTGAATCATTCAGGCTCTTGCGCACAACGACAACATGGCTGGGAACCGGACCTTGTTTATCGAGCATGCGCAGGCGATCCCGCTGGGCTTCGTCCAAATGCTTGTCTTTATCCAGCACGTAGTAGCTGACGGCAGCGGCTTCTGCACTGCCTTCGAGTACGCGTTCGGCGGCGGAGACATAGCCGACTCCATAAAAAACGTTGCCCTCGCCGAAGAAACCTTCGGGGCCATTTTCCAAATCTATCAGGTCTTGCTTGAATAAGTCCCATACAGGAATGAGGAATCCTGACGTGCTGGTTCGACTAGAAAATGCAATCGGTTTACCTTTGAGGTCTTGAATGCTTTCATAAGGCGACTCTTTAAGGGTAATCCAATAGCTTTCATAATGCGGCTGGCCGTTGATCAATTCAGCGAGTAAGAGATCGATAATTCCGTCTTCAACAAGTTTGGCGGCTGCCGTAGCGCTTAGGTAGGCGACATCAATACTCCCATTTCGTAGTCCTTCGTAAATAACTGCGGAACTGATGGGAATGATCGTTTCCACTTTTTTGCCGGTAGCTTCAGCCATATATGTTTGCAGTGATGCGCGGTCTTCCAGCATGGCATCCGGATCTTTGTCAGGTTCCAGGGCGACTATAATTTTATCAACTTGCTGACTGGAAGTCCTATCAGATTGAGTGTCGCAACTGACCAGGAGGCAGAGGAATGCCAATAATGGGATGTATGAATAGGTTTTCATTTTAATGATTGATGGAATGGAATGAGATTTAATCGCTCGAAAACGCAAGAAGGGATCGGCTGAATTGAGCCGATCCCTTTTGGATTAAAGGATGATGGAGTTCTTTAGAAGCGGCTGGTGATAGAGAAACTAGCGTTGATCGGTGCGCCAACCGTAACTTGGTGCGTGCTGTGCGCATTTGGATAGTAATTCTCATCCAATAGATTTTCGATATTTATCTGCAACCGGACGTTCTCCGAAATCTGGTAGTAAGCTGCTGCATCAAATCGTATATAGCCTGGTAGTTCCGCAGTTTCAGTATTGGTGATATAGCTAGAGCTCTGATACGTAGCGCCGAGCCCGAGCCCGAGCTTATCGTTGAGCTGATAGTTGTTCCAGATCGAGAACATATGTGTCGGAAGCTCCTGAGGGGTATTGCCATTGTCTAACTCCCCATCCAAGTAGCTGTATCCGGCAGAGATGGTCCAGTCTTTGGAGATACGTCCGCGCAGCTGGGTTTCAATACCATTGATTTCGGTTTCCAAGCTCTCAGAGCCGCCTAAACCATCACTTTGAACGATGTCTTGCTGAATTTGGAAGATGGCAGCGGTTATGCTGAGTCGTGAGCTGAAGTCCCATTTCAAACCTGCTTCGAGGTTAGTGAATTCGTTCGGGTCGAGGCCCTCGTCTCCGAGATTCGCATACTGCTCACCACTCTGCGGAAGGAAAGTCTCGCTATAGCTGGCATAGATGGAGATGGCTTCCTGCGGTTTGTAGATGATGCCGCCCCGGGGGGTGACTGCTTCGTCTTTCTGGCTTCCGTCATTGGCTGCGTTCAAGTTGTCTTCGATATCAATTTCAAAGCTGTCAAAGCGTGCGCCGAGAACTACCCGCAATTGCTCGGTGAGTTTGATTTCATCCTGAAGGTAGAGAGAGAAAACATCGAGTTCGGCGCTGGTATCGTCGTTTGGATCGGTAAAAGCCACGCTGACGGCATTGCCATTTGCGTTCACACCTCTACCCCCATTGAGCGCCAGTGGATTCGTCACGTCAAAGGTCTGTAGGTCAGCTCTGCCCGGCACTGTTTGGATGCTCCAAACCGGATTGAAGCGATCCTGATCCGAGGATGTATTTATGTATTCCGCCCCGAAAAGGAGGGTATGTTCAATTGCACCGGTTTCGAATTCACCGATCAAATTGCCCGAAAGCACTAGGTTTTGACGCTTTGTCGTGTCGACGTAGCCATCAAGAATGACTTCGCCTGGAGTTGTCGCCTGGTCGTATGCCGAGGCGTAGAAGTTTTGATAGAATTTATCGTAGTCTCCATAGGATGCTGTGACGTTGGCCTTGAGCTCTTTGGAGAACGCGTGTTGCACCATCGCTCGAAAGATATGTGCTTCCAATGTAGACTCGTTGAGATCAGGGTCGCCAAAGATGATCCCATCGAAAGCATCTATCGGCTTGTTGTCGGTCCCTGTTGGTATTCCGCGATCGATAAAACGTCTCTGGTCCAAATATTCGTAAGAGACATCCAGAGTCGTTTTTTCCCCGAGTTTATACTTGAAGGTCGGATTTACGCCGTAGGCTTCGCCGTCGTAAAAATCACGGTGATTCTTCATGGTTTCGTAGTATGCGTTAAGACGAAATGCGGAATCCTCGCTGGTCACTATATTGCTGTCGAGCCGAGCTTCTGCGCCTCCAAAGGTATCGAGGCGGAAGGCGTATTCATTGAAAGAGTCGGTCAGGTTTCCCTTTTTGGTCACCCGGTTGAGTATGCCGCCAGCACCACCGCGCCCGAACAACAGGGCATTGGGTCCACGGAGTATCTCGAGTTGTTCGACGTTGTAGAGTGGTCGGTAGTATTGCACGTCGTCGCGAACACCATCTATATAGAAATCTGCCGTCGAACGCACCCCGCGAAAAACGACGGAGTCTCTGTGGCCTTCGCCTTGGGAATTATTGACGCCCGGCGTGTAATCAACAATATCGCCCACGCTGTCGAAGCCTCGTTTTTCTATCTCTTCAAAGCTTGTTATCGAAAGGCTTTGCGGAACATTGATGATCGGAGTCGGGGTCCTCAGTGCGTTAATTTGATCCGTGTAGAGAAACTGGTTAGTCACTACATACTCGTCCAGTATGTAAGCCTCTTCATTGGGCACTTCGGTAGCGTGTAGGATCGAATGCGGCAGAGAGAAGGCGCTGAGCAAGGTGCCCGCGAAAACGGCATTTTTTAGAAGCGCTTTCCAGTGCTGGTTTCTTTGATGTGTGGAGTTAGTGTGTTTCATATTCATTAATACAGAGAATGAGTCTCAATAACTCATTAAGTGTCAATAATCTTTTTGATACTGAATCTCATTATCAAGATAAAAGGCATTTTTGCCACCTGAAAAAGTTTTTGATTCCTGGCCACGAAGTCGCCCATAAACTGGTTGAATACGCTACCGGCGATTGATCGTATGCTGATGAAACGTGCGGTATTTTTTGTATGTGCGGATTTAGACCACTTTTGAGTTATTATGGTAAAAATCTGGGATGTCTGCCCTCGCTGCTGCGGGCATTACCGAGCACAGACGGTCGTTGATAGTCCGTTGGATCCCCGGTCGCCTAGAGGCAGTCGTGCTATCTATACTGAAAATGCCATCTTAGTTTTTGCTGAGTGAATTTTCACTATGACATAAGACCAATGATCTACATCTTCCGGTATTAGAAAAACCGCAACAAAGTAACGACGCTACCTAGCCTCGCACATAAAAGCGGGGAATCAAGACGAGATATATGTCGTTTATCCTAAATCCGGCAGTCAAAAATGAGAAAAAGGGTCAATCAACCTAAAAAGATGAGTTAAGATTGTAGGCGGTAGCCTTCAACGACAGCTCACCGTTAGTTTATTTGCAGGTATCGAGGCGAAAACATTAAGTTTGGGCAGTGATTTCAGGTGGGGCACGGCAGATT
>Ga0307966_1002006_pt1 | contig 15707 bp, 24 predicted proteins | sample OrgLakmetagen646_FD_203141 | JGI IMG/M metagenome (GOLD analysis project Ga0307966, IMG submission 203141) | Saline water microbial communities from Organic Lake, Antarctica - #646 | ecosystem: Environmental > Aquatic > Non-marine Saline and Alkaline > Saline | place: Antarctica: Organic Lake... | reverse complement strand
TGCCGAAGCAAATGAGCATCTCAGACCTATACCAGGTCACCCCTAAGGAAGGCCTGTAGGGAAATTACCAAAGTGGTTCTTGTCAACCGCTGATGTGTTAAAAAAGCAGGGGTCACACGTAGAATATAAAGATTGACACCGATAATTTCAAAAATGCATTTCATTTTTGATACCTAGAATGGTTGAAAAGGCACTCGCCGCAGCCGGTAAGTCGGATACTGACATACAATCCGAGCGAAAGGGCGCACTGTGGAAAGCAAGGATTGCCCGAGCACTTCGAAGTCAGACCACTGCGGGTAATCCTTGGATCGCACAGCGCTTGTATATGGGGCATCCCTCCCGTGTAACCAATCTGATCCGGGAACTCTCAATCAATGAATAACTTGGAATATTTATATTCTACGTTTGTCATCTTTTACCCCTAATGCTTTGATCCCTAAGCGTCGACAGCGTTCGTTCAAGATCTCATGATACTGCGCCTTCTTGGGAGACGACAGAAAACTTGCTTCGATTAACTGATCCCATGTGCTAACAGCTGATTGAAACGTATTCAGGATAATTTGGATCTGTTTCTCCCTTAAACCGAGTTGTTCTCGACAGTAATAATCGATCCATAACTTTCGACTCAATTGCTTCTTTTTTCCCTTCAATGGCAGAGCGAACTCTTCAGCGGCATTTTCTAATACGATCGTCGTATTGAGCAAGTCATAGGCGGGGCTTAGTGAAGCGACCCGATCGCGCTCCCATAAGGAAAAATTCTTTAAATGCATATCCTCGTTTCCGGTCAGAAAAGCGAAGAGCAGGCGAGCGGCGAGTTTAGGTTTTTCCAAGACTGGAAACGCTCATTATTCATAAAAAATACCTGAATAAATACTAAAATTGCCTTATATAAAAAGCATACTTCACTCACAAATTTGTGAAGGATCTCAAGGATTTCGATTTTCATTTTCTTCGTCCAACGTGGAGAGTGGGCGCGGCTTTACCCGTTGCCCATCTCGTCTGGATGGACTCAGTAGTGGTAGCGTATCTGAGCAATGTGAATCTCATCTTCGCTGATTCGATAAATCAATCGATGCTCTTCATTTATTCTTCGAGACCAAAACCCCGAAAGTGAGTGCCTCAAAGGCTCTGGCTTGCCAATGCCTTCATATTGACTCCAGTCGATATCCTTAATCAGCTCATTCACTTTTTTCAGCATGCGCTTATCGTTCTTCTGCCAGTAGAGATAGTCATCCCACGCACGATCTGAAAATATCTTTTTCACTCAGAAAGTGCTCTCTCTTTTCCTTTTCCTTCTTCGAGCTGATGGATCGACTCAAGAAGCCTGCGAGCATTCTTCGGGCTTCGGAGCAAATAAGTCGTCTCCTTCATCGATTCGTAGTCCTCCAAAGACATCATGACAACCGATTCGATGCCTTTCTTCGTGATGATAACCGGGTCGTGGTTACGACAGACTTCTGTAATGGTGTGCGCTAGATTTTCTCTTGCTCTGGAATAGGTAATTGCATTCATGTTGTCCAGAATGTTGGACAACTTATAGAAGTCAATTTATTTTATTTTGTCCATCGTCTGGATATAGCCCCGAATCTGGCCGAACCCCATCGCTTGGTCGAGCGCTTTGCTTCGCCATCTGCGGCAGACCTTCGTCTTTCATGTCGGATCGGATTCTTTTAACCGCTGATGGACGCTGATAAACGCAGATAGGATTCGGTTCTTCTCTTGAATCTGCGTGTATCGGCGTCCATCTGCGGTTCTAGATTTTACTTCGTTTTTCTATATCGTGGAGCTCTGGCGACGGCACGTTAGCGACGTTGCCCAGTAGCGACTGGTTCAGTCCTTTTGCTGATGTAGGTGTTTAACTTCGGGTCATCATATAGCCGTATATCCGAGACTATTTCTTCTGATAAGTTCGGGTGGCATCCGAAGTCTTCGATCTGCTTGATTAGATCCCTGCGCTTCATCCGACTTCAATTTCTTCCATTTTTTTGATTCCTGGAAGATCGTGAGTTGTAAATTCATGATATAGATCTCGAAGGTGCGCTTTTAAGTCTTCGAGGTCATCGCCTTGCGTCCAGTGTTCTGGATAATCGTTCAGGTAGCCCAAAAATCTTCCATCTGTTTCCTTCCAATATGTGATCTGCGATTTCATAGCGTCAGACTAGCATACTGAAATGAGAGTTCAACTTGATTTTCTGATATTAATTTTCAGCCATCGTAGAGAGTAGCCGATGCGAGCCTACGAGGTCAATCGTGCAAATGGTTGTCGAATATCTTAGGCGTGAACTCGCATTGGCTAGCTCGTCTGGATCTAACCATCGTGTGAGCCACGTCTCCTGCCGGGCCGCTCACCCATCGGGCGGGTGCTGTGTGCTGAATCTCTAAAAGATGGCTCATGGTGAATGAAGATTTCGAATAGATCAGTGTTAAGCGGGGCACGGATGAACTCCAGAGGTCGCGCAAGTCCGACGATCATCCGTTCTTTCGAGTTTGGTAACGTTATGGTAGTATCATATCTAGATTTAAGGCATGCCACATCTTGAGACCCTTTTCAAATGTCATTGCTTGTAACGGTCACTTATTTAAGTAAACTTGTTTCACGATGATTCTCCATTTTTACGGTGTTCGATTTTGCCTTTTCTTACTCTCCATAAGCTTTTACCTGTTTGAAGGTGGTTTGCTGGCTGAGGAACAGAAAAAGGTCGTAGCGCCTGCATTCGAGGGAAAAATTCTCAGTATGGAAATCGCGGCAGAGTCACTGGCTTTGGTCGTCGATGTCTCTTCGAGTATGCGCCCGGTCCTCCCTTCGATACGCCGAGAGCTCAGGCAGAAGATGCCTAGAAACCCCACACTCCATGTTTTAGGCACGGGTATTGAGCGTCCCAGGGCCCGTCCGCAAATCGAAAAAGGAGTCGCACCCGAGACTATCACCGCGATCAACACACTCGCGACGCTTAGCACCGCGACGACTATTCTTTGGATAACCGACATGGCGGACCCGCCAAACGTTGACGGAGTCGCCAGCCTTCAAGAGCTACTTAATGATCGAGGACTTCAACTTCTGCTCATCAGCTTCGGTAACCGGCCACCGCCCTCGGTGCAAAAAGTGATCGAAAGCAGGGAAGGGTATTGGAAGCTTGTCGCCCCGGAGACCTTACGTTGAACGGGAAGAAGTAGGGCACCAAAAAAAAAGCGCCGAAGCTTTCGCTTCGACGCTGATTGAGAGCATAGGCTACGAAATCTCAGCGCAGGTGATGATCTATCGGTTCGACGCCTTCTTTGCCTCGAGCATGGCAGCTTTCTCGGAGCGTAGACCCATCACAATGGTGACGCAGAGCAGCAACAGGATGACCGCAAAGGGCAAGCCGGTTGAGACGACCATAGCTTGAAGAGCGACCAGTCCACCCCCGAGGAGAAGGACGATGGCGACGACTCCTTCGAAGGTGCACCAGAAGATACGTTGTCCAGCGGGCGCGTCGACCTTGCCGCCGGCGGTAATCGTGTCGATGACGAGTGAGCCACTATCCGAGGAGGTGACGAAGAAGACGATAACCAGGATAATCCCGATAAACGAGGTGATCGCTGTGAGCGGGAAGCCATCCAGCATGGCGAAGAGCTTGACTGGAAGTTCAGCAGTGGCCACGGCAGTGTTGCCGCCAATGACCTCTGAGATTGCTGCTCCCCCGAAGACCGACATCCAGAAGACACAGACGATCGAAGGAATGAGCAACACGCAGATAATAAACTCCCGCACCGTGCGTCCTTTCGAAACGCGGGCGATGAACATACCGACGAAAGGCGACCAGGAGATCCACCAAGCCCAGTAGAAGGAGGTCCAACCTTGCGAGAAGTTGACGTCCTCACGGCCGATTGGGTTCGAAAGCGCGGGTAGGTTCACGAAATAAGCAGCGATTGAATCGAAGAAGTTCGAGAACATGAAGCTGGTTGGCCCGATTACCAGAATGAAGGCGAGCAGCCCGAAAGCTAAAATCATGTTGATCTCCGAGAGCCGTTTGACCCCACCTTCCAAGCCGCGTAGCACTGAGATCAGCGCGACCAGAGTGATCCCTACAATGAGAACTGATTGCCAGCCTGGACTGATGGGCATGGAGAAGACTTCATTCAGACCCGCATTGGCCTGCTTGGCACCCAGGCCGAGCGATGTGGCTAATCCGAAGAGGGTGGCAAAGACGGCTACAATATCAATGAGATGGCCTGGCCAGCCCCAAACCCGCTATTTGAGAAGCGGATAGAAGGCAGATCGAATGGTCAGAGGGAGCCCTTTGTTGTAAGAGAACAAGCCGAGGGCTAGGGCGAGCACTGCGTAGATCGCCCAAGGGTGGAGGCCCCAGTGAAAGACAGTCGAGGCCATGCCTAGTTTGCGCGAGGCTTCCTGATCGCCAGCGGCGGCGCCGAGAGGTGCCCAGTCGGTGCGGACACCGTCCTCACCCATGGTGGTGCCTGCGAAAGAACTACTGTAATGACTGATTGGCTCGGACACGCCGTAAAACATTAGGCCAATCCCCATGCCTGCTGCGAAGAGCATGGCAAACCATCCGGGATAAGAGAAATCCGGCTTGGCGTGCTCGCCGCCTAGGCGGATTTTCGACCAAGGTGAGAAAATGAGGAAAATGCAGAAGAGGACGAAGATATTGGCCGCTCCTAGGAAGAGCCAATCAAAGTTTGCAGTGACGGCTGTCCGCAAATCCGGAAAAAATCCGCTGGCGTGCTCTTTGAAAAAAAGCGCGTATAGAACAAAAAGGATAACAAGTCCCGCAGATATGCCAAAAACAGGATTGTGGATGTCGACGCGCAGTTTCCAGACGCTGGTCGTGATGTTGTTATCGCCGATTTCATGTTTAGTGGGAATCAGGCCGATCGGCTCGATCGGCTCCAAGTCCTTAAACTCCTTATTCTTGGCGGGTGGGTGTGGTTCTTCTTCCATAATATTAATCAGTTATAGGAATGTAGGTAGTGGTTAGTTATGTCTGAATCTGCTTGATTTCAATGAGGACGGACTCCGCTCTTGCGCGGAGTCCGTCCAAATAATTCATATGTGGTTAGACCGTTAGCTAGTTGGAATCCAATCCGCGACGACGTCTTCGTTATCCATCATCCACTGCTTGGCGACGACTGCGACATCTTCATCCGACTCTTGGATCTTAACCATCAGGTCGGAGATCTCAGCATCGGTCACGTCCATGTTCTTGAGGAATTGTGCCAGTTCCGGCTTCTCTTCCTCCAGACCGGCACGGCCGATGATTTCGATATTGCCCTCTTTCCACATGACTTTGTCGTCGTCCTGCTTGAGGAACTTCATGTCCCAGCGGCCGAAGAGCCAGTGTGGCCTCCAGGCGGTGACGACGATCCATTCTTCGTCCTTGTAAGCCTTGCCGAGGGCAGCCGTCATAGCTGGGCCGCTGGAAGCGAGCAGTTTCATCTTGCCTTCCAAGCCGTAGGCAGGGATCAAGTCGTTCTCCGTCTTCTTCATCATGCCAGCACCGGCATCGATACCGGTGATTTTGCCGCCGAACTTATCGGCGTGTTCAGCCAACTCGGCGAGAGTGTCGATGGTAACATAGGTGGGAACGGCGAGGCCAGTAGCTGTGCCTTCGTAAACATTGCCGAGACTAACGAGTTTATCCCCGAACTTGTCGAGGTAGTCCTGGTGCAGGGCAGGCCAACATTCCATAAAGGCATCTTGGCCGCCCTGGGCGACGCCGGTGTAGCCGGGGGCCACATCGGCAGCGGTCAGTTCGACCTCGTAGCCCATTTTTTCTTCCAGCACAGCTTCGGCCAGATGTGTGTAGGCAACGCCTTCAGCCCAGTTCGGGTATACCAAGCTAGCTTCCTTAGGTGCATCCGATTGGGCTGAATCGTCCGAACTCGGATTGCAGCCCGTGATTGCAAGCATGCCTAGGCCGATTCCGGCAGAGAGTAGTGTGTTTATCTTTTTCATGAGTTGTTTATCTTTTGTTGGTTCTAGTTGTTATATTACTTCGATTGACTCAGACTCTGGGTGACGCGATCCAGGAAGATCGCTAAAATGACGATCGAGATACCGGCTTCGAATCCCACATCCATTTTCATCTGTGTGATGCCTTTCAAAACTTGATTTCCCAAGCCACCGGCCCCGATCATCCCGGCAATGACGACCATAGAGAGGGCCAGCATAATGGTCTGATTCACGCCCGCCATGATCGTGGGCAGCGCTACTGGGAGCTCGGCCTTAAGCAGAAGCTGGCGAGGCGTTGCGCCGAACGAAAGCGCTGCCTCGCGGATTTCAGAAGGGACCTGGCGAATGCCCAGGTTTGTGAGACGCACAGCCGGGGGAAGTGAGAAGATCAGGGTGGCGATCACTCCGGGAACGGCACCCAAGCTGAAAAAAGTGACCGCTGGAATCAGGTAAACGAAGGCTGGCAGCGTTTGCATGAAGTCGAGGATAGGACGGACAACACTTTCCACTGTTTCGTTCTTTGCGGACCAGATGCCGATGGGCAACCCAATCAGCAGAGCGAGAAACACGGCACCCAGCACTAGAGTGAGTGTTTCCATCGTGGGCTCCCAATAGCCCATGTTGACGATCAGCAACATGCCCAGCGCGGTGAAAATGGCGACACCCCGGCCGGAAACATACCATGCGATGCCGGTAAATATAGCGACCATCAGGACTGGGTGCGGCGCGAGTAGCACAAACTCCAGAGCGCCAACCACCGCTCGGACCGTGGCACCGGTCGCATCGAATAAAAAACCAAGGTTATCGGTCAGCCAAGTGATGAAGGATTCGAAGAAGTCGCCTACGGGAATTTGTGGAATATTCATGATTGAGCTGCTTTCTGTTCGTCTTCGCTGTTTTCTTCCAGAAGGTCAGATAGGTGTGTGGCTGCGGATTCGTCAGAATCTCCTTCCTCGTACATTTTCGCGAGGATGGTCGTTCGGTCGAGCACACCAAGTAAGCGGCCTTTTTCATCCTGAATCGAAATGGGATATTTTGCGTTCATCGCGCAGTTGAGTAGCTCCGCGATCGGAGTCTCAGGACTGGCTACATAAAGGTCGGTTTCCAAGGCTTCGGTCACGTCCTTCTTCTTTTCTTTTTCCAGGCGGATGGCTTGGTCGATGGTCAACAGTCCTTGCAGCGAGCGTTCAGAATCAACGGCGAAGATGGAGGAAAAATTTTCTTGTTCCATCGCCCGGGCAGCCACGTGTGGTCCGTCTTTTGGCACCGTAATGGTGCGGGGTTTGCGCATGAGTGCGCCCGCAGTGATGACCTTGCTGCGATCAACATTCTCGACGAAGCGCTTCACGTAGTCGTCGGCTGGATTAGTTAAGATCTCTTCGGGCGTGCCGATTTGCACGACCGCGCCATCTTTCATAATAGCGATGCGATCGCCTATCTTCAGGGCTTCGTCCAAGTCGTGAGTAATAAAAAGAATGGTGCGGTGCTGACTGGCCTGAAGCTCAAGCAGTTCGTCCTGGAGCTGCACCCGAATGAGCGGATCCAGTGCCGAGAAGGCTTCGTCCATCAGCAGGATTTCCGGGTCGTTGGCCAGCGCACGGGCGAGGCCGACACGCTGTTGCATGCCGCCGCTGAGTTCTTGAGTCATCGCATTTTCGTAACCGTCGAGACCGACCAGGTTGATGGCGTCCTGTGCTTTGGCGTGGCGCTCCTCTTTCTCCATACCTTGGATTTCCAGGCCGAATGCGACATTATCGATGACGGTTCGCTGTGGGAGGAGACCGAAGCGCTGGAAGACCATGCTCATCTTCTTGCGTCTTAGCTCGCGAAGTTCCTCCGCATTGGCGCCCGGCACGTCCACACCCGCGACATTGATCTTGCCTGCGGTGCCTGAAATCAGGCGATTGACACACCGGATGACGGTTGACTTGCCGCTTCCGGAGAGCCCCATAATCACGAAGATCTCGCGTTTGCGGACGGAAAACGAGGCGTTGTTAATACCGACGGTGCAGCCGGTCTTTTTCAGGATCTCGGCTTTCGATTGGCCTTCTTTGACCATGGGCAGAGCCCGTTCCTTGGCCTGCGGGCCAAAGATCTTGTAGAGACCTTCGACTTCAACGATGATGTCTTCGCTCATAATTTGAGTGGTGGATTCGAAATGCGGGATCCGATCATTCGGATTTGAGATAAGGAGAAAATCAGTCGCCGGGGTTCGGACCCGACAAACCGATGTGTTTTTGAAATTAGCTCACGATCGGCTTAGAAGTAGTAGCCGAAGTTGATGTTGAAGCGGCTCTGCCACTCATCCGTTGGATTTTCTCCAAAGGTCGTAAACTCGTCGGCGCCGACGAAGTAGTTGCCGTTGGAAAATGCGAGGTCGGTATAAATGTACCAACCGCCGCGACCCCAAGCTGCGCCAAAAATAAAGAGGTCACTGTCGTTGAAGTCACTTTCGGTCTTCATAATCGAACTGTATTCGACATACGGGATAACGTAGTCGAGCCAATCCACGGCGGTCACTTCTTTATAGTAGCTGAGAGAGATTGAAGGGATCCAAGCCTCAGCCGCTACATCATAGGCATAGTCGTAGGCGCCCATGTCGATTAGCTGATCAGTCACAACGCCAGACTGGACGGTATGATCATCAATGTCGTATTTGTAGTAGGTGAGTTGAGGGGCCAGTGTCCAATTGTTCCATTTGAACACACCGTGAATCGAGGCGGCCACATGATCGCCGTCATCTTGCGTTCCATTACTTTCGAGCATCCCATATTGTGCGGAGGCTCCAAGATCTGCTTGAACCTCACCGAGTTCGAGCGTCTGTATTGCGCGTACGTTAAACTGGTTGCGTTCTTCGTATCCGTTGCCGCTCTCGTTGACCACGTCGTAAGAATAACGGGCGCTATCGCGACTATCGCCGCGCCATTGTCCTTCTCCGGAGAAATAATAGCCAAGCTCCAGGGAAAGATCGCCCAGACTTGTTTTGTATTTCACACCCAGATCCATGTCGTCGGATAGACCAACATAATAGTGTTGGTCAAAAAACCAACTCTGCGAATTCCCGTAAGCGCCCGGACCGAAGGGAACGCGATTGATCCCAACCTGTATTTGGCTCTCGTCCTCAAAATTATATCCGAGCCAGCCAGTATGCAGCATATTGTAACCATCATACCAGCGGTATTCAAATTTCGCCACAAAGCTTTCATAGCTGTAGTCGGCATTAATGCGGAAGGTGTCCAATTCGAAATTACCTCCATCGCCACCGCGAGAAGGAGCCGCACCATTCGCGTAATCACCGATCACATAGTTCGCGCGAATCGCACCACCAATTGTCAGGCCCTCCAGTGCAGGAATAATGTCGCCCGGCGTAATTTTTGAGGGCCCGCCATCGGCCACGTTCGCCAGCTTCGCTTCGTGCTCGGCAACGACCGATTCACTCGCCGCCAGCTGTTGTTTCGCTTGGCTCAGCTCCCGGGTGAGGCGCTCGACCTTTTTTTGCAATGCTTGATTCTCTGCCGAAGATTGCGCCGAGTGTGCAGGCGAAAAGCCGCACACAAAAGCGCCAACACAGGCATAGGCCAAGCTACGTTGAAATCGTTTAGTGATATTCATGTTAGTTTTTTTATTGTTTATTGTAGAGCAATCACCTCGCGGATAACGGATAGGTCTCCACACGCTTGTTAGAAACAAGCAAGCGACTGCAATGATTATAGAACACGCAAAACGCCTGAGCGAACGCCGATAATGGGCGCTCGACTTAAAGGCCTGCCATCTTACCGCAGGATCAAGCGCTATAACTGTGAAGGAGACCAAACTGCTTAAGTCTCCGTATGCACGCTGACTGGTTGGGCCAACGATTTTAGGTTTAATGCCCCCCCAAAAATAAGACAACCTTTTTTTTTTTTTTTACCTCTCTATTCAGCTGCAACCCTTTTTATAGCTGCGATTAGGCCGATTATTTTTTTCTTTCAGCGATTAAATCTTTTAAAATTCCATTTCCATCCGTGGCACGCAACTAGCTAGGCTACGAGTAATGGATGCCCTTCTTCTCGCAGTTCTTTTTCTGACCTTCAGCACGGGTAAGCTCCCCACACTCTGGGCCATCCCGCTGCTTGCAGCGCTGCTGATTGGGCGCAAGTGGATCTGCGGACTCATCGGGCGCTCCGGCCACGGGGAAATGATTGCCCTCTGTGGCCTTTTTATGGCTTTGGTCATCGGCGCGGAAGGCTTCACCATCGTCGGGATGAAGGCCGACCTCGGCGCTTTGTTTATCGGTGTGCTCGTCGGCACACACCCCAAATCGAAAGAGCTGAGTAAATCACTTTCCGGAGTGACGGATCTCCTGCTGGTCGGGTTCTTTCTCCAAATCGGTTTACAAGGGGCACTCACACTTCAAGCGCTCGCCTGGGCCTTATTCTTTATCCTGCTGCTTCCGCTCAAAAGTATCGCATTCTTCTTCCTCTTCACACGCTTCCACCTCAGGGCGCGGACTTCCTGGCTGTCGAGCTTAACGCTTTCGACCTCGTGGAGCTCTGGCGCGGCGCGTTAGCGACGTTGACCAGAAGCGACTGGTTCGGCTTGGTTGGTTAGTTTAAGGCCCGACAGCCAGAGGAAAGCAAACGAGACAGCAAGTCCGTGTGGTATAAGAAAGACTGCTATGCCACCAAACGAGTGTGGTCGACCAAAGAAGACAATGGCAGGTATCGAACAGGCAACAGCAAGCAGGATAATGCTCATACAATTCACTTTCTTTATTTTTCTCATAAGGCTGTAAAGCGGATACCATATTATGGGTAATGTGAGATATGCAGTCGGGACACCATAAAGTGAAAACAAAAAGACGAACTCCCATGGCTTTTGCGGATCTGGCCAAACAAGAGTATTAGGGGAAGGTGGAGGCTCAAATAAGGACTCGATGAGTAAATAAGCCGAGAAGCCAGTATTGACTAAGATCACTGCGAGCGGGGCAAGAGCGAAGGCAATGATCGTTTTCTTGGTTCCTTTTTTCATTTCTTTTGCCGAACGTCAAAGTGTATCACGGAGTGGAGGCGGAGCCGTAACGGAGTTGATACTACTGCCTGGTTCAGTCTTATCTTTTAACAGGATGCTGATGATTGAGACTAGCAATAATATTGAAGGAGCAATGAAAAATTCACTTCCAATCTTTATTTCCGGTTCGCCGGGAAATGCGACAAAACCAACTAGCCCGATTAAGACGACAGAAGCAAATATCGCCGGTGATAACTTCATTCGTTTCTTTGTTTTTCTCTGAAGCGCACAAAAAGTAGTGTCACCGTGCTGGCAAAACATGCCACCCCAAGAATGCTGAACGCTGCCATTACGACGATGGTAAGCAAAGGAAAGATAACCATCCATACGGGTGACTCTGCCCCAAGTGCTTCGGCCAGTTGGCCAACAAAGCTCAAGCATCCAAAAAACGCGTAACCATACTGCTCTGGTCCGATTACGAATAGTGGGAACAAGAGACTAGCTAAAATTGAGAGCGTGATCGCTTTGCTTTTCATTCTCTTACTGAACGTCGAGGCTATGCATAGATGAGCGCAGCGAAATCTATTGTCATATGCCGTCTGGATCTACGTTTCATTTGGTGATGGTTGGTCTGTGTCAGGGTCGAATGGTCTCTCTGTGACTTGCTTTATTCCGAATGCCCATACGACGAAGGTGTATATTCTTTTCTCTTCTGAATCACTTAAAATATGAATGATCGTTTTTTCAGTTTTAGTTCCTTTTTCATCAGTTTGGGGTGCAATGCATGAATCTCCAATTAGGATGCCGTTCGCATTGCAGTATCGTTTTACGTATCCAAGGCAAATTCTGTTCAAAATGATATGGACGAATATGAAGGTCGGGATTGAGGCGATTCCAATCGCTATGAAAAACCAGATCGATAGGTCTGAAGATCCCATAGTGGTTAAGGTATTCATTTTTACTTTTCTGTAGATCGTGAAGACCAGACACCCAGCCCAAGGGCTCAGTCGTCCAGTTGATTTTTAGGATTTTCGGGCGGGTTACATGGGTTGTCTGCGTCGACTGGATGTGGTCTCAGTGTGCTTGCATGAAGCGTTTAAACCGGCGGTCAGAGCTTCGCAATATCTCATAACCTCGAACTTCTTGACCAGTGGGGGAAATCAAGTATCCCCATCCTGGCCCAATCCCTCCTCCGGTCAACAGGATTACGAGGACGCCATCTTCGACCCAGACTCCGTGCGGCCTTAAATCACCGAGGGCTTCATTTATTTCAGTCCCTTCAAGTTTTCGATCTTCTGAATCGGTGTTCTGCTCCGCGATTTTCAATAATTCTGTTTTTTGTTCTTCGCTTAGTTCTGGCCAAGATGGGCGAGACACCGTCCAGATTGGGTAAACCACAAGTCCGAAGATTAGCAGACAAATGGCTGCTACGATTCCTAGGCCTACTTTTTTCATTTTTTCAATTCCACCGTAGAGCACTATCGCGACTGTAGCGAGGAACGAGCGAAAGGCGTTGATAGCTGCGACTGGATATACCCTTCGCTTCGGCCAATGCCCTGGATCTGTCCCATCGCTTCTGTGCTCATTTTTTAATTCAGTTTGATTGGTTCAAGATGGTTAGAGTCTGGATTCGTTCAACATCATTTCAACTGAATTTTTTAACCACCCATTCCCTGCGGTCATTAGAGGACACAGAGAGCACAGAGTTGATCATTCGTATTTCCTTCTCTGTGCTCTCAGTGTCCTCTAGCGCAGCGGGTGGTGAAAAACTCTGGGTTCCTTTTCTCTGTATATCGTAAAGAGCTGGAATCCCAGCCTGTAAAGTTTAGTGGTCTAAGGTGCTGTCGAATATCGTGCGCGTTAATGGGATTGTCCAGTCTCGCCTGGTTCTACTTTCTGATTCTTTGGATCTGCAAATGGATCAATGGGGCCATTTGAGGACTTTTCATTCTCTGGGTTCGCAATCCGATAAATGAAACTTTCCTTCAATTTCTCAAACTCGTTTTCTTTTAATGGATCAAGTAGCCCTATATCTTCCCTGTGCGAAATTGTAAGGCCAGAAAACTCGACCAGCAGATTACATAGGAATACGAAGTCCTTATTTTCGTCGTTATAAGTAGGCGTCCACAGGTCAGCTACTCTGTAGCCGTCCTCGTCGAGGAACTCTAAAATCCATCTGCTCCCATCTAAACCGGAACCCTCTTCCAGTCGTTCTTCTGCGCGAAAGCACTTTTCTGCACGAATAAGAATTTCCTCTGCGAGATAACTTTTTGTTCTATTCTCTTCTCGCACTTCAGAGGTGCGACCGAGTTCATAGCCTCCAAGTCCGTTTAGAATTGCAGATTTAAGATGGATTACATTTTCCCTTTTAGTAAGTCGAATTATATATGGATTACCAAACGTAGGAATGTAGGTAAACCTCAAACATTCTAAGTCCTTGCTGGCTTCGAAAGAAGACAGCTTTGGCTCATCGACCAACTTTAAGATTTCGGAAGCCCTTGAGCTTACTTTTTCATCTGGTGGAAAGTAACTTTCTGCTTCATCCGCACCGAGGGGCAGTAATGCGAGAAAAAGCAAGGTAAGTTTGACTGTGGGTTTCATTTCTTTCCGTAGAACCAACGTAGAGCACTATCGCTCCTGTAGCGCGGAGCGCGAAAGGGGTTGATAGGTGCGACTGGTTGGGTTCTTTTTTCTCAGGTCTACCAAGCAGGGGATGAATAATATCGACACGATGAAGGCACCAATGCCAATCGCACTTCCAAGGGCTAACAGGGCTTCCTGTGGGAGACCTTCCACTCGAAATGCTTCGACCAACCTAAACATCGGCAAGTAGCCGATGATCAGATAAAATGCGCAAACGCCTCTTGAGATAAGAATTACTTTCTTACCTTCTTCTTTTAATTTTCGAGCCAAGACGACTAAAGTCAGGCTTAGCAGTAGAATGATAACCGCATAAAGCGCCCAAACTCGAAACAGCAGTATCAGGAAGAGATTCAAAGACAGTAATGGCATTAGAACGATAAGAATCTGAACAAATGCTACCAATCGAAAAATATTGGTGGTAAGTTTGTGTGGTTGATCATTCATTCTCTTACCCAACGCAGAAGGTGAGCATAGATGAGCGGTAGCGAAATCTATTGTCTCATCCTGACTTGTTAGACTCTTGGTTGTCTTCCTTGGTGATCATTAGTTTTCCGAAAATCAGAATAAACACAACGGCGATTCCATACCAAAAAACTTTTGATCCCTCTTCTTTTTCTATCTCTGATTGTATTTCTTCGACTATCACGGGTTCAGCCCTCCAAACTTGGGAAAACTGAAATTTGCCAACCTGCCTATTTTTCTGATCAACTATTAGGCCGTCAGCTACCCAGAGTTCTTCGCTAGTTTTAGGAGCTAAGAATTCAGCAACAGCTACTAGTTCTGGCGCATCCAATGTTACGTGTTCTTCTTTGGCTAAAAATTGAAAATCAACGGAGGTCTTCGTTTTTACTTCAATCCTTCCAGATGCTCCAATAACAGCAGCAAGTGGAAATGAAGCTGAAATTCCAGCAGTCACATCTTGTGTGATTTTAGCTTTCAAGATATTATTCCATATTAGATCTGAAGTTGAGTCGTCATCAAAAACTTTAATAATTATTTTTTGCCCGGGATCAATTTGCTTAGAGATTATTTTTTCTAAGATTGGCTGTCCTGCATATTCATTTGCATATCTAGGAATCAGGAAATCACCTTGCCCTTCAATTGATACAACGAAGTAAATGTCTGGCTTGCTGAATATGTCAGACCAATAAACAGAGCTAGCATCGCTATTTAGTTTGAAGTAAAGTGAGAAGATTGCACCATCGTAGAGATCGACACCCTGTGATCGTAGTCTTACTAAACTTTCTACGGCATTTGAGGATCGGAAGTCGGCCTCACTCCCGAGTTCTAGTGCTTTTGCTGCCCCTGCGCCAGTTAGAACTTTGATCGCAATGTTGAATGGATTTGCGCGTGCAGCTTCAAGTGCTCCTGCTTGGAGTAAAAGTGAGACAATGGATAGTAGTATAAGTTTTTTCATGTCCAACGTGAAGGGCTGGAATCCCAGCCTGTGAGGTTTGTAGTCTAAAGTGCTATCGAATATCTAGCGCGTTAATGGGATTGTCCAGACCCGCCTTGTTCGGACTTCGCGTTTCGGATCGCTAGGATTCTGTGGATGCAAAATGAAATTACGTAGACGGTAATAAAGGATAGAAGTGTAACCAAATACATCTTTTCAGTTCTAGCGAAGAAGATGCCGCCAGCCGCTGGAACAAACAATCCGCTGAGTCCAAGCGGAGCAGAACTTGGAGCGAGAAACAACGAATGGCTTAGGCTTTGAAGTAAAGAGCTGGCTAAAGAGTCTTTACCTTTTTGTTCTTTGATTTTTCTACATACTTGGCGGTCAACGATCAATCCCGAGCCCATTGCGATGAATGAACCAAATGCGAAAACTATGATTATTACGTGGGCTTCGTTCATTCCATTTTTCGAACGGTGAGGCCAGGCACCCAGCCTGCGGGTTTAGAATTAGTGAGGGTTATCAAAAATCGAGCGGGTTACATGGGTTGACCTGCGCCGACTGGATGTAGCTCCTAGACTGGCCTCTGAGCCCCAGCAGGTCGAGTGCTTTTTTCCACGTCGTGCGGATTTTTTTTTTGTAACCACCCACTCTCCGGCAGCTGCCGGATCGTTAGAGAGCACCGAGGACACAGAGCCACAGTGTCGAATAAGATTTATTTTTTCC
>Ga0307966_1002005_pt1 | contig 15713 bp, 15 predicted proteins | sample OrgLakmetagen646_FD_203141 | JGI IMG/M metagenome (GOLD analysis project Ga0307966, IMG submission 203141) | Saline water microbial communities from Organic Lake, Antarctica - #646 | ecosystem: Environmental > Aquatic > Non-marine Saline and Alkaline > Saline | place: Antarctica: Organic Lake... | reverse complement strand
GGGGCTACAAATTTTTTTGGGCTACTTCTACGGAACTTTAAATATATCATCGGACTCCTTAGCTCAAGCCCAGTCGATTTGAGCAAATTGGGTAGAAGGGGACATGTCCACAAGTCAGAGGCACGCGTGCTTGGGTGCAGGCTGCAGGGTGAGTCAAGCCAACGGAGCAGCGATTCACTCCAAACTTCCAGGATTAGGGTTTAGGTTAGGGTTTAAGATTTAGGGTTTAGGGTGTGCCAGCATAAGAATCTCAGCAGAATGCTATTGAAAGGGGAGCAATTTGGGGCCGTGCAAGCCAGTTATGGGTGCCTGGTAGGTCATGTGTACACGGGCGTCCGTATCACAGGTTTTGCCCCATAACTCTGCAAACTTCAATTGCGGGTCTTGGTGAGTATGCAGATGGATGCAGAATTTGAAAAGGAGCAGATTGGTACCCTTTTTGTCTGGGTGGGGGCACCGGAAGGGGGGGGTAGGGGGGGTGGGTGGGTCAGGGGGGTCCACCCCAATAAAAGGAAATGACGTCCAGTAAATCTTTTTTGGCGCCTCCTGGTTGGCCAGAACCATATATATACGGTGTACCGTAAAAATACAGTGTATACAGGAGGCTGTATGTATCATAACATTTTGGCGTCACACGTCAATTGAAATCGAAAGTACAAATTCGGAATCCTGACATCGAGAGCTATCGATTGGTATATAAATGAGTCGAGTCTGAGGGGATAATTGGTCAGTGGTCATTTGGGGGTCTTGGAAATTTGGGGGGGGTCTCCAGCATTTTTCTGGGCCACTTCCAGCAAATAATAAATATATTTTTGGAATCCTCAGCTCAAGCCCAGTCGATTGGCATTCTTGTTGGGTGATTTGATTAAAGGGTGCCTGGTCATAGAAATGCATGGAGTGCCCCCCAGTAGGCCGTGGGGATGTGTTCAGGCAAGTTACCAGCAATTAACCAGACTTGCCGTTCACATATTGCATTATGTATAAGTTGCAAGAATGAAGTAAAAAAGTGCTTTGGCAAAGGTTTTGGCTGGAATTGTGCACTAAACAGGTGGTCAATGCAAGAGCGTTTGCTTATCAGGTTTTGCCCTTTAACTCTTCAGGTATTTATTTATCTGGCATGGGAATTGTGCAGGCAGATAGCTGCTTAAATTGTGAGCAAATTCACACCCTTTTTAATAGTTTGTGGGGATTAGAAGGGGGCCCTGGGGGAGTGGATGGTTATTTTTGGCCGGAGGCCCATAATTTACATGTGACTGTCAGACATTTTTTTACGCCTCCTGCACTATTCCTCATTTTTTGAGGAAAAGTTTAATTCACGCAGATTTATGAAAACTTGATATTAGTTTGCTGTGGGGTAGCATTGCTTCTCAGCTTGTAGGGCATATAAGGTAGGAAATTTTACTAATTAAATTTTCTAGCTCGAAACACAAGGAAGGGGAGGCACCGACGTAAAACCAGTGTCTTGATGTGTTTTTACCAGTGTCTTGATGTGCTTACACCAGTAACGCACTGGCTGAGCAGAAATTAATCTTCCAGCCAGCCAGTATTGCAGTTTGCATGTTTAGGCTGTCAAGAAGCAAAGTGAACAGTTTTCTAACAGGTGTATAAATGGTAAGTTTGGCAGGGAATCACCAAATACACAGTCATATAAGATGTATATACACTGGCCAACCCTATGAATATGCGAACGATTCTCCATGAGATAGTCAGCAACTTTTTGAATTGCCAGCCTGAAGGTTATGTTATGCGCACCACCTTTCACGTCAGGAATGTTTATTTAACACGATTGTCGGCCTGCACGTTCCTGAATATGTAGGTGCTTGAAAAACTCTCTCTCTCTCTCTTTTCTCTCTCTCTCTCTCTCTCTCTCTCTCTCTCCCTCCCTCTCTCTCTCTCTCTCTCTCTCTCTCTCTCTCTCTCTCTCTCTCTCTCTCTCTCCCACTCTACGACTTAATACCTCTACAACGTTGCCCTTGCAAAAAATCCTGAATTTTGTGCTCAGGTGCGGCACAACATCATGACCATGGAAGAACTAATGGGAGAAGATGATGGACGCGAGTCTGCCACTCACGTTCCTACACAGGCGCCGTCAGGTGTGAACGAGTCAGGAGGCAGTGCGTGCAGATGCTGCATTTGCACGTGCATCCAGTTGCGTTTGCTCTGCGTGCATTGCGTAAGCTGCAGTTGGTTGGCAAGGTTGCCACTTTCAACACGTGCACTCTGAAGCAGGGTAAAGCCCAGTCCTAGAGATGGTGAGTGCAGGTCATCGTCACCTTACTTTGCACCTCTTCTCCTCCACCTCCTGTCTTTTCATCCTTAAGTACTTGTTATTCAACAGAGCTCAGCAAGGTTGCTTGTTTAGGACAGGACCACCTTGTTTAGGACAGGACCACCTTGTTTAGGACAGGACCACCTGTCCAGCCTTAGTACTTTGCTTAGTTCTGTCCAGGCTTAGTACTTGGCTTAGTACTCGGCTTAGTACTGTCCAGCCTTAGTACTTGGCCTAGTACTGTCCAGGCTTAGTACTTGGCTTAGTACATGGCTTAGCACTGTCAAGCCTTAGTACTTGGCTTAGTACTGTCCAGGCTTAGCACTTGGCTTAGTACTTGGCTTAATACTGTCCAGCCTTAGTACTTGGCTTAGTACTTTCCAGCCTTAGTACTTGGCTTAGTACTTGGCTTAGTACTGTCCAGCCTTAGTACTTGGATTTGCAGTCACAGTGCACCTCCCCAGAGCAGCCAACTCGGCAGCATAAGCCGCCTCCCTTGTAGCTCATCATGTTCACAGGGCATCCGCACAACTCACAACGTGCGCTCGTAGGCAGCAGTGCTCCTCAGAGCAGCCTGCTGGGTAGCGTCGACTTCAACAGCGCCACTGCCGACTCTGCGAGAAAAGCCAGTGCCAACCCTGCCCCAAATGTGAACAAAGCGGTGGCAGCAGGCGCAGGAGCAGTGGGAGAAGCAGCGACTCCTGCAGCAAGCAGTGACGTGCAAAGCTTCACCATCAGCCACAGTGGCAGCAGTGGGGGCGGTGAGGGCAGCCACAGGGAATACAGCCAAAGCAGGCAGAGCATGAGCCGCAGTGGCAGCAGCAGAGGGGGTGAGAGCAGTCACCGGGAACGCAGCCAAAGCAGGCAGAGCATGAGCCACGGTGGTAGCAGTGGAGGGGGTGAGAGCGGCCACCGGGAATGCAGCCAAAGCAGGCAGAGCATGAGCCACAGTGGTAGCAGCAGCAGTGGTAGCAGCGGTGGTGGCCGCCCACAGCTGATGACCATAGATGACTTGCAGGTATGGCCGGCTGAGTATTTCACATGTTGGCATTTGCTTAAAAGGGTGGAACCAGAACGTAAATATGTATGCACAGCTGATGACCACAGGTGATTTGCAGGTTTGGCCGGCCGTGTATTCACATGTTGGCATTTGCTTGATGGACACCATGTCAGCCACCACCTTCACGTTAAAGCAGCTGACAACAGCTGTGTGTGAACTTACGTTGCTAATGACAGCTGTGTGTGAACTTACGTTGCTGATGGCGGCAGGGTGTTTGATCTTAGATTGTTGACAGAGGGGTACGCAAACAGCGTGGAGAGGGCGGCCATGACGTATGTATGTATGCACCATTGTTTGGCCATTTCTTTTTTAATGCTTTTGCCCTACAAAGCTGCATTCGTGGTCTAGTACGTGTCATGACGGGCAATTGAACAATGCACATTTAATGTTGTGAGACCCTGACCAAATCCGCCTACAGGGCCCCACCCCCTGCCCTTGCTTAGTGTTCAATATGTCAAAATGAATCCTTGGCCGGTTTTGTTTGCAGGAAAACGTAGGTTTGGATGTGCCCGTCTCTCCCGAAGCGGCAGCAGATCAGGTCTCAGATCAGCACCTCAACAATAGCGAGGACGTGACGCCCAACTCCGACGGGCGTAGCAGGTCCCGTTCTCGATCTCGCTCTAGATCACGGTCGGTGAGCATCGTGTCACATCAAACACGAGGCAGCGAGGCAGGGACGGACGTGAGCATCGGCCGTGGCAGACACCGCAGCAGCGGGGAAGGTGGTGGTGGTAGTAGGGCAAGAGATAAGGGTGGCAGCAAACAAGGAGATGTTGTTGGCAGGAGCGAGGATAGTAGAGCGGGCAGCCAAGGTAGTAGTGCCGGTGGCAGCTCCAGTAGCAGCAGTGGTGGTAGTTGGCGGCCTCAGCTCATGACCTTGGATCAGCTTGAGGTCGCTGACAGCAGTACCTACCCTGCTGCTTCTGTGCAGTCCACTATTGCCGCACCTGCACACATTTCACAGACTTCAAGCCAAGCTGCTCCTGCTGCACCTGCACAAACTACAAACGCCACCACCCATCCCAATGCTGCATCTTTTAGAGAGCAAGCCGTGGCTGCTGTGGCACAGTGCAGTGCTGTTAGCCAAGAGAAAGGAGGCAATACGACAGATGGGCTGCAGAGTGGGAGCACCTCGGGAGATGCTTTCTTGTCGCAGCTAGGGGGTGTGGTGCCGACATGGAGCACACCGAGTACTGTGCCAGCAGATGAGAGTGGTGTGCAGCCAAGAGTTGTAGCCGCAGGTGCCAGGGGGACTGGGAAAGGGCAGTGGGAAGATTACAGGGAAGGAGGGGGCAGCAGTGGGAGATGCTCCCCTAGGAGCTTTGATCCAAGGCTGGATGCCAGCAGTTTGGAAGACAGCAGGAGTGAAGAGGGTGGGTCCCCTTCCTGTTTGAAGTTGTGCAGCCGAGGCGCTTGGTTCTTGATGTTGGCGCATGTTGTGTGTGTGCTGAAGAAGTCACTGCCTATTAGAAGTTGTGCAGCCGAGGCGCTTGGTTCTTGATGTTGACACATGTTGTGTGTGTGTGTTGAGTAGGAGCTTTGGAAATGGCAGGAGTGAGGAGGGTAAGTGGTGTTTGCTTTTCTGTTGTTTCCTTGGACGCATTGCCGTCAGGGTAATCAGGCCTTTCAGGCCAGAGTGAAGAGGTGTTCCGTTACACATCCGGGTATTTTGTGTGTGTGTGTGTGTGTATGTGTGTGTGTGTGTGTGTGTGAGAGAGATTTGTCATTGCCTGCTGTTTGAGCTGGACAGACGGTGTGTGTGGTGTTATCTTTTTTCCCGCATGGCTGAATGCGTCTTGTAACAAAAGCAATACCAACGCCTTCTTTTATGTAGTGTGTAGATTATTTTGACACATAAACCAAATGCTGAACAAGTGGGAGCTCCACAGCTGTCAGACTGTAGAGAGAGTGTTACGCACATGATGATGCATTATAGCTGTGCTGTGATGTTTGAGTGGTGAGAAGTAGCTGTTGTCAGTGCAGGTGCTGCCAACATTCATTGAACTAGCAATACATTTCCTCTCTGACTGGGCCTTTTGTGTCTTCTGGTAAAGGAGTTTTAAGGTACTCGACACCAAAGTGGCTTTCTTTCCTTAATCAACGTGGGGAGTGGTTTGATTTGCCTGCGTTTTCTTTCAGTAACCTCCCACATCCCAACTGACTTGCACTCCGCTACCCTCCCCTCCGGCAGGTGCTCACAGCTGGGGTTTGCATGAGTACCACAGGCCAGCAGCAGCTGCTTCTGCTTCTGCTGACTTCCGTCCTGCTACTGCCCCAGCAGGTCGTATCGTGGGGGACGTAAGGCACCCCCTTGCAGCCCAACAGGGGCATGACACTTCCCATGACCAGCAGTACCACTCCACCTTAGCTTCCCGGCCGCCGCAGCAGCAGCAGCAGCAGCAATGTGCCAACCCCCATGACCAGCAGTACCACTTCACCTTAGCTTCCCGGCCGCAGCAGCAGCAGCAGCAGCAGCAGCAGCAGCAGCAGCATGCCAACCCCCATTACCAACAGTACCACTCCACCTTACCTTCCCGGCCGCCGCAGCAGCAGCAGCAGCAGCAGCACCGTGCCAACCCCCATGGCCAACAGTACCACTCCACCTTGTCCTACCAACAGCAGAAGGAGCAGCAGCAGCAGCCGCAAGGTTGGAGCTCAGATCTCACAGATCACAGCCATAGGCACCAGGTGCAACAGACTGATGTGACTGGCTTTCGTGTGGTCGATCTGACACCTCTGGGGGGGCACCCCCTCACGCAGTCACGCACAGTGGCGCTGCAGGTGAGTGGTGTGGTGGGTTGGGCAGGCAGGCTTCTTGTGCCTTGCGTCGCTTGAAATTGAAAGTCCCATGAACTGTGCATGCTTGGAATAGTGTGTCTTCGTACCCTAAGGATGCAACACTGCAACAACAGCTGGCACCTTCTAAGAATGCACCAATGTCCTTCCTTCATTTCCTTGATTTCGTTCAAACACTCCAGGGTGAGTCAGTCACATATGGTGCGACCATTTGTAATCTGAATCTCGTCAGGCACCCTTTGTATGATGGTATGCCTCTTTCTCCCTCACCCCCCTGCAAAGATAATCCTGTTCAAACACTGCAAGATGGGTCACGTACGGAGCAACCACTCCCATTCATAATTATCATCAGGCACCTTGTGTGTGTGTGTGTGTGTGTGTGTGTGTGTGGTGTACAAATCTTTCTTCCTCGTCCATCCACAAGGAGAGGCACTCGTGCACGGCGTAAAAAACCACCCAGACCCTGCTTGACCAAACACACCCGAGCAACTTACATACGTCATGCTCATCTACATTTCTCTCCTCCTCTTCAGGTGGGCTCCATGTGCGACGTGGGCACCCAGGTCATGTTCAACCCAGGCACAGAGGAGCTCCTAGAGGGAGAGGATGCTGTTCGTTTGGGGCTATCCCCACCCCTCTTGGTACAAGGCCTACCCGGCATTGGTCTGGATGTCCAGCACATGCTGCACAACCGCCGTGTGCCTCACCGCGCTCCTTCCGCTGGTGAGGTGCCATCTTTCTTTGTGCCCAGTGTGAGTGAGCCATCACACTAGGCAGTTCTGGGATTGTCAATCTCGTGTGTGTGTGTGTGTGTGTGAGTGAGCCTTCACACTAGGCAGTTCTGGGATTGACAATCTCAAAATCTTGGTCAGGGTGCCTCGCACTGGGCAGTTTTAGGATACAAATCGTTCGGTTCTTGAGTTTTGTGCGCCTCGACGTTTGGTAGTTCTGTGATTTTAACTACCTGTTCAGTTATTGAGTTCTGTCTGCCTCCACACTGGGCAATTCTGGAACTTATGTTTAAAGGGTTTTTAATGCTCTGAGTGCCTTCACATTGGGTTTGTCCGGACTGATTGGAATGCAATCATAGGTTGAGCTCTTACTTTGTGTTCTGTGTCATATGTTACCCATGCTGAGCTTGCCCAACTTGCTGCCCCTCCTGCTGGTCTATTGGTTACTGCAAATGCATGCGGCCGTATGTCGCTTGTTTTCAAGGTACTCTCTATATGGCTGGGGTAGGTCAGAAGCGTACGCACACACCTTATGTGAAAGTATGAAAGTATGTGAAGAAGTTCCCTGCTAAAAGTACCATATATACACCGTTAATATGTGCGTATGTACGCTTAGTGACACACGGCCATGCAATTCAATCACGCACATGCTGGCCAGAAACTGCAGGTAGATGTGTGTTGCTCATAGGTATGTTGTTGCGCAGCTTTGCTCTCTGGGCATGCATGTATGTGGTGTGGTCTGGTGTGGCATGCATCTATGTGGTGTGGTCTGGTGTGGCATGCTCTCCCTTGTGTATGCATGTACGTACGTGGACGTGTCATCCGTGGTGTCAATGTTACGCACTTGCTGTGCGGCCGGCATGCTGTCTTTAACCCTGCACCGGCCCACGCTGTCTGATTCCCTCTCAGAGGCTTTGTAGCCTACTGCGTTTTGTTTTGTTTTGTGGGTGAGTAAGTGAAGGCAGTAGATGGACGGCAGATCAGAACAGGAGAATAAGCACATTGATGGCCCATAAGGAGGGACTTGAGTGGAAGGGGCGGACTGAGGCAGCTTTTTCCCCCAGTAGGCATTATGTCATTCCTGCCATCTATTTATGCAAGCGTTCCAATTTGTTGGAGGGCAGGGATGCACAGATACACAGGCAATACTACACAGGCAATTTGTTGGAGGGCAGGGATGCACAGCTACACAGGCTTACCAAATTGCAGTGACTCCACACCCATCTATTTATGCAAGCGCTCCAATTTGTTGGAGGGCAGGGATGCACAGCTACACAGGCTTACCAAATTGCAATGACTCCACACCCATCTATTTATGCAAGCGTTCCAATTCGTTGGAGGGCAGGGATGCACAGCTACACAGGCTTACCCAATTGCAATGACTCCACACCCCTCTGCAGATGATCAAACATCCGCGCCTTGTGCTTCACATCCTCCTGTGACATCCACAACTCAAACACAGCAACACCAACAGCAGCAGCAGCAGCAGCAGCAGTATGCAAACAGCGGGGGTCTGGTGCCTGGGACTCCTGGCTGGAACATACTGTCGCTGGCAACACAAGGCTTGCAGGCAGTCTCGCTGCTAGACCAGGTGTGTGTACATGTGTGTATGTGTGTGTGTTTCAAGCTTTGCAGCTGAAGGCTTGCCCACACACACCAGACGAGTTGCTTTGATTCAATCAATACCCTGTCCCCTAACATTCTTGCAGTGGAGAGATCCGTGCTCGACTCTTGCACCTAAGCCAACCCCACATCGCACCCTCGCTTTCACACACAAAATCACACACTCAAACACATGTGTGTAAAATACTAAACCTCACGCTCTTTATGCCAACCCTTTGGTGCGCTCAGCTGGGCCACTCTCAGCTCGCTGGCCTGGCCTCTTTGGCTGCCCTGTCTTCCTCACAAGGCCACCAGCCTTCCTTGCAACAAGGCCCCCAACCCTTTATGGCGTCACCGCACCAAGAACACCAAGAAAGGCATCAGGGGAACCACCAGGGCTGCAGGCAGCAGGGTGAGGGTGTGAGATGCTCCCACGACAGCAGAGATTTTGTCGGGGCAGGAGCTGGGTCTGACTCTCTCCCCATCCAGCTACCTACGGACCCACACACACAGCAGGCGCAGACTGGACTCAGCAACAACCCGCACCCTCATCAGCATTCGGGTTCCAAGGGAGAGGAAGGGTTTCGGGACGAGGATGATATGGGAAAGGTCAGAGTGTGGGATGCTGCTGGTGGTATCGGAGGTGGTGGTGGTGGTGTACAAGAAGCAGGTCATGAAAGCGGCAGCTTGTCCCGTCAAAGCTGGGAACCCCCTCTGCGCACTGTGCCACTGCATCGGCTTTCTCAGGAGGAGCAGCCATCTCCTCGCCCCCGCGTCACCATATCAGGGGTTCCTGATTCAAGCAACTCTGGGTCTGTTGACAGACCCAGCAACGGCAGTGACAGGTACACGGAGTTTGGGGGCACAGAGGTGGGGGGAGGGAGCTGCAGCCGCAGTGAGATGCCTTCCGAGGTCCAAACAGAAGCTGCTGGGAGTGCCTCTTACAGCGACAATGGTGGCAGCAGCGTGGCTGGCACGGAAGCTTACACTGAGTTTGGGGATGGGGTGGGGCAGGGGAGCAGCAGGGACGGGAGTGGGAAAGAGAGTGTGAGTGAGGCAGGAACGGGAGGTTACACACTGTTCGAGGAAGGCAGTAGAAAAGAGGAGGGCAGTAGAAAAGAGGAGGGAAGGAGCGGTTCTGGTGGGGAAGGGCTCAGTCGTCAGTCAAGCGTGCTGAGCGGAATGGTGGGCGCGAGAGGGGAAGCAAGTGCACACGAGAACAGCACACGTGTTGAACTGTTGCCCTTGCAAACACCTTCTGTGGGAGGTGCAAGCGGTGGGTCAGACAGGGAGCATGGTGTGAGTGCACCCTTGAGTGAGAAGGGATGCTTGAGTGCTGTGGGGGTCCCAGCACAGCAGCCGCTAGAAAGTGTGATGCCTCAGCACCGACAGCAGCGGGCGCCGATGCTGCCATTACCCCTCCAACAGCAGGAGCAGCAGGAGCAGCAGCAGGGGCAACCCCATCTCCCATACAGCGTGCAACAACAGCAGCATAAGTACGTACCTCTCCAGCCACAATTGCAGCAGCAGCAGCAGCAGCAACACTACCAACCCCAACAGCAAGAGCAATGCTACCCACAACAGCAATTCCAGCAGCTGCCTACGTACAGCTCCAAGAGCACCAGTAACGCTGCACAGGAGACACTGCAAAGGTCTGTGAAGGCAAATGCATGTCACTTGTATTCCTTGACAAAAGCAATGGAAGCTGTCTGACCTCTCACCAGGTTGACCACTGCATTGGAAAAAGGAAAAAGGCACCTGTTCTGTGTCAATGTTCCTGTGCATAGCATCTATGCTGCCAGCTGACCTCACCAGATTGATCACTGCACTTGAGAAAGGCACCTGTTCTGTGTAAACGTTTCTGCCAGTTCCTGTGCAGCCAATAAACTCCAAAGCAAGCAAGGATTTCCCTCCCGCTTCAGTAGCGGGTGCCCCCACGAGCGGCGGCGACTGCGCACTGGACTCCTTCATGCCTTCACTCCTTCATCCAAAAATTTGCCAGACCATGCCAAGATGTCTCACTTAGACCTTTCCATTCTGGAATTTGTGTTGCACGGGGTCTGGTTCTTACGTCGCATCTCTCAACACAACGCTGCACAGGTATGCTGCCTTCCTTTCCAGCAATGCCATGCCCGGAGCACTCATAGACCCTGCTGGCCTAGCCAGGATGCGATCAGACCTTGCAGCCAGCATGAAAGTGCCCACCGCTGTGGGCGGCATGGGCTACAAGGACCTAGTGGCGGAGTCAAATGCCGACAGCAGTTACAGGTACCTACCGATGCCGTGGGAACATAAAATGGGGTGAAGGCATGCGAGTAGGAAGGGGTGTTGTGAACATGCATGAATAATTTTTACAGTAGCCAGTCTGCAGTAGCGCATAAGAAGAACTCGTCCCTCCCTTCCTGACGTAAGGATCATATTTTTGATCAGAGCGGTCTTTTAAATAAAAGAGAAAGAGGGCGAAGAGATTCAAGCGGTAAGCTCAGGATGGTCTCAATTCCTGCAGGAACACTAGCCAATTTGCTAGTAATGCTTGTAGCAACCCTGCTTGCTCTGGTCACCATAAAACGGACTATTTATAACGAACACAACTTCTACAGGACACATTTGGCCAAGATGCGCCTGCGTCTGGCGGGGTGCATGAACAGCAGCAGTAGCCCCCCGTCGCGTGAAAACGCTCCCCCAATGACAAGTAATATTAGTGGCCCTGCATCTGCTAGCACAAGGGCGAAGGATCGCCATGTGGTTCTTTCTCGGGATGCTGCAAGCGGGAAGGCTGTACTTCAAGACACAGCTGGCAGCCTTGGAAAATCAGTTGGAGCAAGCGGCCTCCCCGTCGTGAGGCCAGGCGGCTATACGTACACCTCGTTGCAGGAAACCATGCGCTACATTCGGTGTCACACTGATTGAGGTTGAGATCATGTATATAAGGTTGTGACGAAATGAATGAGACGCAGCAATTCTTTTCACACATTTATTTCAAATGCTGCTGACACTATTCTTGCTTGTTTGTTGGAAGTATTTATTCGTCGAGCAAACTTACTGCAGACATGCAGTCAAATTGAGGAGGGAAGGGATTATGAAATTGTGATCTGAGTATTTGCCCGCTCGAATAAAAGCATCAGGACATTTTTAAAATGGATTGAGCACAGGTTTTAGGCGTCAAGACAAAGTGAAAACGGGGAACGCTGGATGCAGCTGAGCTCGAAACATACTATTTAACAGTATCAATATTTATGTATTCATTTACATTCCACTTTTTTGAATCTCGAGAGGACAGCTGGACGTTTCTGGGTTGGATTAACCGTTTGTTTTTTTGTTAAATAAGCAATACGATGCAATGGCTTTAGATGGCCACACTTTGCAGCCAATTGAAAATGTGCTACGACAGCCACAGATTAAAAGCACCATAGACACAAAGGAAAAGAGAGACACCATGGCCCAGCATGATGCCATGGCCCAGCAGCTATCCACTGTACTTCAGGTGAATGCAATAGCAACAGGAGCAAAAGGAGGGCCAGCTTGCACTGTCTGTCCATGCCCCACCTACGCGTGCAACGCACCCTCCCTTGCTAATTCCTCACTTTCGTGCAAAATACCATGCGTCCGACAGGGCATGGTTATTTGCTTCAGCCTGGACAGGTACATGCGGCATAATCATCTGTAATTCTGCGCCAGCAACGGCACATGTGCCAGCTCTAATACCTATATCTCAGCCCAGTGCTCAACGGAAAGCATTTCAGTTTAATTGGGTTTCAAATGCAATATGCGGCTAGCACGTGTGTGTTTTGTGTGTGTGTGTGTGTGTGTGTGTGTGTGTGTGTTTCTGTGTGTGTGTGTGCACGCGTGTACTGCGTTCTGCCGCAAGCACAACTGCAACTGAGGACCCGTTCGTCCTTGGCACAAAGGATGAAAAGCAAGCAACCATCCTTCACACATTTGGAAACACAGCCATATTGCCTACGCACACGCACACTGTACCACCCTAGCAATCCTGGTGCTGTTTTGGTTGCACCAGGTCTGCGGCGGATGAACAAGGCAAACCCACAAAGCTGCTGCGCACGCTGGCACAGCACTCAGGTAGCACACGCAGGCGGTGATATGCGTACAACATAGTGTGGCTTTAACCTGGATGCAATAATTCCTTGAAGTGATATAAAATGTCCAACTGTGGTACCGTCAAAGCAGGGTTGCCAGCTTGTCGCTCATACGTTTCTAACAGTTACATAAAGCGCAGACATACTTCAAACAGGGAGTTAATCATAAGTGTATTTATTAAATGTAAACACAGGAAGACACGCATACATATACTCACATAAACACGCACAAACACACACACGGACACACAAACACACACACGCATGCTAACATTTGTATGTACCTGTCCCTTTCAGGCCAGCTAGGGGCAAGCGTTGCTCTTGAGTTTGATGCAGCCAGTGTGACTCACTTGATTGCCATGCACCAAGACCAGCCTGACGTGCAGAGGGCACTTGCAGCCGGCAAGCAGGTTGCCAACGTGGACTGGATGTACGCTTGCAGCGAGCAGAAAAAATGCTTGCCTATCTTGGATGTGAGTGGGGGTTAGCAGCAATTGTGTGTGTGTGTGTGAGTGTGTGTGTGTGTGTGCGCGTGTGTGTGTGCGCGTGTGTGTGTGCGCGTGTGTGTGTGTCTGTGTGTGTGTGTGAGTGTGAGTGTGAGTGTGAGTGTTAGTGTGAGTGTTTGCGTATGTATGTGTGTGTACACATGTATGTGTGTAACAAGCTTAAAAGGTCGCTCCCTTGCTTGTGCATCGTCAAGCCGAAGCACGCCTTTGTTTGCTCAATGTGAGCGTTGCATCGTACACAGTATGGCCCCCATGTTTGCGCTGGCTCTGGCAACACACCAGAGTTGCGTGCCAGACCTGTCGAAGCATATGCTAGAATGCTTTACACAAATTTACCCAAGCTAGTTGACGTGAATGCATTGGATGAACCATTCCATCCTACTTGTAGCAAGATTTAGTCGAGTAGCTGGCAAAAGAAGGACATGGGAAGTCTCCTTCTGTGCTTGCACCAATCTGCTCGTAGCTAGACTGTGTCAAGTAGAAGCAAAGACATAGAAAGCCTTTTTCTGTATAATACTTGAAGCGTAGCACGACGAGCAACCCAGCTGCCAGAAAAAAGGCAAATCATTGTGCTTGGCACTCCGTTATTTCTTAGGTATGAAGTGTTTCTGAAGAGTAAAAAAACGACCAATCATTCCTTCAAGTTCAACCCCTTGTTGCATGAGCCAAGACTCCCTAAGGTTAAGGTTAAGGTACATCACTATATATGCCTCAAAGCGGAAGCTTGGAAAATAGCCTGCAACCTAACCTATATAAACAAAAGGGGAAGCGTCTATGATAAGTAAGAGAAAGAAACAGAATAAAGGTCTAGTCTGGAGAAGAAAAGGAGAGTCAAGTATGGCTTAAGAACATGCAGAAAAAGGTTTGGTCTGAGCAAGTTCAACCCCTTGTTGCATGAGCCAAGACTCCCTAAGCGCTCACACTTCTGCACAGCACCCACACCCTTGAACCACAAACGCTCTCTACAGCATTCAAGCGCACACACTAATGCACAGCACCCACACCCTTAAACACACATACCCTCTCTACAGCATTACATGTACACATTGAACACACATACGCACATACGCTCTCTACAGCATTGAACACGTACTACTTCAGCGTTGAACACACACTACTACACACTTGAACACACATACGCTCTCTACAGCATTTCAAGCCGTACCCTTCAGGCCGCGGCATCCCAGGCTTCACACAGCACGCGCCTGACATCGTCATCTCAGGATACACGGTAATGAAGCTTTATTCACACAGCACGCGCCTGACATCGTCATCTCAGGATACACGGTAATGAAGCTTTATTCACACAGCACGCGCCTGACATCGTCATCTCAGGATTCACGGTAATGAAGCTTTACTAAGGGGGTAACAGGCAGCCCTTCATGTGGGCTGACAGGCTTTTTTATGTTGAGCTCAGTTACGCAGAACCATTAATTACAGGGTTGGCCAGGACCATATATAGCATATAGCATACATTTACCATGTCTATGACCGTATATTTGGTGACTTCCCTGCCAAAATTACCGTATATATATAAGGTTCTGGCCACCCCTTTTGATTCGCCATTTCAACAGAACTATAAAAGCCAAAGTCCTCTTTCCATTTCCATCTTGAAAGGAATTGAAACGGGACTCGTTGTGAAAGCTGGATGGCACGCTTTGCGGTGTGCTGGCCGTGGGGGGAGCCTGCACGCTGGCAGAGCTGTGTGGATTTGCAGATGCAGTGAAGCCATGCCCTATCAGTGATCTCGTGAGAGATCTCATGAGAGATGGTAGCATCAGTGATCTTGTGAGAGATCTGATGAGGGATGTGATGTCATGATATTGAAAAAGCACAAAAGGACCCAAAGGATCCTGACACCTACTCCTGCAAAGGCTTGGGTCTCTTGATGCTTAAGCACTTATAATTGCTAAAAGCGTGTGTCCTTTTGACATCAATCATTGCCATGAGTACCGTTTATTATGTGCTTTTAGAATGTTGCCGCAGGTTTTATATGGAATATGGATGTGTGGGTGAGCGTGTAGGTGTAGGTGTATCGTTGATATGTGTGTGAAACAAGCGGCATCCGTTGAGCATCACCAGCCCTTTGTTGTGTGCCTCAGTCATTTTAATAGCACTCGGAATGGCAATTCTGGGGGCTTACAATCAGGCAGCAGGAGCCCTGCATAACCTTCCTGGCTCTAAATAGGCTGCATGTCACACACACACACGCACACACACACGCACACACGCATACACACAGACACAAATATACGCAGGCATGTTTACGTGCCAGCCAGCTTTTCACAAGAGACGCAAAACACAAGCATGCATGCATACCTAATAACTCAACACACACACACACACACACAAACACACACACACACATGCACACACACACATGAACACACACACACATGAACACATATGTAGGACTTTGAGCGTGAGCTGGTGTGCTACAGAGTGGCTTGCGCTGGAGGGTGCGCCAAACGTGACTTACGTCCCAAAACTACCACCCACGTGCTGGTCGACAAGCTGGATAAGACAAGTAACAAGATTCAGTTGGCACGAGAGAGGTGAGAGGGTCAGGGTTCATGTTGGCACGAGGGAGGTGAGAGGGTTAGGGCTCATGTTGGGCGGTGGTTTTTTCATGCAAACATGTGTACCTGGTAA
>Ga0307966_1002003_pt1 | contig 15727 bp, 19 predicted proteins | sample OrgLakmetagen646_FD_203141 | JGI IMG/M metagenome (GOLD analysis project Ga0307966, IMG submission 203141) | Saline water microbial communities from Organic Lake, Antarctica - #646 | ecosystem: Environmental > Aquatic > Non-marine Saline and Alkaline > Saline | place: Antarctica: Organic Lake... | reverse complement strand
TCCTGAGAAAAGCCTACTGCAGTTGAGAGCAGCAGGCGAAAGGTGAGCAAGAGAGGATGGAGAGCTGGAGAAAGCATGAGAGAAGGAGCTGTGTACAAAACCGGTGTCAAGGCCGGGGCTGTGCCCTTGATATCGCTTAATTCATAACCTTCAGCAATTTTTACATAGTTAGGATTGGATCTGATCAGCTTTGCTGCTTCCTATGTTGGATTGCAGTTGACCAGCCATATTTCGCTCTCTGTCTGTCTATGCCGAGTTTCCCGTTGCTCCTCATAGGGGTTCTGGCAGGCTGGACGGTGCCACTGTTCTGATTGGTTAGTACTTGGTCGGGCATCATGGTTGTGATAACAACCAATTTGCATAAGGCAATCCCAATCCCAATGGTAAATGCAAATGTGCTGCATTGAAACATACCTTGCTCGTGGTCGGATTTTACTTCATCCGTTCTTTTCTTGCTATGGGGTGTCCGACAATTTCGCAGCAAGGATCTTGAAGATCCGCTATGTGCCTGTTGAAGAAGTGGTGCGTGTTCTACGTCGGCACGTCCCTACGTATACGATCCTTGCGTGCAGTTGGAACCTTGCTTGCACATTTTAAGGATGCTTTTATATGGTATTGAAGGGCCCATTCCTCAATGGCACTAGGCTTCCAGTGGAGAGAAGAAACACAAAGAAAGAGTCAGCAAAAAGCAGAAAGCAATCCCATTGGCAGGTGCGAATGCATGCGCTTGAACATACCTTGCTTGTGATCAGAATTTACTTCACCCGGACCTGATTCTGTATAATGTGGTTTCATACTTTAGTTCACTTCCACGCTAAAAGCTTCATACTTTAGTTCACTTCCACGCTAACCGCTTGGTGCATTGCATTGCAAAGGGTCTCTTTTGTTTCAAGGTTCGTGTTGAGCAGAATAGATGCTAGACATTACTAAAAATGCAAAAACGTTCAACCCTTCAGGGAAAGTGATAAAGATAAGTGGCTAACTAATGAAGAGTTACAAGGTGATCCAGACGTCTGCCACATGCAGCGCATTCATAGCAAAACCTAGTCAGCCGCGCCGCCTTTGTCCTGCAAGACCCACTGATCATGGACAATGACCGCCTATGTCCTGCAAGACCCGAGCCGCGCATTGGTCAGCACCAATCATCACCAACGGCACACCGTTGCCGGGCCTTGAACTTGCACCGACAAGGTAAAAGCCATCAACACCCGTTTTTGCGCCTGGCCTGAATAGAGCAAGCTGTTGCAAGCTGTGCGAGAGCCCAAAGACGGCGCCATGCTCAATAGAATACCTGTAGGGAGCAGGAGAGAAGACACTGGTCACGTCATGTCCACACAAGATGGACGCAATTCTTTCACGCCTGGCCATACCTCATGTTTCTCTTACTGAGCATCACCATGTCTCCTGGGTCCTACACCTCTTCCCCACGGCGCTTGTCTGCCCTAGCTTTCCTTTTGTTGTTGCACAGAATGATGCACTTATGCATGCTTAGAGTTGGCCAAAAAACACACATTTCTACATATTTCTGGTGCATATATATGGTATATCAGCAAAAAAATTTCTGTTTATACGGTCACATACGGTGTGTGTATACGATTTAAGCCAAAGCCGTGCAGGCTGGATGCGCTGGTGCTTCCAACCTTTCCTTTTCTTCTCTCTGTGCAAGCAGCTTCCGCACACTATCCCTCCTCAATAACGCAGGGTTTCAAACATGCTGAGATGGTGGTACACATGCACACATGCACACCTGCGCTTCCATTCCTCCGGCCCAATTGTGAATTCATGGAGGACATGGCTGAATAAGTCTGAACAAAGGCCTTCTTCCTTAAAGGTCCTTGCAATCGCGTCGCGGCCAGCATCAAGCAGTTGCGCTTGGTCAGCTAGTGGAGCCTGAGCAGCAATGTGCGACAGTCAGATGCACGCAAGTTTGTTCTTGAACTTGCGTATTGTGTGGGTTTGAACGCGCCTGATCTTGTGTGCGTGCATGTGCGCGTATGTTTTGTGTATGTGTGAGGTGCGTGTGCGTGAATGTGTCGGTAAGTATAAGTTCATAAGTTCGCGTGTGCGTTTATGCGTGTATGTATGTGCTTGTGCATCAAACGGAGTTTGTGTTACGTGGGTAATAAGTACCCAGTAATATAGAGAATTGACATCCAATCAATAACCCTTTTCCCGATGTAACATTGGTATCGAAGCTTTGGCTGAGTGGACAGCGGCCGGTGCGTTGAAGCGCACCGCAATTTCGCGAGAGGTCCTCAGTTCGAACCCGGGTGGGGGCGATTTTCGGTTATCCGATTTCGGGGATGGTCAAAAGAAGAAAGTGCGTGAGAAGATAACATCAGTCGCTACCCCGCCTAGCAAGAACCAAAGACAGGAAGCCTGAGAAGCCTTGATGGTGAGCCATGGCAATCCGAGGACGGATTGAGCCAAGGGGGGAGGAGTGTTACGTGGGTAATAAGTACCCAGTAATATAGAGAATTGACATCCAATCAATAACCCTTTTCCCGATGTAACAGTTTGGACAAGAGTAGTACTTGGCCTAGATTTATTGCACTCTAGGCATAAATCTGCTTCTGTACAATATCAATTTCTATTTTACATTTTGCGCAGTGTTGATTGACAGCATATCACGTTTAAGCCAATAAGCGCTTTTGCACGGCATTGTTGTCTGCTCACATAAACAAAGTTACAAGGCATTTTTAGACATGTTTTTTAGCGCATAACATTGTTTATCACCAAGTTCGTCGCTTTGTTGCTCCTAATATTTGGAAGATGTTTCCTTCATTGAAGTGCATCGTGACTACGGAAGGACGTGAATAAGTTCATTGAAGTGCACCGTGAATAAGCAAGGACGGGTCGTTTAGTTACTGAGGATTAGTACTCATAAATCACCATTGAAGATACGTCACTAGACTCCAGTCACCCTAATCTGTTCTTGGACATTCTGGTATGAAACGAGTACGAAGAAACAGTGAAACAATTCTCCTTTATAAGTGTCTGTTGATCACAGACATCTTGATGTCTATCTTGAACAGAGGACAAATGTTGGAACTCAATCTGGTGCAAACTCTCCAAATTCACGCACCTGCTGCAAATTGGCAACAGGCAGAAGGATCATTAAAGAATCACCTGTAAGTAGAGAGGAAGTTTGCCTCATCAAAAAAGGTTTGTTCTTGCAATAAAATGCCCCTTTGTGAAAACACCTGTGGAAAGTTGGCTGTCATAAAATGCACAGCACACAAATGCACAGCACACAAATGCACAGCATACAAATACACAGCACACAAATGCACGATGCGAGCACACACAGACAGTGTGCCAACATACAACTGTTTGAGGCCACAAAAGCACCAAGAAGGTGAGAGAAGGCAGTGGAGCTTGTAGGAAGTGCTGGTCGGCAAATTAAGTCATACAAATGTACGCTCATTCTCAGACAATCTAGAAGCCACACCCAATAAGAAACACGTTCAACGCCCTGATTCATGCACTCTCTTGCTTGCTTGCAAACAGGACATAAGTGCCTCCAATCAACCTTTTTATTAATGATGATAACTCACAGCCAGAAGGAGCAGCACTGCGGTCGGTGCATGCCGGTCTGTGGCAGTAAAAATTAGGCCTGCGAGTGTTGTACAAACATGCTGTTCGATTTGGGTGTGAATGGTGAGGACGTAGGGCTGGTGCACATAAGAATTATTGAGAAGCCCGTTGTGACGCAGGTTACTGTACGCAGGCTGAGACAATTACGCCATTTTAATAACAAATAAATAACAACTAAACAACAACTAAATAACCACTGAATAACAACTAAATAACAACAAAATAACAACAAATCAACAACTAAACAACAACTTAACAACATACGAGTGCTGCTCAGCCTCCAACAACATGATCGGCCTCAAACAAGATAATGTGATACAACATACGAGTGCTGCTCGGCCTCTAACGACATGATCGGCCTCTAACAACATACGAGTGCTGCTCGGCCTCAATTGCCACATGGTACTCCAATCGATGAACCCCAGGAACATCCAGAGCCCAGAGCTTGTGTTAGATGCCCGAGTCTGTACTTGAACAAAAAGCACGTTATAATATTACATACGCCCGTCTCACATCAAATCTCACCCCCTCAGTGTGAGTCAAGGAGGGTTGGGCAACAACACAATCTGAAGTCGCAGCAAGCAGACAGTTCTTTTTAACAAGCTTTTCTCCAGCCCAGAATCACAGAATCACAGAAAGAAAAGAAAAGAATAACTACGCAGGCAGTAAAAACCACTCCCCACATTGATTAAGGAAAAGTAAGCCACTTTGGTACCAAGTACCGTAAAACTCCTTTACCGGCAGACAAAAAAAGGCCCAGTCAGAGAGGTCCAACAGAGTACCAAAAGGAAGAAAGAAGTCACAGAGAGACTGGAGTACCAGCCTCAAACAAGCAAGAGCACCAGGCACAGACATGTCACACTGTTCCACACATCTCAGGCTCGCACTGTTTCACGCACCTCAAACTCACACTGTTTCACACACCCCAGGCTCGCATTGTTTCACACATCTCAGAATCACACTGTTTCACGCACCTCAGGCTCACACTGTTCCACACACCTCAGGCTCACACTGATTCGCGCACCCCAGACTCACACTGTTCCATGCACCTCAGGCTCGCACTGCTTCACGTACCTTGGAAGCAGTGTGTCCGCGCTGCCTGCTCGTTCCCAGCTTTGCTCGCCCTTGTCTGTTTTGTTGCCATGCGTGCGTCAGGAAGCACAAATGTTGGTAGTCTCCAAATCCAAGGCAGCAGCAATAGGCCACACAGAGGCACAATTGCGGGTTGTCTCCAGATCTAAATTAGAAACAACAGGCCACACACACTATGGAAGGACATGCAACGAGGGCCAATTGTGCCACGTACTTGATACAAAGACGTTATGGAAAGACAATATGGAAGGGCATACAACGAGGGCCAATTGTGATACGTACTTGATACAAGACGTTATGGAAAGACAATATGGAAGGACATACAACAAGGGCCAATCCTGACACGTACTGGATACAAAGACGTTATGGTGCAGCAGCGACGAGGGCAGCTGGGTATCCAAGCACAGGTTGTACTCAAGCACTGATGCGCTGAAGTCCAGAGAAGCAATCCGTTGTTGCTGTTGGGCTGCCGAAGGGACGTCTTCTTTTAACAGCTCGTAGGAAAGGGGGACGTCACTTCGCACGGAGGAAGACGAAGAGCACGTTTGTAGAGCATAATGAGAGGCATTTACATGTAAGGTTGGCCAGAGCCATATATATATATTTGGTGTATATATTTACGGTATTCTTGGCAGGGAATATAACCAAATATATGGTCATATACGGTGTACATATATGGTTCTGGCCATCCCTGGATACATGTCATCCCATTCTTGAGTATGTCCTTTACCGGCAACTTGGCAACTAGAGGACTGGAGTAACAGGGAGCAAGAGCGCAAACGTAACATTGAAAGGGAGGGGCAAACATTGAGAGCCAAGTCTTGACCCATTCTTTATAAAAGCCGTTTATGAAATTGGAGGGTATGTGGTTGAGTACACAAGCAGCAAACGACACGGCAATGGCAAAAGAAGCTGCAGCGCGGAGACACATACAGCAACATTTCCCCCCACGCACACAACACTTATCACGCACGCGCACACACGCACACCTACACACACATATGCACACGTGCACACTCACACACACGCACGCACACACACACACACACACACATACACACACACATAAAACACACGTGCACAACACACCTGTTTGAAACACACACATCTGCTGCCAGCTCCTCGCCGCTCTCCAAAACCACACCAGTGACGCGCTGCCTTCCTTTCCCTTGAGCTGCTGTGGTGGTGACACGGACGACCTTGCATGATGTACGAATGTTCACCCCCAGCTCCACAGCCACATCAGCGAGAGCTTGTTTGATCTGGAGTAATAAAATGAGCTGATCTGGACTGGTGAGTAGAAAAACTGCTCTGGATACGACAGCTGTAAGGGTTAAATGGCTATGACTCTGTACATAAACATGCCTATCACTTCTTGAAAAGTGCAGCATGTTTGCTTTGCTGGGGTGCATGGGTGCTTGCAAGCAAGGGAAGGCACGCACATGCGAGTGCGTGCTACTTGCACACAGGAACACCATCTTCATTGCCACTCACTGTTTGAAAGCCACCTATCGGATAGCACACACCTGCACGTCATTGCAAACGACAACACATTGTTGAGAGTGGGCATATAAAAGAGCTGCCTCAAATACACCGACTGCCGAAGAAACACATATACACAGCCACCCATTGGATAGCACACACCTGCACGTCATTGCAAACGACAACACATTGTTGAGAGTGGCCATATAAAAGAGCTGCCTCAATAACACCGACTGCCAAAGAAACACATACACACAGCCACCCATTGGATAGCACACACCTGCACGTCATTGCAAACGACAACACATTGTTGAGAGTGGGCATATAAAAGAGCTGCCTCAATTACACCGACTGCCAAAGAAACACATACACAAAGCCACCCATTGGATAGCACACACCTGCACGTCATTGCAAACAACAACACATTGTTGAGAGTGGGCATATAAAGGATCTGCCTCAAATACACCGACTGCCAAGAAAACACACACAAAGGAGTTGCTCAATTTGATACACCAAATGGCAAAGGAATACATGGTACACATTAGACAAATTGATATACACGTGACACAATAGAATAGGATACACACAAAAAGCGCACGTTAACAGGAGTTGCACCATTTGCGTCTCCAGCCTGGCCCACTCTACCAAACCCATTTGCGATAACTTTGTTGCTGTCATTCATGGCTTTGGTGTCCGCATGCATCATAAAAGGAGTATAGTAGTGTAATAGCATAATAGTATAGTTGCGTATAATACGCATATGTAGGGTTGGCCAGAACTGTATATATACACCGTATATGACCGTATATTTGGTGATTTCCCGGCCAGAAATACCGTATATACACCGTGTATCATGGTTCTGGCCAACCCTAAGCATATGCTATGACCAAAATCACTGCCAGCTGTGCATCAAGTGATGCCGAGGGTAGCACTAGATGAGAGGCCTTCCCTACCGTCTGTGAGCTCTGTGGCGCAAAGTAAGCTGAACACGCCAGGCGCTGAATAAGGAGAGAGGCCGACATACCTGCAACAACGCACGGTTGGTGGTGCAGCTTTGTACATTGTTTTCGAAAAGAAATGTGTAGGGCTAAGTATACAGTTGAAAAGAAATGTGTAGGGCAACAATTTCCCAGAGGGGACTATCTGACATTGAACCTGGCATACAAGCTGTACGTGGTACTTGATGGTCACAAGGATTCCATAACACCAAACATCGTGTGATTTGGTGGAGTGGGTGACCTGCTGTGAAGATTTAGTGGCAAAAGGTAGGGTCCACACCAATTTAAATTAGACATGGGCGCCGGAATGGGCAACACTAATACTCAACTGCTGAACATGCCCATTTGAGGGGTCAGTTGCCCCCCTCTGACAATTTTCACACGTGTTTTTGAGTGTGTGTTTTGATGTGTGTGTGTGTGTGTGAGTGTGTGTGTGTACGTATGTGTGTGTACGCATGTGTGCGTATGTATGTGTGTGTGCGTGCGTGTGTGTGTGTGCACTGTAACATGCGAGGGATGCGCAAGGCAAGCAAAGGAGGGCTGGCTGCAGTTCATGGCTACATCACTGGGAAAAAATACGTGTTCTGCCGTGCTGTGGACGAGTTCCAAAAGTTTGAGCTGACGGACTATATGGTGTGCAACGGATTTACAGTTGAGGCATAACATCAATGACGGACAGGCACCTGAGAGACAGCATGCAGGCTGCTAGTGCTTCATGGAAAAACCTACAGATCTTGAAAGATGTATGGAAACACTTACAGACCTTGAAAGCTTCATGAAAAACTTACAGATCTTGAAAGCTGAGCAAAGCTTGAATGCGCGGATCTTTGAACCGCTTGCGGAGCCTGTGCAAATTAATAAGTGATTGCATCAAAAAGATCATGAAGACAAACCACGGGCAACTTTGATTTTTTAGAATACAGTTGCTCTTGCAAACTTTCCCTTATGAGCAATGTCTCTTGATATGATCCGTTTTTTCTCTACGCTCCAGGTTCTATATCAACCGCAGCCAACACATTAACGATTCCTGTCCTTTTCTAATCTATGCATTTTCTTCATTCTTCCACTTCCTCCAGCACACTCCTAAGACAAAACCTTTTCCTCAGAAGGGGTATTCCCCAAAGCAAAACCGCAATTTGCCCACACGAACTAACTGACCCTCTCAATTTTACCTTTTATTGTGCTGCCCCAATAACTCGGCAATGTCAACTGCATTGTAATAGTTGTCACAGAAAGGACACAGATAAAAAAGGCATGCTGGGAACACAAGGTCTGCAAATATCCAACCTTAAAACGAACCTGTATGTGTTTGTGTGTGTGTGTGTGTTTGTGGTGTGTGTGTGTGTGTGTGTGCGTGTTTGTGTGTCCTCTTTTCACGCATAAATTTCAGGCAGATACCCATGCAATGTTGTTTGGTTGGTGCCAGTAGGAGTGATGCCTTTTCTAATCAGCAGCAGCTGCACAGTGATAAAGCGCCGTGGCGTACTCATAACGCCAAAATAGAAGTGAGGAAACCCTCTCTGATAAGATCAGCAACTTTTCCAGCAGCAGCAGCAGCAGCACACACGTAAAGTTGAGTGGTGTACGTGCAAGCAGTGCACAAAGTAAAGGGGACAAATTTCCCATGCATCTCCTCGCAAGCAGCAGCAGTAGAGAGCCCCTAACTTAAATAAGCCCAAAGCATATACACAGCTGTGCCATGTGCATGCATACACAAAACGAGGGGAGCACAATTCCCATGCATCTCCTCGCAAGCAGTGGTTAACGTGAACTTTCAAGATGACAAAATCCCTAAACACAGCACAAGATGACTAACTTACTTTCCTAAACAAAAGATGACAAATGACAGATTTACCTTACCAGCACAAGATGACTAGCTCACTTTCTTAAACAAAAGATGACAAATGAAAGACTCACCTTCCCAACACAAGATGACTAACTCAATTTCCTAAACAAAAGATGACAAACGACAAATTCACCCTACCAACACAAGGTGACAACATTATTTTCTTAAACAAATGACGACAAATAACAAATAACAAATTCACCTTCCCAACACAAGATGACAAATTCACTTTCCTAAACAAAAGATGACAAATGACAAATTCACCTTAACAACACAAGATGACAAATTCACTTCCCTTAACACAGCACACCCTCACCTTGTCCAAGCAGTGGCAGCAGGCGTCGAAGATCTAAGAAGTCAAAGATGTTATCAAAATCCCTCTTTATAAACTCCTCTACCCCAACCTGCAATGAAGGCCGCAAAACAAAGGGGGTTGCGAACGACACGTATTGTTCAACTGCATTTTCACATGTCTGTTTAAACTTTAGGCGCGTACACCATACGCAAAAATGGCACATGATGATGTATGCCTCTACCCCAACCGCATTCTTGCAATGAGGGCCGCAAAACAAAGGGGGTTGCAAACAACACGTATTGTTCAACTGCATTTTCATATGTCTGTTTAAACTTTAGGTGCGTACACCATACGCAAAAATGGCACATGATGAGGCATGCCTCTACCCCAACCTGCATTCTTGCAATTAAGAGTGCAAGACATAGGGGGTTGCAGATGACTGTGTCGTACAATTGTATGATGATCTGACTTCTAAATCGTAGGCACGTACGCTATATGCAACAATGGCATATGATGAGGTTTGCCTCTACCTCAAGCTGCATTCTTGCAATGAAGGCCGCAAAACAAAGGGGCTTGCGAATGACATGTGTTTTTCAGCTGTATTTCCACATGCCTTTCCAAACCTTGGACACGTACACCATACGCAACAATGGCACATGATGAGGTATGCCAGGGAGGAACATACATCGTGAAGCACGGTTTTGGCCAGTCCCCAATTGGCATTTAAACGCCAACCAAGCAGTTCAGCATGGCAAGTGCGGCTCAGATGTGTACAATGTAATAGACTGTGAGGGTGTGAGAAAGGCCGAGGCAAGTGCACCTCAGGTGTGTGCATTGTGATGGGCGGTGTATGTGTTAGAAAGGTGAAGACAGTGTGTCCCAGGTGTGCGCATTGTGATGGGCTGTGTGGGTGTAAGAAAGGCGAGAAAAGCGTGCCCCAGATGTGTGCAATACAATAGGCTAATAAGGTGTAAGATAGGCGAGGCAAGTGTGCCCCAGATGTGTGCAATGTATTAGGCAGTGTGGGTGTAAGAAAGGCGAGGAAAGTGTGTCCTAGATGTGCACATTGTTGGGCTGTGTGGGCGTAAGTTAGAACTGGCCGTTCCTTGGCGTGTTTGCATTAAGCAGCCACTCAGTGCAGCTCATTGGTGCAACTTTAAACTATGGAACTTGGCACTGCAGTGCGGTTTGTTATGGCCCTGTGGGCATCGACACCCACCTCCCTTTACCAGACAAATCAAAGGTGAAGTGCGTGAAGGGCAAGCCTTCAAACTATGTATAGGCTTAGAGCAATGCAGTGTGGTTTGTTGTGGCCCTGTGGGCACCAACACCCACCTCACTCTACAAAACATGTCAAAAGAGGACTGCATGAAGGGCAAGCCTTCAAATTTGCATCTCACCCGTACCTCAAGAGCAGCACGAGCTTGTGCTAACCACGACACGTAAGCGCGCCCCGCTCCATCCTCTACACCTGCACACACACACACACACGCACAACATACATAGGTTGGCCAAAACCATATGACGCCCCATCCTCTAAACCTGCACACACAACAAACGTAGGTAAGGTTGGCCAGAACCATATGACGCTCCATCCTCTACACCTGCACACACACAACATACGTAGATAAGGTTAAGGTTGGCCAGAACCATATGACGCTTCATCCTCTACACCTGCACACACAACATACGTTCATATAGTTGGCCAGAACCATCTGTGCACACCGCATTGTATATGACCGTATGTATGGCAAATTCCCTGCTATAAATGCCATTATGTACACCATATATATGTATGTATGCGTGGTTATAGCCAACCCTAGGACACACACCAACAAGCAAGCCTACATAGGTGACGAAGGTAATCCAAAGAAAGATTTGTAGCAGCAGCAGTCTTCGCAGCTAAGATGTGCCTCTGACCTGTTAAGGAAAATAATGCTGAAAATACTGTGCAGCCATGAAGGAAGGCAGTGACTTGATCGCACCCGGTTCGGGCAGCCCCCCAAAAAACTCACGTTCCATTTGCTTGAGCATCAGCGGCAAGTCGTACAGTAGGTCTAGGTAGCCTCCCAAAGCGCCTTTACGGGCAGGTGCAGGAGTCTGTGCTTGGTCTGAGTGGTTGCCAGAAGACGAAGAGCTACTCTCTGTGCGTATGAGTGATGCATGATATGCGTGTGTGCGTGTGTGTGCGTGCGTGCAAGGGCCTATTCTCTGCATGTATGTGTGTGTATGCGCGCATGCATGAGTGTAATAAGTAGATCACAGTTCCAAACAATCGTGGATACAAGGTGTTCAGGCTCAGCGCTCCGCCGTCAAGTTGGTGGCATAGTTTAAACAGGTCTGTGAGAGGGGATACATGACCTGCTCTACACTTAAACACTGCTGCCGCTCACTTTACAATTTGTGTGTGTGTGTGTGTGTTTAATAACTTTTTATGTATGTATGATAGCATAAAACTTTCTATGTATGTGTGGTAGCAAAATACAGGGTCTGGCTGGTGTAAGCACTCGCTTGAAACCTTTCCTCGATGCTTGCTCACAAGCGTCCTGACTTAATGTACATTTTCCGTGACACTGGAAGGGTGGCCTAAAGGCCTGCCAATGTCAGAAATAAGACCAGGCCTTGGAGCAGCTCTATGTGCTTGCCGTGAAATAAGGCACTGTGTTCTTCACTGCCACGTGCATGGTGACAACGAGGTCCAGTTAGGGTGGGAAATAATTTTATAGGTTGCAATTAATCCCATGCTGAGCAAAATAAGGAAGGATGCCAAAAGGCGGCACACAACTACCTTCTCGTGCTTCTGTGCACACTCACCTGTCGGCTGGAACCACACCCGGTATGCGGCCGGCTGGACCCTCTCTACTTGCACACGTGCTTCCAGGCACGTGCCCAGCGACGCGAATGTCTGTGCCGTTGACCACAGTCATAATGTGTGTATCAGTCAAACACCTTAAAGGTTTATCAGGGGTGCAAGTCACAGGGGCCGCACGAAACAGGAAAGCCAAAGGTTGTTTTGGCTGTCTTGTTTCGTGCGCTGGCAACTTAAGTCGACATAAAACAGAACAGCCGAAGGTTGCTTGATCACACATCCCACACATTGGTCACAACACTCAAGTCCCATCAGCGCATCCCTCAGTGAAAGAGCTAACGGCTAACACCCTTCCAACTTCCAACCCATGTGGACCACAGATCAGCAGCTGCTCCAGGACATTAAGGCCTTGGCCATGATCTGTGCAAGCGTGCAACTAAGGGTTTGGTCTAACTGAACAAGATCTGCTCACAACGTTGCAGACTTTGTAAATTGGTACACCTTTTTGTACACTTGCATAGGTACACTTGCAATAACGCGTCAAACTTGAACACCTCTTGAAGACACAAAACGGAAATTTAACACCACTTGCAGTCCTCCTGGTGGACTATAAATTAAGACGTGGATCACATGTGTGTGCACCGCTTTTTTGGCGCTTGCTCACCTCTTCATACACCCGTAAGAACGCAAGCAAACTTGCACACCTCTTCGTACACATGTTAGAGCGCAATCACACTGCACACAGCTTCAAGCACTTGCTCACCTCTTCATACACTTGGGGGAATAGGAGAAGACTGGGGCCGGTGTCAAACCTGAAGACACCACGCTCAGTATGCACGTGCTGGCTCTGACACCTTCCCCCAACCTGGGATCATGGAGGTTGGTATTGTGGCGTTGCTTGTAGCTATCATACACATCAGACATCCGTACACAAGCCACTAACGTCTCAAATGAGCAAATGAGTCAAGCACACACACACACGCGCGCACACACACACACACACACACACACACACACACACACACACACACATGTACATACACATGAAACCTTGCTGCGTGCTGAGCAAATCCTACATATCATTTTGGCGTCTGCGCACCTCTTCATTTTGTTCGAGCAGCGTAACTTTTACACCGGCCTTTGCAAGCTTGCATGCAGTTGTGAGGCCTCCGATGCCACCTATCCAAATTGGTTAGAGGGTTTGGTAAGCTGCTTTTGTAGGTTTGGTGCGTGCGTGGTGTTTTGTGTGATGTGCGAGTGCGAGCGCACGCGAACGTATGTGCACTGTTCATGTGTGTGTGTCTGTGTGTGTGAGTACGTGTGTGTGCTTGTGTGTGTGCGTGCATATGTATGTGTGTTTGGGTGTGTGTGTGTGTGAGTGTGTGTGTGTGTGTGTGTGTGTGTATGTGTGAGTGTGTTGTATTTGTGTGTGTCTTTGGGTGTGCACACGCACACAGCGCGTGCCAGCCCCTGGTTACCTCCCACAACCACGGCATGATGAGCACTTGCTTGCACTCTCCTGACACGCCTCGGGGCTCTACCACAATCTAGCCTTACTCCCGCATTTTGTTGAAGATCCCTGGCAATCATGGTTGTCTAGACTTCCATTCTAGTTATATTTAAAAGGTTGCCTGAAAAGTGTTAGTTTCATTTGAATGCTTAAAGCTGCAATTGGAGTCTCTGCAGCAGGACTTCCCCAAAGGCTGGCCCTTCCCAGCATATACAGCAGAAAAGCAAAGCCTATGATGATGAGGGGTGCTGCTTCCTTAGGCAAGTGGCCTTCATCCAATTTTAGGACCAATTGATTAACTTGGCAAGAATTACTCTTTCCGTCCACTCACTTACTTCTGCCTGTGCCATATGTGTGGTGCCTTTGCCTTGTCTTGCAGGTGCTCCCCAAACAGGCCTCACGGTGAATCCAAAGGAGTACCCAAAAGTAGGGACAAAACTATTTTAGACGAGGAACAAGGGTTTACTTTATGTTTGATCATTTCCTTACGCACTTGTGCGCACATATGCACAACGCGCCCGCACGGACGCACGCATGCATGCGCACACACAGACACACACACAACACACACATGCGCACACGCAACGGCACGTTTGCACGTTCACACTCACACACACGTGTTTGTGCACTCGCACATGCGCAAAGCACACGAATATACTGGCATAAACGCATTCAAACATATGCCTTAATGAACACGCAATGCATGCGCAAATACACAACCTTCAACCAGGTCCGTCGCGACGAGGACCTTGTCGAGGACCTTCACGGTGTTAAAGTGCCTGATCCCTACCGCTTTCTTGAGGACCCTGACAGCCCGGAGACACGTGCATGTGTGTGTGTGTGTGTGTACAGCCAATTGATTTATATTGTGTGTACACTCCTCAACACAAAGACAATGATTGCAGCATCACACATGTGTAGCAGCACTTTCATTCACCATTGGTAAGGACCCTTTTGCATGTGATCGTAGCTTCAGAACACGTGTGCGGTGTGCAAGCAGCAAGCGAGGCACAGTACCTCTCTCCTGTTTCAAATCACTGGGTTTTCAGATCACTTGCATGATGTTTTGACCACTGTAAAGGCAGTTGCAAGTCAGGCACTGCGCGTCATGATTGAGGACAAAGCACAGTCGTGAGCCAGTTATATTCTAGCGGTGCGCACCATTAATGTAATGCGCCATGTACTATAACACCATCCTTCCCTTTGCATCTGTGGATGTAACATTTGCTTTTGAACTTAGTGCAGCGTTTTACACACACTGCACACAAACACACCATCACACCATCCTTCCTTGTGCAGTCGTGGATGCGCAAAACGAGCTCACGTCCAAGGTCCTGCCACAGTGCGAAACCCGAGATAAATTCAAGCAGCTGTTCACGAGGTTCGTGAACAAAATTGTTGGTGTGTGTGTTTTTGTGTGTGTGTGTGTGTGTGTGTGTGTGTGTGTGTGTGTGTGTGTGTGTGTGTGTGTGTGTGTGTGCGTGTGTGTCTGTTTTTGTGTGTGTGTGTGTGTGTGTGTGTGTGTGTGTGTGTGTGTGTGTGTGTGTGTGTGTGTGTGTGTGTGTGTGTGTGTGTGTGTGTGTGTTTGGTTGCCATATAAGCGAATATGGCTGTGCACTCACAGGCAGTAGCTTCATTTGAAAAGCTCCATGTAACGATCCTCTAGAGGCTGGTCAGCCTTTTTGAGCCAAACCCACATTAGAACTAGAACCCTGCCTTTTGTTGTGTTTGCTCTCTTCTGTGCTACTCTCTTCTCTGTGCTGCTCTTTTCTCTGTGCTCTCTTCTCTGTGCTGCTCTTTTCTCTGTGCTCTCTTCTCTGTGCTGCTCTCTTCTCTGTGCTCTCTTCTCTGTGCTGCTCTCTTCTCTGTGCTCTCTTCTCTGTGCTGCTCCCTTCTCTGTGCTCTCTTCTCTGTGCTGCTCTTTTCTCTGTGCTCTCTTCTCTGTGCTTTCTCTTCTCTGTGCTGCTCTCTCCTCTGTGCTCTTTTCTCTGTGCTGCTCTCTTCTCTGTGCTCTCCTACCTGCGCTGCTCTCTTCTGTGCTGCTCTCTTCTCTGTGCTCTCTCTTCTCTGTGCTGCTCTCTTCTCTGTGCTCTCTTAC
>Ga0307966_1002001_pt1 | contig 15743 bp, 19 predicted proteins | sample OrgLakmetagen646_FD_203141 | JGI IMG/M metagenome (GOLD analysis project Ga0307966, IMG submission 203141) | Saline water microbial communities from Organic Lake, Antarctica - #646 | ecosystem: Environmental > Aquatic > Non-marine Saline and Alkaline > Saline | place: Antarctica: Organic Lake... | reverse complement strand
ATGTGTGAGGTCTCAACGGGGCAAATGCCCCAGCCGACGGCTTCCCGTTGGCGCTCTGCGCCACATGGGGCGGCGCTTCGCCCGCCCCAAACCCCACCAGACCAGGGCGCGTTGCCCTGGACCAACCACAGGCCCGTTTGCGCTCATGGCGATCTATCATTTTTCCGCAAAGATGATCTCCCGCAGCACGGGCCGCAGTGCCGTTGCCGCCGCCGCCTACCGGACGGCCGAGCGCATCGAGGACCACCGCCAAGGGCTGGAGCATGATTACTCCAACCGCACGGGTGTCCTGTCCTCTGAAATCCTCGTTCCTGAAGGCACGCCCGATTCATTGAGGGATCGGGCGACCTTGTGGAACGCCGTCGAGGCCGTGGAGCGGCGCAAGGATGCGCAGCTTGCCCGTGAAGTCACTGTAGCCCTGCCGCACGAGCTGAACGACGCACAGCGCGGCGATCTGGTGCGGTCTTTTGTGCAATCCGCGTTTGTCGATCGGGGCATGATTGCAGACGTGGCCCTTCATGCCCCCGGCAAGGAGGGAGACCAGCGCAACCACCATGCCCATATCATGCTGACCACCCGTTCCATCGGCGCAGACGGCTTTGAGGGCAAAGACCGTTCTTGGAACAGCAAGGAGCTGCTGGAGGGCTGGCGCGAGAGCTGGGCCGATCACGCTAACAGCTATCTGCGCGAGATCGAGGCGGCGCGTGAAATCGACCACCGCAGCTTAGAGGCGCAGCGCGACGAAAAGCTGGACCTCAAGGAGCAGGCGCACGAGCGCGGCGACGAAAAGGCCGCGCATGAGCTGGAGATCGAGGCTGTAGAGCTGGACCGTGACCCGCTGCCTGACATTGGTTGGAAGGCGTGGGGTATGGAGCGCCGCGGCATCCATACCGCAGCCGGCGATCTATGGCGCGAGGCGCGTGGCCGACTGGAGGACGTGCGCGAGCTGGTCAGCGGATTGCGGGAGCGGTTTGCCGATACCTACGTCAAGGTGCGCGATGTGGCCGAACAGTCGCTCGGCGGGCTGGCCGAGGCCCTGCGCGGCGCCGACTTTACCGCGCTCAAGGAAACCAACGATTATGTCAGGGAGCAGGAGCGTGAGGCCGAGCGCAGCACCGAAAAAGAGCGCGATATCGGCATTGATCGAGAACGAGGGCACAGCCTTTAGGATATTGTTTGAGCTGGGAAGGTAGTGGTGTCGGCGGCGGGACTCGAACCCGCAAGGACTAACCAGACGCTTTCAAAATATCCTCAGAGAAGGTACTTTGAAAGACGCCCGCGTTTACCAATTTCGCCACGCCGACATGGGTAGGGTGCGCCACTTGGCGCAACGGAGACCTCTAAACTTATCGCTTCACCGGGTTAGAGCTTGCGGTAGTTCCTGTTTCCGGATGTTCGCATAGCCTATTCAGGAAGAGCTCGGCGGAAACCGAGATTCGCATCACGCAGCGCACCCATGCCATAAGTATAGCACGTGCATCAAGTAATGTCAATAGCCACTTGCCAAAAGGTTTGCCATCATTTTTTGAACATTTTGGCGGGCGGCGTAACCCGGTGTATGTATATCATGGGTATGTATTCTTTAGTATTGATAAATGTGTATGATTGTTATGTATATATAGTAAGACACACTGTCTGTTAGATTTGTCGTATGGTTGCGCCGTCAGGCTTGGGAGATGGATATGTCGGAAGTTGCACAAAAATGGGGAGACGCCGTTGCAGGTCGCGGGTTCTCACAAACTCCTAACTATCTGTTATTTATAAATCAATTCATAGATAAAGAGAACCATCTTTCGCCGTTAGAACTTCTTATTCTGGTGCAGCTATCCGGCTCGTGGTGGAAAAAAGACGAGATGCCGTTTCCATCTATGCGGACACTGGCAATCCGCTGTGGGACGTCTGAGCGGCAGGTATTGCGTGCCATTTCCCACTTGGAGGAATTGACCCTTCTCAAGCGGGTAAAGCGCCGGACCAAAGGTTTGATCGCGTCCAACGCTTACGATCTGTCACCTCTTGTCGAGATGTTGCAGGAAGTGGCAAAAATGTATCCAAACGAGTTCCCGCGTAATGTTCGCCCCGGACCCCGAAAAAGTGACAGTGACGCGCAGTCCTGAGCGAGACCATAGGTATCGAGCGAAGGGCGGATTATGTCTCACTCAGGCCATTGCTGGGCTGCATAGCCATCTCGTGTTTGCAGAGTTGTGTGGCCCCGTATCACCCACGCCCTCCCCGCTATATGGGGTGGGCGCTTTGTTATTTCGTATTCAGCATGGCGTCCCGTAGGATTGCGTTCATGCGGGATTGGTAGCCCTTGCCCTGCGACTTGAGCCATGCCAGCACATCGGCATCCACGCGGGCTGTGATCTGCTTTTTGACGGGACGATAGAACGCACCGCGCTGCATCCCTGATAGCTGTGCCTCCGTCAGCTTTGGAATGTCGTCATAGTTGATCTCTTCATCTGGCATAGTCGCCAGCCGCTTGAGATTGTCCTCTTGCGCTTCCGTCAAAGGCGGAAGCGTGTCGAGTGTGTGTTTAACCTTCTTCATATCGCATCCTTTCTCTACGTGTTGCGACCCGTGCCGAGATAATGCGGATCACCTCCACAGGTTCGTCAGTCGGGCCTTCTTCTGTATATGTGTGAGCGACCAAAATAACGGCCACATTGCCGACCTGACCCAAGGTCTGCCATCGCTGTTCCCCGTCTTCGATCCGATCCTGCACAGACAGGTGCAATGGGTCGAGAAACACACGGGCAGCAATCTCAAAGCTGAGGCCGTGATGCTTGCGCTGGTTGGAGAGGTTTTTGTCCTCATCCCATGTGACGTGGGGTTCTGTCATAGGCGAATCATAACTACAAAAAAGTAGTTATACAAGGGATGCGATCTTGTTGGAAATGTGTTCACTACGCTTAGTTGCGGCGCTCATGTGCTGGCTGCAAGGTAAGAACCAATGTGAATATTGAGGTAATATTGCTGTCTAGGGGTTTAGAATACCGATATCTGTCATGCCTTTGCTAACAAAAAGAAAAAACCTCGGGCATTACACCCGAGGTCAAAAGTGTCGCGACATTTTATTCTCCTGAACCGCTTGCTTCGAAGTAGCGCTGTAGGATCATGATTACCCGTAGCACGTTTGCGGTCCAGATTGCGGCGGTCCCTGTGCTGATCGCCAGTGCCGCCGACGCCTCCTGTTCTTGTGAACATTGTTAGCCATGATGGCCTCCTTTGTTTGGTTTCGCTGCGCAACCTTTCGGCTACAAGACACAATATGACCAACAAATCGCCTCACCGCAAGCGTCGTAATGACGTAAAAATTGAGTATGAAGAACATAACTGCATAACCCCACCCCATCGGCTCGACCATGCAGACTTGAGGTGTGAGTGATCGTAAATATGCGCCCTTATGGGGTGGTTGAGTAATTTTTATGTTGCTGCGCCGTCACCGTTACGTTACGCCGGATTATCATTTCTATGGGACAAGAAGCATGACAAAGAAAAGAAAAAACCTCGTTGTATCGGATTCGTTCAACCGAAAGCTGGAGATTCTGACGGAGATTAGCGGGGCCCCAACAGAGGCCGAAGCGTTCAGACGCGCCATTGATCTGTATGTAAGGCTGATGAAAAAACAGCTCGCAGGTGCGCAGATCGAGGTTGTAGACGTATCTTCAGGTCAAAAGAACATCGAAGACCCGCTCTATGATCTTTACAACGTGAGGCGAGCATCAAGCGAGACCATTGCTCAGCTTGGGCTAAGCCAGGAAATGATTGAACGATCTGGCACGCACCTGACGCTTGCATAAGCCCTTGCCATTTATAAGCTTCTGAAACTACCTTCCTGTCGGTTAGCTAGGGGGGTAGATTTTGGCGGAAGCAACACCACAGCAGGTAGCTCAGTTGGCTGCCGACGTAATCGAGCTCAATAATAAAAATGAGAGCGATTATTATCATCATGATGACAATAACCAGACAGGACACGGTCTCAAGAAGCAGGCAGTCGCTGCTGCTCTTAACGCACTACGCGCACATGGCATGGTGCGTGATGGATACCCCAACTATGAGAAATTTGGTTTTGAAAGCCAAGCTTTCATAGACGTGACTCTGGATCTTCAAGACGATAGAACTTCAGAGAAAGAAATACGGAAATCAATAACAGACGATCCAAGCGTCATACTAATATACACAGTTTTTGGTGAGGTAGACCTACGTTGCAAAGTTGTTGGCTTTAACGCTCGCGAAATTGAGAAGACAGCAATGAAAATAAAGGCGATAAAAGGTGTCAGCTCATCCAAAACCTTTATGATAATTGATGAAACTGATGATAAAACATGGCGTAAAAGGGCTGCCAGCCTAATTCGGCAGAATGCCACGCGTGTGGGTGAAGTCGTGCAGCGCAAGCGTAAGGCTCAGAATCAGGATGATAACTGATCTAATCTAGGGGAGCGCCCCTCAGCCCCGCAAAACATCACTGTTTGCTGCATTTGGCCAGTTTGGGCACACAGTAAGCGGCCTTATGAGCGCCTCCATGGTAGCCAGCTTTGCTTAGGCGGAGCTGCTAATAGGACTGTAACCCGATCCTCAGACCGGTCGAGGCGGGTTCTCAAGTCGTCAATAGTTGATTGCATTTGATCGCGCTCGCGCGCTCGTTCTACTTCGAGCAATTCCAGCTTCAATTTTAGCGTTTCGTCACGGTTATCAGCGTGTTGCGTGTCGTTTCTTATGTCGTGTTGTGCAACGCGTTGCGCCGTTGCGGGGAAGATGCGGTGTAATTCGGACGGGTCAATCTCATAAGCGCCAGACGAGTTCTTAGAGGCTGATATTTTCCCGCTTTTTATGGCTCGTTGGATGGTCGCCTTGTTCTTTCCCGTGGCAGTAGCAGCTTGTGACAATGTGTATTTCATGCCGTTACATCGCCGTTGCGCATCGTTGCAATTGTTAGTTGCGCAACGCGTTGCGTTGTTGAGCCAAAATGATGTTTCTTCATCGTAACGTATCCTGCTTTTTGCAGTAGGCGACGAACGCAGCCCCCGCATTTTTCGGTGGGTTGCCCTTGCCAGTTGCTTCGTGCGCAAAGTCCATCCAGTTGGCGCGTAGGGCGTGGTAGTCCCAGCCCTTTTCTCGTGCAATCTCGCGGGCTTTTTCTTCGGCCCATTCTGGTAGAACAATGTCAGCCGCAATGGTCACACGGTTCTGGCGCGGTCGGAAGATAACCAGATCGTCGGAAGTCAGCTCCAGCGTGTAGAAAGGTAAGTGGTTGCCTTCGATGATCTGGCGAATGTTGAGGCGGAACTTCTTGAGAGGCGCGTTGCTGCCCGTCTTGTCTTGGAGTTTAGCGAGGTTGATATGCCAGCGTTTCTGGCTGCCGCAGTGTTTGCGAGCGATCTCATAAATGCGGCGTTCAAGTGGTCGGCGGAGGCGGAAGTAATCCTCTGAAATGCTGACCACTTCGTTCGCTTCAATCGCACGCATGAACCAATCAGATAAGACAACCTCGCAGTAGTCGAGCCGCCATTCGCCCTCCTCGCGCATCACATATCCGCCCTCATCAATCAGGCTGAATATGCGGACTTCTTTTTTGCTGCCCGTGCGGATGCTGGTTTTGAACTGGGTGCCTTGCAGGCGCTGAAAAGCCTTCTCAACGCGCTTGTATTCGCGACCGTCTGTGTTGCGGTTCGTCGCCATCATCAGCTCTCTTGCGCTGAATCTGACACGTTTTCCGATCTCCTCGCCGCGGTTCTTCCGGTGCATCAACTGGCTGATGCAGAAGATGAGAATGTCTTTGTCTTTGATGGATGGAAGCCCAAGACTCGATGGGATGATCTCAAGGCTATTTTCGCCACTTTTGTAGAGCAAGTGCCGCATGTCCGGCTTGGTCGCCAATGAGAACATAGGATGCTCCATCGAGGCGGTATCATCCTTTGGGACGACATCTGAGATGTCGAGAATGAAGAAATCTTTCTGAGGGTGTCGGTCAGGTAAAAGTGGCATGCCACACCTTAGCCGATGTTCGTGTTATCGGGAACCCAAAAGTTCGTGCTATCAAGAACCTGTTTCCGGCGCTTCCGGGTTCGTGCCTTTCGGAACCATAATTCGTGCCTTTCGGAACCATAATTCGTGCCTTTCGGAACCCACGGGGGTGTTTAAGCTATATAGGGAAGGCCTCTATGGAATCCGTAACACTACTCCGTAGGTAACACTGTTAACACTAGGCGAAGTTGTGGATTACTTGCTGATCTCGAACACACAGAACTTCCCATTATCCTGATCTGCAACAAAGCCACCATGACGCGTACAGGCCCATTCCATCCCCATAAGACCTACAGTGTCTTGGAAATTGCGCTCCAGATAATGATCGAACACGACCAACGTGAGCAAAGCGCCTGTGGCAAGCCCTGTAAGGGCTGAGAAGAGCATAAAGAGGCGGACGTTGCGCTACGGGCCAGAATGGTGCCTGAGGCCTCCCTACGGGCTTCTGAGAGGCCGCGAACAGCATCATCGACCTTTCGCTCAATCTGAGCTGCTTTGTTGTTTAGATCGTAGCTGAGACGTTCAGCGCCTTCCTTGCCTCCGTTAGCCGCAGCCTGTTGGACGCCCGCGATTTTCTTGGCGTTGTCCTCCAGCGCAGCTTGCAGGTGTTTTAGCCGTTCCTCGGTCAATTGGCGCTTCTTCACATCGCCCAGCTCAACCCGCATCAGTTTCAACTGGTCGATGAGGTCCTGTACCGGATCGCTGGTCATGGCTGGGTGTCTCCAATGAATGTGCGCAGATCGTTCAGCAGGGGTTCTGCGTCCTGTATGTCCACCGCCCGCGTCAGCGATGTTTCCAGCAAGGTGACGAGCTGGTGGGCGAGGGCTTTGTCTTTGAACGCCGCCGGAATGACGGTTGCACCAACGATGATCTTTCGCCGCGTGTCTTTGGTGCGCTTTTTGGTCTTGAGCCTTTGGACCCTATTCTCGGCCTCTGCGATTTTTTGGTCGATGGTGCGGGGCATGAGGATTGCGAGGTCCTGTTCTGGGCGCTACGGTAGAAACACTTTAAGTGCTCACTTATACATTGCCAAGGCAATGTGTGAGGTCTCAACGGGGCAAATGCCCCAGCCGACGGCTTCCCGTTGGCGCTCTGCGCCACATGGGGCGGCGCTTCGCCCGCCCCAAACCCCACCAGACCAGGGCGCGTTGCCCTGGACCAACCGTACAAGGCCCGATTGCTGCGATGGCGATCTATCATTTCTCCGCAAAGATGATCTCCCGCAGCACGGGCCGCAGTGCCGTTGCCGCCGCCGCCTACCGGACGGCCGAGCGCATCGAAGACCATCGCCAAGGGCTGGAGCATGATTACTCCAACCGCACAGGCGTCCTGTCCTCTGAAATCCTCGTTCCTGAAGGTACGCCCGATTCATTGAGGGATCGGGCGACCTTGTGGAACGCTGTCGAGGCCGTGGAGCGGCGCAAGGATGCGCAGCTTGCCCGTGAGGTGACGGTAGCCCTGCCGCACGAGCTGGACGATGCACAGCGGGGCGATTTGGTGCGCTCCTTCGTGCAGGCCGCTTTTGTCGATCGGGGCATGATTGCGGACGTTGCGCTTCATGCCCCCGGCAAGGAGGGCGACCAGCGCAACCATCATGCCCACATCATGCTGACCACTCGCTCCATTGGCGAGGACGGCTTTGAGGGCAAAGACCGTTCTTGGAACAGCAAGGAGCTGCTGGAGGACTGGCGCGAGAGCTGGGCCGATCATGCCAACAGCTATCTGCGCGAGATCGAGGCGGCGCGTGAGATTGACCACCGCAGCCTTGAGGCGCAGCGCGACGAAAAGCTGGACCTCAAGGAGCGTGCACACGAGCGCGGCGATGAAAAGGCCGCGCAGGAGCTGGAGATCGAGGCTGTGGAGCTGGACCGCGACCCGCTGCCCGATATTGGCTGGAAAGCATGGGGCATGGAGCGGCGCGGCATCCAGACCGCCGCTGGCGACCTATGGCGCGAGGCGCGTGGCCGGCTGGAAGATGTGCGCGAGCTGGTCAGTGGATTGCGCGAACGGTTTGCCGACACCTACGCCCGTGTGCGGGACGTGGCCGAGCAGTCCTTGGGCGGGCTGGCCGAGGCGTTGCGCGGTGCCGATTTTTCCGCGCTCAAAGAGACCAACGATTATGTCAGGGAGCAGGAACGAGAGGTCGAGCGGACTGCCGAGAAGGAGCGCGATATTGGCATTGATCGAGAACGGGGACACAGCCTTTAAAGGGCTTTTCCGGCTGAGTGCAGAATGACAACTTTCGGTAAAGTAGCCATTTCGAACAGAGCGTGCGCAGAGAACGGTATCAAATGCCGAGCTATAGAACTGCCCAAAACGGTCCCTTAAGCCAATGAAGGGCTTTGGAGAAATTCGGAGATTTCATCCCCGGTCTCGATACACCCACACTCCCTCTGCGGAGGAATGTCCACAAATGAAAGCTCATTAGTCAGGAAGTTGAACTCCCCCCGGCGATTTCGCATCGCCGGGGGGAGCCTTTCTGAACTTAAGGCGAGCCGAAAAACTTCGGAGGTTGCCAACGATGACGTAATGCCGGTCAGGGGCGCCAAGTTTCCCAGGTTGCGCTTCGGGCGCCAAAGCCTTCGAACGCCGCGTAGAGAAACATCTTCTAACTGATCCAGTGTGATGCGAGAGCAGTTGAAGCAGGCAGATACGCCTGGGCTAACCGTCATTCCGATCAAGCTAAGGTGGAGATTGTAGCCTCCGGCTATGACATAGGGAACGCTGCGCTTTAGGCAGTACTCGTTGATCCATTCACTCGTTAGGTCAACAGATGGCTCGTCGGCACAGTTCACTACAATATCAGGTGATGCCTCAGAAAGAACATCGTTGAGACATCCAGATTCAGAAATATTCTTGTGGACTTGGTGAACCTGTGAATCGGGTGAGATCCGGTGAATGGCAGAAGTGAGCGCGCGAACCTTTGGTAAGCCAATGTCCTCACGCAGGAATAGAGACCGATTAAGGTTGGATTCTTCCACAATATCGCCGTCAATGACCGTGATATTCTGGAAACCTGAATGTGCCAGCTGCACAGCAACCCAGCTACCGACTGCACCGCAGCCAAAAACAGCAACCTTGGTGGAGCGGAGCTTATCGAATGCCGCGAACAACTCCGCTGCAGGAAAGTAGTCTCCGAGGAAGTTCAGTACACGGTAGAATTCACTCTTGTCTATGGCTTCCCGAACCGGGCTTGGTTCAACAATGCAACGCTCGTGCAGCACATCAAGAAAGCTCTTCATTTCCGCTACGGATGCGCCGTTTTCAGCGCAAACATCTGCGATGCTATTTCGTCCGTCAAGGTTTGCAATGACGTTGGCTATCTCTAGGCGGAGGCGAAATCGCTGGGATCGCCTAGTCGATGACTGAAAGAAATCGAATACGCCGTCGTCCAAAGGAATAACAGATACGGAAGGTCGTATTCGCCAGTGGGTAGCTTGTGCGATTTCAGTGTTCATATGGCTGTAATATCTTAGCGTCGCCGCATGTCGGACAGTCGGAATTTCTCTCTACCTTGAAGCTATCGATATGGTAATTGTCGAATAGGAACTCCCCACGACCCTTTTCGATGTCACCACCTTTTTCTGAATATAACCTCACTATCTTCAACACAGCAGCTGAGGCAGCAAAGGTAGTCATTGATGGTAGGCCTCCGAATCCTCGTCGCCGATCCGTGACGGGATGGGAAATTGGCTTCCAGTCTTGCAGGGCCTTTTCGAAATATATCGCATAGCAGTCTGAGCATGGTGTTCGGCCTGGCACTATCAGTTCACTCAGACTTCCAAGGTGCGCGTCGAAACCGCCTGCAACGAGAAGCGGCAAGTCTTTCTTTATGCAGTATCGCGATAGCTTAATGCTCGTTGCCCCGATGTAAGGCTCGTCTGCTGTGTTGATAATCAGGTCGACATCAGACCCGATGAGAGATGTAATATCTGTGTCAAGATCGAGAGGCCTCTGTTGAATGCGCGTTTCGGGGGCGATTGCCTGACTGTTAATGTATCGAGCGGCAACGGTTACTTTTGGTTTGCCGAGTAGGGCATGATCAAAGAACGCGTTTCTCACGCGATCTGCGGGTGATAGCGTCTTTGGGTCAACCAAGACAAACCGCTGAAAGCCGATTTGGACAAGTTCTTTGAGTATCCAGCTCCCGACTGCACCAACTCCGATTAGCGCGACCTTGCATTCCATGATCCTCCGAAGAAGCGCTGACGCAGCACTGGCAGATTCCTCAATATCCAAGAAAAAGTTTAGCTGCCGCGAAAACCTTGCGACATATTGAGGGGGGAAGTTGTCATCCATCCAGTCCTTGCGAACTAGAATCCCTTTCTCATAAAGGTAGATAACAAATTCGCGAAAAGACGAGACTTGGTCGCCTCCAACCGCTGAAGACTCTGACGAAAAACGGGTTTCAAGCTCGGATACCGACACTGAGCCATCGAACCACTCCAAGCTATCAATTAGCATAGGCGTTACCCTAAGCCGTAGCCTTTTTCTTGTAGAAAGAAACACAAAATGAACGACAGAGTCGGGAGATATGTAGACATCCACTCCGTCTCTTAACCAGAGGCGGATCGAGCCTAAATCGCCTTCTTTATTTACGTTCAATATTGGATCTGACCGCCCCGAACATCGAGAAACTTAGCCCAATCTTCGTCACTTGCAACGAACGCTGCGTCTGCGCTGCATGTCCGTGTGCAGCAGTCGGATCGGCCGCCAGAACAGTCTTTGGTGTAGGCCGCTGCGTTGGTCATGCCCTCTGACGTTTCGAGTTCTTCAAAGCCATGGGTTTCAAGGGTATACTTGATTGTCATAAAGAGCACTCCGCACTCGCTTCCTAAAGCCCGACGATTACACTTGGCGACGCTGTTGGTCAAGAGCTATGCCCAAAAGTTGGTGACGACCATCTTCAGGCGGCGGTTTGAAGCTGCTTGATCCCGTCTTTGAACTCAACCCCCTGAATGACCTCGGGCAGACGGTTTGGCCCGGAGATCTTCCGCCACTTCTTCTGGGCTGACATCATCAGCCTGAAGACCATGGCGAGAGCGGTCTTGCGGTTCAGGCAGCCCTTGGTTTTCCGGGTCCGGTTTCGGACCGTGGCAAAGACGCTCTCGATCGGGTTCGTGGTCCTGATATGCTTCCAATGCTCGGCCGGGAAGTCGTAGAAAGCCAGCAGCTCGTCGCGGTCCTTGACCAGCTTGGCGACCGCGCGTTCGTATTTCACGCCGTAGGTTTCCACGAAGAGATCGAAGGCCGCATTGGCCTCTTTCTTCGTCTCGGCCATCCAGATGTCCTGCAGATCGGCCTTGGCCTTTTCGCGCAGGGACTTGGGCATCGCGCCGGTGACGTTGGCGGTCTTGTGCACCCAACAACGCTGCTCACGCGTGCCGGGGAAGACATCCCGCAGGGCGGTCCAGAACCCGAGCGCGCCATCGCCGACCGCCAGTTCTGGCGGCACGGTCAGGCCGCGCCTCGCGAGCCCGCGCAGCAGGTCGCGCCAGCTGTCTGCGTTCTCCCGGAACCCGTCCATGATCCCCAGCACATCCTTCTCGCCATACTCATCAGCACCGATAATCACCAGCATGCATTGGCGATCGCCGTCCAGGCGCGGTGTGAAGTAGACCCCGTCCGCCCAGATGTAGACGTAGCGTTTGCCCTTGAGGTCGCGCTTGCGCCAAGCCTCGTATTCGTCCCACCAAGCCGCCTTCAGGCGCGTGATCGTCGAAGAGGACAGACCTTCGGCCTCCGGCCCCAGAAGGGCGGCCAGTGCCTCACTGAAGTCCCCGGTCGAGATACCCTTCAGGTAAAGCCAGGGCAGTAGTTCCTCGACCGATTTTGCCTTGCGAAGATACGGCGGCACCAGCGTCGAGCGGAACCTGATCTTGCGACCATCCGCATTGGAACCGCGATCCCGCACACGCGGCACCTGCACAGGAACCGTCCCGATCCCGGTCATCACCTCGCGCTCCGGCAGAAACCCGTGGCGAACCAGACGCTGGCGACCTTCTTCGTCCAGCAACTGCGCGTGCTCCGCGATGAAGGCGGAGACTTCAGCCTGGATCGCCGTGCGCAAAAGCGCCTGTGCGCCATTCTGGATCACCTCAGTCAGAGGGTCCGGTGAAAATTCCGATGGCAGCTCGAACGGTAAAACGGTAGATTTGACCATGGTGGCATATCCCTTTCTCTTTGAGAATTGACGGCGCGTGAACACCGCCATGATATGCCGCCTGCTTCAGGCCATCACCAACTTTCGCCTATAACTCTTGGTCAACAAGCGCGGAAGCTTTGTCCCGTTAGCGCCCGTTTGTCTATGGCGCAGCGAATAGCGCTTATGTTTCCGGCCATTGCTGAGCTGCATGAAGCACACGCAGTATTGTCACAGCGATGGTATTCTCTTCATAGATCACGATGTAGTTGGGTCGCACGACCATCTCGCGGGTGTCATCGACACGCCCCACGCGGTAGAGCTGCGGGTTATCGGGGAGGCGCGAGGTTTTCGCCTCAATCTCATCTTTGAGAGCTTGAGCCGCGTCTGGATTGTCGTCGGAAATGTAATCGACAATCGCCAGCAGGTCGGCGATGGCCGTCGCTTTCCATTCAAGATTGAGCACGGCGTTTCTCGTCGATCAGCGCCTGCGCTTCCTGCATCACTTGGGCATGTGGGACAGCGGGGCGCGGATCATCCAGAGCTTCCTGCACCTTGGCGCGAAACCAAGCGTCATAGGCATCGGGGTCGGCTGTCAGACCAGCAGGCAATCCGCCTTCTGTCGCAACGCGGGTTAACAGGATGCGCACTGCATCTGAGAGTGTCAGGCCGACACCAGCCAGGGCGTCAGTGGCTTGAGCTTTGAGCTGGTCGTCCACGCGGACGTGGAGCATTGAGGTTTGTGCGGGCATGTGAATATCCTCCTAGGAATGAACGTATCTCAATTGAGATACGTCTTCAACTGTCTTCCCCCCTACCCTGTTCCTGTGTATCGTAAACAGCATAAAAACAACGATAGTGAACAAATGGAAACATCATGGGAAACAGCACATATCTTACACTAGGGCAGGCGGCAGAGATGTGCGGCTGGTCCAAGGGGGCGCTTTCAAAAGCTATAAAGTCTGGACAAATGAGCGCTCATGCGAAAACAAAGGCAGGATTCCAGTTAGACCCCGCCGAGGTTTTGCGGGTGTTTCCAAAGAAAACGGAAACACAGGGCAGTGAACAATTAGAAACACCGCAAAAACACAGTGGAAACAGCGCCATATCGGCGGAAGTTGAAGCGCTGCGTCAGCAAATTGCGACGGCAGAGCTTGAGCGCACCCGTGAGCGTGAACAACTGACAGATCGCATAGAAAATTTGCAGCAGATGTTGTCCGATGAGAAGTCAGAGCGCCGACAGCTCACCGCTCTTTTGACAGATCAGCGTGAGAAGGCAGCGGAGCCACCGCGCAAGGGGTTGTGGACCCGTCTGACCGGAGGGTAGGTCAGCGCCGCCCATGCTTTAACTGTCCATACTTCTTTTTGGTGAAGCCCATGAATGCAGCCGCCGCGCCTTTCTTGAAATCGGGCTTGCCCGTGCTTTCCCAATGCGCCCAGAACTCAGTTTGCACATTGTCCATATCGAGAAAATAGCGGGTTTCCTGTGCAGCACGATCAATATCGGTTTCGAGTAGAGCAGGGCGGCCCCGTTCCTTTGCGGCTTTGATCTTGCGGGCATCACCTGCATTTCGCTTGATGAGCTTGTCCGTTTGAATCCGCTTAGGGGTCTTGGTGATCTGAAAAACCAGCTCGTTATAGAAACGGCCCTTACGGATAGGCGTGTATCCAACCGAGAAACCCGCGCCTAGCGGATCATCGTTGATCTGCTTTATGGCGGGATCGAGCACCCACTTGCGGAAGTCTTTCCACGTTGCATAGCTGTCTTCTGGCACCTTGAGCCAGGTTCGCAGCTCATCAATCGACACGCGGCATTGCCCGTCACGCCTGTTCACGAAACCCTCTAGTATTTCATACAGCGTCACAGCGTATTTGCCTGACAGCTTGAGCAGGAAGTGAACCCGCAGGCGGGCGAAGCGTGTCGGCTCTTTCAGGATCGGGATGAGCAGAGGCGGGAAGCCAAAGCGTAGATTTCCTTGTGCTCGTGCCGACTTGTGAACCTCTGCGCTGAACAGGCTGGCAACACCTTGCACCCGTTCATCGCCAAGGTTGTATTCCCATTCAATGGTGGTCTTAGCGAGGCGCTTGGCGCTTTCCCAAAGCCAGCTTGTGCCGTGTTCACCGCCGAGTTCACGAAACACCGCGTTGATCTCGCGTACAGACAGCGTGTGCAGGGGCTGCTTGCCCAGCTCGTCAAACACGGCATGAAGCAGGAAAACCCAGAGTTTTCGGTCGCGCTCTGTGTAAGGCCCCTCGACGCTCACAATGACAGTTTGGAGCGGCACAGGGACGGTTGCCGGGTCATCGTTGGATATAACCCACGCCGAACCAGTCGGCTGGATGCCGTCAAGCTCCTGCTCTGTAAATAACCCTAAATCTTGTGCGACTGCTCGACTCATTTGCTAAATATACGCGATTACAGATAGGGGGAGAAGACGGAAAGAATTCTTTTCCACACTCTCCCCTTGAATCGGGCAAGTGCCGCCGAATTTCTCCCCCTGAACATTCCCTGACACGACACCGAACTTGCGCCGAATTTCTCCCCCTAAGCGCCGAATTTCTCCCCCTTAAACGAGATTTACGCCGAATTTCTCCCCCTTAAAGCAGATAAGTATTTGATATATATGTTGGAAAAAGGGGGGAACACCATATTAGAACACAAGAACACACAGCAAAGCTGTGGATTACTTGCGGATCTCGAACACGCAGAACTTCCCATTTTGCTGATCCGCAACAAAGCCACCATGACGAGTGCAAGCCCACTCCAAGCCCATAAGACCTACAGTGTCTTGGAAACCGCGCTCCAGATAATGATCGAACACCACCAACGAAAGCAGAGCGCCTGTGGCAAGCCCTGTAAGGGCTGAGAAAGCCATAAGGAGCCAAACGTTGCGCCTACGGGCTAGAACAGTGCCTGAGGCCGCTCTACGGGCTTCTGAGAGGGCGCGAACAGCATCATCAACCTTGTGCTCCATCTTGGATGCTGTCCGATCCAGAGAATAGGTGAGGCGTTCAGCCCCTTCCTTGCCCCCGTTAGCCGCAGCCTGTTGGACGCCAGCGATTTTTTTGGCGTTGTCCTCCAGTGCGGCTTGCAGGTGTTTCAGCCGTTCCTCGGTCAACTGGCGTTTCTTCACGTCGCCTAGTTCAACACGCATCAATTTAAGCTGGTCGATGAGGTCCTGTACGGGATCGCTAGTCATGCTTTGTCGTCTCCGATGAATGTGCGCAGATCGTTCAGCAGGGGTTCTGCGTCCTGTATGTCCACCGCCCGCGTCAGGTTGGTTTCCAGCAACGTGACGAGCTGGCGGGCGAGGGCTTTATCTTTGAACGCCGCCGGAATGACCGTTGCGCCAACGATGATCTTTCGCCGCGTGTCCTTGGTTCGTTTTTTGGTCTTGAGCCTTTGGACCCTGTTCTCGGCCTCTGCAATTTTTTGGTCGATGGTGCGAGGTTCAAATCGGGGCATGAGTATTGCGAGGTCCTGTTCTGGGTGCTACGGTAGAAACACTTTAAGTGGTCACTTATACATTGCCAAGGCAATGTGTGAGGTCTCAACGGGGCAAATGCCCCAGCCGAC
>Ga0307966_1001998_pt1 | contig 15757 bp, 18 predicted proteins | sample OrgLakmetagen646_FD_203141 | JGI IMG/M metagenome (GOLD analysis project Ga0307966, IMG submission 203141) | Saline water microbial communities from Organic Lake, Antarctica - #646 | ecosystem: Environmental > Aquatic > Non-marine Saline and Alkaline > Saline | place: Antarctica: Organic Lake... | reverse complement strand
TGTGAGAAGTCAGAGGGTAACAGGAATACAGCAGCTGTTCGAGAGGCTTGTGGGCGTTGCGTGGGAGGGAGGAGAGGTGTGTAATCATTGCTCGTACATGATGAGAGGACCATAATGCTAGTACACGATCGAAGAACGTGTTTGCAAGAAGCCCACAGAAAGAACGCGTTTGCAGGAGGAACACAAACAAAAAGCATGTGTGTGCAGGAAGCACCCAAACAAAGAACGCATTTGCAGGAAGCCCACAGACAAAGAACGTGTGTGTGCAGGAAGCACACAAATAAAGATCGCGTTTGCAGGAGGAACACAAACAAAGTGCGTGTGTGTACAGGAAGCACACACAAAAAACGCGTTTGCAGGAAGCACACGAACAACAAACGCGTTTGCAGGAAGCACACAAACAAAGAATGCATTTGCAGAAAGCACACAAGCAAAAACGTGTGTGTGCAGGAAGCACACAGATACTTTGTGCAGGAAGCACGCAAACAAAAAACATGTGTGTGCAGGAAGCACACAGATAGTTTGTGCAGGAAGCACAAAAACAACAAAAGTGTGTGTGCAGGACGTACACAGATAGAATGGCTGGCTTTCCCACCTGTACTACTACAGCTGAGATTTGAAGGGGGGGCGGGAGCGGGCGTGGATGCAGGGCTCGGACCGTCTGAGGCCTGGCTGCGGGCTATGCTGTGAGATCCCAAACCGCACTGCAATGGTGGTGTGGATGGTGGTATGGCATTGCATGAGATCACTTGATTGCAGGTTAATTTACCAATTGGCATGAGATCAGATGATTGCAGGTTAATTTACCAATCGGCACGAGATCCGTTGATTGCAGGTTATTTTACCAATTGGCACGAGATCAGTTGATTGCAGGTTAATTTACCAATTGGCATGAGATCAGTTGATTGCAGGATTTACCAATTGGCATGAGATCAGTTGATTGCAGGTTGATTTACCAATTGGCATGAGATCAGTTGATTGCAGGTTGATTTACCAATTGGCATGAGATCAGTTGATTGCAGGTTAAATTACCAATTGGCATGAGATCAGTTGATTGTAGGTTATAAATTTGCCAATTGGGACAATTGAGTCGATGATCTCAGGCCTGTTAGTTGTGCTTCTAAGATTCCTACTTGGCAAGGACATGAGATCACACGAGTAAAGATTTAATGAATGGAGCAGGATGCAAAAGGGGATCTACAGCAGAAGCAAGCATTGGAACCTTTAAAATGTAAGCAGCACAGTGTGGTGTGTGGCACCGTTGATAACTTTGGCCTAGTGCTCTTAAACTGTGCCACTGTTGAATTTGGCTAGGAGAGACGGTATGTGTTGACGGAACATGTCTGTGTTGATGCTGAATACATTGCACTTGTTGTTATCATCATTCATGATGGCTGCTGGCTTACAAAGGCTGCGCTGGTTCTGTACTAACATTAACGTACCAAGCAACATGAAAAAAGGAGAGCGCTTGTATGAAGCGGCATGATTTCATTGTCAGAGCAGTCTACCTTATCCCTCGCTCATCACACAGTGCAGCTTGGAAGTAACTCCTGATCCTGGTGCACTACCTCACGTCTGTACATCAGATTACTAATGAAGGTGAACACACATCTGCATATCAGATTACTATTTAATCATCCTGGTGCACAACCTCACGTCTGTACATCAGATTGCTATTTAAGGTGAACACATGCTATTTAAGGTGAGCACACATTTGATTACTAGTAAGGCGAACACACTACTTGTAACCTGTTTCCATAGCAACTCACCCTGCCTCCTGCAGCTAGGTGAGCGTGTGGGCTGCGCAGCGCATTTGGAGAATGTAAGGAGGGGGCACGCGGGGTTGAGACTGAGGCGGTAACTGTGGCAGTTGCAGTGGCCAGTCTTGGCAATGAGTTGGAGGGCTTGTAGGCAGAGATAGAGCTAGGAGGTAAGCTGGAGTGTGATCCTGCTGCTCCTGCTGCTGTGGAGTGAGGAGTACCGCAGTGGCTGTTATTGTGTGCACTGCTGTTGGAGCTGCTGCTGTTGCTGCTGCCTGAGAGGTGCCGAGCAGTGATGCTCATGCGTGAAGGGTGGGGGTGTGAGCTGCCTGTGGCTGTGTTCTTGCTGCTGGTGCTGCTCCGGTAACCACCATCTGAGGCTAGAGCCTGAGGGTGGGATTGATGGAATGCTTGTGTGGTTGGAGTGGCTAGGGCACTTATGAGAAGGGCATTATGAGGGTGCGTTATTGGCTGGTTGATGTCCTGTTGATTTTCATGTCAGGTTATGGCTAAGCAAGCAGTTCAAGATCAATCCCCCTTGCATGCACATGATGCACTTGCGTCTACACGCAAACAATGGAAAGCTTTTTTGTAAACTTCCTGAAGCTGGACAAACCCACTGCAGCATTAGACATGGTCAAAAAGGGCTGTGCACCATGCACACAAATATCTACCTGCAGGCCACTACTGCTTGCTGAGGGAGATAGTGAGGAAGGTGGTAAGTGGCTTGGCTGGCGGAGGTCACTGATGGGCACGTTACCGTTTGCCAGGAAAGATTCCTCAGACGTTTTCACAGCATCACCACCTGCAATCAAAGATCAGACCCGGCAGCTACGCATATGAATATTTTCTTTGGACTAGCGGCTATCAAACATGAAGAGAGGAATGGATTGGATGCTCAAAGCTTTGTGGCTCCAGAGCATGCATTTTTTTGTGTGGATCCAGATCATTGTGGCCTCCAGAGTCAAGCATGGCTGTGGCTCCAGCGTGTGCATACGTGATCAGATCTGGATGCAAAAAGGGAGCAAATAGCTTGTGCTATAGCCAGTGCGCTGTTGCCAGTGAAAATTTGTGCAAATGCATGCTCTGGATAATTAAAATGTTGCAAACCTTGTTACCTACGTACCCTTGGAACTGAATAAATCACCTCAAAAGGCTGTTGTACTTGACACTGCATAAATACCAGCTAGCTGACAAAATAATCAATTAACCGACTTAGTCATTCTTTTAAACTAGTACACGTGCACACACACAACACATAAAATACAACACATAAACACACCTGCTGTACTGCTGGGGGCGCTACCAGCCACTGCCTGGCTTGAGTGGATGCTCCCCTCCCTCCTCACACCATTTGCTTCAGCCGCTGCAGCTAAAGCCAGACCCCCAGACCTCTGCTGCTCTGCAACAGCCGACACTTGTGGTACCTCCGCACTGCTGCTGGCAGATGTAGCTGAGTTGCTCCTGTGGTGTGGGTTTGATGGAAAAGGCGTGCCCCCCCCAACTCCATCCTCGAGCATCTCAGGTGTGGCAGGGGGGAGTGTGTCTCTGCTTCTGTGGAGACTCGCATGTGTGCCGGGGGAGGGATGGAGGTGAGCAGAGAGGAAGCGCGCACAAATGGCACGAGCATTGGCAGTCTCTGCTGCCACGTCTGGGTCCTCTGCAGGACGACATGCACAAGGCATCAGTGTATTGTTGTTGAGGCAGGTCCACATTGTGCTGCTTGTGCTTGTGTAAAATACATGCATGCTAGATGTCTGTCTCTGACATTCGGGGGACTTCCTTGAAAGCAAAGGACTTCAGGGGCACTTCAGTCATAAAGTGAGGACACTCTTGTCGTGGACAGATCAAGCGTATCCAGATCTTGAGTCGTAAAGTGAGGACACTCTTGTTGTGAACAGATCAAGCGGATCCAGATCAAGCATATCGTAAAGTGAGGACACTCTTGTTGTGAACAGATCAAGCATATCCAGATCAAGCATATCGTAAAGTGAGGACACTCTTGTTGTGAACAGATCAAGCGTATCCAGATCAAGCATATCCTGGTCATATGCAGATATCAGTTGGGCACGATATTGATAAGACCTTCAGGAAGCCTCTTCATTTGCAGGGCCCCATATTAGCATCCCATTAGCATGCAAAACTCGCTTTTTGACCCCAACCAGAATTTGTTGCTTTGCCGATCAGCTTATCAAAAAGCATTCCTCTCTGCTGCTTTTGCACCCACCTTCCAATCCTCCCTCTTTGGACTCTGCATTACCGGTCGGCGTCCTTGACCTAATTGCACCAACACCCCCCTCGCCTCCATCATCCTGCTCCCTCCCTCGTTCCATCCCACTCCCTCCACCACCCATGCCTACCGACACAGACTCTGCAGGCAGGCCTGTAGCACTAGCTGTTTCAGATGATGTGGCACCAGCCTTGGCGACAGCTGCATCAGTGCAGGAGCGATGCAAATCGTCTGGAAGCTCCATGGCAGTTGCACACATATTTGGCGCAGCCTCTCCAGCTGGACTAGCAGGGACTCGCTGCAATGCACTTCCCTCGCTCCTACGCCCCAGCACGTGCTGCCCTGCATCTCTTTCCCACTTGCTGCTGCTGGCAGCGGGGGCAACAGAAATGCAATTTTCAGTGCTGCCAGCCTTCCTCACACCCTGGCCTGTGCTGGATCTGAGGGTGGGTGGTAATGCTGTGCTGTGTGTGGGCGGTAAGGCTGGAGTGCCTGATCTTCGCTTTTGCTCATCTTCCTGCGCTGCAGCATCGAGAGCGTGCTGGGCATGGCTGGGGTTGTAGCCCTGTAAGATAAGAATGAGAAATTTGAAATTTGTGTCAAGCATTACTGATGCCACCAAGAGTCTGCTATTCTAGTTAACTGAGTACCTAGACAGAAGGAGCTCAGAGCACAGTTCATCGTTGCTGCAACCTTCTGTCCCATGATCCATCCCTGCGCAACGAGACCTGATCGTGTTGTGGCAAGTCAGCGTAATCACAAGTGTGAGAACAATATAAATTAAAAATGCTAGGCATGTCCCGTGATCCATCCCTGCACAACGAGACCTGATCGTGTTGTGGCAAGTCAGCGTAATAACAAGTGTGAGAACAATAAAAAGTAAAAATGCTAAGCATGTCCCGTGATCCATCCCTGCACAACGAGACCTGATCGTGTTGTGGCAAGTCAGCGTAATCACAAGTGTGAGAACATAAGAATGCAAAGCATGTCTCGTGATTCACCCCTGCACAACGATACCTGATCGTATTGTGGCAAGTCAGCGTAATCACAAGTGTGAGAACAAAATAAAAATGTTAAGCATATCCCGTGATCCATCCCTGCACAATGAGTCCTAATTGCGTTGTGGCAATTAAGTGTAATCACAAGTAAAAAAGCTAAGGCTACCTACATATGTCAGCGCACCTTGTTGAAGCTTACAAAGCTGGACATCATGAGGAAGTGCCAAACAAATGCAATAATCCGTGCTTGAGCTGCAGAACTTGCGAAAGGCATCTTAAAAAATACCATGTAAGCTGTTATGCTGCCCACGTGCTTACCTTGTTGGAGCTCCAAAAGCTGGGCATCATAAAAAATACCGTGTAAGCTGTTATGCTGCCTACGTGCTTACCTTGTTGGAGCTCCAAAAGCTGGGCATCATTAAAAAGTACCAAGGCAGCGCGGTGCCTCCGGGTTCCTGGGGCACGATGCTGTCCAAGTATAAGGCCATCAACAGGTAGCCACCGGCCTGCATTTTAGTTGTTCAATCTTACTTAGGCTTGGCCAGGACCATACATACGGTGTATATACGGTATTTTGGCAGGAAAATCACCATATGCGGTCATATATGGTGCATATATACGGTTCTGGCCAACCCCACTCTTAACTCACACCATCAAACAGGTAAATAGGATGATGCTGTCTGGGCATGTGGCCATCAACGGAGACACCGGCTTGCACAGTGCTTGCATAGTGCTTGCACAGTGCTTGCATAGTGCTTGCACAGTGCTTGCATAGTGCTTGCACAGTGCTTGCACAGCGCTTGCATAGTGCTTGCACAGCGCTTGCACAGTGCTTGCCATTACCTAATACGAGGATGGGACTGAGACAGTTGCTGAAATTGGAATTAGCATTGCATGGCCCCTGTGCACAAAACATTTTGCTACTTGGGACCAGAAGTGCAGCCTGATTAACCCAATCCACTTCCTTCCAACTGCAAAGCTGAACACTGCTGACCTGGCCAAGAAGGATGTAGTACATCTCAGACAGGTCAAGGATGCAATCCGGCTTCCAATAGCGGAGCTCCTCCTGCAGGGGAGTGGTTGCAGGGGAGCAGGACAACCAGCAGTGAAAATAGAAAATGACCAGCAGTGATACATGTGAGAACATGTAAGGTTTGGAGTCGTCTTAAAAACCAAATGATGCAGTGCAAACACAAAATGATCGGCAGTGATACATGTGAGAACTTGAACAGTTTGGAGTCGTCATAAAAACCAAATGATGGAGTGAAAATACAAAATGATCAGCAGTGATACATGTGAGAACATGAAAAGTTTAGAGTCGTCTTAAATCCAAATGATGCAGGTGCCTGAATGCATGACGGGATGTTTACACAGTACACAACCTGTAGTACGTTTGTTGGTCCATATGCAATCAGGGACCAAGTGCACACACGTCTCTGGACCTTTTGAAACAAAGTAATGATCAATAAGCACGTGACAGCTCATAGTTCATCACAGCTTTCAGGGGTCAGAGGTTCAGTCCAATGTAGCATCTTCCGCGAATGGCAACTAGAGTTCACAATTATTATGTTTATTGCAATATATAGTCTGAAAAGATTCTGTAAAACATCATGTACACACCTGCTTTTCTGGTGTGGGTGGCCGGACCCAGCAGTACTCCCCCCGCGTCTCCCACACAAGGCCCTTGTTGGTGCCTGCAAACGAATAAAGTTTGTGAGGCACACCCACACGTGCCTAATATGACTGCTGCTTTTGTGAGTACGGGAATATCAAGGGACTGGTCTCAATTCAACATACTTGGAAATTGTTCGACTTAATTATGTCACCGCAGCGAGATGAACATTTACACGTTTCTTCCTGAAATTGCAACCATATAATATTTCAAGGGCCTCTTGAATGCAGCTATAGCTGATATGCATCAAACTATTGCATCCTGCGTGCAATGAGTTCTTTCTTTGTCGGTCAACATGTTTTTTATTTTCTTCAATATCACGACACTCTCCCTTGCTTTGCAGCAACTGCTCACCCGTGGTTGCGTTTGCGAGATCCAACAGGCCCTTGGACAGCAGGCTCCAAGGAAAGAGAGAGAACACTGCCACAATGCCCTCATGCGTTGTGCCATTGTAGGGAAAGCCAAAAGACAGCACCATGATGAAAACCCAGGCAATAATGAAGATGACTAATGACACTGGCACTGCCAAGTCCGCCCTGCAAGTGAGCACGTAGCTTGAGATCTGTCTAACACCAAAGTGGCACATTGCTTTGTATAAGGGGACACACAGTTACATATGCATTCAATGATTTGCTAGTGAGAGTGCTCTGTGCTGTGGATGAATGGTTATTGTTTGCAGTAGCAAGCTTATTGCTGCATTTAGGGAGGTGTTTCTTTTCTTGGCAGGCTTGGAACTTTAGAATTGCTTAAACTGATCCCTGACAAAATCTTACTATTATCATTTGATGCCCACGGTGCAGTTTCAAAGGATATTGGATTGACCTAAATGATCCGCTTCTCGGCAACAAACGCAACTTGTATCACGGCTCAGGCATTTAAATTAGTGTTGCCCACATGCACTACTGGCCACCTGATGAGATCAAGCAGACGCACAAATGAGTCAGGCTAGAATTGTGCAGCAACCAACTTACTTCCTGACCAGCACAGACAGCACCAGGGAGCCGCTAGAAAGGGCTAGAGCTGACAGCAGAAGAAGAATGAAGAGCAGGGCAGGCTCGTTCTTCAAAGCCATATCAAACCTGCCACAGAAATGTGTGTGAACAGCGGCAGAATGAATGCCTTGCACGCCTCACGACTATACTTAGCTTGGCAAAGGTGGCACAGCGTTTTAACGTTTGTGAGCTTCCCTTCTCACTAAATTGAGGTATTTTTATTAGTCTGGAGGAAGCAACTACATGTGATCTATATGAAGAGAATCCTTGTGTGAAGTTGAACGGGTGAAGGAATGTATCGGGTGCAGGGCCTAGATGGTGCCACCTTGTCCATTTCTAATGCAAAGAGCAAATCCAATCCCTTGCCGTATTCAAATAAATATCAAACCTTTTCCACTACTTACTGAAAGGCCATGCAAAAGAGGGTCAGAATGGCCGCGTGGACCACAGAGTTTAAAATTTTCATACATATCACAGACGTCCAGTAAGCGCTGCACATGGACATAAAAGCAGGACAACGTTGAGATTATATGCTTTGGTATGCACGAACAAAGTCATGAACAACTCCGCAAGGGTAAGGGTTCTCTTGGTCTGATTGCCTTTGCTCCTAGCTATTGTGGCAACAATTAGAGGCCAAATACGCCAGGTATATAAATTCCACCTGTCTAGAAGTCCCATCGATACCATGGCCCCTCTGACTCCCGTTTCTCGCTCGCCCACCTGCAAGGGGAACCCAGAGCAGAGGTTTCCCAAGGCAGCTAAAGCTTAGCTCATTAAATATGGTTAGCTATTATAACATACTTCCCCACAGTTGTGCTCTCATGTGTCTCCCAGCTTTAGTGATCTACACAATTTTTATCATCACAAAGAAAGTAATTTGTATCAAATGTTCCAACCCACGCACCACATTCTGAAGCAGCAGCACGACGTTGAACATCAAAGAAGCCATAATGAACACTGGGGCCACGCGGCCTATAGTGCTTTCTGTCTCCAGGGAGGGGTGGGGGAAGTTCTTGATGGACACCTTCCACGCCAGATCCGGCTCTGTATGTCAAAAGTTGAGGCACAAACATAACGCCCTGCCTCAGCGTGCTAGGTTGAGGTGTTGAGGTGCTTTGACTTGCGATTTGAACCAACGCCAAACATATGGAAGCATGAATTGCAAGGATATTGTGTGTGGCCGTACCATTGATGGCTCGCCTAGCAAACTCCCTCTCAACAGCCACCTGGTGTAAGACAGTGTCATGTATTTTGGAGCAGATATATCGTTTATTTCAATGAATGATTTTGCGGATGTGAAAAAATAGGTGTATGTATGTGATAAGAAGGTTGGCCAAAAGCATACAGACAACCCTATTTGTGTAGGGTCGTCCAGGACAACCCGTGAAGGACGCTGGCGAATTTTACCTCCCTCACGGGTAAATTAGGCAAAATCCTTAGGTCCGCTCCCATATATATGGCAGCGGTGCGTATGGGTTAGGGTTCGGGTTTCTCACCAAACCAACCCTAACCCTAAACTCTAATACATGCGGTATGTATACGCTGCTTTTAGCAGAATATTACTATGCAAACGGACATATATGGTGTAAACAAACTGTCGTGGCTAAATTCATGTATTCATTTTGATGCAGGTATGGCTAATCTGCGTAAGTGACATCTTGATCTAAGATCAAAACCCTCCAGTGCTCATTTGAGCATGTGCACGTTTCAGTAAGTTTTTGGCAAATGATTCATCTTCCTAATGCTGGAGCCTGACCTGTAGAGGAAGCTGTAAATAGGTGTTGGGGTCCTGGAAATTTCCCTTGAAAAAGGCGGCCGTGTCGTTTGTCTGAATGGTGAATGCCAAAGAAGGGCTGACCTGCAATGACAGGGGTTGTAGGTACACATGGAATGTAACAAGCGCCAAAAAGGAAGGCTGCGTTAATCATCATACTCATTTGCTCATTGCAGTACAGAGCACTGTAATATTTACACTTATGCAGCCTTGAAAATTGCAAATGTTCAGATCAGTTCGGCATAAGTGGTAAGAATTTAAATGTACAACAGTCTAAAGGCTAAGACTTGAGTTCAAAAATTACAGCATAATGTCATAAAGCACAATATAATCAGGCATTTTGCTTTTTTTTGGACGAAACTAGTAATACACGGTTCTGATTGGAAAGCCGCCTGAACAGAACCCAAGTAAGTGATGTTCTCTGTTTTGTTGCGTACTTTTGCGCCAACAATCTTAATATAAGATGAAAAACAGTAGGATGAAAATTAGTAGGTAGCTTTGCTTCTTACCATAGTATCCATTTTCTTGTTCCTTCCTTTCACACTTGACAGTATTGTCTCACCTGGTCACCTCAGATTGTCTCACATTTTGTCTCAGATTTTGTCCCACAGTTTGTCTCACAGTTTGTCTCACCTGGTCACCTCAGTTTGTCTCACAGTTGTCTCACAGTTTGTCCCACAGTTTGTCTCACAGTTGTCTCACAGTTTGTCCCACAGTTTGTCTCACAGTTTGTCTCACCTGGTCACCTCAGTTTGTCTTACAGTTTGTCTCACGGTTGTCTCACGGTTTCACCTCAGTTTGTCTCACAGTTTGTCTCACAGTTTGTCCCACAGTTTTGTCCCACAGTTTGTCTCACAATTTGTCTCACCTGATCACCTCAGTTTGTCTCACCTGGTCTGTCAGGTTCCTAAAGTGAATGGCCCCCATTGCAGTCTGTGGGTTCTTGAGCAGATGCTCATCCACCTGCAATGGATCGTGGATGCAAACTATGCTGTTGCTGCACTCACGGTACGGATAGACATCCACAGCTAACAACGTTCCTGGGAACTGTCAGACACAAGGTGCAGCCAAACAACGGAAAAATGCTGACCTCCTCTCTTGAGGACATGCCCATGACTTGGCTGGAATCCAAGGGAGGGTCATTTCTCTGCCGTATCGAGGCCACGACGTCTTCCACTATAGGGTTGTCTGCTGGGGTGTAAAGGAAGCTCTTGCACTCCACATTTTTCTGGAGTTTCAGAGGCGTTCAGAAGGCAGCTGTTACTTCTTTGCAGGGCTACGACTCTACTTCTTTGTATTTCTGGTAAGGTGGGCAAGTGCAACATCAGGCCGTAGTTGTTTTCCTTAAAGGCTAGATCTGAGATCAAAATTTATGGCATGCTACGGTAATAGGAGCTTGTGGGTGATGCTGCTTCCTGATGTGCACTATTCAGGCATACACTTCACAACTTCACAACCTTATTCATCTCTGGATCTGCACGCGTCTGAGTAGCCTGAGGTTGCAGGTAGGTACAGATGCAGACTGCACAAAAAAAAATTGAGCACACCCTCCTGAGCTACTTTTGATGCACCTTGAGGTAAATGTTTTTATTACAGTCAGGAATGTTGTTGACCGTTGTGGCGGAAGGGTTTGGAGTGGCCTTCGCTCCTGTGAACTCAGAGCCTGAGTACTGCACAGCCTGATCCACCTGTATGGGGTAATGGGTAGACACAGGCACATAAAGAGTAAGGAAGTCTGCGCTCGGAATCCTTGTACGAGTTGCTGCTCGGTCAGGCTCTGGAGCATTTAAGGGCAAGCCGTGATGTCATTAGACATGCCTGGCTCAGCAGATGGTGCTTAGGTAAACATGGGGAACAAAAATAGCGTCCTGTCAAAGGCTAAGTAAATGCATGCTCATGGTTTTGCTTGATGTGTGCCGTAATCCATTGCATGCAAGCACTCGCGCATCATAATTAAGCCTATGATTGCCTTATGATTGACGCACCGCCCAGATGATGAAGATGACGAAGATGCTGGATATGAGGTGAGCCAAGTTGAGCTGCCATGAACGAGCTCTGCGTGTTTGTCAGGGGTGACAAGCCCATTTGCGAGGTACGAGCGCAAGTATAAGGTCTTATCGCTTGAATTGAAGTCATTTGCGTGCAGGAATTATACATTTCATGTTCCAACATCATTGATGCAATGCACGCACTAGATCTGGCTGACGGAAAAAAAGCAGGGCAACCAGGGGGTGCTTGCTGTGTTTTAATGAGGGGGGCGTGAGCTAACATTGGCAGGGGGGAGACCTGCCTGATGAGCACGTTTTTCTGCCCCAAGGCTGCGGACTGGCGCAGGTACAGCTTCCACTGCTGCCTTGACGAGGAAGTCATGAGAATTGCTGATAAAGCTGTTTAATAATCACTGTAGTGCAAATGCGCTGTTGATATCCTGCCTCAATTCCTGTCCTCACGTACGCAACGCCAGAAAACGAGAGGCTACATGATCACAACCCAGAAAATATCTCGAACCAAAAATTTTTCCGAACAATTTGCGTTGCAAAGGGGCGAGAACCTATCAGTCCGAGAAATCGGCAGTGCTCTTATGTTTGCGTAGAAATCAAAGAGCTCATTGTTTAAATTTATTTTACACTTCCTGCGGGGCTCTCTGCAGATGCAGCAGCTATACAAATATTAATATAACTATATTCATATAGCTATTTATAAATAATCTAATAGTATGATTATACACAGTGCGCAAATGGCTGCACTGCCACAAAGCAAAGGACTTTGCAATCCCAAACTTGGGCTTGCAAGAAGACAGCTGTCCTTAATTTGCAGGTGAGAAGAGTGGGACTGGTTCTGAATGCTTCCCTTTGTTTTTACTGCCTTGTTCGCCACATCATCCACCACACTTTCAATCTTTGAAGGTGTAAGCCTCCACAAAAGAACGAGGACCGTGCCCACGCAAAGCTCCCACAAGCGTGGAAGCAGGTGTGTGCAACTATTCACAAGCTGTGAAACCACATTTATGCGCGTGCAAGTCACGCTTGCATCATCACCAACTGTCATATGCTGCAGATAGGAGCAGGCCTGATGGCCACAGCCCTGGCCCTGAACATGGCCTTAGTGCAACCAGCAGAGTCCGTGTCCACAGAGCAGCTCCTGTTCCTTGATGTAAGCAAGAGGTCTCGCTTGCTTGTGTTCGGAAGTGCAGGCTGGACTTGTTACACCGTAATTCACATGACCGTACGCTTAATCCCATGCCATCATTATACTGGAGCTGCTCAGGATTACCCTGTATATGTGCAGTGTATATTATGGTTGCATAATTAATACTCACGCAGTGTTATCTTCTGTTTTGTACCTGCAGACTTGGCGTGCTCTAGACCGGGCATACGTTGACAAGACCTTCAATGGGCAGAGCTGGTTTAAGGTAAGCATTATCGTAAAGCTAGTCTTCCTTGCATATTCCGTCCACTGTGCTGAGGTGCACCTCCTCCCCCATCATATTTATTATTATTATGATAAGCTTCCACTAGTTCAGCCAATTTAGACTGCTGTGCATAGCAGCCACGCCGGACTGTTACTAAGACTTGTTGATAGGGTTGGCCAGAACCGCATATACATACACTGCATATGAGTCATATGACCGTATATTTGGTGATTTTCCTGCCAAAAGTACCGTACATACACCGTATGTATATGGTTTTGGCCAACCCTACTCATTTAGCTAAGGTACATATCACAGATACGAGCAATGGGACTATTTTAGATGACTTTCAAAATCACCTCATGGCGTTCTCAACTTTGCACTACATGTTGTACAAAGCAAGCAGAGCTTACAAAGTGTGAGTGGAGAGCCTGTGTTCCTATCACAGACATCCAACATGACATCCAACATGACATGTGTTTGTGTAAGAACCTGACCTCAACATCTCCTCCCTCCTGCGCCAGTTGAGGGAGCAGTATCTTAAGAAGGAGCCCATGAACAGCAGAGCTGAAACGTATGCTGCCATCCGCAAGCTGCTGGCCACCTTGGATGACCCGTTCACGCGCTTTTTAGAGCCCGCCAGGCTAGATGCGTTACGGAAAGGAACCAAGGGTGTGTACATTCTTACAGTTTACAACGCGCAAACACAGCATGTGCCATTCTAATAGTCTTGAGGTAGCTAGCAAAATATCTCTGGTAATGAGTCCATTTGCTCCTTGCAAGGCTCTTCTTATTAACCATGCTTCTGTCGCAGCACACCATAACGTGAAATATGAGTGGCCAAGTGTGCACAGCCAATTAATGGCTGAAATCGCAATCGTAATTGCATTGGGATCGACATGTCAAGCCCCAAAATATGTGATGGTTTTATACTCCTGCATGCATGCATGCCCATCATATCCCACAGGTGCTGTTGTGGGTGTGGGCGTGGAAGTCACATACGATGAGACGCAAGGGCAGAACGGAGAGCTAGTGGTAAGCATGCAGTTATGTGCATTTTGATCTTTGTTGCAGAAGCTACTCCCAGACACGTCAAGACGTTGCGCAGCATAGCTTTGCCATCCTGACATTGGTCTTTCCATGAAGCACGCAATTCTTAGCGTGCAAGTCTATTGGCAGATACTCATAGTGAAATGTGCGTCTTGCTCCCTTTCTTTTGGTGGACCAACAAACACCTCACCTATGGATGCATGCCATTAACCGGCTTCATCCTCAGCTTATTTTGTTCAACACAATATGACCTCCATCAGTGTTTTTCTGACTGTTGCGGCTTTCTTTCCTTCTAACTTACATAGTTTGCACTTTGCTGCTGGTGTTGGTGTTGGCCCAGTGCCAGAGGTACAATGGCTCTCATACCGTCCGTTTACGATCACTTCCGAAATTAATTAATAATTTGGCCAGAAAACGAAGTTTTCTATTATTTTTGGAGGCCTCTCCGAACTGAATTCGAAGTGATAAATTAATTATTTATAGTGGTTTTGAGGGTGAAAAGAGCTCCAAGCGCGCCAGTGTGAACCCCTGGCCTCAGCCGCAGCCTCAGCTTCAGCCTCAGTCACAGCTTCAGCCATAACAAACAGCAGTAGCATTGCACATGCAGCATTCACAGGGGTCTCTCAAGCTCAAAAATAATTCCCGACAGGGCCCTCGAAGTCAAAACTTAATCCCCAGACCCCTCACGAACTGATATCGAAATTTTAATTAATTATTTAAAAGTGTGGTCCCGAAGTGATCGTGAACGGACGGTATTTGCCTAACAGTTCTCATATTTGCTACTCCGTGCCAAACAAACTGTTCTCACATGTGCTACTCTGTGCCAACCTAACGGTTCTCACATTCGCTACTCTGTGCCAACCTAACAGTTCTCACATTTGCTACTCTGTGCCAACCTAACGGTTCTTACTCCTGTCTCGAATAGTGACAGCTCAGAAATTGGTCCTCAAGTTTGAGTTGCTGTTTACAGTACCGTTCGTTCACGATCACTTCGTGACCACACTTTCAAATAATTTTCGATTTCAGCTCGTGAGGGGGTCTGGGGATTAATTTTTGAGTTCGAGGGCACTTCGGGAGGGCCTTGTTGGGAATTGATTTTTGAGTTTGAGAGCCCCCCTGTGAATGCTGCTGCCTGTGTACTGCTACTGCTGTTTGTTACGCTGAGGCTGAGGCTGAGGCTGAGGCTGAGGCTGAGGCTGACGGTGTGGATGATGCTGCACAGTGCTCAGAAGCAGGGAAAGAGAGGTTAGGGGTTTACATGCAGCAATAGCCACACAAAGGGCAAACGTAAATGGGGAAGAGAAAGGGAAGAAAAAGTTGCAAGCCGTTTAGTCCACACGTGCCCCACAGGCCTCTTCCCAGCCTCGCCCCTTGCCTTTGCCTCTTCCTCTTGCAGCTCCTTGAGTTGCCTCTCCCTCTGCAGCTTCTCACGGTCCCGCTGCTGAGCAGCCAGCCTTTCAGCTGGGGACTGGGGCTTCAAGAACCCGGACAGGGGGTTCACACTGGCGTGCTTGGAGCTCATTTCGATTTTCACCCTCAAAACCACTATAAATAATTAATTTGTCACTTCAAAGTCAGTTTGGAGGGGCCTCCAAGAATTATTAAAAATTCTCGTTTTCTGGCCAATAATTATTTAATCTCTGAAGTGATCGTGAAACGATTGGATCTCTGATCCTTCACGCAGGTGTTCTTTGGTGCTCTCCTTTTGCCCCAGTCTGTAATCAATCGCCCATGGCCCTGGCCACTTCAGAACACTAGCATTACTCTGAACACGTGCAGGTATTAAACCCAGTGCCGGGAGGGCCTGCAGACAAGGCAGGAGTCCGCTCCGGGGACTACATAGTGTCTGTGAATAGCATGTCAACAAGGGGC
>Ga0307966_1001996_pt1 | contig 15780 bp, 17 predicted proteins | sample OrgLakmetagen646_FD_203141 | JGI IMG/M metagenome (GOLD analysis project Ga0307966, IMG submission 203141) | Saline water microbial communities from Organic Lake, Antarctica - #646 | ecosystem: Environmental > Aquatic > Non-marine Saline and Alkaline > Saline | place: Antarctica: Organic Lake... | reverse complement strand
TTCAAATTGATACAGGCAGGGCAGGCCCATGAATCATTGGCATCAATAGCTTCCCTTTCAGTGGCATTGCAGCAGCTTGTTTTAAGCAAGCATTGCCAGTGGTAGGTACGGTTGCAGACGTCACAGATGTACATGTCTTTAAAAGGTGGGGAGAGGTCTGGAGATTCAAGTCCTAGATGGTAGGAACAAATTTCGCAGCTTGCACACTTAATTTGGCTCCGGGCAATAGTCTTACTGTATTTGGGCACTGGTTCAACTGATTTAAAGAGGGGTAGGGCCCACCTTTCAATATTCATGGGGGCGGGGTGAAGAACCTCCAATTATATATGTGCAGGATGTCCATATCATCATAGTAGAGTGTGTTGATGGCCTCTGTGGGTGTCATTGAAAAAGCCTTGTCCTTCTTGTATGTCCAGGGTTCTTGTTGAATATGCGTGGTGCGCAGGGGGGTCAGGTTTAGGCTAGGAAGGTTATAAGGTATATCGAGGATCTCACATCTTCTTTTCCTTTGGGGTCTGCGCTGTGATGATGGTGCTGGGTGGTCTGCAATCGCAAAGGTTGGGTTGTTGTGTATCTGGTAAGTTATCGGGTTGATGATATGCTGGATGGGAGGAGTGATTATTTGTGTCAACGCTTGTGTTGCATGATGGTTGTGGCTAGTGATTTGTGAGCGTGTGGGGCGTTTGTTTGGCTGACTGTTTGTAGGTTGTAGTTCAGTAGGCTGAATTACTATTTGTGAGTTTAAAGCAACAGTGTCTATGGTATGAGTCAGGGGCGTATGTTGCTGACTTTCTGTTTGGCTGCGTGTCCTCTTATTTCTGGTACCGGGGAGGGCATCTTGTTGTATGCCGTGCACGTTTTGCTTGTTGGTCTTGGGAGAGAGTGGCCAGTTGGTTAGTGGGTGCAAAATCAGAGGCAAGTAAGTATGATGCCTTTGACCAGACGCGTTTGGTTATTTATATGGATGTCATGCATGGCCAATTCTAGTTTTTGCAGAGTACTTTGCGATGGCAACAGAATGCCGGTATGAGCTTTAACCTTGTAGAGATGGGTAATGTCTATAGACTGCTGGATGTGGTATACAATTATGGTTTCTAGCAATTTGGCATGTTTGTGCCATTTTTCATGCGTTGTAAGAGAGGATGTTTCTGTATCTTAGTATTTGCTTGATCGAAAGCTATTGTTTGTGATACAGCTTCCACCAAAAAAATTCCAATCTTACTCGATAAGGCCTCAGTTTCACCAGCAATGTAAAAGTCTAGGCAGGGCTGTTCCCATGAAAGTCACGGGAAACAGTGCTCATGCGGAGTTCAACGTAGGAAATATGAAATTAACACTTTTATGTTCGTAAAATGTAAGATGTCATCAACGTGAGTATCATGAGGCAGTCGTTGTATACATATGCATAAACAAAGGAAGGAGCAGCAACGTGGAGGAGGTGAATGTACAAAGAAAGAAAAAAGCGACCAAGGTTTCAAATGGAGCCCATTTTCTAATGGGGACGATTGTGCTGTACAAGGTATATTAGAGGGAATCCAGATCACGGGCTTGGAGTGGTATATTAGAGGGAATCCAGATCACGGGCTTGGAGTAACATCGTAAGTGCTAGAAGTGATGTCCATAGGGGGACCTCTAGCTTCTTCTGCGGCCAGTACAGTGCGCATCAGCTCATCCACATCAGCATACCTGTATAAAAGGAAGGCGTGCAAGGCCGATTGAGTGAAATAGGGGTATCATTCATTGCAGTTTACCTGTAAGATTTAAAGGAACTGTGTTGGCGCTCATTATTATGAGTGCGGGCAAAAGGGTCTGTAGAATCAAACTCCTTGTGTGAGAGAGCCGCAGGCGCGCACAACTTGCTGCACAATGTCCTCAAGGTGAGAGGCAAACTAACTAACGCGAGGTAAAAGACTTGTTCCAAGTGAAAGAAAAGCTCCCTTGCGTTTACTAATTACAAAAAGTCTGGAAAATGAGCGGTAAATGGTATAGGCAACATGCACCCGATATACGCACCTGCTATGCAGGCCTGACTTAGCAAACAAACCTACACCTGGCAACCTATCACCGACCAAGTAGTTCCCCCCTGAACCTGCCTCCTGCTTGCGTTTGCCCTGTACAACCATAAGAAAGCCTTGGTTAGGCTCTGGCCAGAATGGTATTTGTTTGGAGTTTTCTCTTTTGCACCCTGATGATGGCCTCATCAGCATAGACTCTGTCTGGTGTAGGTGATACCTTGGGGATGCCTGGTTCATTATGCCTGTGTGTCCTGTCCTCTAAAAACACAAAAGCACTTTCTTCAATTCATCACACCCTTTTCGACATAGCAAGACATTGGAACAGATCATGCACATCGTGTAGTCTTAAGAGAGGAATCCAAAGACGCACTTGAGGATGCCTGAGTCGTCGTGCCTGAAGATGACCCTCTCGCCCTCAAAGGCTATAGTGCCCCCTTGTTGCACAAGCAGTGACTGTTCAGGGGGAGATAGATCGGACCCTGTAAGATGGTGTGTGTGTGTGTGTTTGTGTGAAGAGATGTGTGTGCGTGTGCGTGTGCGTGTGTGTGTGTGTTTGTGTGAGGAGATGTGTGCGTGTGTGAGTGTGCGTGTGTGTGTGTGTAGATATGTGTGCGTGTATGTGTGTGTATGCGCACAGCCACGCCATGTGAGTAGCGATCGAACAGGGGAGACGGACAAATTCCATCTTGTGCGAAAATTTTGTTAACGCAAATTTCCTTGTCGTGCTTATGTATGCGCATGGAGGTCAGCAGGAGTGAGCTCAACAACGTTCAATCACACCATTGCCCTGAGTTCTGATGAAGCAAAGGTGAGCTTGAGAGCGTATTAGGTGACCATGAGACTGCTCACTCAAGACATCTCACTCACATTGGATAGGACGTTAAACGTGTTGGTGACCATTAGACCACAGAGCCCAGCACTGAAGGAGACCATGAGACTGCTCACTCAAGACAGCTCACTCACATTTGGATAGGACGTTGAACATGTTGGAGACCATGAGACTGGTCACTCAAGACATCTCACTCACATTTAAATAGGACGTTGAACATGTTGGAGACCATGAGACTGGTCACTCAAGACATCTCACTCACATTTAAATAGGACGTTGAACATGTTGGAGACCATGAGACTGCTCACTCAAGACAGCTCACTCACATTTAAATAGGACGTTGAACATGTTGGAGACCATGAGACTGCTCACTCAAGACAGCTCAGTCACATTTAAATAGGACGTTGAACATGTTGGAGACCATGAGACTGCTCACTCAAGACAGCTCACTCACATTTAAATAGGACGTTGAACATGTTGGCGACCACGAGACTGCACACTCAAGACAGCTCACTCACATTTGGATAGGACGTTAAACATGTTGGAGACCATGAGACTGCACACTCAAGGTAGCTCACTCACATTTGGATAGGACGTTGAACATGTTGAACAGGCGCAGCGTAGCCAACTCAAAAGGCCGTTGGAACCTGCGTCATAAATTCATCGACATAGAGAGCATTTGAGGCGAAATGACTAGCAACCTGATGGTAAAGGTCACAGGGCATCTGAGGTATAATGTGGCTGCAATCAGTTACATGGAGCATACGGTTTGTGAGGTACGAATGAACATAATGATCAGCAAGGTGATGTGGGGCGCAGGGCATGCAAGGTGCGAATAGTATGTGACTAAATGTTAGTAGTAGCTAGCAAAAATGGTCACTGGAATCTGCTCCGCATGAAATGATAGGGTCGGGATCATAAGGCTAAGCATTTTGAGATTGAAATGAGGCATGAATGTGCAGCATGATAAGCTCACAAGGCCGCTAAAGACCTGCTCAGCATCAGATAGTAAGGCCCAGATCACAGGGCCAGGATCGCGAGGTATGAGTGTAGAATGACAAAGCTCCACTGATATTTACATGCACACTGCACACCGCACACACAAGCACAAACACAGACACAGACACAGACACAAACACAAACACAGACACAGACACAGACACAGACACAGACACAGACACAGACACAGACACAGACACAGACACAGACACAGACACAGACACAGACACAGACACAGACACAGACACAGACACAGACACAGACACAGACACAGACACAGACACACACACACAAAATACGGCACCTACCCCAAGCCAAGAATGTCAAAGGGCGTGGGTGAGTCGAACACAGACTTGGCTTCTCGGTCCCCTAAATAGCCGCGGATGACCTGCGTGCATGGAATGGGGTAAACAGTTTTGTTTCCCTGTGTAAGGTAGATCGGGGAGGATTTGCAACAAACAAGATCGCCAAAACAGCCTCTGATGGCCTGAGCAAATGCCACGTATCAATGTTTCCTGTTTCCTGTGACAGGTAGAATGAAAAGGATTTGCATCAAGATCCCCAAAACAGCCTTTGATGGCCTGTGCAAATGCCACACATCAACTGTAGGGCGTGCAACAGTGGGAGGTTTTGCGATGCAGCATGACAAAGTTAGAAACATGCGAGCGTGCTTTTGCGCACAGCTTTAATGTGATCACAATTGCAGTGGCAAGAGAAGGGTGGTGACATGGACGGCGTAAGGAAGAAGAAAGGAAAAATTATGCAGGAAGTGAAAACCGCTCCCCATATAAATAAGGAAAAGCGTGAAGCACTTTGCATCGAATGGTTGCATATGGCAACGACATAGTCATATTAATACCGAGCTCGCACGCAGTCCTTTGGCGGATTGCAGAATAAGACCATTGGGTACTGAGGCACGCTAATTTCCTGCGTAGCACCTGGACGCTGCGACGTATTGAGCATCAACTAAACATGAATATGCAAATGCATGCTCACAGTATTTGAGGCACGCTAATTTCCTGGGTAGCACCTGGACGCTGCAATGTATTGAGCATCAACTAAACATGAATATGCAAATGCATGCTTACAGTATTGGGCTGTTAAGACGCTCACTCTAAATACTCCCAATGTTGAAATATCTTGACGCCCAGTACTGTGCGCATGCATATTCATGTTAAACTCAGCATCAAAAAGCAATAATTGGCGATGAACAACTACCGTTCATGCTTAAAATGCTTAAATTGAATTAACTACCCCAATGCGAGCTCTGCCAGGCCCTTGTGACTTAGTTTTTTTAAACTGCTCTCGACACTCCGCGAAGGGGTCAGAAACGTTTGCGGTACGCGGTGGTATACCGTCTCTACGGTATGCAATTAAATTGAGCTTACAGCATATGCGCTTGGATAGCATTGAGCCAATGCATTGATAGGAAATGATTCCTGGCAGCCGAGCACCTTATCTCCCATAGGAGCTAATTACCACACCTCCTAATGAGTGACCTCACCTCCTGCACAGTTCCTGGAGAGCCAATGCCCGCAAGCATAGGGAGGAGCTTGGCATAGGGGCTAATATTCATGTCTGGGGCAAAGCCGGGGTTAAAGCCTAGTGCCCTGCGACCAGAAACAGTCATACTGTTATGTGCCACAGAGCCATGAGGTTGGCATAGGGGGTGATGCTCATGTCTGGGGCAAAGCCGGGGTTAGAGCCTAGTGCCCTGCAACCAGAAACAGTCATACTGTTACGTGCCACAGAGCCATGAGGTTGGCATAGGGGGTGATGCTCATGTCTGGGGCAAAGCCGGGGTTCAAGCCTAGTGCCCTGCAACCAGAAACAGTCATACTATTACGTGAGCAACAAGCGCCTTAATGCCACAGAGCCATCAGGTTGGCATAAGGGGTGATGCTCATGTCTGGGGCAAAGCCGGGGTTAAGCCCAGCGCCCTGAAACAGTTGTACTGTTTTGTAAGCAATTGATGCTGTTACGGCATATGGTTGTGTTTTTGCAGGGGAGGTGTGCAGCAAAGAAATGTTACCATCTTTAAGGTCATATGCAACGCAATAATAATTACTCAAAGCAATAGAGCAGAGCTGAAGTCAAAGCTTTGAATAACACAATAACACAGAGAGATTATTCTGGTAGCCTGTGACGCATGTACTCAATCAGCACAGCCTAACGCTCAAAGCAAAGCAGAGGTCAGGCTGGTAATTTGCAATTGCAGAGGTTTTCTATGATGCACAGCGCACAGCCTAACGCTCAAAGCAAAGCAGAGATCAGGCTGATATTTTGCTAATGCAGAGGTCTTCTTTGATGCACAGCCTAACGCTCAAAGCAAAGCAGAGGTCAGGCTGACACTTTGCAAATGCAGAGCACTATGATCCATTTTATTTGTTTTTCCTGCTGTAGACCTTATAGAAAAGATTGGGAAAAACCACGAATTTTTGCAAACCACTTAATATTTGCGCCGCTCGAAGTACAAAGCTCATTGACAACCCGCAAATATGTGTGATCAACTCCCCTTGTGTTTGAGGCCTGAACATTGGCCTAGGTACGCAACCTGAACGCCTAGCTAGACCAATGAGCGAGAGCACGTTTAGTACTAGTTTCCCCCTTCAATGACCAAAACTTAAACGTTAATTTTACAAAAGTTGCAAATAAGTAACCAGCGAAAATACCAAAGACGGCTCCCATGGATAATACATAGTGAAAGTGAGCAACAACATGGTAAGTATCATGGACTAATAGAACGATTCTGCATACAGTTCCACGTCGTGACCCAACTAATAGGGAGCCACTTATGTCCTCATTACCATGCAGCTCATTCACCAAAGCAGACAAAAAGAGACCCAAGCAACACGCTTCACTTACTTGTAGGCGGCGCCGGTAGGGTCTGCGTACAGCTTGTCCATGGGGAACCTCATGTACTTAGAGAACTCCTGCAGGATCAGGGCAGTCAATCAAGGAGCTGTCAGTCTTACACTGTGTGCATGAGTGGAGGTGCAGATGCCTGCGTGTGCGAGACATTCCTGCAGGATTTGGGCAGTCAATCAACTGGTTGTCAGTCTTACACTGTGCGCATGAGTGGAGGTGCAGATGCCTGCGTGTGCGAGAAATTCCTGCAGGATATGGGCAGTCAATCAATGGGTTGTCAGTCTTACTCTGAGCATTAGTGGAGGTGCAGATGGCTGTGTGTGTGCGAGATATGGGGAGCCAAAAGGGCCTGCATGCGTAACAGAATGAGGGCAATAAACACCGTCTGTGTGTGTGGTAAAGTTGGGGTACACCATCTGCGTGTGTGATAAAGTGGGGGTACACCATCTGCGTGTGTGGTAAAGCTGGGGTACACCATCTGCATGTGTGGTAAAATGGGAGTACACCGTCTGCGTCTGCGTGTATGGTAAAGTGGGGGTACACCAACTGCATGTGTGGTAAAGTGGGGGTTCACCATCTGCGTGTGTGGTAAAGTTGGGGTACACCATCTGCGTGTGTGGTAAAGTGGGGGTACACCATCTGCGTGTGTGGTAAAGTGGGGGTACACCAACTGCGTGTGTGGTAAAGTGGGGGTACACCATCTGCGTGTGTGGTAAAGTGGGGGTGTGGTAAAGTGGAGGATTAGGGCGATTTGTACGAACTGAGATGAGCGTTCATCTTAGAAATCCCCTAACAAAAACACCGTTGACACACGGTCCTTATATGTAGGGTTGGCTAGAACTGTATATGTACGCCGTGTGTGACCGTGCATTTGATGAAATCCCTGCAAAAAATGACTGTAATTACTGTGTCTATGTATATGGTTCTGTCCAACCCTACTTGTACGGTTACAAGCATAACTTGGCCAACCCGTTCATTCAAGCTGCTACACGTCACAGCATTACGTACCAGCATTAAATACAATAAGTGATTTGCAGCACAATCAAGCCATCATCAAGTAGGGGGGGAAGAACAGGCGCTCGTGCAGCCGCACCCCCTCAACAAAGGAACCTGGTCCAAAGCAAAGCATACTATCAACCGGTACAACCCGCTACTTACTCTGCTCAACACCTACCTACAAACTTTACATTGAGCACACCCTTTCATACACACCTTTAGATTTTAATTATTGCGCGTAACACGTACACGTAATAGCATCCTCTCCTGCTCATACTCCTGCTCATACTTTCATACATACTCTTTCATACATGCTTTTATTATTGCACCCAGCTCGTACACGTACTAGCATCCTCTCCTGCTCATACTCCTGCTCATACTTTCATACATACCCTTTCATACATGCTTTTATTATTGCACCCAACTCGTACACGTACTAGCATCCCCTCCTGCTCATACTCCTGCTCATACGTGCAATTTTCTTCATTCCACGCAGACAATTAAGGTATTCCTTGCATGAACATCAGTGGCTCTCAGCCTGATACAGCACAGGCCTTCATCGTCCTCACAGTCACAGGCCTTCATCGTCCTTTCGCACACCTGAGCACTCACGTGTTCCTCACATACACCTGAGCACTCACGTGTTCCTCACATACACCTGAGCATTCACGTGTTCCTCACATACACCTGAGCACTCACGTGTTCCTCACATACACCTGAGCACTCACGTGTTCCTCACATACACCTGAGCACTCACGTGTTCCTCACATACACCTGAGCATTCACGTGTTCCTCACATACACCTGAGCACTCACGTGTTCCTCACATACACCTGAGCACTCACGTGTTCCTCACATACACCTGAGCACTCACATCGTCCAAACATACACCTGAGCACGACAGCGGACCCACGCACCTGTGCAGTCACAGGCCTTCATCATCTTCACATGCACCTGAGCATTACCGAGTACTCACACACCTGAGCATTGCTCGGAGAACCAAGGCCAATCGCAATGACCTGCACTCCAGACGACTCCAGGGTTGGAATGACTGAGGCCTGAGAACAGGACAGATCAATACAGCGGGTAATGACCTATTCATTGGACATTGGACATTTCTAGTAAACGGTCGCATAAATTGGTCATCATTATGGCCGTGGAAATAGTACTTCATTCAAAGGTTCTCAATGACGCAATTTGTGTATGAAGGTAGGTTCAGCTATTGAAGCTGTATAACAAAAAGAAACAATCACAGGCAAAAATAACCACTCCCTTGCAGAACACTTTAATTTGAAGCGGCTGGAAGAGTACGTACACTTAACTTTTAGGGTTGGCCACAATTGTGTACATACGCCGTATATGACCGTATAGTTTAGAATTCCTGCAGAAATTACCATTTAAACACCATACACGACACATACAATATATGTATGGTTCTGGCCAACTCTTTTCATTCTGGGTATTGCTCAAATATTAAGAGCACAGCGTACAAAGAAAAAAGCTTTGTGATTATGCACACAAGCACACAAAACACCCTCCTCTCTGCCTGCGTGAACTCACCAGCTTCCGTGCGTATTCCCATGATGTGAGGTCTGCAAAGTGCGTCAGGAACGGGATGGCTACCTTTGCTCCTTGGTCTGCCTGTAGTGTGGGAGCAGGGAGCACTTTTCAAGTTGAAAATTGTGTGCTCCTTCATTGTGAATTTGAGCCAATTGTATTTGTGTCGAATGTGCGCATTCCACTTGCGGGCGGGGCATTGCTCTACATCGCAATTGGCACTATTAATTGCCTAGTCCAGCAGTTGCTATAGTGCACTTCTAACGCTTCTACCTTCCATAAGTCAAGGATGGGCACGGGGTCTCCTGACCCTGCTTTCAATACAGAAACACCTATAGGTAGGCGTGTGGTGTGTGCGTTGTGCGTGTGGTCAGTGCGAAGTGCGTGTGAACTTTGCGTGACAAGTTTAGCACTTTCTATGCAAACATATGCCTTAATCTGTGGCGCAGCTTGCCGCAAATATTGCAAAGGAATGGACTTGGAATTTGTTGCACACCTCTCAATGCTTCATACTCAGTGCTGGCATGGCACTTTACTTGCTTCCTGGAGTTGGTCATCCTTCTCATGGGGAGTGCTTTTGCCTTACTTCTAGCTGCACACAAGGAAGGGTCCTGAGTACGGGCTAACATGTTATCGCGGAAAAAGTTCAAAATGTATCCAATTTTTTATTGTTAATATGCAAATACGGACAGTAGCATTGGAAAGCCTGGTTCGAAGTGGGACAAAAAATGTCATTTCGAGTTTTTCTTTGTTACAAGCAGGAACAGCCATGAGGAACAGCATATAGTTTATGACAACATCGTTTCTGCTTGCCCTTTATTTCGGCTATCTGTATGCTTGATTGACAACCCCATTTAGGCGAGGGCTCAGAGCACATTTTGAATTTGACACACACACACACACACACACACACAGATTGGGAAATGTGCCTTTATATGGCAGCTGCCAGACAGCCGGCAGGCTACGATCACTTTTACTGAGCAGGCCCAAAAAAGAAAAAGGCCCGAAGTCTATTACAAGATTGGTTGGAGTTAGAGCAGCTGCATTCTTGTTACTCCATGAAGCAGGGGGGGGAACATGGAGGGCGCTGTGAGAGAAGACAAAAATATGCAGGAAGTGTTCACACTCGAAACCAATATCCCAGAACGACTAGGCATTAAACATCTGTGACAAATGTCAGAGTGGGTAACTATCACGGGATGTAATGTCTAGTGTCATTACATCACGATTTCAATTATTTTTACATACTTACTCATCATCTACAATTAGAGGAAATCACTGGTGCTGAAAGGAGAAAAGGTCAAAAAGAAGAACAACGGCAAAAACCACTTTAAAAAAAATTGAGGAAAAGGAGGTTGATCACTTGTACACACATTGTAAACTGCAAACATGCAATTGTGCAATCATGCAATGACAAAAATTGGGTAGAGTCGACCAGAACCACGTCCCTCAAACCAGCGTATACAAAGCATTTTTAGGTAAACTCTCCTTCCCATGAGACCCTGCTTTTCATAAGTAACATATTTACACACACACGCGCACGCACACTCACACTCACACTTACACTCACACTCACACACAAAACACACACATGATGCATAAACATGATGCGTATACCTAGTGCGTACTGTACTGGCGCAAGCTGTACTGACAACGCCTTCAATGTGGCGTGAGCTGCACCACAGGGATGCAACATGGCATGGTGCATGGTGCCTCAAGCTGTTAGGGCAGCTCAGGACCATAACAAAAGCACAGGTGGATCAAGTCAGTGTGTACAAGGTGGATCAAGACTGTGTGTTCAAGGCGGATCAAGACTGTGTGTTCAAGGTGGATCAAGACTGTGTGTTCAAGGTGGATCAAGACTGTGTGTTCAAGGAGGATCAAGACTGTGTACACAACCTGATACTTAGAAGTTCTGCTACTAATGATTTCGACAAGAAACAAGTGGAAAAAGAAAGCCACTCCCTCTCACAGTAGTCAAAGCAACGGAGCCACTTTGGTCCGTACAACCTTACGCTTTCCCCCCTCTGGCCGGCCCTCAGCAAGCGTGCACCTATTCCGATGTGCGCACGTAGAAGACGGTGTACAAAGCAGCTGCACACGTGGTGACGCCCCACGATGCAACCATGAGCCAATAGAACAGGCCAGGTCAGCAAGCGTGCACCTATTTCGATGTGCGCACGTAGAAGACGGTGTACAAAGCAGCTGCACACGTGGTGACGCCCCAAGAGGCAACCATGAGCCAATAGAACAGGCCAGGATCGGCCACGAACAAGGCTGCAACAAAGGACACCGAGAAGAACAGGGCGTCCAGGCTGCCTGACACGCCGGATACGAGGCCTGCAAATGACGTGGCACACGTGTTTAGTTTTTTTTTCCGCCGGAGATGAGGCCTGCAAATGACGTGGCACACATTTTTAGTTGTGGTACTTTTAAATTTGTGACACAACACAGCTGCATAACAAATAGATGAATTGCACAATTTGTCAGCATTACGTTGACAGAAGGAAGGCAGCGTAGTGTATGAATTGAGGCATGGTTTTGGACAGCCGCGAGTGCAGAGCATGGCTTAACTTGGCACAGGTCAACAGCACTTAACATGACGAAACACAGCGTCTCCAGGAAGAAGGAGGTGTGGAAAAAGGCATCAACACTGCCTGGGAACACATGACATATGACTGAGGAAATTGTTGAGACAAGTTAATCGTTGCAAGGTGTACTCGAGGAATGCACACAACATTTATAACTTTGTATTCTGTAATCTCCAGGAATCATCGCAAGGCTAAGTATCTTCCATGTCCTGAGTTTTTCCTTCTTCTCTGTGGTGGAGGAGCTTGATGGCGCCTGGTACCAATTGGCTCCTTTCCCTTTGTCAATGTGGGGGGCGTTTTTCAATGCTGTGTAGTTCTACCTTTTTTCTTTGTTCCTTTTGTCCAGACGATAGTCATCTAAGGCCTAACACCATGTGCATTGTGCATCCACAAGAAAGGCAAGCAAAGCCAACAGTCTTATCTTTTTCCCCCCTTGTCCACATGACTGGCGCACGAGGCCAAGCACCATGTGCGTAATTATGTATTTACAAGGAAGGCAAACAAGGGAGGCGCACAAAGCCAACAGCTGGCTTCCAGCACCAACAAAGACGTTTGCGTGACTCAAAAAATGAGGCTGAATTGAAGTTGCGTAGCAATAAGGAGGTAAGTATGTACCACTTATCATGCTATCACACCAACCTAGATCTTCAGGTGCCACCAGATCCTGCGTCAGTTGTGTGACCGCCAAGTCGAAAGTCCACAGTCCAGTGCGAGAGATGGCCTGTGCATGGGTATGTGTGTATGTTTGTGCAGTGTGCAGGTGCAAATGTGCGTGCGGGTGCGTTTAGATGCGTGCACACTTGTGTGCGTATGAGTGTGTTTGCATGTACACTTTCATGGCTAGCTGGGTATCAATAAAATATTTGGAGGTTACTTACATTTATAATGAATCATGTTTTACCGATCATAGCTCATATCCAAGGAGCAGTCGTTGCGTAATTCTGACTGCTCAATACAAAGCCAGCTATGTCGTTTCTGACACACAAACACACACACCCAAGCAAACCACACTCACACACAAACAAAAACACCCACGCACCACACGCACGCAAACACACAAGAATACAAGGAGGTGTCCATGGCATCGTGCCAGCAATGAGGAAGTGCTGCAGGCTCTGACCAATTCCATGACAGCATTGTGATGTACTTACACAGAAAGAGACAACCACACAAACACACACACATACGTTGCACCATGCCAGAGATGTGCAGCTGCTGCAGGTTCTGAACACTCAATTCCACACGAGCTATGCTCTCAACGCACACACACATGCACACACACACACATACACACATACATCCACACCCATCGTACCATGCCAGCAATGAGGATCCGCTGCAGGTTCTGACCACTCAAGAAGAAGCCAGCTACGTTTGTGACACACAGATGCGCACGCACGCAAACACACACACACGCACGCTTCCACACCCATCGTACCATGCCAGCAATGAGGAGCCGCTGCAAATTCTGATCACTCAATAAGATGCCAGCCACGCGCGGTGTCTTTTCCGGCTTTATGATGGTCATTGTGACGAAGGGGAACAGGCCCAAGGTCAGCCAGCCCAACTGTCAAAGCAGAAAAATTAAAGGGAGCAGCATTTGAAAACGCAATGACGCGACAAAGTATAGGTGCAAGGTGCAAGGAATAAGAAGCCACTGAAAACAAGTTATTGGTGATTTGATGAAATGGAATTTCATGGGATGGGTTGGCAGGACAGCCCCAAGGTCAACCATGCCAGCTGCAAAGGAAGAAAGGGGACGACGTGTGATTTGTGTGTGAAGGGTAAAATAAGTTATGGCCATGTGTCAGTACATGGTGATCTCATGATGTGGGGTATGGGTGTGAGGAATATGATGTGGGGTATGGGTGTGAGATATGTGATGTGGGGTATGGGTGTGAGAAATACGCAGCCTTTGGCACAAGGCAATGATGTCTGGAACCGGATCAGCTGTAGAGGCAGGGAAGCCGTACGAAATGCAAAGGGAGGGAAAAGGCATTTAAAACAAGAGTGTGTCAAATCAGCAACTTTACGAGCATGTAAAGAGCGAAGAGCGATCCTTTTGGGGGAAGGGGCGGTTGGCTCCTTCTCTGGAATGTATATGTAAAGCCAAACAGCAAGGGGACATGGCACCAACCAATTGGTCTTGGATCTGCATGTATACCTTCCTGCTCCAATTTGATACTAAGCACGGCCCCCCCATGCAAAACCGGCAAGCTCTGCACTTCCCAACACAAAGCATGAATCCCTATACCTCTCTGATCCCAAAAGGCTCCCAACTACAAGTTGGAGATTCCTTTGTATCTAAGCTTGTGCATTCTTCTGAGGCTGGCCGAAAGGGGTGGTTAGCAGCTAGTCGCCCCTGCTCTAACCACTAAAACCATCAATTGCTCCCATCTGGAGATTCCTTTATATCCGGGCTTATGGATCCATTTGGTCAAGAAGTGCCCGTCACAATAACGGGGTATTACGTGAAGGAAGGTCGCCCGAAGAAGGGAGTGACCTTCAGCCTTCACCCCCTTATTGTGACAAGGGAAGGTGACAGCAGCCTTCAGGAAAGAAAAGAGTGACCTCCAGCCTTCACCCCCTTATTGAGACGGAGGTGAAGGTGACAGCAGCTTTCACAGGAGAAGGGGGCGACCTTCAGCCTTCACCCCCTTATTGTGACGGAGGTGAAGGCGACAGCAGCCTTCACGGAAGAAAGGAGTGACCTTCAGCCTTCACCCCCTTATTGTGACGGGGGTGAAGGCGACAGCAGCCTTCACGGAAGAAGGGGGTGACCTTCAGCCTTCACCCCTTATTGTGACGGGGGAAGGTGACAGCAGCCTTTACCAGGCATAACAAGGATTTGAAGGCTGAAGGCCATGCTTATTGTAACCATTGTAACCAATGTAACCATTGCAGCCATTGTAACCATTGTAACCATTGTAACCAGTGCAACCATTGTAGCCATTGTAACCATTGTAACCATTGTAACCATTGCTTGTAACCATTGTAGCCATGTAACCATTGTAGCCATGTCACCTTTACACATCACAATAAGAGGGCGAAGGCTCAAGGACACGCTCTTGAGCAGCCACTCTAGCCAGAAATGGCTTTCACCTGGTAGAAAATTCCTAGCAGCCCCGTCTTCCGTAGACCCAGACGTGGAGCTAGCAAGGGGAAGATGGCGGTGGCTCCAAGCCCAGTCAGAGCGCCCACACCTCTGTACATGCTAATCTGCACAGCAGGGCATTGTCAGAGGGGCACTGTGCGTTTGCAGAGACAGACAGAGGTTGGCCTTGCCTCCTCTAATCCGGTCAGGGGTCCCACACCTTTTGGTTCATGCCAACCTGCGCAGCAAGGCAAGGCAGATCTAGACAGACGCTCATGGTTGACAACATTCTGCAGTCCTGCCTTCTCTGATCATGGCATCTCAATTCAAAAGCGAGCGGACCACAATGTGCTGAACTCTCGACAGTCAAAACTAAGAACAGCTCACAAACTCTGCCAGCCTGACCAGACATAAAGGATCACAGGGATAAAGAACAACTAACACACATAGGCACATAGGGCTGGACAAAATCATATAGTTGCACCGCATATGACCGTTTATTTGGTGGTCTTCCTGCCAAAAATACCGTATATACACATATACACCGTACATCATATGATATATGGTATATGGTTCTGGCAACCCTGCACATACAATTGCACGACGCACTTTTGGACCATGTAGCGCAAGAGAGAGACATACACACACGCGCATGGCATACCTTCAGATATTATACACATAGGGTAAATATACACATTAGAAAATGTGCACACATGCACACCACACTTTTGTATTACCTACGGCTAGAAAACAATAAACACACATTGCCACACAGCATACTGTTGCGTCACCTACAGCAAGAGAGAAATTTAGCACGTGCATGACAGTAGTG
>Ga0307966_1001995_pt1 | contig 15783 bp, 15 predicted proteins | sample OrgLakmetagen646_FD_203141 | JGI IMG/M metagenome (GOLD analysis project Ga0307966, IMG submission 203141) | Saline water microbial communities from Organic Lake, Antarctica - #646 | ecosystem: Environmental > Aquatic > Non-marine Saline and Alkaline > Saline | place: Antarctica: Organic Lake... | reverse complement strand
CGACAATCAGCTCTTTTCCAACGTAGATGACGAACTCAGCCGGGAAGTCTTATCAGACATGCCTCTGATGTCGATCGAGGATATGGAGCTGCATATGATCAAGAAGACACTCGAGCATACCCAGGGGAATCAAAAAGAAGCCTCGAAGCTTCTGGGGATCTCAGACCGCACGATTCGAAATAAATTGAAGAACCTGGAAGAGAATGAGTGAAACTAACTCGAATGTCCCGGTTCGAGATGGTTTGACATGAGCCCGGAGCTATGAGTAATTTTTTGGGTATCGGCTGGTATCAGGGATGATTCTCATCAAATAGCCGGTTTGTTGTTACGGTATAATCGAAGCAGGAGCTTCGATTTACGTCAGTACGAGCCCCAATCCACGATCTCCCATCGTATCATTGCAAGAGGTTAGCCACGAACAGAATTTATTATCCAATCTGAATTATGAGATACCGCATCGGGGTGCGGCATGACTTTTTTTAACTCACATCAGCCTTCATCATCGTCATAACCCTGACCCAGACGCTCTCAGGGCAGTCGCTCCACTCCGGTCGCTTGCAGGTCTTTTAATTCCCTAAATCGCAATCAGGTTCCGGGCTCGCTCAATTCTGTCTGTTTTTGACAGGGCAACAATCAGACGGCGCCTGTACTCTGCATTCTCAGGGTCAGCTTCATACAAACGCTCATATAGGTCAGCAACGTAAGCATACCATTTGTTGGTCATAAAGAGCGACATATAGTCCTCGAGCTCAGCTGAAAGTTTATCTGTGAGATCATTTGGCAAATACTTTTCAAAAGTCTCATTAAAATAGAAGACAGCTCGTTCCCGTTTACCCAGTTCTATGGAAATCATGAGGAGTTTCCGTAATAGATACCGGTCTTTATCATCACCTTTCTTTTTCTCGGAATATATCTCTTCGAGGTAGAGAAATGCATCGTGCTTATGACCGGCTTTCGTCGCCAGTTCACCCAGCTGTTCCAGCGTCTCTTTTTCATCAATCTCTTTATCGTAGCTTGCCCGGCCCGCCTCGCTCAGATTTTCATAATAAGCCTTCAGGGAATCGTACGCTTTCCCCCACTGTTTATTTAACTGGTGGATACGGTATTGAATCAGATAGGGAATACGCTGAACAGGTTCTGCCTCAAGCGATTTATCGGCCAGCTGCAGTGCCTTAGGCCATTTGTACAACTCCGTGTAGCAGCGTGTTAGCCCATTAACGGCCCCTAACCGATCAAACGGAAGTAAACGCTCAATTTTCAGGATATTCCTGAACTGAGCCGCGGCCTGAACATATTTTTTAGCTTCCATCAGCCTTTCCGCCTGCAGCAAGTATGCGGCAGGAGTAATCTTACGAACCGACATCTCACCTTCAACACTGACAGACTCCATCAAAGCGGATGAGCGTACGATAAAAATTGGGTGTTCGAAAAGTGCTGTCCCGTTCTCAATAATATAGCTTGTACAGTCGGGCAGATTTTTACCCGCAAATGGGTTCTCTGCTGATTGATGGACCAATCTCACCTGATATACAGTTTGGGACGATTTCTCTTCTGCATGACTTATGCTTGCGGGTACCATCGTGTTTGATGTCAGTTGCTCCTGTTCCGGTATTCTGTAAAACCGAAGATCTTCACCGGACTCCAGAAAAAGGACCCACTCCTTTTGGGCGCACTGCAATTGCTCGTTCCATTTTCCGGCAATACCGATTGTTTCGGGATCATAGGTAACCCATTGAATCGAACTCCCTAATTTATCAGGCTGACTTTGAGGCGAAAGAACCGTTAAAACACCAAATACAGTATCCAACTTGTTTAGCAAGTCAGTGTCTAATAGTTCTGTCTCCGGCAGATGAAACACACATTCTATCCAGGAAAAGTCTCTTTGAAACTGGCCGTTAACAGTGTTTACAGATGAAAGCATATGATCTCAAAGTTATGTCAAAATTAGATGATAGGTTTACCGTAACCGTTTGTGTGGAATAGCGTCAATCTCCAAAGAGAGAGTTGATTACAGATAGTCAAGCAGTGAGTTCCCAAACATAGTGCTGTGAACAGCCATCGCGGAATCGAACGCTACCTGTATTCTTTGCAATTCAGAAAATGCTTCTGCATAATCTGTATCAACCAGTTCACTCACATCAGACTGTTGAGATATTTTAGTTGTCTCATACTGCTCGAACACGTAATCCATCCGATTGATATTATTTCCGAGTCGCGATGTTAAGGTCGTGACATTTTCAATTGAGTCATCAATACTATCAATCATACCCGACAACGCATCGGCATCATTATCCCGAAGTGCCTGCTCAATATTGCCAATCACTTCAAACAGATCGCCCGAATCTGTATCCCTAAGTTCTGTACCCGTAATACTGATATCCAGATTTACTCCATCTGCTACGGTAACCTGGGGCGGCGTGTCATTGCTGTTGTTCGTAATGCCGCCGGGCCCACCACCGTCGTTTACAAACGGCTCTTCAGCACTATTTGTACCGGCAAAAAGGTAACGGTCGCCATAGCTTTGATTCAGCGTATACACCAGACTGTCTCGAATTCCTGCAATTTCGTCTGCCATATTTTCCCGAACTGATGCATCAGCTGCCCCATTTGCACCATCAGTAACGATTCCCTTGATGTCGATCAGCCGATCAATTGTTTCATCCAGAGCTTCCTGGGCCATGCGCCCCTGCCGAAGTCCACCGGTAATGTTTCGCTGGTACTGCTCTTCCTTTCGAATATTCTCTTCAATAATCCGGCTCCTCTCAAACTCAGTAGGGCCCTGCGACGGAATACGCACGCGTTTTCCGCTCGACAGATCAGACTGCACAGTAGCCAGCTCGCTGCGGTTTCGGTTAATGTCCCGCATGAAGTTTCCAAACAGAATTTTTTGTGTAATTCTCATTATTTTTACCTCGTTAAACCTATTAAGGTGTCATACATTTGCTGAGCGGCAGACATCACTCGTGCGGCTCCCTGGTATGCATTTTGATACTGAATCATCATGCTCAGCTCTTCATCAACATTTACACCCGCTTCACGTTCTTGCTGTGCGGTGAGCATGGATATTTCTGAATCACGAACTTCCATACTCGATCGAATTTCGCTCAAATTCCGTCCCGGCGTACTAATCAAATCTACCGAGTAGTCAACCATTTTTCTTCCGCCTATAACGGACTCATTTCTAAGGTCGGCTATCTGCCCGGCTATCTCACCGTTACCCGCCTCCCCATCAACCGAAGAGGTGGCAATATGGCCCACATTGGCACGAATAGAGTCACTCACCTTTATATTTGATGCATCTGTGAAATTAGGATCAAAAAAGTTTCGTGCTGTTCCATCTTCCAGACCAAACCCCTGGCTATGAATTGTATTAAATTCGTTCACAAGGGTTGACGCAACCTCATCAAGGCGCTCTTTAATCCCGGGAATCTCATTCTCATACATATCAAGATCAGCGCCTAACTTACCACCACTTGGCTCGATCAATTTGCCGCTGCTAAGTCTGACATTGAAGGTTTTATTCACATCATCTATTTCACCTCGCAAACTGGATGCTTTATCTTCATCCAGCACAAGAATGCCACCAATACGCAGTTCAAGAGAACCTTTATCTGTCACCTGGCTTTCAAAGTCTACCATCCCAGATAGTTCTTCCAGCTTTTTCACCTGCATGTCAAGGCTGGCAAGATCGGGCTTTCCTGACGACTCACCTTTTGTAATGGCGCTGTTCAATGTATCCAGGTCTGCTAAAATCTGGTTTATATTTTCTATGGTGCTGTTGGCGGAATCCTGCACCAAATCACTGGTTCGGTCCACATTTCGGTTGATATCGCCTAGCTTACTGGTTAGCTGATCAGCTTCTGTAAGCAGCGAGTTTCTGACGCTCATATCCTGCGGATCGGAAGACAGATCTGAAAACAGATCGAACACCCGCCCGATTCTCATATCCAGGTCACCGCCGGCATCAGATGCCATTGATGTTTCCAGTTGTTCAAAAATATTCGACTGCTCCTGCAAAAACCCCATATTCTGGCGTTTTTCATTCATCACCACGTCAGTCATTTCATTTCTCATTCGGGTAATGCTGGTAATATTTACACCCAACCCGGCATGAAACCCGGTCATTCGCATACCCACAGATTCCTTATCAACCCGCTGGCGTGTGTAGCCCGGTGTATCCGCATTGATGATGTTATTGGACGTGACCGACAAAGAACGTTCAGCGCTCCTTAATCCGCTTTTCGAAATCTCAAAAAGTGTTTTCATAATCCTATACTTCCTGGTTTACAGCTACGCCGGAGGCGATGTGTGATTTTTGGCCTGTTGGGCTGTAATGGCTGTTTTTATTATTAAATAGCGTATAAAATGAATGCATCAAGCGAGTATTTCGGTTAAGAGCAAACTCAAGAAGATCTACCAGCTGTTTATTCTTACGCTGCAGATTTCTTGCATTCTGAGACAGAGTTGCCTTCCATCGATTTATTTTCTTCTCTTCCTGAGGAAATTTCACCACAAGATCTCCCAGCTTTGGAAGATTACTGTTACCAACCCCCTCCATATTCCGTTCAAGCTCCACGATAAAGGCACGCTCATGTTTTTTGTATTCACTATGAATAGTCGTTTGCTTTTCCGTCAGCTCTTCAATTTTTTCGGGTGATGAAGAAATGATAGCCTGTATTTGCTCCTCCATCACATAGATAAGCTGTTCAGATGTTTCATGTAGGTCCAGAACAATATTATCCATGTCCCGGAGCTGATTGGTGCCGATTGCTTGAGTGTTCATATCTGTTGGGTTTGTGTATGTTGCTCTTTAATTAGTCCGATGAATTATTCCAGTATTTAGACACCAGGTCCCCCATTCCGAGCTTTCGCTGATCTGCAAGTTCGCTGGCAAGAGCATCCGTAATGAACTCCCGGTACAGACTATTCGACTTGCCCATACCTGTTTCATTATCGGCCATTTTGAATGAATCTTTAGTGAGTTCGTTAACCAGATGCCTGGCAAAAATCTCTTCAAAATCGGTTGCGGCCTGCTCTTTTTTAATATCATCGCTGCGATTTTGGCTGACCTGCTGCTGTGCAATATTCAGAAAATTTTCAACCTTCATAAAGTTGTACTGTTTATGTTTGATGTAGACCGTTGTTGGCCTTTTTTTGTAAATAAACTACCTCGGGGCAGAGCCCACGAGGTATCAGCTTAAAATCCATGATTTTTTCAAAAGCATGAGATTTTTGGTTCGTGTCCCCCTTCCCCCACAGGGATTCCTTCGGAAGAAGGGGGATTTCCAATTTTTCCATTTACATTACAATGAGTCTTCCGCGCATCGCTCCGGCCTGATCCAGCGCCTGGAAGATGCTGATTATGTCCCTCGGGCTAAGGCCCAGTGAGTTCAGTGCTCCTGAGAGCTGCTGTACCGTTGTATCCGGATCAAGTAGAATCGTTTGAGCCGCTTCCTCGCTCACGCCAACTTCCGGCACGGGAACGGCAATTGTCTCGCCCTGCCCAAACGGCTGGGGTTGACTCACAAACGGCGTGACCTGCGTCCGCACCTGGATGTTGCCGTGCGAAATCATAACCTCATCAATAACAATTCGTCCGCCAGCCACAATTGTCCCGGTTCGTTCGTTAATTACAACACGTGCCGGAGTATCAACTTCAATCTCTTCCTCAAGTATTAAACTTGTAAATATGTTGCGTGCGCCCTCTTCACGGAAAGCCTCCGGCCATTCAACATGCACTACGCCGGGATGATGTACAATGGCAAGCTCCTCATCAAACCGCTGGTTAATAGTCTCTACAATGCGACGGGCATTGGTGTAGTTAGGATCCCGAAGGACCAGGCCGAGCGGCTGGTTTGTATCGTGTGAAAATTCATCATTCGACTCCACCACGCCACCGCCAGGAATGGTCGCCGTCAGCGTTTGATTTCTGGTTACCCGCGCACCCGGTATTTCGGCGGTTATGCCGCCAACAATTAAGGAGCCCTGAGCTTTAGCGGAAATTTCTTCATTATCGGGATCAAACAGTGGTGTTTGAAGCAGTACTCCGCCCTGAAGACTGCTCGCATCCCCCAGAGATGAAACAGTGACATTAATTTCACTCCCCGGTGCGTGGTATGGCCCTATGGTTGCAGTCACCATCACAGCTGCCACGTTTCGGGTTCGCAGGCGATCCGCATCAACGTTAATTCCAAAATTTTCCAGCATGTTGGCGATTGACTGAACGGTAAAAACTGAGCCGCGACTACTGATGGTCCGGTCGCCTGTTCGATCAAGACCGGTTACCAAGCCGTACCCAATAAGCTCCTTCCTTTGAGCATTCTGTATCTCCACAAGTTCACTTAGCTGGGTTTGTGCAACAGCCGTTTCCGCGATCAGGAAAATCAACATGAGTGATATCAGTAAAGAAGAGCTTTTCATGAGCAGCGATTGAATAACATGTCTTGGTTGATCCATTTTCTATAACCTGCCGATTACTGATTCATAAATATTGCAGCGCCAAGAGCTAACCCAACACCGCCCAGAACGATCCTGCGAATCCGTCCCTTCTTTTTGGTTATGCTATGCAGCCCGCCTTTCTGCTGGTAGCTGATATTTGCATTTGCTACCCGAAAAGAGAAAACCCTGTTTTGGCTGTCAACATCTTTTTGCCGGACGGTACCTGTCAGGCTCATTTCATGTGTTTCTCCATTGATCTCAGTCGATCGTGTACCCTCCACAATCAGGTCTCCCAATTGTGTAACCTCCACAATCTGAACGCTCATCAACCCTTCCAGGAGCTGCCTTTGGTTTGATTGATTTCGCTCATCAGCACCGTAGTTGACCTCGGCATCAGATCCAAATGTAGGTTCAAATGGGATAAAGTTTCCGGATACAGATCCGGATGCGCCTGCATTGGTATTCGATGAATTACGAATACCTGAAGCAGAACTTCCCGATATATTTTCCGTCAGTACAATTGTAATGATATCTCCCACCTGGTTTGCTTTTACGTCACTAAATAAGGATTGCTGAGCAAATACTGCCGAATGAAGCGACAGCAGCAGAACAATCAGGGTTAGTGCAAATCCAAGTTTTAAAGTGTGCCTTTCCATAATACTACTCCCGGGCTATTAACTTTGCCCAAATATCGTTTTCGGGTTTCTTTGTTATATATCGTAATCTCGTCGTCCTGAGCTCCACTCTGTCTCGCCTCTCCTTCGATCACAATCCGCAAACCGTTCTGTTCGTAGATCATGTTGACAGTATCCCCGGCTTCCACCAGGTAATCAGAACTGATATCGGCATGGCGTACCGGTTGTCCGTCTGATAGTGTGCGCCGCAGTGTTTTGCCCCTAATTTCCTCAACTTTTTCTACAAGCTGGCCGCGGTCGTAGGGTACCGATACCCAGCGCATATCCAGGGATGATTCTTCCAGTACGTCACCGCTCATAATTCGCTCACTTGCTACCGGAAGCAACCTCTCTGTCTCTACAAGAAGCTGGATGTTTGCCGTTTGTGTTCTCCCGCGATCGCGATAGGTAACCGTAAAGTTAGTGTAGCGCTCCACATTTCCTTCCGGTTCAACCGATGTGATTTTGTCAGAATCCAGCCGTTCCAGGCTGCCGGGTATCCACCGCGGCGTAAGGGAAAACCGATATGTATCCGGATCATGGCTTTGGCGAATTGCTTCCAGCGCTTTTCTAATGATAACCTCTCGCGTTCCGGACGCTGAAGCTGCTTTCTGACTCGAAAGAACATCTGATCTCTCCAGGTCTATTGGCTTCAGATGCGAGATGTTTGCAACCTCCGGCATTTGAGAACTGATATATGGTTCAGCGGTTGAATTCCCGCCAACTAATGAAAGTATCATCATAAGAATGAGGCTCACGGGTCTGTTATCGTTTAATCTGGTTAGTCATTGACATCATATCCTCAGCCGTCTGAACCATCTTTGAGTTGGTTTCATAGGCGCGCTGTGCTTCAATGAGGTTTACCATCTCTTTTACTATATCCACGTTTGATTGCTCCAGGAATCCCTGGCGCATCACGCCAAAGCTTTCCATCCCGGGTGTGCCATAAAAAGGCATCCCAGATGCTTCCGATTCTGAAAAGAGGTTGTCTCCCAGCGCTTCAAGTCCGCCCGGATTTACAAACTTTGCGAGTTCAATTTGCCCCAGGTCTACTGCAGAACCATCGCCCGACATCTGAGCGGTTACAATCCCTTCCTGGGAAATACTTACCCCCACGGCATCTTCCGGTATCTCAATTTGGTCGGCCAGTGGTAGTCCGGAATTGTTTACAAGCATACCGGTTGAATCACGGCTAAAATTTCCATCGCGTGTATAGCCGATTGATCCGTCAGGCATTTCTACCTGGAAAAACCCTGAGCCGCTGATTGCCAGGTCAAGAGCGTTACCTGTTTCGGAGATAGATCCCTGAGTGAAATTTCGAATGGTTGCCACTGCCCGCGATCCATGACCTATCTGAAGCGACGGAGAGTCGTTAGATACCCGGTTAGCCGCCGATCCGTGCTTGGACGACTCAACATTTTCATAGAACAGATCCTGAAACGCAACTGTTGTCCGCTTGTAACCTGTTGTTCCTACGTTCGCGAGGTTGTTCGCGATGTTATCCACTGATTTTTGCTGGGCACTCATTCCAAGTGCGCCGGTAGTTAATGCTCTAAACATACGTTGTTGCCTTTAATTTAAATTAGAATCGGCCGAGGCTGGAAGTTGCCTGGGCAAGTGTTTCATCAGTTGTTCTCATGGCTCGTTGCTGAGCTTCAAACATTTGCGAGTTTCGCATCATATCCACCATTTCCTGTAGCGGCTCAACATTTCCTTTTTCGTAAAAACCCTGCATTACATTGCTATCAAAAGACACATCAGTCAGTTCTGATGCCGGAGCTGAAAAATAGTTCGACCCTTTTCTTTCAAGGTTTGACGGATCATTGACACCCACGATGCGTAGCTGATCGTACACTTCACCATTTAATCTGAGCGTACCGTCTTTTCCAACTTCAAGATCCATTCCGCTGCCACTGCCGGTTGCCTGAAAATATTCCGGAATGTGAATGGCGCCGGAGTTCCCGATCACATTGGCTCCCTTACTGTTCAGCAGGTAGCCGTCTGAATCAAGATGAAAGCGGCCATCGCGTGTCAGAAACGACTCCCCGTCCTCTTCTACAGCGAAGAATCCTTCTCCGTCAATTCCGAAGTCGAATCTGTTGCCAGTAGGTTCAAGCACGCCCTGGGACAGATCAATCTGCTGCATATCAACTGTCGATTGTACTTCCCGGCCGTTAATTTGCTCTGTCATGAGTCTGTGAAACAGCTTATTTCCTTTAAAACCGGGCGTATTGATATTCGCGAGATTATCTGCTGTAACATCCTGTGCTCTTGTGAGCATCTGCAATGCCTGCATCTGGGCCTGAAATCTGTCAATCATATCTTTACAAATTCTGTTAATACTGCGCTTTCCGCAGCTTCTTTAATGAAGCAACCGTACAACCGGCGTGCCCTGCAGATAGATCAAAATCTGTGCCATCCCTAATTATGGGGTTCATTTCCCCCTCTTATTCAACCTGCTTATCGTTTATAAATAGCCTTTAAATCTATCTGTAGGCGTATTTCGGACAAATAAAACGGTCGTGTGTTTATTTAAAGTGATTTTTAAACCTTCTGCAGCGTGCTTTTCCTTCAAACAGAAAGTTTTTCCAGAAATCCTGCCCCGCAACATCGATTCTGACTGCCGTAACCTCTGGAAATCTTTTCCTCATACTGGAGAATTTATCCCATGGGAACGCCTGCCGCAGCTACCCTGTGCCCCTCAGCATCATATGTAAGATTGGTACTGTATTTGAAACTAAAGAGACCACAGATGAACAAGTAATAATTATGTCTGATAAGAATAGCGACCAGGAAAAGACGGAGGAACCCACACAGCGCAAGCTTGATAAAGCTCGCGAGGAGGGAAATGTAAGCATCAGCAAAGAGGTCTCTTCCGTGGTACTCATGATTGTTTCTATCATGGTGTTTGTTGGATCAGGCGGTTTCATCTATGGCAAAGTTGAAGAGCTGTTTGAAACCTTCCTCGTAAATTCCGGAATGGCGCTCAACAATCAGGATCACGCAATTGAGTATCTCGAGCAGGCGATGATTTTAGGCTTCGAGATGATGGCTCCCGCGCTGATTGTCCTCATGCTTACCGCCATTATTGTAAATGTTGCCCAAACAGGCGCTGCCTTCAGTACAAAAGCGATTGCCCCGAAAGGGAGCAAGCTGAATCCCGCAAACGGTATTAAGAAAATTTTCTCCTCACAGGGTGCTGTTGAGCTAACCAAAGGATTTCTGAAACTGTCGATTGTCAGCATTGTGGTCTACTATACCGTCCGAAATGATATTGAGCACTTTCTCACCTTCATGCTAATGCCGATGGAATCCAGCATCAGCGAATCCGGCGTTTATGTACTGATGTTTGTAGGCCGGATCCTCGCCGCACTTTTTATTCTGTCTGTTGCCGATGCGGTCTACCAGCGTTTTAAGCACCATAAAGATCTTCGCATGAGCAAGCAGGAAGTGAAGGATGAGTACAAGCAAATGGAGGGTGACCCCCAGGTGAAAGCTCAGCGAAAACAGATGGGAATGTCGTTCAGGAAGCGCAAGCGACTCGACCATGCCGTTCTTAACTCAGATGTGGTTGTTACCAACCCAACTCATTACGCTGTAGCCCTCCGCTACGACCCCGACAATAACGACGCACCGGTTGTGATGGTAAAAGGTCAGCGGCTGAAAGCACTTCGGATAAAAGAGCTCGCAAAACATTATGGCATACCAATTGTAGAGAACAAACCGGTTGCACAGGCACTATTTGCCACCGCCGAAGAAGATGACTACATCCCGGGCGACCTCTATAAGGCTGTAGCTGAAATACTGGGCTACGTGTATAAACTGAAGAATAAAACCAACATATAAGCTCCTCCATGGCAGCACAAGGATTTAGTTTCGATCAATTAAAAGGCATGTTCTTTAAAACGGACGTGCTGATCTCATCCAGTGTCATCATAATCCTGATGATTATGATCGTGCCGTTTCCCGCGTCATTAATGGATTTTTTCCTGGCACTAAACGTATCATTATCACTTATAGTGGTGCTGGTAGCTTTTTACACACTCAAGCCGCTGCAGTTTGCAGTGTTTCCCGGAATGCTTCTGATCCTAACGCTTTTTCGGCTCTCCCTTAACGTAGGAACTACACGACTGATTCTCAGCGAGGGATACGCAGGGTCTATTATTGAGTCGTTCGGTGGTTTCATTGTGCAGGGTAATTTTGTGATCGGGATAATTATGTTCTCGGTTCTTGTGATTATCAACTTTGTGGTTATTACAAAAGGCGCCACCCGTATTGCTGAAGTTGCCGCTCGATTTACACTGGATGCCATGCCCGGTAAACAGATGTCTATCGACGCCGACCTCAGCTCCGGACTGATCAGCGACCAGGAAGCCAAGCAGCGACGGGAAGAGATATCACGTGAAGCTGATTTTTACGGGGCGATGGATGGTGCCAGTAAGTTTGTACGGGGTGATGTTATCGCCGGCCTGCTTATTACATTTATTAATATTATTGCCGGCTTAATAATCGGTACTGCTCAGCAGGGATTGTCAATTGGCGAAGCTGCCGAACTCTATATGCTGCTCACAATCGGGGATGGGCTTGTGTCTCAGATCCCTGCACTTCTAATCTCCACCGCAGCCGGTATTATTGTATCCCGGGCGGCCTCTGAAGGTAACCTCAGTGATGAAATTACCGGACAGCTTCTGGGCAACCCTAAAACCGTGATGATAGGCTCTGTATTTGTTTTTGCTATTGGAGCTCTCCCGGGGCTGCCTATTATTCCGTTTTGGTCAATAGCGGGGTTTTTCGCATTTCTGGCTTATAAAAAACATAAAACGGAAACAATCGAACAGATTGAACACGACGAAGAGGAGAGCAAACAGATTGATGCAGGAGCTGAAGATAAAGTTGAAGACTACCTCCTGCTCGACACACTGGAGCTTGAAATTGGCTACAGCCTCATCCCCATGGTAGAAAAGGAACAGGGCGGCGATCTGCTTGAGCGGATGACATCACTGCGAAAACAGCTGGCCTCTGAGTTTGGAATAATTATCCCCTCAATCCGTATTCGCGACAATGTTCAGCTTGATGCAAACCACTACGTCATAAAGATGCGCGGTATCGTTCAGGGCAAAGGCGAGCTGCTGCCGGGCTATCACCTCGCCCTGTTGCCGGCAGACTTCAAACCTGATATTCAGGGGATTGAGACCAAAGATCCGACCTTTGGAATGGATGCCATTTGGATTAGCGGAAAAAATAAGTCACAAGCGGAAAAATATGGGCTTTCGGTCATTGAAGCCGGTGCGGTGATAACAACCCATTTGATGGAAGTTCTGAAGAAAAATGCTCATAAGCTGGTCGACCGCCAAATGGTACAGCGCCTGATTGATAATATCAAAGAGCAGCATCCAGCGCTGGTTGAAGAACTCATTCCGGACGGACTTAAGATTGGCGATATTCAGAAAGTGCTCAAGCGTCTTCTTCGCGAACGTATCCCGGTTAAAGATCTCGTTACCATTTTGGAAACACTGGCTGATCACTGCCAGAAAACCAATAATACTGATGTGCTGACCGAGTATTCAAGGGCTGCACTCGCAGAAACCATCACCCGGCAGTTTACTACTGAAGAGAACGAAGTCGTTGTTGTGATGGTCGATTCGAATCTGGAGTCGCACCTCATTGGCCAGGCTCAGCAGGGCAGCTTAAACAGCAATACGCTCGGCCTCACACCCGACATGGTAGAGGTCCTGTATCAGAACTCGAGTAAGGTGTTCGACTCGATGATTCGCCAGGGATACGAGCCTATTTTGTTAACGTCTCCCGTTCTCAGATTCACTCTTTTTGAGTTTTTGGCACCGATTTTGCCTGAAATCAATGTGTTGTCATACAACGACATAAGTTCGGATGTACAGTTCAAGACATTTGACAGAATCCGAATACAACAAGGTGAACTTGAAGAACCCACTCCCGCATGATACTTAAGAAATTTTTAGGGAAGACAATTGAAGCAGCCCAAAAAAGTGCAAAACAGATGTATGGGGATGATTTTGTGATCTTAGACAGCAATGACACCGAAGGCAAAAGCCAGATTACAGTTGCTGTAGATAAGAATAACACAAAATCTGATCAGGATGAGAAACAGCAATCAGACCGCCAAAACGGTGGTGTTATGTTTGAAAGGACTAGCAATAACGCTGATCAGCCTGAAGGACAGGAAAAGGATGTGAGCTCAAATCTAGAAAAGCTCCGTAAATATGCGGAAAATAATGAACCGCAAAACGGAAAAAACATCCATGATTCCAGCACGGATGAAACCGGTAAAAAAACTCCAATCAAAAAAACAGCTTTTACTCCAGCCAATAATAACGGAACTGCGCCTTCGAAAAATAAGTCGCTTTACAGCAGAGCAAGCGCCCGTTCCTCACAACCCACTGCCGATTCTTCTGATACCCCCAACGAAAATTCAACTGCTGATACAGCAGAGGTGGCCCAAAAATCATCTCACCGTCCGAGATCAGAAAAACCGGACCTGCTCTCCCGGTTCGACAGCGCCGGACCAAAAATAAACCGGACGTCTACAGTTCCCGCGTCTAATCCCCGCAGAGAGCAAAGAGAAATTACGGCACTCCATAAACGATTTGACAAACTGGAGGCTTTGCTTGACTCCTCACTAATCAGCTCAAATCTCGACTTTGCTTCCCACCCCGCATTTCAACAGCTGATGCAAACCGGTATCAGTACAAGTGTGGTAGCTGGTTGGTTCAGCTCTATTATTAAAGACGGGATTGATCCATACGATCAGGCTGACACCTTTATGGCAAAACTCTCGGGAATTGTACGGGATGCGATCAGGTGTGAAACGGACAGAAAAATCCAAAAATACCTGCTGTTTGCGGGCCCTGCCGGAGCTGGAAAAACTCAGCTGATCATGAAATTGACTCAGCACTCCGACTTTATGAAGAATAAGAATATTGCAGTGGTATCTCTTTTACCACAGTCGGCGGCAACTACTCCTTATTACACTATTTTGCGACCGTTTTGTGAGGATCACAAAATACCTTTTTTCGCTATTAAAACCGGAGTAGACGTCACTGAAATGCAGGAAGAGTGGGAGAAATACGATCACGTGCTGATCGACTCACCTTCCATTAGCACACAGCAGGAAAACTCATTCCGGCAGTACTGGAAAGTGCGGCAGATCCTCGCTTCGCTGAAACCGCTGGAGGTTCACTACGTGGTGAATGCGTCACTGAATAAATTTTATTTCAAAGAGTCATCTGCTATCAATCACCCACTACAACCCGATTATATTGCGATAACTCACCTCGATGAGGTGAGTGAATGGGGACCAATTATTCCATTCATGAAAGAAATGGGATGTCCTGCAAGATTTGTAAGCAATGGCGAGAATCTACCCGCAAGCCTCCACAAGTTTGACCCGACTTGGTTCGCACAAAATGTTCTTAACAACTAAACGTCTATGAAGAATATATCTACATCGAATCAACCTTTTATTATATCTGTGGTCAGTGGCAAAGGCGGCGTTGGTAAAACAATGACCAGTGTAAATACGGCCGAAATGCTTGAGAGCATTGGTTTTCGTGTAGCGCTTGTTGATGCCGATATCGGACTTTCGAACTGTTCTACCTTTTTTAACGAACAGATATCGTTTAGTGTAGCACACTGGATTCAGGGCGAGTGCGGGCTTGAGGATCTCCCCCATAGTTGTGGAAATATTACGCTGGTAACCGGTTCTGATGATCCGGCCCATCATACGTTCGATCCCGACCTGATGATCGACGCTCTTGATCAGGTAGTTAATTTCCTTTCCGGAGACCATGACTTTATCATAATCGACACGCCGGCCGGTGTAGGTGAAATGACACTTTGGGGGCTGGACAGATCCAACATCAGTACACTCATTCTGGTAGATGAACCTGCGGCAATTTCCGATGTCTACCGGCTGTGTAAATATGTCTACGGTATCGATCCGCAGTATCAGTTTGCCGGCATCATGAACTTTGCCCACGACGAAGAGTCTGCTCAAAGCACATATGACCGGTTCAACAACATTCTTGAATATTTCCTGAAGAAAAGGATCTCTTACCTGGGCTACATACCTGCCAGTATCGCGATCAAAAATTCTGTGAAAGACCAGCGAACGATGATTAAATCTAATCCCGGCGACCCGATACTGGAAGAGTTTCGGTATATCGCAGAAAACATAGCGGGTTTGGCAGGGAAATCATCAAACCTGCAGGCTGAAGCAAAACCAGTTCTTTAACTTTTAATAAAGATCATCATGTTAATCAGGCTTATTTCAGTTATTTCACTTTTTCAGTTTATGCTTCTTATGCTGTCGGGCACCGATACCAGTACTGCCCTATACAGAAGTATTTTAGTTTTTACCGTTTTATTTGCTGTGGTCTATCTGGGAATATTTTTCCTGAACATCATCAGAGGGAGTTCAATGCAGCCTCAAACGTCATCGGCTGATTCGAAAGGTGAACAATCTAACAAGAAACAAACCAAAAAGGAGGGCATCCATGGGTAATGTATCACTACAGGATCTCATCGACTCATACTGTAAGCATCCCGCACCGGGACTAAGAAATTCAATTATAAGCAAGTCTATGCCACTTATTCGAAGTATCATAGGCAAAATCAACAGGCCAAACCAGCCTCT
>Ga0307966_1001992_pt1 | contig 15800 bp, 15 predicted proteins | sample OrgLakmetagen646_FD_203141 | JGI IMG/M metagenome (GOLD analysis project Ga0307966, IMG submission 203141) | Saline water microbial communities from Organic Lake, Antarctica - #646 | ecosystem: Environmental > Aquatic > Non-marine Saline and Alkaline > Saline | place: Antarctica: Organic Lake... | reverse complement strand
TGTAAGTAATCCTTACAAGTTGCCGCTGCATCGATTTCTTCATCCTCATAAAGTGCTTTTAAGTGTAAGGTTATGTTTTGCGGTGTCGTATCAAACAGCTCCGCCATTAAAGCCTGCGAAAGCCAGATCGTCTCGTTCTCGAACCGACATTCCACTCGCGATTGCCCATCCTCAGTCGTATAGAGGATGAATTCGCCACTCGGTTGGTTGCTCTCGTTTTTAGACATGATGATTACGTTTTCCTGAATCTTTATATTTTGCGTTCGACCCCTTCGCCCGCTCTTTATCAAGGCGAAGTCAGTGCTGCTCTAGGTCATCCAAAAACTCTGAGGCTGGGTCGGTTGCGGTGATGAGGAGTTGGTCGCGGGCTCTGGTGCAGGCGACGTAGAAGAGGTGGCGCTCGGTGTTGTAGATGTCTTCGAGGTCGGCGGTGTCGCCGATTTGGTCGATGCGCTCTTGGCTGGGGATGACTTCGTCATCGCAGGCCATGACGACCACCGCGCGAAACTCAAGTCCCTTCGCTAAGTGCATGTTGCTGAGTGCGAGTGTCCCGGTCTTGGGCTCGAAGTGATCTGTCATGCTGTGTGGCTGTAGGTCGGCGGCTTCGATAGCCTTCTGCGCTCGGCTGAGTTGAGCATCCGAGCGGACGAAGATGCCGAGTTCGTTGGGATTGAGCCCTTCGGAGATCCGAGCCTTCAACCAGTCGGCGACGAAGGTGATCTCCTCTTCTTCTGAATCGAGGACTTTGATGATGGGGGCTGGCCCATTGAATACCGATACGGCATCGGTGCGTTTCTCGGTGTTGCCGTCCACATCGGAAATCTCGGGATCGAGCAGGCGGTCGGCTTGGCGACGGATTTGGTGCGAGGTACGGTAGTTGATGCGGAGTGTTTTGGAACGCCCGCGAATATTGACACCGAGACTGCTCCAAGAAAACGGTTGCTGGAAAATACGTTGTCCGAGGTCGCCTGCAAAAAATAAGCTGTCTTCGCGATCACCACCCAGTGCGGCGAGGAATTTTAGCTGGGCTACGCTGATATCCTGCGCTTCATCGACGATGGCGTAGTCATAAAGCGGGTGCTTAGCTGTGCTGAGTTTGTTCGCTAGCTGAGTGAAGGCGCTGGCCTCAGTGATTAGGCCTTCGCTTTTCAGTCGCTTCTGAACGGTTGTAAAGGTTTCCCACAGTTGCTGCCGTCTTGCTTCGGGTAAGCGTGTCTTGCGCCCGAGGCGTTTTACATCGCGATAATTCTCCCAATCTTCGACCTGCCAAGCATCAACAACTTGCTCCCATTCATCGATGAGGAAGCGCTGGCTAAAGTTATGGTCTGCGTGGGATTTTGAGGCCCCTGCAATGAAGGCACGAATCTGCTCGGGTGCGGCGACTTGGACTTGACCAAGGTTCCGTTCGTAAAGGCGCTGACCAACTTGCGCCATCGCTTCGACATCGATTCGCTCTGCCAGCATCGGTTGATTGCTAATCAGGCGGCGCAGCTTCACACGGAGCGCTTGTGCCAGTGCTTCGGAAAACGTCGTCAATAAGATCCGTGCGTCTGAGTTCTTGCGGGCAAGATAAACTGCGCGGTGCAGTGCGACGATGGTCTTGCCTGTGCCAGCGGTGCCTGAGACGCGGGCAGGGCCGCTGTAGCTGCGCTCGACGGTCTCGCGCTGTGTGGGGTGTAGGAAGATTGTCCACTTCTCCCAAGGGTAGTCGAGGGCCTGCTCCAGTTCCTCGACGTTGGTCATCACGCGGAAGCGACGTTGCGCATCGGGGTGCTCGAATGGATCGGCAGTTTCGCCAGTGGATCTTAGAGTGATGAGCGGTGTGCCGCCGGTCGCCAGTTCGAGCAATGCCTCTGCTGCTTCTTCCGGCAGGTGATCAGCGAGTTCGAGGATGCTATCTTCGTTGGCTTGTTTAACATCACTGAGCCATTCTTCGGGCACGCCATAACCGAGCAGTTCATCGTCCGTATAAGCCGCAAAGATCGCAGACTTCTTGAGAGGTGCTTGTTCCTCTTCGACATAGATCGGCACTATGATCTCTTGCACCGTCTCACGAATCTCCACGAGCTGAGCGGCACCGGTTTTTGGATGTGTTTCCAGCTTGCGGCGCTCAGCCCACTTGTAGGCCGCGTCGTGATGATCGACATAGCAGAGTAGGAGACTGCTAGCAGTCTTATGCACAATGAGTCGGATGTCACGATTCACCCGCAGCGACCAAAACTGCTTATCCTTGGCGGCGTCCAGCTTGTGGAAACTCATACCCGGACTCGCAGGATTCATCTGCAAATCAAAGGCAGTGGTCTTCACGGCTTTTTGCTCGTCGCCTGTTAGTTTGGCGAGACTATCGGTGAACGTGCCTGCTATACGGAAGTTCATGGTGAACTACTCTTCCAGTGCAAACTGGCATCCGCGATTAAGCGCTTTACGTTTCAGTAGCTTAGCTATTTTACGCCATTTATTTTCAGCGCACTCATTGAAATTGATACTGGCGTGTTCAGGGAAATTATCCAATGGACTCGGGTGAGCTGAAACACCCGCTGAGTCGACCTCTCCTTTGCTTACAGCCCACACGCCAGCTGAATCTAGGCCCTGCGTGTCAGTGTAATGCTCAAACGATCGTTCTGCCGTTATCTGATCGCCGTCATAGACAGAAAGTTCGCCATCGTCTTTCGGGAATGGACAAAATGCCTGGCTGGTCAGTTGACCATCAACGACGAAATTTGAGTGCGCTTGTCGAAGCAGAAGTGTTTCTAAATTCACACGGAATCCTCTTCGCCGGCAAACGTATCTAGGGAGTTGAAAAATGAGTCCCACTCTTGCTTGTTCGTTAATGGGAACACTCTCTCAATGTCGGATCCGTCTGGATCAAATGCATGAAAGCTAGCTGAGCGTTCTTCTAGAATCAAATCCACGGAAGGGTCCATATCGTTGTCCCACTCCAGCAAAAGATTTCCTTCAGGCGTGGCTACAATCGCTGGAAGCACCAAGCGCTTCGGATAATCGGAAACCATCTTTTCTGCGATCTCATCCAGCAGGTCAGGATTTGGCGCACAGCCCGCCCCGTCAAACCATCCATCCTTGAGGTCTTTTAATTCCTCAAACCGTCGGCTCAATTCGTAATTCGTCTGAATCTCGATGGAATCAGATGTCAGCACTTTACGTAAGCGATCCCACTCATCAAATGCACCAATTCCAGAGACTGAAACCAAATGTCGCTGATTACCCCCGATTTTCCTGATCTGATCATGGAAGGCCTGGGACATCGGGATCGTGCTTTTCGAACCATCTAAATGGCGAAGGCGAAACGAAGATTTCTGCCAGTCGGCTTCCTCTACAAATCCATTTATTTCAATTTCTCGCTCATACTCTTTATCACCTGCGAGCACTAGGTGTTTGCGTCGCTCAGGGGTGAGCGTGGCGGTGCCGTTTGAAAGCGAAAATTCAACTTTTTCGTCCGATCTTAAAGATCTACCAAATCGGTTAAAATATTTCAACAGATCTCGCGGGAATGCTTCTGGGAGTCGTCCTTGCTCGGCTGCGATACATTCATTGACCAACTCTTTTGATTGTTGGAAGTAGTCGCCATTGGCTCCGGGCAAAAGCAATGTTCCCGCAGCGAAAATTGATAACAACGGACGTGATGAACCGGGCTCAATTTGTTCTAGATGCAAATGAAAATCAGCATCAAACCCCTTGGGCACTCTTTGCCGAGAAGGATTGTCTTTCAAATAGAGCCTTTTAGCTAATTCTACGATTAATTCTTCATAGGCTCTCAGATCACTCGCTACATCAAGCGGGAGCGTATGCTCGTTGAAACGCGCTCCAATAAATCTAGGCTGTATGAATGCTGATTTCATGTATCTCTACCACTTTACGAGCTATTGATGCTTCGTCTATCTCTAAAAGTAGCTTTATGCGGGTGGTGGGATCGATAAATTCGGGTAAATTTGGTTTACCGCAGTTACATCCGGTTTAGAGCTTTGGCGGCATCTAGCTTGTGGAAGCTCATTCCTGGGTTGGCAGGATTCATCTGCAAATCAAAGGGAGTGGTCTTCACGGCTTTTTGCTCGTCGCCTGTCAGCTTGGCGAGACTGTCGGTGAAAGTGCCTGCGATTCGGAAGTTCATAGCGAAAGCGGCCAGAGCTTTTCCCGCAGCAGTCGCTTTTCAATCACTGATTGAGAAGCTTTGAAGGCTTCTTCAAGCGGTTTGCAGAGATACGACAGGTGAGCCTCGGTCAGAGATGTTCGTAATACTCCGTTTGTCTCGGCATGGGCTAAAACAGCCTCGAATCGCTCTGCTAATTTGGCTTTGGGAACTAGCAGCCGACCTGCAAATTCGTAGGCATGGAACTCCAAAAAACCATATTGATCGTCCGGCATGCCCTGCATAAATTCAATCCACTGGTTCGGAGTATCCCGCGGAATCGACTTAAACACCTCACGGTGCAGCACATAATGCCCCAACTCGTGAGCGATACTGAATTTTAGCCGGTTCACGTAGCGCTCGTCCATGTATTGCCGTTGATCTACGAGAAGGGTAGTCCAGTTGCCGAGCAACAGCGCATCGACATCCGCATCTTCCTTCAGACCGGCAATTGGTCGAATCTCAAGATCAAGATCGAATTCGGCAATCTCCAGCACATCAACTGGAATCTCGCCGCTCGGCCAGTATTCGCCTCTAAATTTGTCCGCTGCTTTCCAGCACTGCGACTGGTCGAGATAAGGAGCCTTAAAGTGCCTTGGATCGGGAACCATCAATCAACTCTTTTTAATTTTATCAATGACCCGCTGCATCTCGTCTTCAGTCGGTTTCTGCCCGCGCAACGTCCGAAAGAAAGCAGGCAGTTCCCTGACCAGCTCATCGTCTTCCATGATGTCCTTGGGAATAATGCCACGATCCGCTGCCGCCAAGTCGAAGAAAAGATACCAGTCGTCGCTTCCCTCTGCCAGTCCAAGTGCAGTGGCATAGCGGGATAAGATTTCACGATCCTGGGGCGGACTGATCGCCTGCCGCTCCATTCGACTGATATTACCGGGGTCGGCCTGCGCCTTTTCGCAGAATGCGCGGAGCGTAATGCGCTCCCGCTTGCGCAGTGATTTGAAGAATGAGCCGAAGCTTTGTTGTGTTGTTGTCGTCGTCATGTTTAGCCTTTTTAGTTTTGTATGACTTCTACAACAAAATTTGTGTCGGCGCAACAAATTTTATGATAAATCCTCCACCAGCAGCACGACACTCAAAGATTCTTAGGGTAAACTGCGGTAAACCGGAGCTTGGTTTACCGGCTGCGTCCATAATTTAGAGACGTCCATATTAAACAGTATACGTGCGTCTAGTCCAAGAGCCTACACAGTCCTCATTCGCCACACTGCATGTAGTTAACTTGAGGCATTAATAACACTACATATAGTATTGACATTATGAAAAAGGGCAGTCATTGATACTCAATCATGCCATTTTCTTTAGATAACCACCTGGTAGTAGGAATTTCTTCAAGCGCGTTGTTTGACACAAGGTCTGAGCATGAAATCTACGTTAATGAAGGCCTTGGGACTTACGTCAGACATCAAGTAGAGAACGAAGAAAGCCCCTTCCCCCCAGGCCCGGCTTTTCCTCTGATAAAGGCAATGCTTCAACTTAACGAGGTTAAGGGCACTCGCCGCGTGGAGGTTGTTGTTATGTCGCAGAACGAGCCAGAGGCTGGACTTAGAGTGATGAACTCAATTGAAGCTCACGGTTTAAAAATGACTCGGGCTTGCTTCACGGGGGGAGTTCAGGTTTCTGGATATCTGTCGTCTTATAACGTGTCATTGTTCTTGTCCAAAGATAAAGAGGATGTGAAGGCGGCTCTAAAAGCTGGCTGTGCTTCCGGCTACATTTACGATGCACCAGAGCATCTGGATGTTTACTCAGACCATCTACGAATCGCATTTGATGGGGATGCAGTAATATTTTCTGACGAGTCCGAACGGATTTACAAAGAGCGTGGAATTGAAGCTTTCTTTGAAAATGAGAAACGGAATGCTCGAAAGCCCATGCCAGAAGGCCCGTTTTCAAATTTATTAAAGCTACTCTCTGAAATACAAACTGTGGCTGAAAAAAGTGAGTTGCAACCTTTGAGGACAGCTATTGTCACTGCACGTAACAGTCCTGCTGATAAGCGCGTTATTTACGCGTTAAGAGCGTACGGCGTTAGAGTTAATGAGCTATTTTTTATGGGCGGGTTGCCGAAAGAACGGGTGCTTAGGAGCTTTAAGCCGCATATCTTTTTCGATGATCAAACGGCTTATACCGAGCCTGCTTCGATAAGTGTCCCATCAGCGTTGGTGCCAGTCGAATATGAAAGAAGAGTATCTCGCCAGTCGCGCGCCTCAAGAGGCCGGGGGATTTCTAAAGAAAATTTCAGAAACGGCTGTCGGGATATACTTAAATGCTACGTTTCTATGGGAAAATCTCGACTGCCAAGCGATTTTTCCGACTTCATAAACAAGAACAGCGCTCGAACGCCGCCAGAGAGAGCAGAAATACTAAGCAGGCTCGAAGCCTACAACCTTAAGGATTTAAAGCTCAAAGACGTTACTCTGAATCGTGAAGGATGTGCTTCTGTGGTTGAAAGGTTGAATGAGATCATCGCCTAAAATTCTTTCCGGTTTAGAGCTAAGCAAGATTCATAAAGCTTGCTCAGATCTCGCCAACGCAGCTTCCGGTTCGGATGGGATCGTCGATGTTGGTAAGTTATGTAACCAGCTCAATGCGAGAATAGTCCTACGTCCACTTTTGGTTGAAGGCATGTTAGCACGAGCTGGTAATAATGAGGAATGGCTAATACTCCTCAACTCAGAAGAATTTCCAACTGATGCCTTACATGACCTAAAGCACCCGAAATCAGTTCGCCTTCGTAGCACTGTGGCACACGAACTTTTGCATGTGCTCAGCTTCCACGGAACCGAGTTTGGCGTGGACTTCAATTCCGATAAGCCAACAGGCATGTCGAAGGAAGAATATGTCGAAAGGATAGAGAAAGAGACCGATAAATTTGCATCCTTACTACTACTAGGACAAGACGGGACTCGCGAACTATTTAAATGCCGAGAACTTCGAGATTTTCAAAACTTTATGACTAAGCATGCGCTATCGCGCTATTTACTGATACAGCGGCTAAACCATGCTAAGAAACTTGAAATAGACAGTCTCCGGAGGTCGTTAAATCAATTTGCGTTGGGCATAATAAAAGAAGGAAGAATACAGTCTTGGCCCTTATTTTACTATTATGAGAATGGAATTGTCCCAGAATTCATTCACAACCTTACTGAAAAAAAGCTAGTTACACAGTCTCATTTAGAAGAACTGGCTGATCGCAGGTTCTCAAAATCAGATCTCACCCTGAAACTACCTGCGGGGACTCCTAGAGGAAGGAATACCGACACATTAGATTGTAGGTTATACGTTGAAGACAATCGGTCAACGCGACTTTTTTTGATCAACCCAAATGCTGTAAAAGAAAGTCGGCCCACCGTTCAGTTGGATTTGTTAGAATCCTAATGAATGCCTAGTTTCACGGAATTTACCTGTAAATAAAAGGCCGTCGTCTTGACCGCCTTCTGCTCGTTACCCGTCAGTTTGAGTAGTTTGTCGTTGAAGGTGCTGGCGAGGCGTAAGTTCATTCTATCTTTAGCTGTCTCGATGGAATTAATCCCAGTTGGGTTAATTTTCAAAGTATCGACTGAATTCAAAATGGGAGTCGCCTCGTTCAAATACCTCATTAAACTTTTCCATCAACTGAGCTTTAATCAGACTCTTGGGATAGCCTTTACGTTGATGGAGAGCATCGATCATCATGAGGGCTTGTTCGGCTAGAAGTAGGCCCCAAGATTCCTGCTCATCAAGTTCCTTGCCGTGCTCAGTGCAGGTCCAACCAAGGTCGGAAGTTGAATACCGCTTTCCATGGGCGAGCCATATAGACATTATCTCTACCGCTGACCAATCCTCCAACACCTCTACTGGGATCTCTCTCCGGCCCCTTGTGAAATGTCTTTTCTTCGCGCTGCTTGCTTTCTTATATGGCTGGTCAGGCGCAGGAGCCCTGTAGTTACCATTCTTTGGGGTATCAAGAAGTGGTGGCAGCCGGACCTCTGGAAAGCACCTCAAAGCAATTTTCTCAAATTCTTCCGTCAGGCACCATTGAGGAATCTCTGATTTTTCTCCCTTAGTTCCCCACTGCGAGTGTCCCACCAAAATACCCTGACCTTTCATCCATGAAACTTGGGGCATTATAGAAAATTCGAGTGATGCTACATTATCCTCAGGTCTTGGATCTGTGATCGAAAAATGGGCCGCTACCTTATTTCTGTATTCCAAGACTTCAGGAATGATCGATTCAACATAGTTTTTGCAGTGTGCTCTGATTTCCTTTGAGTGATTCAATATATCAGAGGACGTCCAACTTTCACGATTCATTATTTCGACTAAGCCTATTAACCTTAAGAGGTTCACCGCTGAAATCGAAAACCAATGAAACATCACGCTCATAGGAGTTGTGTCCTGTAGCTTTAGGTCATTTTCACAGGCTCGAATATTGCGAGCGATCATACTGATACCACCCCTCAAGCTGTAATAGGCCTGAAAGTTCTTTAGTGGTGGATTCTTGAAATCGATTTTTATGTTCCTGATGTTGTCTAAAACCATACGCGCATTCATTTTAAAACATAGATATTTTTGGGGCACTACTAAGAGTTTAAACTCTAAACACCTTCATGACTTCGTCGCCTAGGTGGTTGATGACTTTGACGGCGATGCGGCCGGAGGTTGGTTTGTTGAAGGGGCGGCTGGTGTCGCTATGCAGCGTTTCCCAAGCCTCGTGGTTGATCTCGGCTTTCAATGTAGTCTTGAGTGCCTTATATGGATCGGCGGCGCCTAGGAAGTAGGCGTGGCGGACGAAGAAGCTTTCTTCGTTGTAATCGGTGTCGATGAACCAGCAGGCGATTTCGTCGGTGTTGCTGCTCTCGACTTTGCCGAGCTGCGGCTTGAAGACGTCCACTCCGTTGACCTTGACTCGGACCTTGCCGTTGTCGTCGGGGAGGAGTTCGATATCGGGTTCGCCGAAGATGACGAAGAGGTTACCGGCTCCGGTGTTTTTGAGTTCGTCGGCCATGTGGAGGTCGGCGTTCATCCGGGCCTTGAGCACGGGGAGGCGGCCTAATTTATCAAACTCGGTTGTGCGGGCCTCGTAATTGAAGGCGCAGGCGATGAGGACATCGAAGTTGGCATCGCCGGCTTCGCGTGCGGCTTGCACGAGGTCGGCTCGTGCGACAGTGCCAAACTCGGGGCCGATGAAGATCGCTGCGCGGAGTTCCACTTTGGAATGAGTGTCCAGTGAAGAGTGAGGAGTGGGAAGTTTTCCTGACTGGCTACGATTCACTAACCATTCGTCACTGGCGGTGAAACGGCCTTCGGCACAGACCAAGTCACCTGGCCAAGCTTGCAGGGAAGTGAACTTGATTTTGTCCTCTTTGTGTGCTTGTTGCACGCCAGCGGTTTTGAGGTTTTCGAGGACCATCGAAGCAAAGTCTTGCTTCTCGTTATAATTGCCGGGGCCTTTCTCCTGGACTGCGGGGTCGATCAACTCATCGTCTTCATCCACACCAAGTGTGCGGTGCGGCGACAAACTTTCGACGGTGAACGGCCCTGCGACGCGGACCTTTTTCTTATCCTCGTAGGGCTTGTCGTAGAGGAATTCGGAATCGGCTTTGGCGGCGATGGAGGCATCGATTTCTGTTTGGCGGGCGATACGCTCCTCCCACCAGTCTGCGTGCAGTTGCGTGGCCTTAGCACTCCATTTTTCTCCCGCTTCGCGGGGTATTTCCCATTCTTCCCATTTCGTGCCGAGTGCTTGGTTCAATTGTTCGCTTAGGGGTTCAAGACGCGTTTGAAAGTCGTCCCAGATGACGTCAATCTCGGCATTGTTGGCGATGGACTTCAGGGTGATATGCGGGACGCGCTCATAAACGAAACCTTGGCGAATATTACCATAGGTGGTTGCTTCGGAAGGTGCTGTTCGTGATAATGCAGCTTCTTTTAGTTGCCCCTCTTTGCTGTCGGAAAGTAGATAGAAGGGATACTTTGCACCCATAATACGAACGCGAGCCAGAGCCAGTGCGACGCGAGAGGTATCAATCGTAATCCAGCGACGTCCCCATTTTTCGGCAGCCGTGGCAGTCGTGCCTGATCCACATGTTGGATCAAGGACGAGGTCACCTGGGTCGGTAGCCATCAGAATACATTTTTCAATTACTTTAGTATTTGTTTGAACTACGTAAGATTTGTCGCCCGCATCAAATCCCCATTTGGTATCAGTCCAATAGTCAGTAATAGGCTTAACTGGATAGTTATCCGCGAATAGAAAGTAAGAGAGGCTGTTCTTTCGCGGTATTAAGAAACCGCCTTTAGCAAGTTTTTCGAGTCCTTCGATTCTCACTTTCCAGTGGTTTGAACTCGTTGGGCGGTAATTCTTTCCTTGGAAACAAAAGTCTACTGTTCCTTTTTCACTACTTCCTGAAGACGTTAGCGGTCCGTATCTCCACCTTTTCGCACCGTCTGGCAATGGTTTTAGCCCTGCATGCTCCTCCTTGGACATTGTCCTTGTCGATCCCTCTTTGAGCTTTAACCATTTGTATTCGCTTGCGGATTCATCGCCTACATCCTTTGTTTCGAAAAGTTGGCGATATTTACTACTTTCATGGTTTTTGGAATACCATATAATCATGTCACCTGTTCTAGTTAGAGTTCGTGAAGGAAATCCGCTAGTAGTTATATAATTGATTGTAGCTAGGTGATTTTCCTCCCCAAAAACCTCATCCATCAATGAACGAACACGATGCACATTCTCATCTCCAATCTGCACGAAAATTGAACCACTCTCCGTCAATAAATCACGAGCCACTGTCAGACGATCACGCAGATAAGTCAGATAGGTATGGATGCCGTCACGCCAGGTGTCGCGGAAGGCTTTGACCATTTCCGGCTCGCGGGTGATGTGCTCTTGTTTGCCGTCTTTGACATCGCGGCTGGTGGTCGACCATTGGAAGTTTGAATTGAACTTAATGCCATACGGTGGGTCGAGGTAAATACACTGCACTTTGCCGCGGAGGCCTTCGCGTTCGGCGAGACTGGCCATGACTTGCAGGGAGTCGCCGAGGATCATGCGGTTGGTCCAATTGGAATCGTGCTGGTAGAACTCGGTCTTCGCTTCTTCGTTGGGGAGGCCGTTGAAATCGCCGAAGAGATCCATCTGGTCGTCGCTCGCGATTTCGTCCTTTTCGGTGCGGCGGAGGAGGTCTTCGATCAGCACCTTGGGGTGGACTTTTTCTTGGATGTAGAGCGGTGGGGCAGAGACCACGAGGTCGGACCAGTCTTGCTCGTCTTTGCCACGCCAAACGAGTTGAGGGTCGAGGTCGCGATTGCGGCGCTCGTAAGCGATCTGGATCGGCGATTGATCGTCGCTGGCCATGACCGATTCATACTCAGCGGTCGGGATGTTCTTACGCTTGGCGTCCTCATGCAGGAGGGCATCGACTTGCTTCTTGGTGACGGTTTTCTTTTTGGGCATCTCTGGGAAGTGGGAAAGGTTTGAAAGTGGGAAGGTGTGAAAGGTTTGAAAGTAGAGTGGGCGATTACCTGACGATTCGCTGGGAAGATCTGACAATACCTGACGATTTGATCGGTCGATTCGTGACGAGAAGTCGGTCGATTAAGTTTAGTTGGTTTATCTTTGGAGTATGCGAGTGAGTGGTTCAATCGGATGATTATGATGGAAAAATCGGATGATTATCGGATGATTGTGAGCATGCTAAATTTGATAAATCTGACAATACTCAGATTTCATCTGACGATACCTGACGATTTGCTGAGCCGTGGATATAGCGGGTGGCTCTTGCTTGTCCGGTTTTCTGGGCGAGTTTTAGTTCGATGAGAAGCGACATGTCACGGGCGATGGTATCTCTGGTTACTTGGAAATCTTTTTGTAGTTCTGCACTACTCAAGTTTTCGCCGGAAACAAGACGCTGAGCGATGCGTATCTGTCGTTTGTTTAATTCATCCGTAACGGATGGAGGTAGCGAAAGATCCGTAGCCTCGGGAGTTCGTATGCGCGAGAGGTCATCTGCGGGGCCAGGCAGGGTAAGAACGAAGGAGTCGTCATCCAACGCGACTTGTGGCGCATCGAGTCCGTGATCTAGCATGGCATTGCGCATCCGGCGAATGCCGGTGCCGCGTTCCTCCATCCGACGCAGAAAGACTAGGCCTTGGGAAATGAGTGGGTTTCGAGAGCGAGAGCGTGCCTTTCCTGCTTCTAGCTTTTTTAAAGATGGATGGCCTACGGGCTCTCCCGGATTGGTGATGACGATACGGTCAAAAAAGACTTCGACGAAGACACGTTGTGAACTGTCTTCATAGTCGCGGTGAGCCAGTGCGTTGACGAGGGCTTCACGGAGAGCGACTTCGGGGTATTCGTTCAGCTCAAGGCGCTTTAAGCCGACCACCCTAGGCGTCGTGCGCGTATTTTGAAAGATGGTGGCCACGATGGTATCTATTAAATCCGGGATATTTAAGTGGAGTGGCTTTGCGATCACCGCTTCCTCGTCGCGATCCATTCCCTGATATAGATCCAATTGCACGCGGGCTTGCGGAAAGGTGACAGTGGGGTCCTTCGCGGACAGAAGCAGACCGGCTGCCGTTGGGCAAGCGGCGTCCTTGGGATGGTTGAACCAAAGATAGCCGCGTTCGAGTAGTAGCTGCTCCCTGACCTGGGGCTTGAGCTGTTTGCGGGATTCAGGGTCGAGGGCTTTCGCTAGATCGGTTAAGTGGCTGGTCTTGAGGTCGGACAACTTAAGCCCAGAGACGCGTTGCCGATCAAAAATAGACGCTGCCGACAAGGTTGTCTCCGCAATCGTTTTATCATCTTTCGAGGGTGTCAGTTCGTAGGTTTCCTGGATGTGCTCGATCAGTCTCTCACGGACTGCCGTGTGTAACTCTTTGAGATTATCGAAGCGGCTGTAAGTGAACCCGTCGTCTTTGATCTGGTCAAAAAAGGCGACCTCGCTGGCCTCACGCTCAAAGCTGTGATCACCTTTGACACATACGAGCGTTGGAAGCTTCAGTTCTTGAGCACGGTCGTATTCGATATGCGTAGCGGAGCGTCCCTTGCTGGCACCATACTGTTGACCAATGATCAGCACGTAGATCTGGCATTTGTCCAGAAGCTTCAAGTAAGCCTTTTTATCTGGCTTGAGTGAGGCCGGATACTTCTCAAATAGAATGGGGACGGAATGGCGGAGTAAAAAAGGATCTGAACTGAGTAGCACCTTGAGCTGCATGCGTTCCTCTGACAGTTCCTTTTGGACGGAACTGACGAAGACGCGGAGCTTAAGGTTTGAATTTTCTGTGGGCATCTTTTTGAAAGCTTACATTTGGAAAGTCTGAAAATCTGACGGAGTTCTGGCGGAGATGGCGAAGCAAAAGGTGAGAGCGGCTAGGGAGCCTGGGCTGTGCGACTTGAGGTCACGGTTTGTGACTCCAAGTGTCCTTGATATTGATTTTTAGGGTGTGGTGAACTTGCGGTGCCAGATTGGCACTTCAAGTGGGGTGCAGGTTCGCTTTGTTTACTGGTGGCAGCTACTGATGCGAGGGAAGAACAGAAATCGGACGATTCGTTGAGATGGACTGACGATTGTTGACGATTGAATCAGATGATTAAGTGCCATTTTGGTCTTTTCTCATAAAGGAATTAAGTGGTTGTATCAGAGTGCCTTAAGTGGTTATAGCTCGGCGTTCTTTGTGTGGTTCATTATGTGTTTTGCGGTTTATTTGGCGCATTTTCACACAAAGGATCTGCCGTCGTGGCTTGAGTGCAGGCGGCTAGCATGGACTCAAATTTACCTGTGACTTCTTGCTCGAAATCATCCTGCATTTCGTAGACGTCGGTGAATTCGGCGAAGGCCCAGCGGCCGAAGGTGCCGTGATTGTTCACGCCGGGAATCCAGTAGGTGTCCATCGTCTCTTTTTTGATTTTGGCGTCCTCTTGGCGGTAGCCTTTGATCTCGACGATCAGGTGGAGTGGATCGTCGGGGCCATGGCCGTCGTCGACCAGCACGATGAAGTCGGGGATGTATTTGCGGCTTTCAGACAGAAAGCGATAGGGGACGTCGAGCCCGAGGTTGTGATTCTTGACGTAGGCCAGCACGTTCGGGTGTGCCTCGGCGACGCGGCAGAACTCGGCCTCCCAATCGGAGTCGAGGACGACCCAGTTGACGTGGCATTGTTCGACTGCGGTTTGATAGAGGTCTTCCTTGGAGGTGCGGAAATTGACGTGCGTGGTCGAACCCTCGGGATTGTAGGGATCGAGCAGTGCTTTGACGATGCGCTCGCCCTCGGACTGCATGCCTGCCCGAGTGATGGCGGCATGAATCTTTTCGCAGGCCATATCGGCGATGACCTTATAACTCAGCTGCGCGGGGTAGGTGCCTCCTTTGCAGACCAGATACTCATTGAGCCACAGCTTACTGATACGCTTGAGCTGACCGAATAGGTGGTAGTTGGTAATAACAATCTTAGCCTTATTGATCTCATCCAGCATGTCGGACGGAATTAATTGGCGATGTTTGTAATAGCTCTCGGTGTCGTTCGGTAAGAGCACTCGTAAGCGGTCGCGGATTGTGATGCCCGGAGCCACGAGCAGAAAGCCGCGAGTGAAATGTTTGCTGCTTGGGCGGCGGACAGCATTGATGGTCTGCCAGGCGATGATCATCGCCATCACAGTGGTTTTACCGGCACCAGTTGCTAGCTTGAGTGCAATACGTAAGAGCTCCGGGTTGGCGCTGATGCTCGCATTATCCAGATGCTCTAGAAAGCCTTTGCCAACTTTACCGGATTTCGGGGCGACTTCAGTCAGCCAGATCAGCGTTTCGATGGCCTCAACCTGACAGAAGAAAGGACGGATTCCCGGATAATCGAAGTGTCTCCAGTGCTGCAGCAGACGTTTAGTTTCGGGAGTGACCTTCCAGTCTGCCGGATCAGGGAGGCGGCGCCATTCATCCACGCGCTTTCGAAGTGAGTTGACGTTGGTCTTGGTGTATTGCTGTTGATCGGTGGAAAGGCCTTCGCCCTCATCCATGACCATTTCCTGCTGCTCCGCCTTCCCATTACGCTTTTTGGCCTTTGGGATGGGTGTGATGAAATCCGCCTCTCGGCGATCTTCTATGATTCGCTGGGTGGGCTGGCCCTCTGAGTCTAATTCCCAGTAACGACAAGGATACTCATAAGGAGAATTCAGAATAGGGCTTTTGAAGAATTCTGTAGGCATTTAGATTTAAAATTGTGACCTGAATTTGAAATGTAATTTAGAAAGAAATGCATGCGTCCGATCACTGGCAAAGTAAAAGACGGTAATCAGGGGAGTATTTTGTGGGCTAATGTATGATGGCTGCTTTAAGACTTCGTCTCTCGTGGTAGACTGCGGTTGTTTTTCGGGCGTGGTAGTATTTTTATTCCTTATTGATGATTTCAAGCGTTCCGTTGCCATTGCTGCCTTTCTCGACGCGGATCTGGGCGCTGTCCTGCTGCTTGAGGGAAGCGAGGGCGGTGGCTTTTGAGCTTAAGCTGTGTCGTCCAACTCGTCGAACTTGGCTTTCATGGTGGGGTTACCTCGGGTCAACTTTTTGATGGTGACGTCCTGAGCTTTGTCGTTGGCGAGGCGGAGGTTGCGGTCGGTTCCGAGGAGGGCTTCTTTGGTCTTTTGGAGGTGGTCGAT
>Ga0307966_1001989_pt1 | contig 15823 bp, 12 predicted proteins | sample OrgLakmetagen646_FD_203141 | JGI IMG/M metagenome (GOLD analysis project Ga0307966, IMG submission 203141) | Saline water microbial communities from Organic Lake, Antarctica - #646 | ecosystem: Environmental > Aquatic > Non-marine Saline and Alkaline > Saline | place: Antarctica: Organic Lake... | reverse complement strand
TGTGTGTGTGTGTGTGTGTGTGTGTGTGTGTGTGTGTGTGTGTGTGTGTGTAGGATGGTGAGTGGCTCAATGCTCTTGACTCTCCTTACGTGTGTGTGTGTGTGTGTGTAGGATGGTGAGTGTCTCAACGCTCTTGACTCTTGTTACGTGGATGTGTGGTTTGCGTGACGTACATAAAGGGCTTAGAGCTAAATGTTCGCGTAGTTGGGTCGGTCGCATGCTTTGCTCTAGAGTTTGCGAAGATAAATTCCTGATGGTATAATGTTTAGTACTAGTATGCACAGCGAGCGCCAGTAGGTGACTGACAGGGGGACCCCAAAACTGTAGCACTGCAACTCCTTGGAGTTCCTGGGCCATTGAAAAGTAAAAAATGTATGAGAATACAAGGCATGCCAGCAACTGGAGGAACCAGCATGCAATCTGGGACCTAACACTGTGGGGAACTCGTTGCAGGTGCAATGAAACCTGCAAACAACAAAGCGATTGACCAAGCAATAATATGCTTAGGGTTGGCCAGAACCGTATATATACACCGTATATGACCGTATATTTGGTGATTTCCCTGCCAAAAATACCACAAAAATACCGTATATACACCGTATATATATGGTTCTGGCCAACCCTAAATATGCTTCACGTAAGCAGTTCTGTTTCAGCGGTCAGTGGTCCAATAGGCATTGGTCAATGGTAGCGTGTCCAATAGGTGTGTAATGCTCCAATAGGTGTGTAATGCTCCAAAGGGTGTGTAATGCTCCAATACGTGTGTAATGCTCCAATAGGTGTGTAATGCTCCAAAGGGTGTGTAATGCTCCAAAGGGTGAACTGCTCCAATAGGTGTGCAATATATATAATATATATATGGTCCAATAGGCGTGTAACGGTCCAATAGGTGTGTAATGCTCCAAAGGGTGTGTAATGCTCTAAAGGGTGAACTGCTCCAATAGATGTGCAATATAATATAGTATATGTATGGTCCAATAGGCGTGTAATGGTCCAATAGGTGTAATGGCCCAATAAGCGTGTGACCTTCAGCCAGGTTGTTTGACTGATTGACTGCTGAAGGGCATACATCTATCGGATTGCCCTTTTAGCAACGTTTCAACTCTTGTAGGCCACGGCTTGTTCTGAAGGGGCGGCACCTTGTAGGCCACGCTTGTAGGCCACGCTTGTAGGCCACGGCTTTTTGTGAACGGGCGGCACCTCTCTGATTCTCACGATCCATACCCCTCCTTATCCCTCCTCCCGTTTTGCACCTTGAGCCCTGACGTATATATGTAAGGTTGGCCAGAACCATATATATACAGTGTATATACAATACTCTTGGCAGGAAAATCATCAAATGTACGGTGTGGTTACAGAGGAGTCAGCAATATGTGTTTACCTAGGGTTGGCCAGAATTACATATATATATATATGCTGTGTGAATACTTTTGGCAGGAAAATTACCAAATGTATCACCAAATAAATCACCATACATGCGGTCATATACGTTGCTCATATGCGGATCTGGACAACCTAAGATATATATACCGTGAATATGCAATACTTTAGGCAGGAAAATCACCAAATAAATCACCAAATGTACGGTCATATACGTTGCACATACACGGATCTGGACGACCCAATATATATGTATATATACCGTGAATATGCAATACTTTTGGCAGGAAAATCACCAAATGTATCACCAAATAAATCACCAAATGTACGGTCATACGTTGCACATACACGGATCTGGACAACCCTACGTATATGGTTAGGGTTGGCCATACATTCATAGGTATATACGGTGTATATACGGTAATTTTGGCAGGAAAATCACCCTACATACGGTCATATACTGTGCAGATATACGGTTCTGGCCAACCCTATATATGGTGTACAAAACGTGGTAAAGAGCAACCCTCTGCCATGTGCTTCTATAAAGATGTGCTAAGAAAACACTATTGGGGCTTTGAGAGAACTACTCTTTACATTATTTAAAAAAATAGCATGTGCTGTCAAGCGTGCTGGCCGCCATGTCTGCCACCTGTTGGTGCAAAGTTCAATGACGCTGCCACCTGTTGGTGGGAAAATTAATGACGCTTTCACCTGTTGGTGATAAATCCAATGACGCTGCCACCTGTTGGTGGGAAAATTAATGACGCTTTCACCTGTTGGTGATAAATCCAATGACGCTGCCACCTGTTGGTGGGAAAATCAATGACGCTGCCACCTGTTGGTGGGAAAATCCAATGACGCTGCCACCTGTTGGTGGGAAATCCAATGACGCTTCCACCTGTTGGTGGGAAAATCCAATGACGCTGACGACGCAATGCTGCCACTCCCCATTTTTCATCTGAACTCCCACACTACTTGATACAGCTGTTGGACTTTTGTTACACAGGCGCTCCGATGTGTTCGTACCAAAGTATTTCTGGTAACCAGCCTTTTATGCACACACACACACATACACACACACACACACACACACGTGTCGACAAGGGTTGTGAGCAATCCTTCGTTCATTAATAGGGTTGGCCTGAACCATATACCTAAATACAGTGTATATACAGTATATTTGGCAGGGAAATCACCAAATATACGGTCAAAAACGGTGTATATATACGGTTCTGGCCAACCCTATTCATTAATGAGTGCACGTCACGTTTGAAGAGAAAACATGCGCTGCAGTGTATTTCCTCTTTGCAAATGCTTGTACATGGCAAATTGATTCAGCTACACCACCGTCTGTACGGTGTTCTCTTTTACTGGCGAGACTTGGATGCACATGCTTGCTTGTTCCTGGCTCATTGATGTGGCTGCATCGCTTCTTTTTGAACGGTGCATGTGCCATGCAAGTGCTTGTATCTGCTGGCACATTGCTCTGTGGCATCCACTTAAATGCGCCAATGTAATGTACAAGCACATGCGTGCACGCCTTTTCGCATGTGATATCCAAGTGCTTGTACCTTCTGGCATATTGCTCTGTGGCATCCACTTAAATGCGCCAATATAATGTACAAGCACATGCATGCACGCCTTTTCGCATATGATATGCAAGTGCTTGTACCTGCTGGCATATTGCTCTGTGGCATCCACTCAAATGCGCCAATATAATAATATAATGTACAAGCACGTTCATGCATGGCTCATCAGCACATACATCCTCGCACACATGCACACACTGACACGTTTGCACACTCAAATGCATGCAGGATTTAGAGACAGAAGACTTTGCAAAGGGGGAAGCAATGCAGGAGTGGCTTCGAAGTCAAACAGGTGACAAATGTATGTTGAATGTTGAATCCATGTTGTACGAGTCTTTTTTTGGGCCACGAGGGTGGGCTGTTATGTCAATTTAAAAGCCGGACAGGTGATTGATAGATGTTGAATTAGTGTTCGTTTAGGCCACGTTGGGTGGGCTGTCAAGTCGAGTGAATGTTGAACTAGTGTTTGTTTGGGCCACATTGGGTGGGCTGTCAAGTCGAGTGTATGTTGAACTAGTGTTTGTTTGGGCCACATTGGGTGGGCTGTTAAGTTGAGTAAGTCGTTTTTTCAGCACGTCGGTTACTAAGCTGTTCAGTGACGTTTAGGTCAGAAAAGGATCTGTGTTTGACTGTGATACCTGTTGATACGTAGGGGTAGAAAAAGAGGGTGGGTATTATCCTTTCTTTCCTTTAGCTCGTGCTTATTTGTCCTTGAAGCGTAATGAATTGAAATGGATGATGAAAAATGCAAATTGCAAGTGGATGTGTACAAATTGCAAGTGGATATACAGCACCCCTTGGAGTGGCACTGCTGCCTTAAGGTAGTGTGGAGTGACGCTGCCTTAAGGTAGTGTGATGAGCACTTTGCTTACTGACAGCAACGCCTCTGTGTTCTATCACGTTTGCATCGTGAGGTGGCGGCGGATTATTTACAAGATCTTAAGCCTAACCCAGATCTATCATGCTTGGGGTGTTATCGCAACTAGCGCATTTTTCTTCTATATTAAGACAGCGCTTGCATCCCCTCCTTTTTCCTGCTTCTTCTATATTAAGACAGCGCTTGCATCCCCTCCTTTTTCCTGCTTCTGCACGCAGGCTCTTTGCAGAGCGTCCTGACTGAGCTTCCGGCATGCTTGGGTTGTTATCGCAACTTGCGCGCATTTTTTCTATCTTAAGACGCTGCTTGATCCACTCCTTTTTCCTGCTTCTGCATGCAGGCTCTTTGCAGAGCGTCCTGACTGAGCTTCCGGCATGCTTGGGTTGTTATCGCAACTTGCGCGCATTTTTTCTATCTTCAGACGCTGCTTGATCCCCTCCTTTTTCCTGCTTCTGCATGCAGGCTCTTTGCAGAGCGTCCTGACTGAGCTTCCGGCATGCTTGGGTTGTTATCGCAACTTGCGCGCATTTTTTCTATCTTAAGACGCTGCTTGATCCCCTCCTTTTTCCTGCTTCTGCATGCAGGCTCTTTGCAGAGCGTCCTGACTGAGCTTCCGGCATGCTTACACCATATGGTTAGCATCTCCTACTGGGGGAGCAGTAAACCTGTAACAGAAAAGCAAGGAAAAACAAATGCGGGCTTGTTAGGATTAAGAATCGGCTTTTATTGGGTGATGAAGGTGAACATGCGTGGTTGCTTGCCTTCACGGTTCGATTTGGGTTATAGCTAGGGTTGGCCAGAACCGTATATATACACCGTATTAGACCGTATATTTGGTAATTATTTCCCTGCCAAAAATGCCGTATACACATCGTCTGGTTCTGACCAACCCTAGTTAAAGCCATTTCTTTTTTATGCAAGTTAAACACAAAAAGAAAAGCTACGCAGGCAGTGAAAAACCACTCCCCACATAATCAAGGAAAAGGATCCACTTTGGTACTGGGTACTCTAAAACTCCTCAACTAACAGAATAAGAAAAAAATCGGAAGGGGTTATCTGAGGCCAAAAATGGTACGGTTTGTGCATGCTCCCAGGGCAGGTGGCCCTAACTGGTACGTTTCAAGCTCAGCTCTGATGTGTAGATTCCAATGCAACTGAGCTTGAAACGTACCAGCTAGCGCCACCTGCCTCAGCAGCCGCAACGTGAACCCTACTTTTTGAGCAGCCATGTGCTGTATCTGCCCAGCCAGCGCATTAAACTGAGTGATTTTTGGTGTTTTGAAGTCTTTATAATAATTAAAAGTTAAAAATCATTGCAATGACAATGGAGCAAAAAAGCAAGTGGTTGGCGAGATATGCAAATTAATGCGCCATTTCCCCTGGAAAGCACCCATCCAGGGTACAGGTGCACGACGTGTTATTTTAGTTTTGTCATTCTGTATGCAGGGCGACTTGTCTAAATCTGAGCACATGCTCGGGTAGCTTATATAGTCAGCATCAGTTTGAAGCTAGGTTGGGTCCGATTTGATGAAGTGACGTGTGATTAGTTGCACTTTTCATGCAGAAAGGAGCATGTTTTGGCTTTTGCCCAGATAACCCCCTCTGGAAAAAATATCTATGGGGTCGGTAGGGTTGCAGGCTTGACCACCTGATGAGAGTTGATTACAGTGTTGGAAAGAGCAAACATAACACAGGAATTTATTGTATGCGCCAACAGTGCTGTGCGCACTTGCAAAGCCCCCTCAAAGCTCAAAGCCTACTTATCAGCTAAGCACATGTCAGCTAAGCACATGTCAGCTAGCTAGCCGTGGCAGGGACATGGGGACGCAGTCTAGTTCACCCTGAAATTTGTATTGCAGTGTAAGCTTTACACACAGGGCTGTGTGGTACATGTGTACATGTGTAACACATGTGTAAACTGCACGCGCACACACACATACACACACACTTACATACACACACATACACACACACGCACACACACATGTGTAAACTGCATGCAGGCTCGCGCATATATGTCCAATATACATTGGACACAATAGGGCAGGGGCTGAATGTGGCAGGAGGGGCTGAATGTGGCAGGGGCTGAGTGTGGCAGGGGCTGAATGTGGCGGCATGTGGCAATCTGGGCAGGGGCTGAGTGTGACAGGGGCTGAATGTGGCGGCATGAAAGTGGCGGCATGTGGCAATCTGGGCAGGGGCTGAATGTGGCGGCAATCTGGGCAGGGGTTGAATGTGACGGCATTATGTTTAGCTCGTGGCTGTAAACAGCCACTTAAGGAGCTCCGTGCGGCTGAAGTACAGCTCAGAGATCAGGAGCTTGTAATTTAGGCTGCTGTATTTTGCATAGAAAGAAAAGAAAAACTAGTTTGCATACATGTAATAATTGCCGTGAAAAGAAATACTTTGGTTACTATTTAAGATTGCAATCACGCGCTGTTGCTCGTTGTTGAGCCATTTCCCAAAAATGGAAAAAGCCCCCCCGTTGTTCAGATGCTCAATAACCACAAAAGAACCGAATGACAGGAAGCTCAGCAAACACCAACAAGACGTGTACTATGATGACTCAACAGCTCTCAGAATCAGCTGCACACCATGAAAACACAGCAAACTGAGAATTGTTCCCAAATGGCTCTTTTCACCCCGCTTCTCAGATAAAGACAGATATACCTCCAGCCGCCCAGATTTTGTGCTGGTTAATCCTATCGCTGCAAAAACCCCAAAAGAACAACAAACTAATGTAGGGGGGTGGGTTCTTCGGAGTGGCAGGGGGCAATTGAGGGAGACTGGGAGCAGCCCTGCGGCACCGCCAGCCACCAGTAGAGCCACCAACCCCAGACAGCACCAACCTAAAGACCTTAGCAAAACTCGGCGTGACATCCACCTCGTCGAGATCAAGTATTGTGAAGACGCTAGACCTCAGAACCAGCTGAACGCCGCAAAGGAACAGCACAAAGACCTTTGCAACATTCTCCAAGGAGCCTCCGTTACTCTCTACATCATCCTTTTGGGTGTGGGTGGCACCATCTACAACACTCACACTCTGAAGCCTTTCAACAAACTGGGTCTTGATTTTCAAAGAGGTAAGAAGCTTGCCTCCAAGCTCCATGTGCAATCTGTGAACTTTGCTGCTAAACTTGTCCATACTAGACGTGTCCTTTCCAGTGCTGTTATCAACTCTCATCAGGAGCCGGTTTCAGGCCAAGCCTGCAACCCTCTTGATCCCCATTGATTTTTCCTTCCTTTTCGCGGTGGAGGAGCTTTACGGTACTCGGTACCAAGGTGGCTCCTTTTTCTTAATCATTGTGGGGAGTGGCTTTCACTGCCTGCATAGTTTTTTCTTCAAACTGAATTTATTGTGCCCGATCACCGTCATTGCAAAGCATAAGACTCAGCACAACAACTGATCCATAGGTGTGCCTTTGGACCAAGAAAGGCCTCCAAGGTGGAAAAACCGTCCAGCAGAGGAATGAAATATTTGCATTGCTGTAGTCCGTAATGCTTCTACCGGTTCTGTATGTCCACGTCTGAGCGCTCTCATACTCGTGCTCTTGTGTCTATCTCTGCTAGTGCTACTCATCTTTGGCTGGCTGCCACACCACCTTTGGTGCCGAATACCGGAAAACTCCTTTACCAGCAGACGAAAAAACCAGTCAGTGAGGTTTAACAGAGTAAGAGGAAAGAAGTCACAAAGAGACTGGAGTACCAGCCTCAAACAAGCTAGAGCACCAGGCAAAGAGACTACAGAGCGAAGCTAAGGGTCTACCAGGGATGACCACCCGTTTCGGCCACAAGTAGCCTCGAAAAGCTACCGAGTCTTATTTCCAGCCCTAGAGCACTGAGCCTGCCGTGCTCTCCACCTCACTTCCCGGATTTGGGACCATATAATAAACCTGGTTGCCCCCTACTTTCTTCTATTTCTTCCAGCCTGCCGCCTCCCTTGCTTCCTTTTATCTCGTAATTTTGGGTTCATTTCATCCTCGTAGCAGGGCGTTTGCTCTCTCCTTGATCTGTAAGCACGCCAAATCAAATATTCTCGTTCTCATCGTGTTACATGTTAATATGACTAGGCCAAACCTTACACGGTACAGGGTCTCTTGCGTACCCCCTCTAATGGTACCCCGGGGTAAGTAAGCCTTAATTTGTCAATTGATTACCAGAATTACTTTATCCAGAATAGTTTGTCAATAAAACTGGCACATTCAGCTGGTTGAACAAGACACACACAAACTCTCAACTGTCATCCAACTAACTGCTCTGTCACACAATTTGTCGCTGCCAACGATTAGGCGTGACAAACCGTCTTTAAAAGAGCCAGAATATTCCATTACTAGAACATACGGGTACTGTGTACCACAAATTTGAAGCAGCAACAACATGAGCATGTGATAGGCAACATTCAGTTGGTTTCCAGTTCAGTTAAATTTATTCGTTCTCGCTCTTGTGAACACCATATGGCGTGGATAGGACAGGATGTTGCTTGTTCTGTGTCCTGAAGGATCCATTGAGGGAATGCAAAGCCAGGCAAAGGCAACTTTCCATGTGGATGACTGCTGCCAATCCATAACCTCTGCTATGAAACCAAGAGACATCCAACTAAACAAACGTGATACACATTTTATTATAAGTACTGTGTAGACACCTACCCTATTCAACAAACAGAAAAGGCACGAGAACAACGTGAGCTGCTAATGCCTTGCTTACTCGGACACCGTAAAACCTAGGAGCAACAGACACCATTCACAGCAGCCACACAAGGAACCCACTCCACAGCCTTGGACTTACTGGTCTACATACCACAGCACTCATGTAACAATAAGCCTACATGCAATCAGATCTGCAACAAAAATCATGCAGATGAGACGAGACATTGAACACAAGCCCAAAAAAATTTTGAGTAATACTTCTGGTGGTATGCAGGCTTCTGCCTCCCAACCACCTGTGCGGTAGCCGACCAGTATGTGTATGTGTTTATGTGGTACAGTACATGCCAGTATGTTTGCAGTAAGATGATTAGATGAGCTGAAGCAGAGAAAGAGTGTGTGTGCGTGTGTGTGTGTGTGTTTGTGTGTGTGTGTGTGAGAGAGAGAAAGAGAGAGAGAGAGAGAGAGTGTGTGTGAGAGTGTGTGTGTGTGTGAGAGAGAGAGAGAGAGAGAGAGAGAGAGAGAGAGAGAGAGGGAGGGAGGGAGAGTGTGTGTGTGTGTGTGTGAGAGAGAGAGAGAGACAATTGTGTAAGGTACTACAAAGACCACTCACCCCAGCCAAGCTGCAGGTGTGGATGCTTTTGCACAGCCCCCTTGATCCTAATCCATTTAAGTGAGCTATGACTCAAGTTGGACGATAAGGGGCTTAACATGCTGGCAGCTACGTGCTCATCAGACACACAGTCTCGGCCAGCAATTGCTGCTGTACCAAGTAGCACTGGAGGTCTGACCTGCCTTGATGCAAGCTGGTTGTGAAACTCACAATGCAAGGAACACGAACACGAGCTATTTATACCTTGCTTACTACTTATGCAACTAATTTTTCCACCTACCACACCATCCTATAGAGCAACAGACGCCATTTACAGCAGCATACCTCAAATTCACTGCAGCCTTCTTCTCATAGCTAATAATAACTGAGTGCCGCCACAGCACTTGTGGAAAACAGAGATCACTCGTGATCCACCAGAACAGATCCGCAACAATAATCTTTAAGCGTTACACGTATCACGCAGGCATCCATCATGTCTGTACCTGCCTGCTGTTCCTTATTATATCGCTGTGTTGTACGTGTGCTTTTGCGATCATGGATCCACGCATTTAGACAGGCAGGGAGGGAGAGAATAGCCTGCAAAGCCTGCGTGTGAAAAATAGTAGCAGGCGATGGGTGTTCGTGCCCCTTCAGATGCACATCCTTTCTAGCCTGCTTAAATCTGGAACTGAAGTGCTTCCCTTCGCAACAAAAAATCAAGGTCTTCGATAGTTTTTTAGGTTGTTGGAAGTTGGGCCAAAACCCACTGCAAATATAATGGAAGGGCTCCGCCCGCCCGAATTTCTACCTGCAAAACTTTTTGCCTTTTTATTTCCGGTTTTACAAGGCCTCCTCCTGTGCACTCGCTGTGCACCATGCAGACCCTTGCTTTAAGAACAGGCCTCCTCCTGTGCACTCGCTTTGCACCATGCAGACCCGTTCTTTAAGAACGCGACCAGAATTACTTCAAAGTCGCGGACAGCAACATTACACGAACGGACCTCCCTTCAGACAGGGCTTCCCAAAATCCATTCAAGTTCATAACTGCGCTGTTAAAAAATCGTACATAACAGTGGCATTAAACTGCATCAAAAAGTGGCCAGCCAAAAATTCCTCCTCGTCGGTCTCCATGCAGCCACAGAACACGACGCATGATAATGATAACTGCACATTTCCTGAACGGAATTAAGTAAGAATCGAAACAATAAATTCTGCATTTTGACTCCGTCACAACGTGTCACTCTCCAGCCCTTCTCGTCGTCAAAAGTCCGACCCTCACAGCTCGCCGCGAAACTCGTCACAGCTGTTAATGATCGCCCGTAGGCATTTACAATCATAATCTTACACGGAACGGACGCCCGACCGCGGAGCTATTCAGGCCCAAAGTCCTTCCAACCGAACTTCCAACCGAATCGGTTTGAAACCCGACCTCACAATAGAAGGGCGCAGGGCGCCAGTCCCAAATTTCTGGACGCCCAGGCAGGCAAACACGCACGCAGAAAGACAGACACACAGGCATGCTGACAGGCTTGCAGACACGCTGACAGATCAAAAGACAGGCACACGCACACATGCAGACACACAAGCTTGCACGCCGACAGACAGACAGACAGACAGATATACAGAAAGACAGACATACAGACAGACAGGCAGAGGTAATGCATGCAACTGACTATGCTGTCAAGAAGTGCAATCTTGATGTGCATTGTCAACTCCACACGCTTTAGCAATAATATCATGTAGATGTGTGCACAACACAGGAATGTTCATATCAAAGTAAGTAATACAGATTTAAAATTTATGCGCAACATCTTGCTTGTTCTGATTGTTGCACCTGATAGCGAAGCCAATAAAAGTGTACACAACCTGCCAGGTCCAGCAACATGAACATGCATGCAATCCTTTTAAAATGCTGCACACGTTGCAGAACTGGAATCAGTAGCATGCCTAGTGCAAATTATGTGGCTTTGCAACCTGCCAACGACAATCAATACTAGCATGCTGTGCAAAGAAATAAACACACCAGCCTTAAGGTCCAGAAACTGTTCACGAAATGTCGCTGCAAAGCATGTGTATGGAACATATGCTATTGTTTTGTCGTGCGAAGGATGCATCTGAGTTACGTGCAAAACAGTTGTCTCCTAGCCTTTCTGCAGCGTGCACGCTGCCTTGCATCGCTCCAATATGTGTCATGCATCATACCTTGTAACACAACGCCATGTGGATTGCGTATACCCCTCTGGAAAGCATGCAAATCATGTCCTTCACGTGTTGTTCGTAGCTACTATGTATGCTGTCTGCCTGATAATATACCTGTATGTGTGTCTTCAAGTCCTGTCATGACACAGCAGGGTGCTGGAAGATGCACGGCATGTGCCAAGCGACCTTGCAATCAAGTCTCTCCTTGTTTGAGCTCTCAACAACTTGACAATCCAGCGTTGTGTAATTATGCTGTAAAATAATAGTTTATAACAGCGGCATTAAACTGCCTGAAAAAGTTGCCGACCAAAAATCCCTCCTCGTCGGTCTCCATGCAGCCACAAAATTCGGCGCAGCATAACTGCACCAATTCTCAACGGAATCAAGTAAGAATCAAAACAGTGAACTCTACATTAAACCGCCGTCACAGCGTGCCTCTTTTCAGCCCTTCTCGTCACCAAAAGTCCGACCCTCCTTGTTCGCCGCGAAACTCGGCACAGCTGTTAAGAGACGGCCAAGGACATTTAACATCATAATCTTAAGCCGTCGGCTGCAGCAGGCGAAGCGAAAACGGCCTCCGAAATACGCTCAGTCGGTTGACAGTTAACTCCAGCTTGTCAACATAGAAGGGCGCAGGGCGCCAGTCCCAAATTTCTGGACGCTCAGGCAGGCAAACACGCACGCACGCACACAGGCATGCAATCTTGCAGACATGCGGACAAAAAATAGACAGGCACATAGGCAAACAATGCAGACAGAAAGGTATGCATTCAAGCACACCAGAAAAAGTTTAAGCATGGCGAAAAGAATTCAGAAGCATATAGCTTAATTACATCACATCAGAAGCATGCACAAATGCAAAAGGCAAGCATTCGACGAATGCGTATTGCGTGGAACTGACTATGCTGTCAAGGAATTGCATTCTTAATGTGAGATGCATTGTCAGTTCAACAAGTTTTAGCAATGTCACGTAGCTGTGTGCACGACATAGGTATGTTTGCATCAAAGTAAATGTTACGTAAACAGACTTTACGCACAATTGCTAGCATCTTGCATGTTCAGATTGTCTGTACCTTATGCTGTTGCCAATAAGGGTCTTCATCTCTTGTTATGTCCTGCCCAGTCCAGCAACATGAGCATGCACGCACCTCATAGAAAATGCTGCACACGTATCAGTTCAGGAAGCAGGAGCAAGTCATGTGCATATTATGCGTTTAAGCAGTTTGCAACCAACATTCAGTACAAGCATGCTCTGTAAAGAAAGAAGCAGTCTTCATCTCTAGTTATGTCCTGCCCAGTCCAGCAACATAACCATTCACGCACTCCATAGAAAATGCTGCACACGTATCAGTTCAGGAAGCAGAAGCAAGTCATGTGCTTATTATGCGTTTATGCAGTTTGCCACCAACATTCAGTACAAGCATGTTTTGCAAAGAAAGAAACACACCAGCATAAAGGTCCAGAAACCATACTTAAAATGTTGCTGCAAAGCATGTGCATGGAACAGATGGTATTGTTTTAATGTGCGTAGAATGCATCTTGAGTTATGTGTGTATCTAAGCCTTACTGCAGAATGCACGCTGCCTTGCATTGCTTCAATATGTGTCATGCTTTCTACCTTGCAATGCAACATCATTTGGATTGCGTACACCCCTCTGGAAAGCGTGCAGATTCAAGAAGCACTTACATCACTAATGTCCTTCATGTGTTGTTTGTAGCCACCATAAATGCTGTCTGCCTGATGCTATCACGGGACGTGTGTCTTCAAGTCCTGTCTTGACACAGCAGAGTGCTGGAAGATGCACGTCATGTCCCAAGTGACCTTGCAATCAAGTCTTTCCTTGTTTGAGCTAACCCAACAAGTAGCCACCGTGCATGCTGTCTGCCTGATACTCTACCGGGACATGTGTCTTCAAGTCCTGTCTTGACACAGCAGAGTGAGACTGGAAGATGCACGTCATGTGCCAAGTGACCTTGCATTCAAGTCTCTCCTTGTCTGAGGTCTCAGCAAGCAGACAATCCAGTGTTGTGTAATTATGCTGTAAATTATTATTTTTAAACAGCGGCATTAAACTGCCTGAAAAAGTTGCCGACCGAAAATCCCTCCTTGTCGGTCTCCATGCAGCCACGTATATTTCGGCAGAGCAGAACTCCACCAATTCTCAACGAAATCAATTAAGAATCAAAAAAGTAAACTCTACATTAAATTGCCGTCAGAGCGTGCCTCTTTTCAGCCCTTCTCGTCACCAAAAGTCCGACCCTCCTTGTTCACCGCGAAACTCGGCACAGCCGTTAAGGGACGGCCAAGGACATTTAGTATCATAATCTTACGCAGTCGGCCGCAGCAGGCGAAGCGGAAAAGGCCTCCGAAAAACGTACAACCGACCGACAGCTAACTCCAGCTTGTCAACAATTTCAATAAGAAATTTGGGTAATTTGGGAAAAAGAAAACTTTAGCAGTAGCAGGGCATACAAAGTTAGCAGTAGCAGGCTACACCAGCGTAATGGCAACAATGATCAGCATGATGTCCAGCGACTCCCAAAAGTTTGAGGTCCCGCAGGACGTGGCCTTTGAGAGCACGACGGTTAAGAACTTGATCGAGGACTCCGGTGCGGAGGAGATGATCCCCCTGCCCAACGTGTCCGGCAAAATCCTGGCCAAGGTCATCGAGTACTGCAAATACCACGTTGAGGCAGCCAAGAAGGGGCCTGATGGCAAGGTCGCCAAGACAGAGGAGGAAGTTAAGGTGTGTGGGTAAATGGGTGGCAGAACCCAAGGGGGAGGAGGAGAGAGAGGTCTGGGGGGTGCAATGGGTGCATGCTTGTCTTGTCCCTCCCTGCCTCGCTCTTCGCGGGGCATGCATACGCCTACTTTCACACGGCCAGTGCTTGGCACGCTAAGAGCCTCATCTCCTTCTGTTTAAACGCACAGCACACTCACACAAACATCGGGGAATGCCTGCAGACGTTCGATGCGGAGTTTGTCAAGGTGGACCAATCCACGCTCTTTGACCTCATCCTGGCCGCGAACTACCTCAACATCAAGGGCCTGCTGGACTTGACGTGCCAGACCGTGGCGCAGATGATCAAGGGCAAAACCCCAGAGGTGAGTTAGCTTTGGGGAGGGTAGCGAGGGGCTTTTCCTGTCATCCTTTCACATCATCCTGCCGATGTCTGCCTTCCCTTGTTCCCTTATTCGCGTGGATTGTGGTGGTGGGAGCCGGTGCGGGCGTGGGTGCGGAGCCAAAGGCCCGCTCTTGATGCTTTGACGAAACACACTCCGCACGAATTGACACGCAAACGTACACACACTCCCCTCCTCCTCCTCCTCCTTCCACGTCCGCAGGAGATTCGGAAGCAGTTCCACATAAAGAACGACTTCACTCCGGAGGAGGAGGAGGAGGTCCGCCGCGAGAACCAATGGGCCTTCGACTAAGTTGTGTCCTAAGCAAGTTGTAGTGAGTATTGGGTTGGATAGTACATACACAGACAGCCCTTCAGGTGTGGTGGACATACATCTACATGTCCCTTCAATTAGCTGCTGCCGCAAGAAAAGTGTGTACACACGCGTGTGCATGGCGGTGTTAATACGCAATTAACCTGGTTGCCCATCCACACACGCCTGCCCTTCAAGCATGCTGATAGAGAGTGAGCATGCTGCCCTTCTGCGCAGCTGAATGTGTAGTGCCTTGTGCAGTTGCTTTGAAAAGGTGCAAGGATGAGTGGTAGACTGTTATGACCTGTGTACATTATTTGACTGCAACATCGTCTTGTTTCACTGATTCTTTTTGGGCACACCATGTACGCAGCCTGCACAGGCTGCGTGGTGATTTTGCCTAGCCAGCTCTCTTTGCCCTTCTTGCAGCTGCCTTTTTTTTCCCAGGCCACGCTTGCTGACTTTCCTGTGTCCTAGAGTCAGGCCGTTATTTTTTGTGTGTTATATAAAGTTAGGTTAGTCTGCCTCAAATGTTCTGTTAAGTTGTGAGAGCACAATTTTACCTATGACAATGATAATGACCATTTCATCAGATTGAGACTCGAATGCCCTTGCTGCCACGAGGGATGTAAATGTAATGTGATAATGAACTGGAGCACAGTTCTCTCCTTTCGGCATAGTTCTCGATGCATAATAATAAGGATTCACAGTGACGCAGGAAAGTTGAAGCTTCTTGCCCATAAATTGGCATGAAGTTTGTGGAGACAGGGCGCCTTCCTCCAGGTCTACCCAAGGTAAGGTTGCATCGCTATATGCCTCAGGGGGCATCTGAGTGGAAGCTTGGAAAAAGCCTGCAACCACACCAGAAGTATGACAGAAATATCAGAGTTTACAGATAAAATCATCAGTCAAAATGTCGCTTGGATGTACCGTACCAAAATTTAATCATCCCGCACCCCAAAAAAAAATATTTAGTTTTGCAAACCCGCAACCAATCCGCACCCCCTTCAATATTTATTATAATCCAATCCGCAGGCCATTTTTAAGCCATTCTCACCAATTTAGGCCATTTTCACCAATCCGCAGGCCTAAAATTATTTATTTAAT